>Ga0335075_10001853_pt1 | contig 34376 bp, 20 predicted proteins | sample Lox_Sample_24_FD_206723 | JGI IMG/M metagenome (GOLD analysis project Ga0335075, IMG submission 206723) | Soil microbial communities from Loxahatchee National Wildlife Refuge, Florida, United States - Lox_Sample_2.4 | ecosystem: Environmental > Terrestrial > Soil > Wetlands | place: USA...
GGTCTTCTGCCTCGGTGACGTCCGCCGAGCTGGCGCCGGACGGCAGCAACTCGGTGAACGGGTCATCGCCGCTAGGCGCGGTCAGCAGCCCGCTCGGCACGCTCAAAATGCCGTCCACATACCCGTTCAGGACGGAGCCAAGGGTGGGATCGACGTTGGCGAGGGTCGCGTCCAGACTGGCCACCCCGGAAGCGGAGTCGGTCGATCCGACCGTCGTCGCGAAGTCCGAGAACGGGTCGTCGAGTGCCGGCGTCACCGAGGGCGCGTAGAAGGCGGACTCGGCGCCCTGGTTGGGAATGTCGGCGTAGAGGACATTATCCAGCTCCGCCGCCTCGGTAACCTGCGCCGCGGTGGCGTCAGCCGGGAGTAGCGAGGCGAACGCGTCCTCGGCGGGGGGCGCGGTCGGGATGCCGGTCGGGATGGTCGATGGGTCTTCCACATACGCCGCCAGCGCGGCGGCAAGGTTGGGATCCAAGTTCGCATCAAGAACGGCGGCATCCGGGTCGGGGTTGCCGACGGCGGCGGCGAAGTCGGTGAATGGCTCCTCGTTGGCCGGGGGGACAACCGTGACCAGGGTGCTGGCCTCGGTGTCCAGCGAGGCGATAGTGCTGGTCTGGCCGGCGGCGGCCAAGTCGGCGTACAAGATGGCGTCGAGCTCGTTCGCCTCGGCGATCTGCGCCGCGGTGGCGTCGGACCCAAGCAGGTCGCCGAACGCGTTATCGGTGCCGGGGGCGATCGTGAGGCCGCTCGTCGCGATGGTCGACGGGTCAGCGACGTACCCGTCGATCGTGGCGGCAAGGGTGGGGTCGGCCTGGGACAACGTCGAATCGAGGCTGGACGCGACACTGGTCGCAGCGGAGTTTCCCACCGCGGTGGTGAAATCCGTGAACGGACTATCGTCGGCGTAGGCGAGGGCCACGGGCAGGGCAGTCGAGGCCAGCACTGCGCCGGCGGCCGCGGCCAGAGTCCGGGTGATGGGCCGGCGTTTCATCCTGCTGACTCCGTTCATTGCATGCGGGCAGGCGGGTGTGTCGTAGGGGTTTGGTCGGTAGGGGCTTGCCCCGCGTGAAGCTCAGGTGCGACTACTCCGGTGGCGCAGCGGCGACGAGAGTGCTGCATTCAGATGTCTCCTTCCGAACCCGCTGTTTCGTGGCGAAGAAGAACCTATGATGCAGATAATTTGCATCTGAGATTGTCCCTTGTCAACACCCGAGTTGTGCCACCCGGGTGGGGTAGAAGGAGGGCTTAAAGCACCGAAAGCTGTTAAACGCAAACAAGAATCGTCGTCAATCCAACTCGGAACGACGACGAGTTCGCCCGCGTCGACTCCGATCGGAGGGGTAAGGGATGGTGTTCACCGCGGCTGGGACGCCCGGAACCCACCGCGGTCAGTTCGAGCGCAACCGGCCGACTGCGCCGGCGGCTGATCAACGCGCCAACGACGTCATCGCCGAGTGGGTCGGTCGGCGTCCCGACGCGGTCGCGCTTCGCTTCGTCAACATGGCCGGAACAGATGTCTGGACCTATCGCCGGCTCTGGGACCGGGTCTCCCAAATCCGAGACGGCGCCTTCGCCGATCTCCCGTTGGGCGCACGTGTGGTAATGGCCCAAGCCGGCGACGCCGATTATGTGGCCGGATTTATCGCCGCACTGGAAGCCGGGCTCATCCCAGTTCCGCTCTACCTGCCATCCGCCGATGCGCCCGACCGGTTTCTCCGGCGGGCCCAACACGTCCTGCGGGACTGTGAACCGTCGGCCATCTACACCAGCGCCGGCCTTGTCGATTCGCTCGAACGCGACGCCTCGCTAGGCGGGCTTGCCCTGCGGACTCCGGACTCCATCGCCGAAGCCTCGCGGCGACCACCCGCCGATGCGGCGACAACCGCCGGACAAGTCGCGTTCTTGCAGTACACCTCGGGCTCGACAGGGGAGCCGAAGGGAATCGTCAACACTCACGAGTCGATGCTGCATCAGCGCGCTATCGGCCTGGCGCTGTGGAACCGCCGCGATGACATACACACCGTCAGCTGGCTGCCGTTGTATCACGACCTCGGGATCTTCTGGGGGGTCCTGCTGGCGCTGGGTACCGGCGGCACCGCAACCGTTATTCCGCCATTCGAGTTTGTGCGCAACCCGTGCATCTGGCTCGAAACCGTCGACGAAGTGCGCGGCAACTGGATCGCGGGGCCAGATTTCGGTTACCGGCTCTGCATCGACGCTTTCGACGCCGCGATGGTCGAATCGCTCGACCTTTCCTGTTTGAATCTGACAACCAATGGCGCGGAACCCGTTCGGCCCTCGACTTTGCGCGACTTCACAGCGAAGTTTGGACCGGCGGGCCTGCGAGCCGATGTGATGGCGCCGCAATACGGGCTTGCCGAGGCAGGTGTGGCAGTGACAGGAACGCTTCAGCCTCGGCTGTGGGTTGAGGCGAGCTTTGATGCCGAGCAACTCAACCGCGGTCGCGCGGTCAAGATCAGCGGGTCGTCCGCGGAAGGGCAGCGCACGCGCACGCTGGTCAGTTGCGGCGACAGCACATTCGATTGGGATGTGCGCATCGTCGACCCGGAGCGCCGAACCGTCGTGCCCGACGGCGAAGTCGGCGAGGTTTGGTTGGCTGGAACCGGTCTGCCGCAGGGGTATTGGCGCCGGCCCGAGCAGACCTCAGAAACATTCGGTGCCACGACCGCGGATGGTATGGGGCCCTACCTTCGCACCGGTGACGCGGCGTTCCGCACCGACGGCGAACTGTACATTTGCGGAAGATACCGCGACTTGATCATCGTCGGCGGCGGCAACTACTTCCCGAATGACATCGAGCTGACCGTCGAAGAGGCACGCTGCGGCGTGGAAAGCGGCGGCGCTTGCGCCGTCCAGCCCGAGATGCCCACGGCAGCCGACGAGTGGTGGCTGGTTGCGGAAACGGATGCTCCCGCTGAGGATCTCGGAGACATCAGTCGGATCCTGCGCCGCAGAATCCTCGCGGTACACCAGACCGCGCCGGAGCGTATCGTATGGGTGCGCACCCGCGTGCTACCGAGGACGACGTCCGGAAAAATTAGGCGCCGCAAGGCACTTAACATGCTCAACGCCGGAGAATTCGACATCGTTCGCCAGGTTTCGGCCCAGCCGGAACCGTCGAGAGCTGACCAGCCGGTCACCGAATTGGCAGAATACGTCGCGGGCTTGCTCGGCCTGCATGTTCACGAGCTCGCGAGTGACACCGATCTGACCGCACTGGGTCTGACCTCGACGTTGACTGCGCAGGTTGTCGAATGGTCGGCGACGCGGGATCGGCACCTAGACTTCGCCGATCTTTACGCCGAACCGACACTGCGCAATTGGCAGCGGCTCTTCAATATCGCGCCTACGACTCCGGCCCGGGGCTCCGGCGTGGCCGGATCCGACACATTCACGACGACAGCGCTGCAACGCGCGTACTGGATCGGCCGCGGTGCCGAACAACCACTCGGCGGCGTCGACTGCCAAACCTACTTCGAACTCGGTGGCGCCATCATCGACCCGTCTCGGCTCGAGGGTGCGCTCGACGCGCTGGCGCGTCGACACCCGATGCTGCGCAGTAGGTTTCCGGACGTCAACCGATGTCGCATCGCATCCGAGACCATTCACGCCCCACTGCAGATACACGATCTGACCGAAGCTACCGATGTTGCGCGCGATCGGCACCTCGACGAGGTCCGCGACAGGCTGCGCACCCACCGATTCGGTATCGAAATCGGAGATACCTGGCGGGTCGAACTCACCCGCCTGCCCGACCGCTGCATCCTGCATTTCGCGGTCGATCTCATCATCGCCGATCTGACCAGCATCGGTATTCTTCTGCACGACCTGGCCGTGCTGTACCGCGGCGACGAACTGCCCAATTTATCAGCGACATTCGGCGATCTTGTCCGCACCACGCCGTCGCCGCCTCCGAGCGCCGTCGAGCGGCTCCCCGAGTGTCCCCAGCTGCCCCGCGCCGTAGAGCGCGACATCGTGTTCGGCCGTGAGCAACACACTCTGGACACCGCGGCGATGACAGCCCTTGATGCGGCTTGCCGGGCCCACGGGGTCACCCGCGCCGCGGTGTTCTTGGCCGCCTACGCCCTTGTGCTGCGACGCTGGAGCAACACCGATGACTTCCTGATCAACGTAACGACTTTCGGTCGTCCGCCGGGCCTCGCCGACGTAATCGGTGATTTCACCAAGACCCATCTGTACCGGGCCGGTGTGGACGAGTCGGCCGGGTTTGGCGGGCAGGCACGTAGCGCGCAGCAAGGCCTGCGCGCCGCGCTGACAGCACCCGAGTCCACAGAGCTGCTGGCGGCACAGCTGCAGGCCGGTACCGGGCACAGTGGAATCGCCTCGGTGGTGTTCACTTACGCGGCGGACACCACCGTCCTGCCTCAGCGTGACGCCGAAACACTAGGTGCAGTCAGCGAAGTGACGTCGATGACCCCGCAGGTGATCATCGACCACCAGGTGGGCGCCATCGGCGACAACCTGATCGTGTCGTGGGATTACCGTGCGGGCTGCTTCCCGCCCGGTGTCGTCGCGGACATGTTCGGCGCCTATATCAACCTGCTGGAGAGTCTCGGCGCCCATGACTGGTCCACACCTGCGATGATCGATCTGCCGCAGCATTCACGACGGATTCGCCAGCAGCGCAATGCCACAACCGCCCCTAGGCCCACAGGCCTGCTCTACGACGCGTTCCGGGAGCAGGTGCGGGTCGATCCCACGCTGACCGCGGTGTGTTGGGCTGAGGACGAGTTCGACGACGGACCCTGCGGTGACCCGATCGCAATCGCGTACCCACAATTGTCCTACGGCGCACTCGACGAACATGCGCGTCGCGTCGCGGGGGTGCTGGCCGGTCGGCATGCCCCGGGCTCGATCATCGGGATACGGCTGCCCAAGGGGCCCGGTCAGATCGTTGCCGTGCTCGGGGTGTTGATGGCCGGCTGCAGCTACCTCCCGGTTGGTGTGGACCAGCCGGACGACCGATTCGGCCGCATCTGCGCCTTATCCGCAATGTCGGGCCTGATCCGCTCGAAGCCCTTGGAAAGCAACGTAACTCCGGCTGTACCGGTGGTTCACGACATCGAGTCGATGATCCGATGTACTCCGGTGGAACCCGTTCGGGTGGACCCCGACGGTACCGCCTACGTGATCTACACGTCCGGCTCCACCGGCGAGCCCAAGGGCGTGCTGGTTTCCCATGCGGCGGCGTTGAACACGATTGTCGACGTGAACCGCCGCAACCAGATCGACGGCTCCGACTCGCTGCTGGCGGTGTCGGCGCTGGACTTCGACCTCAGTGTCTACGACATCTTCGGCCCGCTCAGCTGCGGTGCGAGTGTGGTGACGATCTCGGAACGGTCCCGTCGCGACGCATTCCGCTGGAACGCGTTTATCACCGAGTTCGCGGTCACGGTATGGGATTCCGTTCCGGCATTGATGGACATGCTGTTGATCGCGACAGGGGAAAGGGCCGACGCGCTGGCAAGCTTGCGGTCGGTGTTTCTCTCCGGCGACTGGATTCCACTCGACATGCCGTCGCGACTGCACCGCGCCGCGCCGGACGCGCGTCTGGTCGCGATGGGTGGGGCGACAGAGGCCGCGATTTGGTCCAACGAGTTCAACGTCACCGACGTCGATCCCGAATGGGTGTCGGTGCCCTACGGATATCCGCTGTCCAATCAGATGTTTCGGGTTGTCGACGGCCTGGGCCGCGACCGTCCCGACTACGTCGCAGGTGAGCTGTGGATCGGCGGGGCAGGCGTCGCACAGGGCTATCACAACGCACCCGAGTTGACTGCCGAGCGGTTCGTGGTTGACGAGATGGGGTCCCGGTGGTATCGGACCGGGGATCTCGGCTGTTACTGGGCCGACGGCACGTTGCAATTTCTGGGACGGATCGATTCGCAAGTCAAGATCAATGGCCACCGGGTGGAGTGTGGCGAGATCGAGCACGTTTTGCGCGGGCATTCACTGGTCGACAGCGCTGCGGTTGTGCCGATTCACGGCAACACGGCGCTGGGTGCGGTCGTCGTCTGTGGTCGCGGCGCTGCGGAATTCACCGATGCGGCTGCGGCCGAGCTGAGCACGTACCTCGCGGCCCGGTTACCGCAGTACATGATTCCGAAATCGTTCGTCGGCCGTAGCGAGTTGCTACTCACCGCAAACGGGAAGGTCGATCGTCGCTGGGCCGCCACGGAACTGGAGACTTTCGCTCGAGTGGCGACAGGTCGACAATCGGCCGCCGGCTTGACCCCGGTCGAACAGCTGGTTGCCGACGTCTGGTCCGAAGTGCTCGGCCAGGCGATCACAAGCCGAGACGACAATTTCTTTCAGCACGGCGGTGACAGCCTGCACGCGACGCAGGTAGCTGCGAATCTGAAACGCAGGGGAGTGCGCGGGGCAGAGGTCGGTCAATTACTCGGCCGGCAAACACTCGGCGAGTTCAGCTCGGTGTGCGTTGTTGGAGGGATCCCGCAGGACCCGGCTGACTACGCAGTCGAGCCCGTGGGACGCGAAACGCAGTTTCCGCTGACGCGTCTGCAGCAGGCGTATGTACTCGGCAGTGCGGGATTGAACGGAAGCACCCGTGCGCCAACGTATTTCTCTATCGTTCTGGCGGCAAATGCGCCGGACGACCGTATCGACATCGAGCGGCTTGTAGCCGTAATCGCCCGATGTGTTGATGAATTCGCGATCCTACGCTGCGCGTTGGATGCCGACACCAGCCAGTGCGTGCGCGCTGACCCCGCCAACGTGGCCGTTCACCTTATCGACGCCGCCGACCCGGACGTGTTGATGCAACGGATGGCGGGGGCAGCCTTCGATCCACGCGCAGTTCCGGTCATCCAGTGTTTTGCCCTGTCCGGTTCGTCGCGGTATGTCGGTCTGCTGGTCAACTACCTGAGCCTTGACGCCCGCAGCCTGGCTAGCGTCATCGGGACGATCATCGCTGACTACCAGCAGGCACCCCGGACGCGACAGGTTGATCCCACAGCGGACGTTTTCGCGCGCTTCGCCGCTGAAAGCCAAGGCGGCGAACACGATATCAGCCACCAGGTCAGCGCGTCGCCGACGCTGCCGCTTGGTAGCCGGCCGCTCGACTCGGCTACCCGTGTCGACTTCGTGCGGTCGAGTTTCACTCTTGACCGATACGAGTTGGCCGGCCTGCGCGATCGGGCAGCGCAGCTGCGTGTCACGCCCACAGCGCTGATCTTCGAGGCGTTCACCGACGCGCTGCATTCGATCGGCGCTGGTGAGCGGTTCGCGATCGTTGTTCCTAAGTTGCACCGACCCGACTATGCTCCGGTTGACCGTGAGGTGCTGGGCAACTTCACCCGACTGGCCTTGTGCGAAATCGACTACAGCACAGCGCAACCCGGCTCAGACGAGGCGGTCATTGGTGCGCAGGAGCAACTGTGGCGTGCGGTCAGCAGCGGCAGTGATGCGACCGGGCACCTCGCCGTAATACGTGCGGCCGGTTCGGCCGGTTACCCGGTTGTGTTCACCAGCACCCTCGGCCTCGCCCCCCAGGGACCGGCCACGTTATCGAATATCCGAACGTTGACCCAGACTCCGGGTGTCTGGTTGGACTGCCAAGTTGAGGACTACGTTAAGGACGAGGGTACCGGCGCCCGGGTCAGCTGGGACATTGCCACCGGCATCGTGGCCGACGAACCACTGGCGGCGGCGTTTTCGCGTTTCGAGCGTGCAGTGCGCCGGTACGCCGGGGAGGTCGACGACGTTGCCGAACCGGCCCCATCGCCCCAGCCTCGAGAGTCCGAGTGGGCCAGCGCGGTGATCGCCACTGCAGCCGGTTTGTGCGAAGCCGAGCAAGTCCGGCCAGAGTACGCGGCGCTGGTGCGGCGCTGGCAACAACTAGGGAACGCTGCGGCGACGGGCGATGACATTGCGGAGACCGGTCGGGCGGCTCGGAAATTGGCCGACATCGTCATCGGCGCGGCCTCGCCGCGGACGCTGATCGGTGACCCGCAGCTCGCCCCCGAGGCGCTGCTGCTCGCCGAAGGGCGGCTACAGCGGGCGCTCGACGATCTCAGCGAGCGCATATTCGAGCACTCGCGCAAGATTGGCCGACGGCTTCGCATCATCGAAGTCGGTTCGCGGACAGGGCTAATAACCGAACGGTTCACGGACATGGTCGGCGCCGTCGTCGATGAGTATCTCTGCTTTGAGCCAAACCCCGTGCTGGCTGAAATCGCGTCCGGACGGCACATCAAGATTGCTACCCGACGGATCACTTCACCCGAGCAGCTGGCGGCTACGGCGGTAGATGTCGTGGTTTGCTGCGCGTCACTGCACCAGCTTCTAGGGGCGGAGGCTGTGCTCGATGCGCTCACCGTGGCCCACGGCGGCTGGCTGTGGGTGGCCGAGATCTGCGAGGTCACCTCGGCGACGCTGGCCAGCGCGGCCGTTCTCATCCCCGACCTGCTATCGCCTGGGTCGTTACGTGCGGCAGACCAGTGGTGGCGGTTTATCGCGCAACACCGGTGGCAACCGGTGCAGATGGCGCAGGACGGTCCGGGCCTGACGATCGTTGCCCTCCGGCAGCAGAGTTACGCGCCGCCGCAAGCGGCGGCCCCCGCCAACACCGCAGCATTATCGGCGGCGCGTGAGCGTTCGTACTTCGTCGACGATTCGGTGCTGGCCACGATAGCCGCGATTTGGCAACGGCACCTGAATATCTCGACGGCCACCCTGCCCAACGCTACCGACGATTTCTTCGAGCTCGGCGGTGACAGTCTGGTGGCGACCCGGGTTTACGCCGATCTGCGGTCTGCCGGTTTCGGGCGGCTAGCCCTTGTCGACCTGTTCAACTACCCGGTGCTGGGCGAGCTAGTCGCGCATGCCGGCGCGCCCACATCACCGGAGCCCATGGAGGCCGAGGCGGTTACCGAACCCGCGCCGCCTGACGATGCCGAGTTCCCACTCACCGTTGTCCAACACGCATATCTTGCCGGCCGCGAAGGCGGGTTCATGCTGAGCGGCGTTGCAGCACATTGCTATTTTGAGTTCAAGCCGAGTGAATTCAGCCGGTCGAGGTTCGAGGCGGCCGCGCGGCAACTCATCGAGCGTCACCCCGGATTGCGCACGACGGTAACGACCGCGACCAATGGCGCCCAGCCGCCGCGCCTCAGCGCCGTCGTGCACCCGGCCCCGATCGAACCCGTGGTCGGCGAATACGACGACGTGCGAGCACGAATGCGTGATCAGGTCATCGACGTCACGACGCGCCCCGGAATCGATTTCGGGGTCGAGGTATCCGACGACGGGCGCAGCATCGTCGGGATCAGCATGGACAACATCATGCTGGACGGCACCAGCATGATGATCGCCCTTGCGCAGCTGGACTATCTTTACCGCGGCGGAAGTACCGATCAATTGCCATCGTTGAAAACATCTTTCGCACGTTATGTGTCCGACCACCGCGAATTGTGGCCCGACGCGGACGAGTCGGCACTGCCGCAGCTCGCAGCAAGCCGCGACTATTGGCGCGCGCGCCTACCGTCGCTACCACCGGCACCGGAGCTGGCTGGCATGCAGGTCATTCTCGATATCGACAAACCGGTATTCGAGCGGGTGGAAGCCGCTATTGCCGAGGCTGACTGGCGAAAAATCAGCCAGGCATGCCGGACCGAAAGGGTCACCGCCGCGTCATTCTTGCTGGCCAACTACACACGAGTGCTGGCTCAGTGGGCCGGAACATCTGACTTCTGTGTCAATGTCACTCTCTTTGATCGGGATCCGAACGTTATTGGGATCGAGGACGTCATCGGCGATTTCACATCTCTGCTGCTATTGGAGTGCCACGTCGACGCGGCCGTGTCGATTTGGGAACAGGCGCGTCGACTGCAGCGGCAGCTGTTGACCGACATGCCCCACCGCACAGCGGACGCGGTATGGCTGCAGCGTGAACTGCTACGCCACCACGGTCAGCCGTCAAAGGCGATATTCCCGGTGGTCTTCACCAGTGGACTCGGCCTGATTGATACGTCGGGCAGCTCATCGTTCGAGTTCGGCGAACTAGTATTCGGCCTCTCCCAGACACCACAGACAGTGCTGGACTTCCAGATGTGGGAGAAAGCCGGATCACTGTCTTTGTCGTGGGACTTTGTCACGCAGGCGATTTCCCCGGACATTGCACGTCGCAACCTCGACATGATGGTCGACGCGATGGTCACCGCCGTCGCTGAGCCCGCCCGCGTAGCACAGCCGGATGAGCGCGTCTTGAGGATCTGTGCGACAGCCCTCGGCCTGCCGCGAGTCGAGCTGTGCGACAACTTCTTCCAACTCGGCGGCGACTCGATCACCGCGACCAGAGTGGTGGAACAGATAAGCCGGGAGGTCTCGACCACGGCGACGCTACGGCTGCTGTTCGAGAACCCCATGATCGGGGATTTCGCAGAAAAACTCCAAACTCTCGCCGGCAAGGACGATTCGGCCGTTGAGGAGGGTGTGTTGTGAGCGCCGTCGAGCTGATCGATCGTGTCCGCCGCATCGGCGTGCAACTGTGGGTCGACGGCGAGAATCTGCGCTTCCGTGCACCGCAAGGCGTTTTGGACGCGGATCTGAAAGCGCAGCTGACCGCTGCCAAGGCAGACGTCATCGCTGAGCTGACCCGCGAGACGGAGGTGTTGCGGGCACCGCAGGACAGGTTCGAGCCGTTTCCGCTCACCGAAGTGCAGGCGGCGTATTCGGTTGGGCGCACGTCGGCGTTCCGCTGGGGCGGTGTCGGCTGTCACGGGTATGCGGAGTTCGCCGTCGACCACGCCGTGACGAGACCGAGCGCCGAGGTGTATCGGTCTGCGTGGCGCAAGGTTGTCGACGCCCATGACATGTTGCGCTGTGTCGTCCACGCCGATGGCTATCAGATCATCAACCCGGATCTCGACGACGGCCTGAGGGTCTACGAGATCTTCGATAGTCAGCATGCCACCCGTGAGCGCGTGCGTGTCGCGGACGAGCTGAGAAGCCGGACATATCCGCTGGGTGAAGGGCCGATGTACGACATCGTGGTGACGATCGGCCCGGAAGACACGGTGTTACACGTTTCCGTTGACCTGCTGATTGCCGATTTTGTCAGCATCTTCATCGTGATGACCGATTTCGGGCAGTGTCTGCACGATCCCGAATATTCGCCCGCTGCAGTCGATTTCAGCTTTCGCGAATATCTGTTGAACCTCACACGCTACCGCAGCTCGGTTGCCGGATCCCTTCGTCGACAACGAGACCTGGGGTACTGGCAGGCACGGCTCGATCAGCTTCCGCCGCCGATTTCCTTGCCTCTGTTGCCGATCGACCAGACGGGGTCGGGGGCCGATGTTGCGCCCTCCTTCTCGCGGCGGTCAATGCGGCTGCCGGCCAACCATTTCGCGGCTTTCAGTCGCCGCGCGATGGAGTGTGGCGCTACCGCCAGTCTGGCGATCACGGCGGCATTCAGCACGGTGCTGGGCCGGTATGGTGACCGCGACCATTTCCTGTTGACGCTGACAACGATGGCCCGCCATCTCTTCACCCCGGAGGTCGGTCAGCTGGTCGGGGACTTCACCGGCACCAGTTTGTTGGAAGTAGACGTCGGCGGACAGCGAACATTCGTCGAGCTTCTGCATGTGATCGGCGGGCGTCTCTTCGATGACATGGACCATGCGACCGTCGGTGGCGTCGAGATCACGCGCATGCTGGCGCGAGGTGACGAAAACCGAGGCGAACACTCGCCCGTGGTGCTCACCTCGACACTGGGTGCAGGCACGCAGGACCTGAGTGCCGACGCGTGGTTCCTGCGCCCGATACCGGGCCGGGGACTCAGCCAGACCCCGCAGGTGCTGCTGGACTGCCAGGTATTCGAGATCGACGGTGCGTGCGAGATCAACTGGGACACCCGCGACGGGGTGATCGGCGCCGAGGTGCTGGACCGCGCATTCGCCGACTTCCGCGGCGCCCTCGAGATGCTGAGCACCAACCCGCTGGCCTGGGGTCGCCCACTGCTGCCCGTGCTCGCTCCCGAACTCACCCCGACGCACGGATTGCCCGACGCCGAGTCCGCGCTGATCCACTCCGGGTTCTTGCGCTGCGCCGTGCAGGCTCCGGATGCGGTGGCGATTTGGCACGGTGATCGGTCTACCACCTACGCGGAGTTGCTCGCCGCGGCTCGTTCGGTCGCCGCCGAGTTGTCGGCAGCCGACGTCCGTGCCGGCGACTACGTGGGAATTCGCTTGCAGGAGGGACCAAGCCAGGTCGCGGCGATCCTGGGCACCGTGCTGGTCGGCGCCGCCTATGTGCCACTCGACGTGGATTGGCCGGAGAACCGGGTAGCGCAGATCACCCAGCAGTGTTCGCTGGCTGCCATGTGTGAACCGGGCGGGCGGGTCGATGACCTGCTCGCCGATCCGGCGGCCTGGCTGCCGCGCACCCCGACGGCTGAGACGACGGCAGCGGGCACGGCGCTTCGGCCGGATGACACCGCCTACGTCATCTTCACATCCGGGTCCACCGGAACGCCCAAGGGCGTCATGGTAAGTCACCGTGCCGTGATGAACACCGTCAACGACATCAACGATCGGCTGAACATCTGCGCGACCGACGCGGTGCTCGCAGTATCGCAGCACACGTTCGATCTATCGGTTTACAACATCTTCGGCATGCTCGCCGCCGGCGGTGCCATCGTGTTCTCCGCAGGAACGGCGCGCAGCGATCCGCAAGCCTGGTTCGACGCCATCTCGAAGCACCACGTCACTGTGTGGAATTCCGTTCCCGCGCAGATGCAACTTCTGTTGGACCATCTCGGGGGTCGGGAAACGCTGCCGACGCTGCGGCAGATCATGTTGTCTGGCGACTGGATTCCGGTGTCCCAGCCCAGCCAAATCGCCGCGCTGGCGCCGGGGGCAGCGATGCTCAGCCTCGGTGGCGCGACCGAAGCAGCGATCTGGTCGATCTGTTATCCACTTACCCCGCGCCGATATGCGCGCAGCGTGCCGTACGGAACCGCGATGCGCAACCAAAGCGTCCATGTCCTGACCCACCGTGGTGAGCCGGCGGCACCGTGGCAGGTCGGTGAGATACACATCGGTGGAGCGGGTCTCGCCCAGGGCTATCTCGGCGACCCGACGCGCACCGCGGCGGCGTTCATCGAGCATCCCGTCTCCGGCGAGCGGCTCTACCGAACCGGTGATTACGGTCGGCTCACCGACGAAGGCGTGATCGAATTGCTCGGCCGCCGGGACAACCAGGTCAAGGTACGCGGTCACCGGATCGAGTTGGCGGAAGTGGATTCAGCGCTGTGCGGACTACCTGGTGTGCGGACCGCGATGAGCGTCGCCATCGGCCAGGCACCTCATGAGCGGGTCATCGCGGCTGCGGTACTCCCCGATACTGCGGGCGTCGACGAGCAATCCGACCGCCGCGCCAGCGCAATGGCGGTCCGCTGCGCTATCGAAGCAGCGCATCGACACCAAACCACCGATCTTGATGCCGAGAAACTGCTCCGATTCGCCTCTGCCGCTCGCGCGGCCGCGCTGGACAGCATGTGCGCGGCGCTGGGCACCGCGGCGCACCAGGGCGAACGGATCATGAAAGACGAACTAGCTCAACGGTTGTCGTTACCGGACCGGCTACACCGCCTACTGCGCCGCTGGCTTGACGTGCTCATCGACGAGGGCCGGGTGGCGATGCATCCAGGCTCGAGCCTGGAGCTGACCCAACACCACGAACTTTCGGACTGCGTCGCACAATGGCAGCAGGTGCGCGAGTTGGCCGCCGTCGTCGAATACGGCGACGACTTGTTGGCGTATGTGGGCGAATGCATCCAGAACCTGCCCGGCCTGTTGGCGGGTACCGTCGATCCGCTCGCGTTGTTCTTCCCGGAGGCAACCGTCGACATCGCGACGGCCGCTTACCGCGACAACCTGGTCAGCAGATACACCAACCAGCTGGTGGTATCCGGCCTAGTTGCCCAAGCTGCACGTGCACGCCGGGCAACTCCACGACGATCGCTGCGGGTCTTGGAGGTCGGAGCCGGTGTCGGTGGTACCAGCGCGGATCTGATTGCGGGGCTTAGCCTCTACGACGCGCACTACACGTTCACCGACGTTTCGAACTTCTTCCTCGCGCAGGCCCGCGAGATGTTCGCTGGCCACGACTTCATCGACTACCGGATATTCGACATTAACCGGCCGCCCGCGGAGCAGGGATTTGCCCCGTGCTCGTTCGACGTCGTCGTCTGCGCCAATGTCCTGCACAACGCGGTCAACATCGACGACACGCTTGCCATGCTGGACCGTTTACTGGCGCCAGGTGGATCGTTGGCGTTCATCGACGCCACAGCCGTCAACCACCCGTTGATGATCTCGATGGAATTCAAGGAAGGTCTGCACGGGTTCACCGACGCACGTGCGGGAACGAATTCGGCGTTCCTCACCTATGCGCAATGGCATAGCGCACTCGAGCGATCACCGTTCGGCGCCGTGCACAGTTTCCCGCCGCCGGATCATCCGCTCGCGCTGCTCGGTCAGCACGTGTTCTGGTGTGATTCGGCTTCCACCGCGCGTTCGTTGCGGCCCGCAGAGCTGACCGAGCGCGCCCAGCACTTATTGCCGAGTTACATGGTCCCGCAACAGCTCATCTGCCTGCCGGCGCTACCGCTGACGGCCAATGGCAAGATCGACCGGACTGCGGTGACGGCCGAACTCGAGACGCTTCGGTCCGCGGCCTGTGTCCGCGGCCGCGATGCGACTGGGCAGCCGGGCGGCCTGGACGCGATGCAGTCCCGCATCGCCGCGATCTGGGTTTCGGTGCTCGGGCTGGATTCAAGCCAATCGCTGTCGCCGGCATCGGACTTTTTCGCGCTGGGCGGCGATTCGCTGCTGATGGCCCAGGCGATCGGCCGGATTCGCCGTGAGATCGACGAAGCCGCCGGGCAGGCCTGGGACGATCTGCTCCGAGCGATGGTCTCCAATCCCACCCTGGCCGGAGCCGCCGAGGCAGTGCACCGCCCCGCGTCGGAGTACCGTTCCGGTTTGTCCGGCCGCGATGCTGCTGCGGTCGGCTCGCCTCTGGTGTATCTCGGTACGGGCCAAGGCTTTACCTCGGGCACCGAGGTCGCGGTGTGTGTGCATGACGGAAGCGGGGGACTGGCTCCCTATGAGCAGTTAGTCCCTCATTTGCGGACGGCGGGGGATGGCGTACCGGATTTGTATGGACTGCATCGGGTCCCCGGAGATGGCTACTCTCAGATCGTGCCGGCGGAGTTGTTCACCACCTTGGCGGCACGCTACAGCGAACCGATTGTCGCCTTGGCGCCCAGCAAGGTGCATCTGCTCGGTTACTGCATGGGCGGTCTGCTGGCAGCCGAGATCGCGAAGTGTCTGGAAGAGGGCGGCATCGTCGTCGGGACCGTGACCGTGGTCAGCTCCTACCGGGTCCCGATGGACGTCGAAGACGATGACGTTCTCGACTACTGCTTCGCCCAAATCTTGGGTGTCTCACCCAGCGCCCTCGGGATGCAGGTCGACGACGACGCGGTGCGCGGCGCGTTCACGCGGGCCAGGGCGCGTTATGTCGACGTGATACCGGCCGGCGCTCTGCGCAACGTCGCGGAACCCGTGCTTGCGGCCTGCCTCGATCGGAGTGCGGAAGCCGGGGAGCCACGGCTGAAGCTGTTGGCGGAATCGGGTGTTCTGGGCGAATTGTGGGACGTTGAATCGCTCACCGAACTGCGATCAATCTTCGTGCACAGCTTGCGGGCAGTGGTGCACGGGGCGACCGAGCCGTTCCTCGGCGACATCCACTTCCTCCGGCAACGAGGTGACATACATTTCCTGCCGACGCTGCAGGAAGACATGACCGCGTTCTGGGCGGACTACTGCCTGGGCGAGTTGACGATCAGCAACATCGACGGCAACCATTTCGACTGCCTGACAGGTGAAAACGCACAATCCGTCGCCAAGCTGCTGGCGGACTCCTGGACCAGAACGACATGAAAAGTGTGCTGCTGCTCGGCAGCACCGGCGCGGTCGGGGCAAGTTGCCTCGACGTGCTAGCCCGTTGCGACGACGTGTCCCTCGTGATCGGCGGGCGTGACGAGGCGCGACTGCGTGAGGCAGCCTCGGGCATCCAAGCCGATGTTCAGATAGCGCCACTCGACGTCGCCGATACTTCAGCCGTCACCGGCGCGGTCACACACTGTGACGTCGTCATCAACTGCGCCGGACCGTCACAACGGTTCAGCGCGCAGGTCGCCCGCGCCGCCATCGCCGCTGGGGTGCCCTATGTCGACCCCGGCGGCGACCGCGCGCTGCTCGATCGGCTCACGGCGGCGGGCACGGGCGTTCCCGTCGTGCTGCAAGCAGGCGTCCAGCCGGGCCTTTCCGGATTGCTGCTGCGTGTGCTTGCACTGCATCGGCCCGACAAGATCGACGGCGTCACCATGTGGTGTGGCGGACTGCAGCATCTAACACCGGCGTCGGTGCTCGAGTATGTCGCCAGCCTGCAGGACACCGACAGCCACCCGGGTGCTTCGCTTTGCGACGGGGTGATTCGTCGCGTCAGCCACGATGAGTGCAAACTAGCGCCGACACAGTACTTTCCAGACTCGGTCACCGTGCGCCCGCACCTCGACCCCGAGATCGTCGCGGTGGCGGCGTATCTCGGCATCGGCAATCTTTGCTGGCTGAACGTATTCGACGGTATGCACACGACACGGGCGATGCAGCTACTCGCGGTCGGAGGTGAACGGCCGCGCAGCCAGGGCGAGCTGGGCGATGTGCTGGCCGCGGCCAAACTGGACCTGTTCGGCCGCCAACCGTACTTCTCGATCGTCGGCAGCGTCGGCTCGACGAACGTTGCTTTCACCTGTCCAGACAGCTATCGCGTCACCGCTGCGGTGGTCGCTTACGCAGCCCAACACATCGCGGACACGCCGGCGGGCATCCGGCCGTTCTGGAGCGTCGATGAACCGCGGCGGGTGCTGGAGTTCCTGACCGAAGCTGTGCCCGAAGCGGAAGTGTCGCTGCTCGATAACTCGATGATCGAGGAAGGCTCGCTGTGACTGCGAATCAGCGCCCGCGGGCAATTGTCGTCGGGTCGACATTCGGTGCCGTCTACGCCGAGGCCCTGGCGGCACCACGGTCACCGGTCGAATTGGTCGGATTGCTCTCCAGGGGATCAACGGCGTCGACTCAACTGGCAGACCGGCTCGGCGTCTCGCGGTATACGAATATAGATGGCCTCCCGCCGGTGGACGTCGCATTCGTGGTGGTGCGCTCGGGCGTGGTCGGTGGAGAAGGTACCCAGATCTGCGAGCAGTTGCTTGCCGGGGGCATTCATGTGATGCAGGAACAACCCGTGCACGCCGACGAAATTCTGTCCTTATTGCGTGTCGCGAAGGCGAGTTCGACGGTATACGCCGTGAACGACTTCTACAGTCGCATCGCGCCAATACGCCAATTTATCTGTGCTGCAAAGGCTCTCGATAAGATCGCGCGGATTCGCTACGTCCACGCCCGCTCCTCGATTCACGTCTCCTACCCGTTGTTCACCATTCTCAGTGCCATCGTCGGTCCGCTGACACCGGCGCGGATCATGGTGCCGCAACGCGCAGAAGGCGGAGAAACCACTGCGAGCTCGTTCGTCGCCGGTCGCATTTTGCTCGGCGACGTGACTGTCGACCTGCTGATCCAAAACGAACTGTGCGCTCATGATCCCGACAACCACGCGCGGCTGATGCACACCATCACGGTCGGGTCCGATGCTGGGGAATTGGTTCTTGCCCACACCCACGGGTCGACTCACTGGTATCCCCGTCCGCGCGTGGAAGCGGTGGCGGTGCAGATCGCCGAACCTGTCGGGATCGACTTCGAGCCGACCGCAGCGGAAGTGCGAAACAAGCTGTGGCCAAACGCGGTTCGTCTCGCCGCAGCTGACTTCGTTGAGTCGATCGACCGTGGCCGCACCCTGATCTCCCAGCGGTTCGTCCGTGCGACGCGGTTGTGGTCGGATTTCACCTCATCAATAGGTCCGGCGACGTTGATCGACCCGCAACCGTCGGTAGAGGTTTCGGCTTCGGAACTGGTTGGGAAATAACCGGTATCACAAAGCTCGTTCCCGCACGATCCGCGCCAGATCGATGCCGCGGATCTGGCGCACAACAGGTAGTTGGGCCAACGCGGCGGCGACGAGAATGCCGCACGCCACCACCAAAGGTGTCGTCGGCCGCATCTCGAGTCGCAGGTGGTAGCCGAGGCTGTGATAGGTGGACAGCAGGCGATCGGCGAGCAGCACACCGCCCACCAAACCGAATGGAACGGCGAGCGCGGCGAGGATGAAGTTTTCGGCCGCGATCAATCGGCAGAGCATGCCGGCGCCCATACCCCCCGCATGCAGTGTGCCCAGCTCCCCGAGCCGCTCGGATATGTTGGCGGACATCGCGTTGTACAGCATCAGGGCCGCCATGATGCTTGCGAAGACGAACATGATGCCGACAAGGGTGTCGTAAAGGCTGAAAGCGTCCCGCATCGTCGATGCCAACGATGTCGTCGACCGATAGGCCACCACGCCCGGTATTTTCGCTATCCGGTCGCCAACCGTGCGCGCGTCAGTTCTGGGCTTGAGCTTGACCAGCACGCCGTTGACGGGTAGCGCACTCGCTTCTGCCAGAAGGCGGTTCATCGAGATGTACACCACGGGTGAGAACGGTTCGTCGACGAATCCCGCCACCCGCTCGGTCAATCGGAGGCCGGATTGCGGCAGCACGACATCGATGCGGTCCCCCAGGGACACCGACAGTAGGTCGCGCAGGCCCACCCCGAGTAGGACCCCATCGGCGGGCTGCTGATCGGCTCCCGATTCCGTTGGGAAAGTGTGCATTTGGCTGTACGGGGCCAGCCCGACCAGCATCGTTTGATATCGGTGCCTGCCCGCAGTAACCGTGGCTCCGTAGGCGCTGTAGGCCTCGGCCGCGGCGATGTCGTGGTCCGCGCGTAGCTTATTCATGACCGCGTCGGCGGAAGCCGAAACCACGAGTTCGCCATCCTGCCGCTCGATCTGGCCGAATTGCTTATCAACCGTCCCCGGGAGGGTGTCGCGCATACCGGCGAACACCATCACCAAGATGACCGACACCGCCACCCCGACCGCGGTGAACACTGTTCGCCGACGGTTCCGCAGGATTGCCCGCAACATCATCCGCCACCGAGCAGGGATATCCGGAGGCATCGGGACGACGCGCTCGACGATGCTGCGGCGGCCCCGTTCTGTGGGAGGAGCTACGCGCATGGCTTCGGCGGGCTGCATTCTGGCCGCGGCCTGGGCCGGCGCCACCGCGGCCAACAGCGCGGCACCGACGGCGGCGACAGTGGCGAGCAGGTAGGTGAGTGGATGCATCGAGGTGAGGTGCATCGGCAACGCGATGGCCTCCGTGTACTTGGTCGTGATCCACTGTCCCAGGAAGTGGCCGCCGACTAACCCCGGTGGCGTTCCCACCACGGCGCAGGCAACGCCGTATCCCAGGTAGTGTCGACGCACCGCGCCCGCCGAAAGCCCATTGGCTATCAGGGTTCCGATGATGGCTCGCTGAGCTGCAACAATCCGTGACAGCAACACATAGGTGCCGAGTACGACGGCCGCGAGGAACAGGAAGGGCAAGAGTGCGGCGAGGCTGCCGAACTGTGCGACGTCGTCCCGCAGGGTGTGATACGAGGACTGATCCTCGCGGGGGACGAACTGCAACCCGGCGTTGCGCGCAAGCTCGCCGGCGGCAGCGGTCAGCGCGTCTGCCGCGGTGCGGTCACGCGCGTACACGGCGATCTGTTCGCTCGCGTCCGGTAGCGCACTTGTTAGTTCACCGTCGGGCAGGAACACCACGCCGAAATCCTCAGGCGTGGTAAGGACCTCCTGGGGTGAGCGTGCGGGCCACAGGTACTCGGTGGATAAAGCCGAGCCGGCGACCGTAAAGCGCTGCCAACCTTGCGATCCCAACAGTTCGACGGTATCCCCGGGATGGAGGTGGTAGTGATCGGCGACGTGCTGCTCGACAACCAGCTGCCCGCTGCCGGGCAGGGCGCCTGTCCGCATGTCAAGCAGCGACACGGTCGGCTGCCCGGAATCCGGCACGCCGACAGCGCGGCCGTACAGAGCGTGTCCGTTCAGCCGTATGCCGACGTCGGCTTGATGGCGGACATCGACCAGCGGCCTGCCCGGCATGTTGGCCACGGTATCGCGCAGTCCGGCGACACCGGGCCCGGTCACGATCGCGTCCGGCAATCGTTGAGTGGCGTAGGTCCGGTTGAAGGATTGGTCGAGATTTCGGTAGCTGTCGGTGGCGCCGATAAATACCGCCACGCCGATAGCCATGACTGTGGCAATCGCCGCGAAGCGCCATCGTTCCCGCCACACGTCGCGGCGCACTTTGCGGCGCAGCGCGCGGCTCACCAGTCTAAGTCCGATGCATCCACGGGGGTTTTGATCATCTCGGACTTGCTGATTGCGCCCGAATGTAGCCACAGCACTCGATCCGCCATACGGGCGATCTCGGAGTTGTGGGTTACCACGATGACTGTCTGGCGACCGTTTCGAGCCAAATCGCTCAACGCGGCCAAGACCTGTTGGCCGGTGACCAAATCGAGACTTCCGGTTGGCTCATCGCAGAGCAGGAGAGCGGGCTGCTTGACGATCGCCCGGGCGATCGCCACTCGCTGTTGCTGGCCCCCGGAAAGTTGGGCGGGGAAGCGGTCGGCGACCTCACCGACACCCACCCGTTCCAATGCGGCACGACTACGCGATTGCGCATCGGCTCCGGTCAGCTCGGCAAGGATCTCGACATTCTCGAGCGCGGTCAACGTCGGCACCAGGTTGAAGAATTGGAAGATAAAGCCCACGTGTTCTCGGCGATATCGTGCTCGCTGTTTGCGGCTGAGCGCACCGATATCCTGTCCGCCGACCTCGACCGCTCCGTCGGATGGCTGCTCGATTCCGCCGATGATGTTGAGCAGCGTCGTCTTTCCTGATCCCGATGGACCCAGTAGCACCACAAATTCGCCGGCTCGGACTTCCAGATTCACCTGATTCAGAGCGACCACCCGTGTTGGCCCGGAACCGTAGGTTTTGCCAACTCCGATGAGTCGCAACGCGGATGATTCGCTGCCGTGCGACCGTTGTGTCGAGACCGCATCGCCGATATCCGACTTGGGACTCATGCCCTCACAGCCCATCTTGACCGGCGTGCGACGCGTCCACCATCGATTCAGTATCGCGCAGCGGCACACCCGCACATGCGAAATGCCCGCAACGAGTTCTGCCAAACATCCGCGTTACGCGATCGACCGAGCTACCCTGCCCGAAGGTCGGGTTTATGCGCTCCTGGTCAGGGTGACTGAGATGACGTTACGGGTAGTTCCTGAAGGTTTGGCCGGAGCCGGCGCCGCGGTGGAGGCCCTGACCGCGCGGCTGGCGGCGGCGGAGGCCGCTGCGGCGCCGTTGATTACCGCGGTGATACCGGCGGCCGTTGATCCGGTGTCATTACAAACCGCGGCCGGGTTCAGCGTTGCCGGCAATCAACACGCTGCGGTGGCCGCGCAGGGGGCCGAAGAGTTGGGCCGCTCCGGCGTCGGCGTGAGTGAGGCCGGTATCAGTTATGCCAGCGGTGATGCCGCTGCGGCATCGTCGTATCGATGAGAGGTAAAAACCATGAGCCTTCTTGACGCCCATATTCCGCAGTTGGTGGCGTCGCAGTCGGCGTTTGGGGCTAAGGCGGGGTTGATGCGCTCGACGATTGGTCAGGCCGAGCAGGAGGCGATGTCGGCGCAGGCGTTTCATGCCGGGGAGTCCGCGGCGGCGTTTCAGGCCGCCCATGCCCGGTTTGTGGCGGCGGCGGCCAAGATCAACACCTTGCTGGATATCGCTCAGGCCAACCTGGGTGATGCCGCGGGCACCTATGTGGCCGCCGATTCGGCCGCGGCCGGCAGCTATCCGGGCTTCTGACCCGTCGACGCTTGAGACGAAAGGGTTTGTGATGTCGCAGATCATGTACAACTACCCGGCGATGCTGGCCCATGCTGCCGATATGGCCGGCTATGCCGGCACGTTGCAGGGGTTGGGTGCCGATATCGCCAGTGAGCAGGCGGCGCTGCAGGCGGGTTGGCAGGGGGATACCGGGATGAGTTATCAGGCCTGGCAGGCCCAGTGGAATCAGGCCATGGAGCAGTTGGTGTTGGCCTACCGCGCGATGGCCGGCACGCACGAGAACAACACCACCTCGATGCTGGCCCGCGATCAAGCCGAAGGCGCCAAATGGGGCGGCTGAGCGCTGGAGGAATCAACCCCGAAAACTGATCAGCGGGATCGCCATCTCGACCGGGGTGGCCGCGCCGTGGAAGCCGACGAAATGAGCCACCTCGGGCGGCTCGTGACCGGTGGCCAGCACCGCCGTATCGCCGGTGCAGGTGACGACGACATCGCCGATCCGGGGCAGGTGCTCGGGGCGCACCGCTCCGAACAGTCCGGCGGCGACCGCGTCGTCGCGGCTGCGCACCTCGGCCCGTCCGTCGAGCAACTCGCTCCAGGCGGCGATCACGTCGGAAGCCGCACCCGGCTCCGTGTACAGGTAGCGCACTCGTGGATCGCCGGCGACCGCATGCACGCCCGCACCCAACCGCGGATCGGCGTCCAGGTCGATCCGCTCGTGCGCCGGGACGTTCACACCCCCGTGGTCCGCGGTGATCAGCAGCGCGGCATCCGGCGGCAACGCCTCGACCAGTCGGGTCAGCAGCGCATCGACGCGGACCGCCGCGGCATGCCACTCGGGTGAGGCGACGCCGAACGTGTGCGCGGCGGTATCGAGTTCGGCGGTGTAGGCGTAGACCAATCCCGGTGCCGCGCGCAACTGGCCGACCACGAGTTGCGCGTAATCGTCGTCGTGGTTGGCGGCGCAAAGCTGCGCGCCGCGGTAGGTCGCTTCGGTGAGGCCGCTGCCGAGGAACGCCGCGGGCAGTACGGCCCGCGCGCCGACACCGGCCTGCCGCAGCCGCTCGAACCACGTTGGGACGGGCTGCCATTGGGCCGCCGGGGGATCGTCACGCCAGAAGATGTGGTTGAGCACCCGATCGGAGTCGGGCAGCTTGACGGTAAAGCCGAGGATCCCGTGCTCGCCCGGCGTGGCCCCGGTGGTCAGCGACGCCAGGCTGGTCGGTGTGGTGGACGGGAAGGTGCAGGCGAGTTCGTCCAGCCGCCCGACGTCGGCGGCCAGCACCGACGCCAGCAGCGGTGCGTCGCCGGCCAGCAACGGAAGCAAGTGCCAGCCCATCCCGTCGACGAGCACGACCGCGACGCGGCGCACATCGCCGGCCCACTCGGTCACTCCCAGCGCGTCCGGCGCGCCGGGAACCGAAAGCAGCGCAGCCGCGGTGGGCAGCACGTCGCAGATCGACAAACTCACCATGACGGCCAGTCTGGCAGCTATGGCGCGCATACTGGATGGGTGGCCAAGTCCTCCCGGTTGGATCCGGCCGCCATCGAGCGGATCGGCGAACTGCTGCGGGCTCACGGGCTGCGCCGGATGGCGTCCCGGATCGCGGTCCTGGCGGTGCTCGAATCGGTCAACACGCATCTGTCCGTCGCCGAGATCGCCCAGCGATTGCGCGAGTATCTGCCCGCCGAAGAGGAGCCGCCGGACTTGGCGACCGTCTATCGCACGGTGACCACGCTGGTCGATCACGGCGTGCTACACGCGCTAGCCCTCGAGGGCGGGGTCACCACCTACGGCGTGGCCGAAGACCCACACCATCACGCAGTGTGCACACGATGCGGCTCGATCATCGAAGTCCCCGCCGGACAGCTGGCCTCCGCGCTAGAGCATGCGATAGCGGGCAGTTCGTTCACCCTGTCCGAACGCGCCGGGCTCACTTTGCATGGCATGTGCCCGCAGTGTCAGCAGGACAGTCCGTCAGGACAGGTCAAGTAGCGCGTTCTCGACGACCTCGGGCAGCGCCGGGTGAATCCAGTACTGACCACGAGCCATCTGCCGGGTAGAAAGCCCGAAGCTCATCGCCTGGATCAGCGGCTGGATCATCGACGAGGCCTGGTGTCCCATGATGTGCGCGCCGAGGAGTCGCCCGGTCCCGCGGTCGCCGACGAGCTTGACGATGCCCGTGGTGTCTTCCATCGCCCAGCCGTATGCGACGCCGCCATAGTCCTGGATGGTGCAGGACACGTCGAAACCCTTTGCGACGGCTTCATTCTCGGTCAATCCGACGGTGGCGATCTGCGGATCGGTGAACACCGCCGCGGGAACGAAACGGTGGTCGGTGGTGGCCATCGCGTCGGTGTCGTCCCAATCGCAGAGCAGATTCTGTTGCACGATGCGTGCTTCGTGGTTGGCGACGTGCTTGAGCTCATATGGCGAGGACACGTCGCCGAGCGCGAAAATGCCGCGCGCCGAAGTTCTTTGGTGCTCATCGACGATGATGCGTCCGTCGTCGAACTCGATGCCGGCCTGCTCGGCGTCCAGCAGATCGCCGTTGGGGACCCTGCCGGTGGCCACCAGCAGGGCGTCGGTGCTCAGCGTCGAACCGTCGTCGAGTTCCAGCACGATGGTAGAGCCGTCCTGATGCGAGCCGACGACATTGCGGCGGGTGCGCAGTTCCCATTTAGTCGAGGCGATGTGGGTGAACCGTTCGCACAGCGTGTCGTCCAGGTGCCGCAGCAGTGCGCCGCCGCGGATCACCAAGGTGATCCGGACACCGAGCGCGGAGAAGATGTGCGCGAATTCGGCTGCGACGAAACCACCCCCGACGATGACGAGGTGGTCGGGCAACTCCGGTATCCGCATGATGTTGTCGCTGGTGTAGTAGTGCACCCCGCACTCGAGGATGGCGGGCGGGATCACCGGTCGCGCTCCCGCGGCGATGACCACCTGCTCGGCGGTGAACTCGTCGCCGCCTTCGGTGCGCAGCAGATAGCGACCGTCGGGCTGGACCGGCCCGAATCGGGTGTGCCGGTCATACACGTCGACGTTGGGGGAGGCCCGCCGGTAGTCTTCGCCGCTGATCGCGACCGGGTCGATGCGCCCGAAGACCCGCGAGACGATGTCGTCCCAACGCACTCGATCGATGCGGGCGTCGATGCCGTAGCGGGCCGCGGTGCGGATCGTCTCGGCGACCTCGGCGGCGTAGACGAACATTTTAGTGGGGATGCACCCGACGTTGAGGCAGGTTCCGCCGAATGTTCCCTGTTCGCAGATCGCTACGCGTTTGCGGGCGTAGCGATCATCGAGAATGCTATTGCCCGAACCGGTTCCGATGATCGCGAGGTCGTAGCTTTCCACCCGTGGCCCCTCAGCCGTTCCCGGTCGAGACGTTAGAGGCGGCCCCGAGGTAATCGTTTAGCCAGATGTCCAACTGTCGATAGGCCACCTGTCGCGGCTGCGGCATCGACAAGAACACGTCGTGCTTGGCGTCGGTCACCGGCACGATCGTGCTGCGGTTGCCGATGCAACCGGCCCAGCGGGCGATATGTGCCACATTGAGAACCGCATCCCCGCATTGCAGGGTGGTGGGATCCGCGCTCTCGGTCACGCTGTGATCTGAGCGCAGGATCAGGTTCGGCACACCGACGTCGAGCCCGCGATGCAGCCACGACTGGCCACGTCGGACCGCGCGCAGCCAGCCGAACGTAATAGGGAAGCCGCCCAACGGTTTCCACTGCAGGTTGTAATCGAACTCGCCGTGGTAGTCGCGGTGCAGGCTGGCGCCGTAACCACCGTCACCGTCGCTCGGGGCACGGGCGACCCGTTTGTCGCCGGCTCGTGCGATCGCACCGATCAGCACTGCCGTCGTCGGCCAGCGCAGCACCCCCGGCCCGGGCAGGTCCAGAAATGGGCTGTTGAGCACGAGTCCGGTCACGCCCGCGCGTGTGGTCGCGCCACGTCGGCGCAACCGGTCCAACCACAACGACACGATCAACCCGCCGGCGGAATGGCCGTAGACCAGCACGCGTGCCGAACCGGTCTGCTCGCGGACGACGGCCAGCGCCCGGTCGAGCTCGGCGTCGTAGCGGGCGAGGTCGGTGGTGAAGTGCGGGGTTTGGCCGGTCCGCCACGACCGCCCACATTTGTGCAAGTCGAGCGCGTAGAAGGCGAAGCCGCGGTCAACGAAGTGGTCAGCCAGCTCGGTGTGGAAGAAGTAGTCGGTGTATCCGTGCACGGCCAGCACGGCGTGGCCGGCCTTGGTGGCGTCAGCGGCCTCGCCGCGACGTAGCAGTGTCGCGGCGACATCGCCCTCGCCGTCGGGATCCTCACCCAGCGGGATGGTGAGTTGCCAGAAGCCGGGTAGGACGTCAGGCTGCCAGCCAGTCACGTTCGCCAGCTTAAAGCGTCGAAGGTCCTGCCGGGTCTGGCGCGCTGGTCAGCGATAGCCTGGCGAGGTGGCAGGTACGGCAAAAGCTGACGCCGTGTTGATCGGGGCCGGGATCATCAGCGCCACCCTGGGGGCGCTGTTGCGGCGGCTGGAACCCGACTGGTCGATCACCCTGGTCGAGCGTCTCGACGCTGCCGGCGCCGAGAGCAGCGGCCCCTGGAACAACGCCGGCACCGGGCATTCCGGGCTCTGCGAGTTGTTTTACACACCGCAGCAATCGGACGGCTCGATCGACGTCAGCAAAGCGGTGCGCGTCAACGAGCAATTTCAGGTCACCCGCCAGTTCTGGTCCTATGCGGCGTGCAACGGCATGCTCGCCGACGTGCGCGGCTTCCTCAGCCCGATTCCGCATGTGAGCTTCGTGCAGGGCGCGGAGCGTGTCGACTACCTCCGCCGCCGACGGCAGGCGCTGGCGCGTAATCCGCTATTCGCCCGCACCGAATGGATCGACGACGCCGACGAATTCGCCCGCAGGCTGCCGTTGATGGCCGCCAAGCGCGACTTCTCCGAACCGCTGGCGCTCGATTGGGCCGCCGACGGCACCGACGTCGACTTCGGCGCCCTGTGTCGACAGCTCATCGGCTACGGCGTGCGCAACGGGACGACCGCGTTGTTCGGTCATGAGGTCCGCAACCTGTCTCGCCAGCGCGACGGCAGCTGGACACTGACAGTCCGCAACCGCCGCACCGGTGAAAACCGAAAGCTGAACACCAAATTCGTCTTCGTCGGTGCCGGCGGACAGGCGCTGCGGCTGCTGCAGAAGTCCGGCATTCCCGAAGTCAAGGGCTTCGGCGGCTTTCCGATCGCCGGAAAGTTCTTGCGCAGTGGCAATCCCGCGATTGCCGCTGAGCACCGAGCCAAGGTCTATGGTCTACCGGCGGCCGGCGCGCCGGCGATGACGGCGGCGCATCTCGATGCGCGGATCGTCAACGGCAAGCCGTGGCTGCTGTTCGGGCCGTTCGCCGGTTGGTCGCCGAAGTTCCTCAAACATGGCCATGTCAGCGATCTGCCGCGGTCTGTCACGCCTGGCAACGTGGGGACCATGATCGGCGTCGGCGTCACGCAGATGCAGCTGCTCAATTACCTGATCGGCCAGCTGCGGCTGACGCAGCCCGCCCGCGTCGGCGCGTTGCGCGAATTCGTGCCCAGCGCTGTGGGTTCCGACTGGGAGCTGACGACGGCCGGTCAACGCGTGCAAGTGATTCGGCCTACCAAACGCAAAGGTGGGGCGCTGGAATTCGACACCACGGTGCTGGGCGCTGCCGACGGCAGCATCGCCGGCCTGCTCGGGGCATCGCCGGGGGCTTCGATCGCGGTCTCGGCGATGCTCGGTGTGCTGCAGCGCTGCTTTCCCGACCGGTATCAGACGTGGCTGCCTACTCTGAAAGACATGGTGCCGTCGCATGGAGCCGCCCTTTCCGATGAGCCGGCGCTGTTCGAGGAGGTGTGGTCGTGGGGCACCAAAGCGTTGGGGCTGCAAACGGCGGGCGAGTCATGACCGCGGCGCTGCGCCGGGCATGGGCCAAAGACCTTGACGTGCCAACGCTTTACGCGTTGCTCAAACTGCGAGTAGAGGTCTTCGTCGTGGAACAGGCCCGCCCGTATCCCGAGTTGGACGGCCGCGATCTACTCGCCGAAACCCGGCACTTCTGGCTCGAAGCTTCCGACGGCGAAGTGATCTGCACGCTGCGGCTGATGGAGGAGCACGCGGGCGGGCAGAAGGCATTCCGCCTCGGGCGGCTGTGCACCGAACGCAGCGCGCGCGGCCGGGGTCACACCACCCGGCTGTTGCGCGCCGCGCTCGCCGAGGTGGGCGACTATCCCTGCCGGATCGACGCGCAGATCTACCTGACCGACATGTACGCCCAGCACGGATTCGTCCGCGACGGCGACGATTTCGTCGACGACGGCGTCCCGCACGTTCCGATGCTCAAGCCCGCAGCGCGTACGGCTGGGCAGTGACGACGCCGGAGAGCCCTTACCTGGTCGGCTTGCGGCTGGCCGGCAAGAAGGTCGTCGTGGTCGGCGGCGGCAACGTCGCTCAGCGCCGACTGCCGCTGCTCATCGCCAGCGGCGCCGACGTGCACGTCATCGCGCGTGCCGCCACTCCTGCGGTCGAGGCGATGAGCCGGATTACCTTGTCGCTGCGTGAGTATCGCGACGGCGACCTGGCGGGCGCCTGGTATGCGATCGCGGCCACTGACGACGCGCACGTGAACGCCGCGGTGGTCGCCGAGGCCGACCGGCACCGAATCTTCTGCGTTCGCGCCGACATTGCGGTCGAGGGCAGCGCGGTGACACCGGCGTCGTTCGAGTACGCCGGGCTGTCGGTGGGAGTCCTGGCCGGAGGTGAGCACCGTCGTTCGGCGGCGATCCGCTCGGCGATCCGCGAGGCGCTGCAGCGGGGGGCAATCACCCTGGAGGGCTCTGTGAGCACCGACGTCGTCCGCGGCGGGGTGGCGCTGATCGGTGGGGGACCCGGGGATCCGGAGCTGATCACCGTTCGCGGCCGGCGGCTGCTGGCCCAGGCCGACGTCGTCGTCGCCGATCGGCTGGCACCACCCGAGCTGCTGGCCGAGCTGCCCCCACACGTCGAGGTGATCGACGCCGCCAAGATCCCCTACGGGCGGGCGATGGCCCAGGACGCCATCAACGACGTCATGATCGAACGGGCCCGGGCGGGACGGTTTGTGGTGCGCCTCAAAGGGGGCGATCCGTTCGTGTTCGCCCGCGGATATGAGGAAGTGCTGGCGTGCGTCGAGGCGGGTATTCCGGTGACGGTGGTGCCGGGTGTGACGAGCGCCATAGCGGTTCCCGCGTCGGCCGGTGTCCCGGTCACCCACCGCGGTCTTAATCACGAGTTCGTGGTGGTCAGCGGCCACCTTGCGCCAGGGCACCCCGAATCGTTAGTGAATTGGGACGCATTGGCAGCGATGTCCGGCACCATCGTTTTGCTGATGGCGGTCGAGCGCATCGAACTTTTCGCCGACGTCCTGCTGAAAGGCGGCCGACCTGCGGATACGCCGGTAATTGTGGTCCAGCAGGGAACGACGTCTGCTGAACACACGTTGCGGGCTAGCCTGGCTGATGTAGCGGAAAAGACCCGATCGGAGGGAATTCGCCCCCCCGCGATCATCGTGATCGGTACCGTAGCGGCATTCGGCGCTTAAAAGATTTCTAAGATTACTGTAGGGTAAGTTCTTATGACGGCTCTCAACGACGCAGAGCGGGCTGTCCGCGAATGGACGTCTGAACCCTCGGAGCGAGTAGTTCATATGCCCCCAGCGCACTCAGCCAAGACCGCCGCCACGACCACCGCGAGCCCCGCCAGCAAGTCGCAACCGACGTGGCGGCCGACTCGGCGCTTTTTCGCCGCGGTTATCGCCATCTGCGGCATGCAGTTGATGGCGACGATGGACGGCACCATCGCGATCGTCGCGCTGCCCAGGATCCAGAACGAGCTGGGCCTTACCGATGCCGGCCGCAGCTGGGTGATCACCGCCTACGTGCTCACCTTCGGTGGACTGATGCTGCTCGGCGGCCGACTCGGTGACACCATCGGCCGCAAGCGCACCTTCACCGTCGGCGTCGCCCTGTTCACCATCGCTTCCGCCTTGTGCGGCATTGCCTGGGATGATCCGACCCTGGTCACCGCACGGTTGCTGCAGGGCGTGGGCGCGGCGATCGCTACTCCCACCGGCTTGGCGCTGATCGCCACCACCTTCGCCAAGGGCCCGGCCCGCAACGCGGCGACAGCCGTGTTCGGCGCGATGGCCGGCGTCGGCTCGGTGATGGGACTGGTCGTCGGCGGAGCGCTGACCGAGATCTCCTGGCGGCTGGCGTTCCTGGTTAACGTGCCGATCGGGCTGCTGATGATCTATCTGGCCCGCACGACGCTGCGGGAAACGGTGAAGGAGCGGATGAAGCTCGACGCCACCGGCGCCATGCTCGCCACGCTGGGCTGCACCGCCGCCGTTTTCGCCTTCTCGATCGGCCCCGAAAAGGGCTGGATCTCCGTCACCACCATCGGTTCGGGTGTGGTGGCGTTGGCGGCGTTCATCGCATTCGCGGTTGTGGAACGCACCGCCGAGAACCCCGTCGTCCCGCTCGACCTGTTCTTCGACCGCAACCGACTGGCTACATTTGTGGCCATCTTCCTGGGCGGCGGCGTGTTGTTCACCGTCACCGTGCTGATCGGCTTGTACGTGCAGGAGCTGATGGGCTACAGCGCGTTGCGCGCCGGCCTCGGCTTCATCCCGTTCACCATCGCCATGGGCATCGGCCTGGGCGCCTCCTCGCAGCTGGTGTCGTGGTTCTCGCCGCGGGTCGTGGTGATCACCGGCGGAATTCTGGTGGTCGGTGCGATGGTCTACGGCTCGACTCTCGATCGCGGCATGCCGTACTTCCCGACCCTGGTGACGCTGATCACCTTCGGCGGCATCGGTATTGGCATGATCATCGTCCCGCTGGCGCTGTCAGCGATCACGGACGTCGGCTTCGACCGGATCGGGCCGACATCGGCAATCGTGATGATGCTGCAGCAACTCGGCGGCCCATTGGTGCTCACCGTCATCCAGGCCGTGATCACGTCGCGCACGTTGTACCTGGGCGGCACCAATGGACCGGTGAAGAACATGAACGCCGCGCAGCTACATGCGCTCGACCACGGCTACACCTACGGGCTGCTGTGGGTGGCCGGGGTGGCCGTGCTGACCGGCGGTGTGGCACTGCTCATCGGATACACCTCCAAGCAGGTGGCTCACGCGCAGGAAGTCCAGCACGCCATCGACGTCGGAGAGATCTAGCTCCCCAACGACGACCCACCGCGCCCAGCTAGGTCGCGTCCACGGTTAGGCTTGCGCGCTGTGATCACCCGGATGTCCGAGCTGTTTTTGCGCACGCTGCGCGACGACCCCGCAGACGCCGAAGTTGCCAGCCACAAGCTGTTGATCCGCGCCGGCTACATCCGACCCGTCGCGCCCGGGCTGTACAGCTGGCTGCCGCTCGGGCTGCGGGTGCTGCGCAACATCGAACGTGTGGTGCGCGAAGAGATGAACGCCATCGGTGCGCAGGAGATCCTGTTCCCGGCGCTGCTGCCGCGGGCGCCCTACGAGACGACGAACCGGTGGACCGAGTACGGCGACGGCATTTTTCGGCTTCAGGACCGTCGCGGCAACGACTATCTGCTCGCGCCGACTCACGAAGAAGTCTTCACCCTGACCGTGAAGGGTGAATACAGCTCCTACAAGGACTTTCCGCTGGCGCTCTACCAGATCCAGATCAAGTATCGGGACGAGGCGCGGCCCCGGGCCGGCATCCTGCGGGTCCGCGAGTTCGTGATGAAGGACTCCTACTCCTTCGACGTCGACGACGCCGGACTCAAGGCCGCCTATCACAGGCATCGAGAGGCCTATCAGCGCATCTTCGAGCGGCTCGGAGTGCGCTACGTCATCGTCTCGGCGGTGTCGGGGGCGATGGGCGGCAGCGCGTCCGAGGAGTTCCTGGCCGAAAGCCCGATCGGTGAGGACACCTTCGTGCGCTGCCTGGAGTCCGGCTACGCGGCCAACGTCGAGGCGGTCGTCACCGCCCGCCCGGAGACGCTGCCGATTGACGGCCAGCCCGAGGCGGTGGTTCACGACACCGGCGACACCCCGACCATCGCCACTCTGGTCGAGTGGGCCAACGGCGCCGGCCTGGGCCGCACCGTCACCGCGGCGGACACCTTGAAGAACGTGCTGCTCAAGGTGCGCCAGCCGGGCGGCGAGTGGGAGCTGCTGGCCGTTGGGGTGCCCGGTGACCGCGAAGTCGACGACAAGCGGCTGGGCGCGGCGCTGGAACCGGCCGATTACGTGTTCCTCGACGATGCCGACTTCGCCAAGTATCCCTTCCTCGTGAAGGGCTATATCGGCCCGAAGGCGTTGCAGGACAATGGCGTTCGCTATCTCGTCGACCCGCGAGTGGTGGACGGTACCAGCTGGATCACCGGCGCCGACAAACTCGGGCAACATGTCGTCGGGCTGGTCGCCGGCCGCGACTTCACCGCGGACGGCACCATCGAGGCCGCCGAGGTGCGCGACGGCGACCCGTCTCCGGACGGCGCTGGGCCGCTGGTGTCGGCGCGTGGCATCGAGGTCGGCCACATCTTCCAGCTCGGGCGCAAATACACCGACGCCTTCACCGTTGACGTGCTCGGCGAGGACGGCAAGCCGGTCCGGCTGACCATGGGCTCCTACGGCCTCGGGGTGTCGCGGCTGGTGGCGGTGATCGCGGAGCAGCACCACGACGAGCTAGGGCTACGTTGGCCGTCCGAGATTGCGCCATTCGACGTGCATCTGGTGATCGCCAACAAGGACGCCGAAGCACGTACCGGCGCCCTGGCGCTGGCCGCCGACCTGGACCGACTGGGCATCGAAGTGCTGCTCGACGACCGGCAGGCCTCGCCAGGAGTGAAGTTCAAGGACGCCGAACTGCTCGGTGTGCCGTGGATCATCGTGGTGGGGCGCGGCTGGGCGGACGGGACCGTCGAGCTGCGCAACCGGTTCAGCGGCGAGACCCGTGAGCTGACCGTCGGCGCGGCGCTGGCCACCGACATCACGGTTGCGCTGTCAGGCAATCAGACCTAGCCCGGCGACGATGCGGGCCGCCCTGCGGTCCGCTGAGGAGGCGGGCAATCAGACCTAGTCGGTGCCCGGGAGCGCGGTGGTGATCGGGTTGACGCCCAGCACCTGATTCCAGCGGGCGGCCATCACTGCGCTCTGGGTCAGCGCGGTCACGCCGAACTTGCGGTCCTCCGGCGTCTGCGCCTGCTCGATGACCGCGCGCCACGCCACTTCGGTGTCCTTCTCCATCCGCGCGGCCAGGCGCGTCGCATCGGTAGCGTTGTTGACCGGAAACGGCAGCTGGTAGCCCGCGGCGGCCACCGGGGCGCTGACCGAGCGGCCGGCGAGCATCGCGATCGTCTGGTCGCGACGCTGGCGATGCTGATTCAGCGCAAACGAAACCAACGTGTTGACGTCGGGTTGGCAGTGGGCGGACACGATGCCGTAGCCGTAGATCACGGCGTGTTCGGTGGTCAGCGCAGCGCACAGCGCGGAGTCGGCGGGCGTGTTGGCGGGTGACGGCTCGGCGGATGTCATGAGGCCGATCCGCCGAACACCAGCGCAACGCTGTAGGAGGCCGTGCACGCGGCGGCGATCGAGCCGAGCAGGCCCGCCCGATAACCCGATGACGTGGTTGCCAAGTGGCTTGCGCTGGCCGCGGACTCGCGCAGGGAATTGATCACGTCGGACAGTGTCGGTGGGGGTGCGGCCGCGGCCGACGTGGTCGGCGTCGGGCTGGCGGTCTGACTGGAAGTGGAGGTCGGGTTGACGGCGAGCCGGGCGATCTCGGTCGTCAGCACCTCCGCGTGGCGAGCGCGTTCGGAGGCGACCTCGGTCAACGCCGCACTGATCGGCTGGGCTGCGGCCGCGGCGGCCGCCGTGGCGAGCTCGCTGTCGTGTCGGGCGCGCTCCAATTGCGCCTCGAGTTCGTCGACCGCCGGCGGTGCGGGCGGCGAACTGCAGGCGGGCGCGGTCATCCCGAGTACGGCGAGAGCGGCGCCACCGGCCAGCACCTGCCGCCTGCTGAAAACCGGTCTGACACCGGGCAGCGTGCGTGGCACAGCAACATCCTGCCATTGCCGTGCCGGCGGATCGGACGCCCCGGTCGTGACGCTGGTTGACCTGGCCGCGATCACGGCTGATACGAGATTCCTGGCGTATCGTTAATCACTGGTTCACCCGGCACGCGGCTTGGATTACTGCGAACGGAGGGCCGCCGACCGGACAACTCAAGATGAGGAGCTCGCCGTGGCCATCGGGCTACCGTCGCAGACGCAGGTGATCGAGCTACTCGATGGTGAGTTCGCGCGCGCAGGCTACGAGATTGAGGATGTCGTCA
>Ga0335075_10001854_pt1 | contig 34369 bp, 40 predicted proteins | sample Lox_Sample_24_FD_206723 | JGI IMG/M metagenome (GOLD analysis project Ga0335075, IMG submission 206723) | Soil microbial communities from Loxahatchee National Wildlife Refuge, Florida, United States - Lox_Sample_2.4 | ecosystem: Environmental > Terrestrial > Soil > Wetlands | place: USA...
TGGTGGCGTGTTCGATAGTCGTGCGAAGCCCCGCTAGCGCCCCTGTGTTGCGGACTGCATCGCCGAGTGAGTCGTTGATCTTCGGCGCTTCTTTGCCGATCGAGTAAGCCAACCGCAGGATCGGCACGACGAGCGCGACCACGACGAGCACAACAACGATGCCGATCACGTAGCCGAGGACCCAGCCAAAACTGCTGAAGTGCCCGGTCCCGCTGGCGAGATTAGCGAGCTTGCCTGCGTGTTCGGTCATGGCTGATCAGACCGTCTCGCAGAAGTCCCTGACGGGCTTCAGGCTCGCGTTGACCGACGTCAGCCGGTCCGGCACGGTGCTGGTCAGGTTCGCGACCGCCTGGACTCCCCCGGTGGTCGCGACGAGGCTAGCCCGGATTGCCCTGAGGTGAAAGATCACCCGCAGCAGTCCGAGAGCGGTAATCGCGATGATCAGTGCCGCGATGATCAGTGTCACCCACGCAGCCGCTGGCATGACGGTTCTCCTAACCCAGAAGCTTGGCGACTGAGCCCGCGTAGCGGACCGCGCCGACGGATATTTCCTTCACCGTGCTGTCGGTCGTGGCCAGCGCGTCGGGCACGCCAGTCAGCTCGCCGACGAGTGCCACGCCGCCGGACAGGATGTCATCGGTGGCATGCCTGATCCGCTCCACTGCGGCGAGTACCCGGTTCAGCAGGTAGACGACGACCGGCAGGACCACAAGCAACAGCACAGCGTTGGCGATCCACCACAAGACCATGGCTGTCCTCCTCGTTAGCGGCCGGAGCCCGACCGGGTTTAGTGCGACGCAGGCTGGTAGGGCAGGAAGAACCGGCTGAACACCCGCGCTAGCGCCATCCGCGCCGCCCGCAGGCCAAGGGTGAAGCCGCTCGCCGGAGTCGCCGCGGCGGAGGCGATCTGCTCGGCAGACTCGCCCCGGTCCAGCCGGCTGATCCGGTCCTGCATGTTGACCGAGAAATCGTGCATGAGCACTGAGCTGACGTCGGTGATCATGCCCCGGCCGTATTGCGCGGCAGCGCCGGAGAGCTGGAGATCCTGCGTGACGTCCACCCGCGTGCCACGACCGGACTTGGTCAGGGCGGCGGTCACGACCATGCTGGCCTGGCCGCGGCCTTTCTCGTCCGCGCCAGCCGCCTGGACGACTATTCGCCGGGCAGTTTCATCGCGCTCGGTGATGTCGGCGGTACCGGCGAACTGAAGCCGCACCGGGCCCATCCGGATCGCCACCTTGCCCTTGTACTTCTCGCCGCCCAGGTCCTCGGTCAGCTCGGCCCCCGGCAGGCAAGTGGCCACTTGCGGAATGTTGCCGAAGAACTGCCACACCTTCTCGATCGGTTCGGCGACCTCGAAGTCGTTCTTGATCAGCATCGGGACTCGCCCTTCATGTCAGTCATGTCAGCAGCCGCTTAGCGTGCTTAGCGGGATCTTCGCCGAACGCGTCGCGGCACCCGGCGCAGCAGAAGTAGTAAGTGACGCCCGCATGCTCAAGCGAGAGCGCGCCGGCCCCCGCTCTCACGGTCATGCCGCACACCGGGTCAACGGCGTGATCCACCTCCTGCTGCGTGCTGCCTCCGGCCAGTGCGCCGGACGCGCGCAATTGCACGAGCTCTGCCAGGATCGCGACGGCTATCTCAGGGTGCGTCGTGCTGCCGAGATCGAGGCCGGCCGGGACCTTGACCCGGTCGAGCTCGGCCTTCGGCAGGCCCCGGTCCGCCAGGTAACCGACGACGGCCGCGCCTCGCTTGCGCGAGCCGACCAGACCGAGGTACGCGGGCTTCGCAGCCACCGCCCGCTCGAGCACGCCTTCATCGTCTTGCCCCTGGGTGGCGACGACGACGAGCGAACGCCCGTCGGCGCGGGCCGCCGTGAAGTCCGCACCGTCGATCAGCTCAGCGTGCCAGCCGAGCGTTCGCGCGAGGTCGGCGAGCGTCTGGGCCATCGGCGAGCTGCCGACCACCACCAGGTGGGGAACGGGTACTACTGGCTCGATGTAGACCTCCAGCGCGCCCTCGCTCTGGCAGGAGATCGGGATGACGGTGACTCCTTCTGGCACAGCGCCGCCGAACTGATCAAGGTTGCCGAGCAAGAGCAGCTCGGCGGTCCCCGTGGCAATGACGTGCCTGGCCGCACGGACGACCGCGGGCTCGGCGCACGCTCCGCCGATCCAGCCGTGCAGCTCGCCGTCAGCGGTGATGATCGCACGCGAGCCCTGCTGGCTCGACGAGGGTCCCTGGCGCCAGACCACCGTCGCAAGCGCGACCGCCTCGCCTCGCCGCGCAAGCTCGGCGGCCTGCTCCATCACTTCCCAGCCGTTCATCGCCGGCTCCGCTAGTCGTCCGAGCGCACTGGCGGTGCCCCGGATATGTCCCGGCGGTAAGTGACGGCCTCCCAGACCCGGTCGGGCAGCAACGGCATGTCGATGTTGCGGACGCCGGTGCCGGAGATGGCGTCCATCACCGCATTGACGAAGGCTGCCGGGCCGCCGACGGCGGCGCATTCGCCGATGCCCTTGGCGCCGATCGGGTGGTGCGGGCAGGGCGTGACGACCTCGCTGTGCAGCTCGAATCCGGGTGTCTCCCAGGCGGTTGGCAGCAGGTAGTCCATGTAGTTCGCACCCACGCAGTTGCCATCCGCGTCGAAAGTGATGAACTGCATGTTGGACATTGCGTAGGCCTCGGTCAGGCCGCCCATGATCTGGCCTTCGACGATCATCGGGTTGATCCGGACGCCGCAGTCGTCGACGGCGACCATGTTCAGCACGTCCCAGACTCCTGTTTGCGGATCAACCTCGACAGTGACGATGTAGACGGCGAACGGCCACGTCAGGTTCGGCGGATCGTAGTAGGCCGTGGCATCGAGTCCCGGTTCCATGCCGTCCGGCATATTCGCGTAGGCGGCCACCGCGCACTCCTGAATCGTGACCCCTCGATCCGGAGCGCTGCGGATGTAGAACCGGCCGAGTTCCCACTCGATGTCCTCCTCCGACACCTCGAGGAGGTGAGCGGCGAGTTTGCGAGCCTTCGCCCTGATCTTGCGTGAGACCATCGCGACTGCCGCGCCGGCGACCGGAGTGCTGCGTGAGGCGTAGGTGCCCATTCCGAAGGGCGCGGTGTCGGTGTCGCCCTCCTCGACTACGACGTCTTCGGCCGGGATCCCGAGTTCGTGCGCCACGATCTGGGCCCACGTCGTCTCGTGCCCCTGTCCCTGAGTGCGTGCGCCGGTGCGGACAATCGCCTTACCGGTCAAGTGCACCTTGAGCTCGGCTGAGTCGAACATCTTGATTCCGAGGATGTCGTACTCACGGCTATTCCCGGCACCGAGTGGTTCGGTCATCGTGGAAATGCCGAGTCCGAGCAGGCGACCGCGGGAACGCGCCTGCGCCTGCTGCTGCCGGAAGTTCTGGTAGTCGATTGCCCGGAGGCCGACGTCGAGGCACTTGGCGTACTGTCCGGAGTCGGTCAGGAAGCCGAACGCGGTCCGGTGCGGGAACGCATCGTCGGGCACGAAGTTCATCCGGCGGAACTCGGCCTGGTCCATGCCGAGGTCGTCAGCCGCGGCTTGCATCATCCGCTCCTGGAAGAACATCGCCTCGGTGACCCTGAACGAGCACCGGTACGCGACTCCGCCGGGCGCCTTGTTGCTGTAAGTGCCGCGCGCGGTCAGATGGGCTACCGGGATGTCGTACGCAGCGAAGGCCGAGTGCATCAGCCCGATCTTGAATTTGCTCGGCTGCGCATCGGAGAAGAACGCACCATGGTCGGCGTCGGTATGCATCCGAACGGCCAGGATCTTTCCGTCCCGGCGCAGGGCCATCTCGCCCTTCAGGTACACATCCCGCGCGAACCCGGTCGAGATCAGGTTGCCTGACTTGTCCTCGATCCACTTAACCGGCCGCTCCAGCAGGATCGAGGCCAGGATCGAGCAGACATATCCGGGGTACACGGGGACCTTGTTGCCGAAGCCGCCGCCGATGTCCGGAGAGATGATCCGGATCATGTGTTCGGGCAGTTCGGCCACCATCGCGACCGCAGCCCTGATGATGTGCGGCGCCTGCGTGGTCATGTACACGGTCAGTTTCGAGGTCGCGCGATTGAAGTCGGCGATTGAGCCGCAGCATTCGATTGGCGACGGGTGCGAGCGCGGATAGTGCAACTCGAGCTTGGACACCAGGTCAGCGGATGCGAACGCACGCTCGGTACCCTCGCCGTCGCCGACCTCCCAGTCGTAGATGACGTTGTCGGGCTGGTTCTCCTTGTCGTCACGGATGACCGGCGCGCCGTCGGCGACTGCCTGAGCCGGGTTCACGATCACTGGCAGCGGCTCGTAGTCGACGACGATCGCTTCGCACGCGTCCTTGGCGATGTAGGGGTCGTCGGCGATGACGCAGGCGACCTCCTGGCCCTGGAACCGCACCTTGTCGGTAGCCAGCACGGCCTGCGTGTCATAGGACAGCGTCGGCATCCAGGCCAGGTTCCTGGTGGCCATCATCTCGCCGGTCAGCACGAGGTGGACGCCGGGTATGTCCCACGCCTTGCTGGCGTCTATCGACTTGATCCGGGCATGCGCGAGCGGGCTGCGCAGGATCTCCATGTGCAGCATGCCGGGCAGCACGATGTCGTCGGTGTAGTTGCCCTTACCACGGATGAACCGGTTGTCCTCAACGCGCTTGCGGCTCGCGCCGATGCCGCCGATCTTGATCTCGTCAACTGCCTGCGACATGTCCTCGTTCCCGCCTTACTGTGCGCGTCTCATTGGGCTGGGGCCTGCGCGCGAAGTTTTTCGGCAGCCCACAGCACGGACTTCACGATGTTCTGGTAGCCGGTGCAGCGGCACAGATTCCCCGAGAGGGCCCAGCGGACCTCTTCCTCGGTCGGGTCAGGGTTGCGCTCGAGCAGCGCTTTCGCCGCCATCATCATGCCGGGAGTGCAGAACCCGCATTGCAGGCCGTGTTCCTCCTTGAAACCCTCCTGCAAGGGATGCAGCTCGCTGGCCGTGGCCAGGCCCTCGACGGTCTGGATCTCGCGGCCGTCCGCCTGGACAGCCAGCATCGTGCACGACTTCACCGCCTGGCCGTCGACCAGAACGGTGCACGCGCCGCAGTTCGTCGTGTCGCAGCCGGTGTGCGTGCCGGTTAGCCTCAGACCTTGCCGGATCAAGTGCGCCAGCAGCAGCCGCGGCTCGACCTCGGCGATCTTCTTTTCGCCGTTCACGGTGAACTTGATCCGCCGCAGCGGCACTTCGGTCGCGGTCTCGTCGCCGCGATCCTCATAGACCATGGTCATGATCAGGCCGCCCTTTCCGCCGGCTCGGCACCGGACCTGCTGAGAATGCGCTCGACGAACGTCGCCACCATGTGGCGCTTGTACTCGGCGCTGCCCCGGTGATCGGTCCGCGGGCGGGCTGCCGCGGCTGCGGCCTCGGCCGCCGCCGTGATCGAGTCCGGGGTCAGGGACTGCCCGGTCAGCGCCGCGGCCGCCTCGGTGGCCGCGATCGTTGACCCGCCAACACCGGTCAGAGCGATGCCCGCGCGCCGGACGATGCCCCCTGAGGTCTCTACCGAGACAGCGACACCGACGGTCGCGAAGTCGCCGACGCGCCGCTCCAGCTTGAGATAGCCGCCCGACCGCACGCCCTGGGCAGGCGGGATGACCGCTTCGACGGCGATTTCGTCCGGCGCCAGCAGGTTCTGGAACGGGCCGGTGACGAACCCGGTCATCGGGATCGAGCGGCGGCCGGCCGGGCCCTGCGCCACCACGGACCCGCCGAGCGAGAGCACGACCGACGCCCAGTCTCCCTGCGGGTCGGCGTGACACAGCGAGCCGACCAGCGTGCCACGGTTGCGCACGATGGGATCAGCGATCAGCGGCGCGGCCGCGGCCATCGTCGGCTGAGTGCTTGCCAGCAGCTCAGAGCGCTCCAAGTCGGCATGACGGCAGAGCGCGCCGATATGCAGCGTGCCGTCCGGGTCCGCGCGGTGATAGCTAAGGCCGGGCAGGTTATTGATGTCCACGATCAGTTCCGGGGTGGCGAACCTGAGCTTCATCAGCGGTACGAGGCTCTGACCGCCGGCCAGCACCTTTGCGGAGTCGCCGCCATTGGCCAGCAGGCCGATTGCCTCCGCGATCGAACGCGGGGCCTCGTATCGGAACCGCGACGGGTACATATCGTTCCTCCGGTCTTATGGCCGTGCTGGTCTTATGGCGGTGCCGGTCTTTTGCGGCAGCAAGGTGCGACTCAGCCGGCCTGCGGTTCCTGGCGCTCACCTGCGTCAGACGCCGGGTCCGCGACTGCCACGGGCCCGGATTCGTAATCCGGGTCGGGCCTTCGCTCCTGGTGTGGCGGCCACGGGCCGGCCACCGGCTGCCCGGCGACCTTCAGGTAATCGATGATCTCGGGCCAGGCCCACACCGTAGGGCTTTTCCCGGTCTTGGGCGCGTGCTCGATCAGCTCGTACAGCCGCGGATTGCCCTTGCTTTTTCCGTCGGACTCGATCCGCATGCGGTGACTCCTAAGTGACGCGAAATTGTACGTATCGTGCGCCTTCTGAGGCGCCATAGCAACGGGCCAATAAGCTCTCACTTAAGTGGCCAGCTAGCAGGCATAGATAAAGCATGGCAGAACGGAACTTTCAGCACCAGATGGTGACGTACACCGGCGGCCTGAAGCGTGATGGCGGAACTCCGGCCGACGGCGACCGCATCAGCTGCATGGCCTCGGGCGTGCCGAGGAACCGGCGCAGCGAGCTGGCGGCCGTACTCCGGTGGTCCCTCTCGAGCAGCGTGGCGTACCAGCAAGCCTCAGCTGGCAGTCCGGGCAGCTCGACCAGGGACAACTCTCCCCGGCGCAATTGCTGCGACACCAGATGCTCGATTGCCGGTGCTGCACCGGCCCCGTCCGCCGCCGCGGCCCAGGCGGCTGTCTGGCTCGGGAACATCCCGATATTGCTTTCCGCCACGCCAAACTGCGCCAGCAGCCGGCCGGTCTCGCTGCCGGGATCGGCGCCGGCCGGGCCTACCAGCCAGCGCCACTGGCGGGCCGGGCCGCGGAGCTGCGAACGTCCGGCTGTAACGACCACCAGCCGGTACTTGAAAATTGCCTCGCTGCTCACCGGCATGGTCTGCTCCGCTGAGACGCCAGGCCCGAAGGCCACGTCGGCGAGGCGGTTGGCCACCAGCACCGCCTGCTCGCCAGACACGGCGACGCCGGTCGATACCTCCACCGGCCCGGGGAAGCGGCGGCTGAATGCCTCGAGCAGCGGCCCGGCGACGAACTCGGCGAACGTCGAGGTCGCAACGACGCGCAGTTGCTCGGGCGCGCCCTGCGCGGCCCTGACCGCCGCGTGCGCCTCGGCGCCGAGCACGACGATCTGTGACGCGGTCGCCAGCAGCCTTGAACCACCGGGTGTCAGCGTCATGCCAGCCGGGCCGCGGGTGATCAGCTGGTCGCCCAGGTGCTGGCGCAGCGCGGCCAGCGCTTGCGACACCGCGGGCTCGCTGACACCGAGTGCGCTGGCCGCCGCCGTCACAGAGCCGAGCCTGGCCACCAGCACGAACGCGTTGAGCTGAGTGAGTGTCATGACAGAACCATCCGGGGTGCCGAACGGACGCGCGCTGGCTGCACGCGCACCGGGCCGGCCAGCGGGGCGTACCGTACGTGCACTGGCCTGGACAGGCGGGCGTACCGCACGCGCACTGGGCCGGCCAGCAGGGCACACCTTCGTACACTCGGGCCAAGGAAGGACAGCAACACAGTGCAAGTCCCCGCGCAGGTCGAGTACGAAAAGGCCGCCAGCGTCGAGCACGCCGTCACGCTGCTGGCCAGGTACGGTACGGCAGCGCGGGTCCTGGCCGGCGGGCACAGCTTGATACCCATGATGAAGCTACGGCTGGCGCAGCCGGAGGTGCTGATAGACATCAACGGGATCACCGACCTCTGCTATGTCAACCTAACGGGTACGCAGCTGCGAATCGGCACACTTACCCGCCATGCTCAGCTGCTCGATTCGCAGGTCGCGGGTGAGCACTTCGCGATCCTGCACGACGCCGAGCGCGTGATCGCAGACCCGATTGTGCGGAACTGGGGCACCGTGGGCGGCTCGCTCTGCCAGGCTGACCCGTCCGAGGACCTGTCAGCCGCGTTCGCCGCGATGAAGGGCACGATGGTTATCCACGGCCCGGATGGCAGCCGCGAGGTGTCCGCGCGCGAGTTCCACACCGGCCCTTACGAGACCGTCGTGGGGCCGTCAGAGCTGCTCATCGAGATCAGCCTGCCGATCAGGCCGGGCGGCGGCAGCGGATACCAGAAGGTGTCGCGCCGGGCCGGCGACTGGCCCGTCGGCGCCGCCGGGGCGGCCGTCTGGCTTACTGGCGATGTCATTGAAGACGCCGGGATCGGCCTGACCGCGGTCGGTGCTACCCATTTCGCTGCGGCCGAGGCAGAAGAGTACCTGCGCGGCAAAACAGCCTCTGAGGACACGCTGGCCAGGGCAGGTCAGATAGCCGCCGAGAACTGCCGCCCGGTAGCCGACCAGCGTGGTCCGGCAGACTACAAGCGTCACCTCGCCCGTGAGCTCACCACCAGGGCGCTTCGGCTTGCGGTCGCCCGCGCTCGCGGGCAGGCGGCATGAAAGTCACGCTGACGGTCAACGGCGGCGAGTATGTGCGCGACATCGAGCCGAGGCTGCTGCTGATCCATCTGCTGCGCGACGAGCTCGGCCTGACTGGCTCGCACTGGGGCTGCGACACCTCCAACTGCGGCGCGTGCGTGGTCTGGCTGGATGAGACGCCCGTGAAGTCGTGCACGGTACTGGCCGTGATGGCTGACGGCCGCCGGGTGACGACCGTCGAGGGTCTGGGCAGCGCTGACAGGCTCGATCCGGTCCAGCGGGGGTTCGCTGAGTGCCACGGGCTGCAGTGCGGCTTCTGCACACCCGGCATGATGCTGACCGCGCGCTGGTTGCTTGACCGCAACCCGGATCCGTCCGCAGCGGAAGTGCGCGAGGCGATCTCCGGCCAGATCTGCCGGTGCACCGGTTACGAGAACATCGTCAAGGCGGTGCTGTGGGCAGCGAGGAACGGCGGCTCCGGATGACAGATGAAGGTCCAAGGCGAGAACAGCGCGAGACCAAGCCGTACGGGCCATACGGGCCGATCCCGCGAAAGGAAGATGCGCGGTTCGTGCGAGGCCAGGGCACGTTCGTGGACGACATCAGGCTGCCAGGGATGCTGCACGGCGCGATTCTGCGGAGCCCGCTGGCGCACGCCCGCATTGTGTCGGTCGATGCCAGTGCGGCCCTCGCGCACCCGAAGGTCGAGGCAGTGCTCACCGGCGCGGACCTGGCCGAGCGCGGCCTGGCTTGGATGCCGACGCTGTCGGGAGACGTGCAGGCCGTGCTCGCCACCGACAAGGTGCGGTTCCAGGGCCAGGAGATCGCGTTCGTGGTCGCGCAAGACCGCTACGCGGCCCGTGACGCGCTTGAGCTGATCGCCGTGGAGTACGAGCCGCTGCCGCCGGTCATCGACGCCCTGACTGCGCTCGATGAGGACGCGCCGCTGGTAAGGGACGATCTTGCGGGCCGGACCGGGAATCACATTTTCGACTGGACCGCCGGTGACAAGTCCGCTGCTGACGCGGTCTTCTCGGCCGCGGACGTGACAGTCGGCTGCGAGATGGTCTACCCGCGTTCCCATCCTGCTCCGCTCGAGACCTGCGGGATCGTCGCGGCCTTCGATGCCGTCACCGGACGCCTTACCCTTTGGTCCACGTCGCAGGCACCGCACGCGCACCGCACGCTGTACTCGCTGATCACCGGGCTGCCGGAGCATAAGATCCGGATCGTGTCGCCGGACCTCGGCGGCGGGTTCGGCAACAAGGTGCCGGTTTACCCTGGCTACCTGTGCGCGATCGCGGCCTCGACGGTCACCGGGCGACCGGTGAAATGGGTGGAGGACCGGTCGGAGAACCTGATGTCGACCACGTTCGCGCGCGACTACCACATGCGCGGCGAGATCGCCGCGACCGCGGACGGCCGCATACTCGGGTTGCGTGCAAAGGTGCTCGCCGACCACGGCGCTTTCAACGCGACCGCGCAGCCAACGAAGTTCCCGGCAGGTTTCTTTCACATCTTCACCGGCTCCTATGACCTCCAGGCCGCGTTCTGCGAGGTCACGGGCGTCTACACGAACAAGGCCCCAGGTGGCGTCGCCTACTCGTGCTCGTTCCGCATCACCGAAGCCGTCTACCTGGTCGAGCGGCTGGTGGACATGCTGGCGGCCAGGCTCGGGATCGATCCCGCGGAGCTGCGGATGCGCAACCTGCTGCGGCCGGAGCAGTTTCCCTATACCTGCCCTACCGGGTGGCAGTACGACTCCGGCGACTACCCGCGCGCGCTGACGCTGGCGCTGGACATCGCCGGGTATGGCGAGCTGCGCCGTGAGCAGGCCGAGCGGCGCGGCCGCGGCGAGTACATGGGCATCGGCATCAGCTTCTTCACCGAGGGCGTCGGTGCCGGACCGCGGGAGCACATGGACATCCTCGGCCTGGGTATGGCCGATGGTGCTGAGCTGCGGGTTCACCCGACAGGCAAAGTGGTGCTCGGGGTTTCGGTGCAGACCCAGGGACAGGGGCACGAGACTACGTTCGCGCAGATCGTCGCGCACGAACTGGGCCTCACGCCTGATGACGTTGAAGTCGTGCACGGTGACACCGACCGGACGCCGTTCGGCCTTGGCACCTACGGGTCCCGGTCCACTCCGGTGTCGGGCGCCGCCGCGGTGATGGCGGCACGGAAGGTCCGCGACCGCGCCCGGCTTGTGGCGGCAGTGATGCTCGAGCTATCCCCGGACGACCTGGAATGGCTGGACGGTCAGTGGCGGGTACGCGGCGACCCGGAGCGCGGCGCCGGGATTGCCGAGATCGCGATGGCGGCGCACTCTTCCCTGGAGCTGCCGGAAGGTGTCGAGGGACACCTGGACGCCTCCGTCGTGTACAACCCGCCGAACCTGACCTTTCCGTTCGGTGCCTACATCTGCGTCACTGATGTGGACCCGGCCACCGGTGTGGTCAAGGTGCGGCGTTTCATCGCGGTAGATGACTGCGGCGTGCGCATCAACCCGATGATCGTCGAAGGCCAGGTGCACCGCGGCCTGGCCGACGGCATCGGCATGGCCCTTATGCAGGCGATTGCCTTCGACGAGAACGGCAACTGCCTGGGCGGGTCATTCATGGATTACCTGCTGCCGACCGCGCTGGAGTGCCCGTCGCCGGAACTAGGCGCCACAGTGACGCCCTCGCCGCATCATCCCATCGGCGCCAAGGGCATCGGCGAGTCGGCCACCGTCGGATCGCCGCCCGCGGTGGTGAATTCGGTCATAGACGCGCTGGCTCCGTTCGGCGTCGAGCACGCCGATATGCCGCTGACACCGGCTAACGTGTGGCGGGCGATCCAGGGCCGTCCGGTGCGGCCGGACCTGGCGCTTAGCTAAGCCGGGAATCTTCGTGGCGGCGTGAGAGCTTCAACAGATGAAGGAAGTCCTTGATCGATGTTGATTTAGTGCTGCTATAGCAACAGTAAATTCACATCGATCATGGTGCGCGGTGACGAGACCGCCCTAGACCTCGCCGCCAGCGATACTGGTTTCTTATAGATAATGGTGAAATGAGCGATCTTGCCGATCAACTGCCGGATGTGCCGACCCTGCTCGCCGAGCTAGATGGCGTAAGTTACCTGGCCGATGAGCCGCTAGGCACGGCGTTGTTTCTGGCTGCGCGGATGGGCCAGCCGATCCTGCTCGAGGGCGAGCCGGGCGTCGGCAAGACCGAGGCCGCCAAGGCGCTGGCCGCTGTCCTTGACACCCCGCTGATCAGGCTGCAGTGCTATGAGGGCTTGACCTCGGCCGAGGCACTGTACGAGTGGAATTACCCGCGTCAGCTGCTGGCTATCCGGCTGGCCGAGGCCAGGGGCGAGGCGCCCCGCGAGGCTGACCTGTTCAGCGATGGCTACCTGCTTGAGCGCCCGCTGCTCGCCGCACTTGACCACCCCGGCCCGCGTCCTGCGGTCCTGCTGATCGACGAAGTCGACCGCGGCGACGATGAGTTCGAGGCGTTCTTGTTCGAGCTGCTTGCCGAGTCTGCGGTCACGATTCCCGAGCTTGGCACCAGGCGCGCCAAATATCCGCCGGTGGTGGTGCTGACCTCCAACAGGACCAGGGACTTGCACGACGCGCTGAAGCGGCGCTGCCTGTATCACTGGATCGACTACCCGGATACCAGCCGGGTGGCGGCAATCATCAGGCGCCGGGTTCCCGCGGCAGGCGAGCGGCTGGCGGCGCAGGTGGCCACTGGCGTGCACCGGTTGCGCGGTCTTGAACTGGCTAAGCCGCCTGGTATCGCCGAGGCGATCAGCTGGGCGAATGCCCTGCAGGTCCTTGGTGCTGCCGAACTCGACGCCGAGGCAGCGCGGCGGACCATGGGGACCGTGCTCAAGTACGCCGAGGATTTGCAGGCGGCACGGGCAGCCGATGTGGCTGCGGTCGTGGGCCGCGGTTCAGGCGATGGCTGACGAGTACGCGGGAGCTGTTCCGGGCTCTGGTGCCGGAGACCTGGCCGAACTAGCGGCGCGCTTTGGCGCTGCTCTGCGGCGGGCAGGCCTGCAGGTCGGGCCTGGCCGCACCGAGCGGTTCGCCGTGGCGGTCACGCTCGTCAGGCCCGGCAGCAGGCGAGAACTTTTCAACTGCGCCCTCGCGACGCTCGTGTCGGCCAAGGATCAGGCAGAGACACTGAAGGCCGTCTTCATTGAGGTGTTCGGTTCGCTGGACGGGGCCAGTGAGCTGACTGACCTGGCCATGCTCGCAGGGTTCAGTCAGCCACAGCCGGCCCACATTGCCGAAGCGGCAATGCTGGCACGACTGCATGCCGACACGCTTACCATCAGCCCGGAGGGCCCGGATCAGGGCGACAACGAAGACGAGGAAAGCCAGGAGGTCGAGCGGCCCTATCTAGGCAGCCCGGTGGAGCGCCTTGCCGGCACTGACTTCGCCGAGCTGTCGGATGCGGAGCTGGCTGAGCTGGCTGCCGCCATGCGCCAGATCACCCTGGCGGTGCCGAGCCGCAGGTCCAGGCGGCGCCGGCCGCGGCCGGGCGGCAGCCGGACCGACATGAGGGCGACGCTGCGGCAGGCCAGGCGGACGGGCGGGCACGCTTTCAAGCTCATCGGAGAGGTCCCGGCGAAGCGCCCTCGACGACTCGTCGTGCTGTGCGATATATCCGGCTCGATGGAGCCCTATGCCAGGGCGATGATCCAGTTGCTGTACTGCGCAGCAGGCGGGGCCGGCGCGGAGGTGTTCAGCTTTGCCACCAGGCTGACGCGGCTGACCGCGGCGCTAGCCCGGTCATCGCCGGCAGTCGCGCTGGCGCGCGCCGCGCGCGCCGCGCCGGACTGGCACGGCGGCACCCAGCTCGGTCGCGCGCTCAAGGAATTCAATGATCGTTACGGACGGCGTGGCATGGCTCGCGGGGCCGTCGTCCTGGTCGTCTCCGACGGCTGGGATACCGGAGATCCGGAGATCGTCAGGCGGGAGATGCAGCGGCTGTCGCTGGTCGCGTTCCGGATCGTGTGGATGAACCCGCGAACCAAGAGCAAGGTTTACCAGCCGCTGGCAGGCGGCATGGCCGCCGCCTGGCCATATTGCGACGCAGTAGTGAGCGGGCACTCGCTTCAGGCGATCGACCAGCTAGCCGCGGCGCTAGCGGATCCGGTGCGGCGCCGGCCCGAGATCCGGGCGGTTGACCCGGTCGAGTCGCTCGCCTAGCCGCGGCCGCAGTCGACCTGCTAATCGTCGCCTTCGCTACCCCATGCCCGGCGGATCTCCCGCCGCCGCGCTCGCATCTCATCGTGCAGCTCCCGGCGGCGGTCCCTGATCTGGTCATGGACTTCACGGCGCCGGTCGAAGACCTGGTCAAGTACGTAGCCGACAGCCGCGCGGGCGTCGTCCTTGCTGGCCTTGCGCTTGCGCGACTTTCGCTTGATCTCCACGCCGCCTAGGATGCAGGTGCCCTCGACCCGTAGTACAGGCGCATCCGGGCTTGATGCTTCACCGGGATTCCCGGTGACCTCGCGGCCGCCCAGGATCGCGATGCCGCTGTCGACGACTCGCATCTCCGGCGGCACGACGACTTCCAGGCCGCCCAGAATCGACGTCGCCTTGAGGATAACCTCGTTGCCCGGCGGCAGTGTCGCGTCCCTGAAGTCGAGCTCGACGCCGCCGAGCACGGTCAGGATCTCGATCACCGGGTCGGCATGCCACGGACCCTTCCGAGTGGCCCCGCCGAAGATCGCGACTATGCGGCCATGCCTGGACCTCGCGACGTCGGCCGGAGCAGCTGCGGGCGTCATCACTACGTGCTGACCGGGCAGGTCCTCAAGGAGCAGCGCAAGGTCGGCGTGCGTCTTCGCGGCGTAGATAGCATCCAGCCGGTCGGAGTGCTCCTCCGCAGTCAGCCGACCCTCAGCCAGCGCGTTGTTGATCACGGCCGCGGCCGTGTCGCGCTCGGCGTCGGAGGCCCGAAGCCGGGAAATGTCGTTGAAGCCCTGGGGGTCCATGCAGTTATTGTCGGCCATACCTACCCGCAGATGGAACTGGAGACGTCAATGGGCCACGTGGAGGCGGCGCACCTGAGCCATGCCCTGCCTGACGGCCGGGTGCTGCTCGACGACGTCTCCTTCCGGGTCGGGGACGGCGTCGTGGCTGCCCTGGTGGGGCCGAACGGGGCGGGTAAGACCACGCTGGTGCGCCTGGTTTCTGGTGATCTGGCGGCGCAGTCCGGCACGGTGAGCTCGAGCGGTGGCCTGGGCGTGATGCGGCAGTTCATCGGCGCCATCAGGGACAACAGCACGGTGCGGGACCTGCTGCTGTCCATCTCGGCGCCCCGGATCCGCGCCGCGGCGCAGCGCCTCGACGCCGCTGAGCTGGCCATGATGGAGCGGGACGATGAGCCGACCCAGATGCGCTACGCAACGGCATTGACGGAGTGGGGAGACGCCGGAGGTTATGAGGCCGAGGTGCACTTCGACGCCTGCTGCGTGGCTGCGCTCGGCGTCGGCTACGACCGGTGTCAGTGGCGCGAGGTAGCGACGTTGTCCGGCGGCGAGCAGAAGCGGCTGGTGCTGGAGTCTTTGCTGCGCGGCAAGGACGAAGTCCTCCTGCTCGACGAGCCGGACAACTACCTTGATGTGCCCGGCAAGGTCTGGCTGGAGGAGCAGCTGGCCGCAACGCCCAAGACCGTGCTGCTGGTGAGCCATGACCGTGAGCTACTGGCCGCCTGCGCTGAGCGGATCATAACGGTCGAGGACCGGCATGTCTGGGTGCATGGCGGCGGATTTGACGGCTACGCAGAAGCCAGGCGAGAGCGCAATGAGAGGCTCGATGAGCTGCGGCGGCGATGGGACGAAGAACACGAGAAGCTGCGTCAGCTGATGCTGATGTACAAGCAGAAAGCGTCCTATAACTCGGATATGGCGTCGAGGTACCAGGCTGCTGTGACCAGGCTGCGCAAGTTCGAGGAAGAGGGTCCGCCCGAGCTTGCGCCAAGAGAGCAGAATGTGCGGATGCGCCTGCGCGGAAGCCGCACGGGCAAGCGCGCGGTGATCTGTGAGGGACTAGAGCTGACGGGGCTTATGCGGCCGTTCGACCTGGAGGTCTGGTACGGCGAGCGGGTCGCCGTTCTCGGGTCGAACGGCTCAGGCAAGTCGCACTTCCTCCGGTTGCTCGCCGGCGACGAGTCGGTGGCGCATCAGGGGCTGGCGCGGCTCGGAGCCCGGGTTGTGCCCGGCATGTTCGCCCAGACGCATGCGCGGCCTGAGCTGGCCGATCGGGCGCCCCTGGAAATCTTGATGACCGAGCATGCGCTGCTCATCAACGAAGCGATGGCGGCATTGTCACGCTATGAACTGACAAGCTGTGCGCGGCAGCCGTTTGCCTCGCTGTCCGGCGGCCAGCAGGCACGACTGCAGATCTTGCTGCTCGAATTGGCAGGGTCCACGCTGCTGCTGCTCGACGAGCCGACCGACAACCTGGACCTGGCCAGCGCTGAGGCATTGCAAGACGGGCTTGAGCTCTACTCGGGCACCGTGGTGGCCGTTACCCACGACAGGTGGTTTGCAAAGTCTTTCGACCGGTACCTGGTGTTTGGCGGCGACGGGACGGTCTACGAGTCGGCGGGGGCGGTGTGGGACGAGGGACGCGTGGACCGGCAACGCTAAATGGGAGGCTTGCTAGGCTGCAGGAATCTCGCGGGGACGTGTACACCTAGCCGCCTTCCCCGGAAGCCGGAGCCGGAAGGATTCAAGCACCGTGAAGAAGCTGCTCGTGATAGTCCTGCTCGGACTCAGCGCGTTCGCCGTATGGCGGAAGGTCAAGGCGGATCGGGCTGAGCTCGACCTGTGGACCGAGGCCACGACCGCTGACGACTGACCTGCCCTTCGGTCCTGTTCATGAATGGCGTGACTGACAGGCCGGGGATCACGCTCACTTGCTTCGGCCTCATCGGCACTCTGGTCGCTGACGAAGGCCTGGTCGAGCGCTCCTTCGCTGAGGCCATCGCCACCCAGGGGGTCGTCAGCGGCACTAGCGCGTTTGCGCGCCGGATGGCTCAGGTCCATCAGGCTCGCGGCCGCTCCGCTGGTGACGTAATGCGTCTGCTGTTTCCCGATAACCAGGCTCGGGCTCAGGCAGCTCAGCTGGCATTCGATCGTGCGCTAGCCGATGCGGTTGGCCGGCTGGCAATCCGCCCTCTACCCGGTGCGGTCCAGGTGCTCGATCAACTGCGCGCGGCCGGGATCTCGGTGTCCGTGCTGACGACCTTGCGCCGCCGACTGCTTGACTTGGTTCTGGATGCTGGCGGCCTGGGCGGCCACGTTGATCTTGCCCTGAGCGCGGATGATGCCCCGAGAGGCTTTCCGGCACCAGATTTGATCCTGACATCGATGCTGCGGACCGGAGCCGGATCGGTCGGCGAGGTGGCAGTCATCGACGACAACGGCGCCGGAATGGAAGGCGGCCGCCGGTCGGGCGCGAGCATTGTGGCCGGAGTGCTGACCGGGCCGCACCCGGCCCGGCGGCTGCGGTCAGCGGGGGCTACGCACATACTCGAAAGTGTCGCTGAACTGCCTGCGCTGGTGCTTGCGGGCGACTCCGCGTACCGGCCAGGTCTGGCGGGTGCCGAAAATGGCAGTTCCGGGCGACTGAAGTCGGCCGAACCCGAGCCGCCCGAGTCGGCTCAGGGCAATGGGCCGAGCATCGACGTTCCCGCCCAGGTACCTTTCGAGCGCCGTACATCTGAGCGATAACTCAGCCTGGCCGAGTTGGCTCGGCACACTCCACGGGCCAGGCAGCCGCTCCATCCGGCAGATAGCATCTTTGCCATCATCAGAACGCGCGACTAGCGAGGGACATTGGCTACCACGCCTGTAAGCGACGGTCCGACCGACGCCGATGAACGACCTGCCAACGGATCGCTCGAGCTCATCAGGGCTGAGCTGCTAGAGGTTCTGGACTTCAACCGGAAGCACGCCTTCGACATCCTGGAGGGCCTGTCGGAAGAGCAACTGCGGCAACCAGTACTGCCGTCCGGATGGTGCCCGCTCGGCATGATCAAACACCTTGCTATCGACGCCGAGCACTACTGGGGTAGCTGCGTCATCGGCGGCGCGCCACTGAGCTGGTTCACAGACAATGACTATGACGGTGAGGCTGGCTGGCGTGTTGCCAATGAGGAGACCGCAACTGACATCTTCGCCTTCTACCGACGCGAGATCGCGAACTCCAATGCGATCATCGGGCGGACACCGCTCGGCAGCTTCGTTCGGCAGAAAGGCTTCTGGTCCGAAGACGAACTGCCGACCGTCAGCTCCGTCATCATCCACATGATCGACGAGACGGCCTGCCACACCGGCCACCTCGATGCAGTACGCGAGCTTATCGACGGCCGCCGCTGGAGCCAGCCGCAACAGCCTGAGGCGGGCGCGTCCTGATTTCAGCGGAAGTCACCAGACCTGGCTAGGAGCGGCCTGGAATTGTGGTTAAGCGCCGCGGGCAGGTCGGCTCAGCCGAACCCGGCGAGCATCGACGTCCCTGCACAGGTACCCTTGGAGCGCCGTAACTGGGGGCTATAGCTCAGCTGGAAGAGCACCTGCTTTGCAAGCAGGGGGTCAGGGGTTCGAGTCCCCTTAGCTCCACCCCAATCTAGCTGCATCGACACCTGAACGTTGATCTTTTCGGCACTTAAGTGGTCCCTATTGATGGTCCCCTTCGGCTAAACTGGTCTCCTGACCAGCGAGGAGGGGACAGCGGATGGCAGGACGCAGGGGCCAAGGGTCGCTCAGCTTCGAGCACCGGGGCGAGTGCCAAGACTCCAAGCGGCACCGAGGATGCGTTGGCCTCTGGCGGGGCGTCACGTCTGAAGTACTCGACGGCAAGCGCGTCCGCGTGAAGGTGTCTGCGAAGACCAAGACCGAGGCCCAGGCCAAGCTCAAGGCCAAGCTGGAGGAACAGGGCCAGGGTGTCCGGTCCTCGGGAACGTACACGGTTCGTCAGTGCGTTGAGGACTGGCTCGCTCACGGGCTCGACGGTCGCAGCGCCAAGACGGAGAGCACTTACCGCGAAGCTGTCGAGCCGCTCCTCGCCATCCTTGGCTCGCGGACACTCCGCGACCTGACTGCGACCGATGTACGCCGCGCGCTCGTCGGCATCGCGAAGACGCGCTCGACCCGCTCCGTCCAGATCGCACACAACGTCCTGACACGCGCCGTGCAGCGCGCCGCAGCGCACGACCTCGTAGGCCGCAACGTCTCGGCGCTAGCCGAGCGCCCTCAAGGTCAGACGGCCGGACGGCCGTCGAAGGCCATGACCCGTGACGTTGCGATCAGGCTCGTCCAGGCAGCCGAGGCCGACTCGATCATCGGCTCCTACCTGATCCTTTCGATTATGACGGGCATCCGTCCCGAGGAAGCTCGGGCACTTCGCTGGGACCATGTAGACCTCGACGGTGCCACGATCCACGTCTGGCGCTCGACGCGGGCTCACGGCGACGTGAAGACCGTCAAGTCCCGGAGGACGTTGGAGATCGCCTCCCAGGCCGTCGAGGCGCTACGGCGTCGTCAGGCGCAGCAGGAGCACGACCGCGTCCAGGCTCGCGAAGTCTGGCACGAGACCGGCCTTGTGTTCACCACGTCCATCGGCACTGAGATGGACTCGCACAACATCAGGCGCTCCATGCGCCGACTCACCAAGGCGGCCGGGCTGGGCGAGGCGTGGACTCCACGCGAGCTGCGTCACACCTTCGTCAGCATCGCCAGTGAGGCAGGGGTGCCAATCGAGGAGATCGCCGCGCTTGCCGGGCACTCGACCACGCGCACCACCGAACTCGTGTATCGGAAGGAGCTACGGCCGGTCCTTCGCACAGGCGCGACCGTCATGGGCGAGCTACTGGCAGCGGGACAGTAGTAGCCCTCAGAGGCATAGATCCCATGGACGAGCGCGACAATCTGACTGACGTCGCTGCTCGCGTTGAGCTGATCTTGTGGTTACCCTGGCCTATGCCTCGCGCTAGTTCGGTTAGCGGCAGGGCCGACGGGCGACGGCCATCCTTCCGCGATGTGCGGGCACGGATCTGCGGAGGGCTGCGGGGGCGCGGCTGGGTCTGGTGGCTGTCGATGCTGTGGGTGGTGACGGGTGCTGGCGGGGTTGTTTACGCCTTTGTCTGCACCCTGGTGGGCTGCACCACCAACCAGTGCACCAACGACGAGTTCTGGGATGTGCTGTGGAACGGGGAGCCCGGAGTAGTCGCTTACCTGGGCAATCTGGCAGAGGAAGTCTGGCCGCTGCTGGCTGTGCTAGTACTGGTGGCGGGGTTCGTCCGGCTGCGTGGCTGGCGGCCGCGCAACTGGCGGCGCACGGGTGCGTGGGCGGGCGCGTGGGTCGCGGGCATCGCGCTCATAGTCGCGGTCGCGGTCGTGGCAGGGCGCGGTTCTGAAACTCCCAACCTGGGCTGGGTAGTGCCAGAACTGCCAATCTTCGCCGCGTGGCTGGCACTCGGAGCCCGGGTAAACCGAATACTGTCCAAGCCATCCTGACCGATGCCGACGAGTCGCTGATCGACGGCGGATTTCGCGGTCAGCGTGAGGCCAGTTCTGCGCACGGGCGCGACCGTCATGGGCGAGCTACTCGCGGCCGGACAGTAGCACCTGCGGGCACGATCTGGTGAGTTCAGTGCGTTCCCTGTAGCTGGCCGAGTGAGAGACTGCTGCGGTGGATCCGGTGGTCTGACGGACCGCGCTCACACGCTCGACGCCCGCCCAGCCGCCGGTTGCGTGAGTGCCTGGCATGACTCCGCTCGACCCCGAGTCAGCGAGCCGGTGGGAGATAATTGACGTGTGGTGATCGGCGAGGATGGCTGGCCCGTGCGCTCATCGGTAGAAGCAGCGTGGCGGGAGGTCATTGCCGGCGAGCGGACGCGAGAGAGCGTCCACGACTGGTCGGTGCCGTGGGTTGAGGGCGAAGCTGCGCATGTCCGCCCGAATGACTTGGCGGCCGCTAACGGGCTCCAGTACCTTCACGGACTTGACATGAAGGCGAAGCCGGAGACGCCGAACCTGGTCCATCATGGCGGGTCTGGCAGTTATGTACTGTCGGCTGATGAGGTCGCTGCTCGCCTTGATGAATGGCTCGGGCTTTGCCGTGAGTACGACGAAGATCCCGAGAGGTTCGTTCATCGGCGGAGGGAACTAGCCCGGCAGCGCATCGCTGAGGAACGAGGCCGACGCCGTAGTTAGCTTCCGAGCGAGCCCGGAGCGTCGGCGACGGACATGCCGCCCAGGGCGACGGAGAGGTGGCGGGCACCGCCATCGAGTGCGGCATGACAACCGAGCTGCAGCTCGATCTGGTGACGAGCCGGCCGGTTCACGGCGTGCACGCCGAAACGTCGGCTGGCACCGCACGGGCTGCGGCAGGAGCGTAAGGCACAAGGAGTCCGCTCAGCGTCTGGGTACTCCCCGCTCCCACCAATCGATCGAGGGGTGGTCGCGGATCACGTCAGCTGTCACCACGCTGTCTGTCATGTTGCAGAACTTCCACAGCTCCTTGGCGGCGCGGGAGTATTGGAACAGGCCGCGATCGACTTCGAATGCGTCCAGGCGACCGCTGCGAAAATCATCGATGACGGCAGCCACATGCGTGACCAGCTCGCCAAGAGCCGCCTCGTGGTAGGCAGCTACCACCTCGCGGGCTTTCTGCCGCTCTGACTTCCCAGGCACGAACTGAGGCTAGTCCGAGCCCGCCAACAACAACACGTACCGGTCCGCGGCATGTGCGGATGTCCTGTGTCGCATACGCCGGACCGGGCGGCGAGCTGATTACGCGACGGCGTGCTGCTGTCCATCGCGCACCGCCATCTTGGCCCGACTATCGCCTAGAAGCCGAGCAGCGCCTCTCGTCCTGCGCCGGACACTATGTCACCGCGCTCACGCCGTGTCGACGACATTTACCCGGTCCCAGAGACCGGGGGCCCCGCACCTGACGCCCCGGCGTTGTATGGCACCCAGACGGTCAGCAGCTCGCGTTCGACCGTCCTCGTCGCTTCGCGGTCGTTGCGCCGCCGTACCGTGCCCGCCGCGGTCTTCACCAGCAAGACCTTTCCGGATCGGACAGCGCCGGGTGCTACCAGTAGGCGATCTTTGGCCGCTGCCCTGATGAGGCCGAACGAAGCGACCGGTGGCTCCCGTGGCCGCACACGACCCGTGGCTGGATCGCCGCCGCTCGGTGGGCCGGGAACCCGAAGTCTTGTTGACGTTCCGCTTGCCGACCGGTCGTGATCAGCGACGGTCATCGAGAGGACCCGAGGAACCTGGCCCTGTGACGGTCCGGCGACCTGGCGCTGAAAGGTGCGAATGCCAGGAACCGGAGATCACGCATGCACCCCAGGTTCGACGTGCCGGTTCTTGAGGCTCGCTGGTCTGCCTCGAGCCGCTGTCAGTAGCTCAGAGCACGAATATCGGTCTGAGCGAGCAAAGGGGTCGGGGCAGCGCCGTCCGCTTGGCTCGTGCAAGCATGGCGAAGTGACCCAGATCGGTTCAGGCCGCCTGCGGACCGCAAATGCCGAGGACGGCGCCCAGCTTCTGCGCCTTTGGAGTCTTTTGTTTGACGAGGACGGCACGACGTCCGAGGAGCCGTGGAAGGGCCACGCGCGAGAGTGGTTCACACGGTGTGTCGACGACCCTCACAATGCCCGGTTCCCGGCGATCGAGGTAGATGGAGAGCTCGTAGCTACGGCCATCGGCACCCTGGAGATCGGCGTTCCCAACCCTCAGTGCGTCCGGGGGCGCACAGTGCGCCTCGCCAACGTCATCACCCTGCCCAAGCATCGCGGGCAGGGTCACGGAACGATGCTCGTGCTCGACGTCGTGGCTTGGGCCCGATCGATTGCTGCCGACCGTGTCGACCTGAGCGCCACGCCCGCCGGGCAGCGCGTCTACGAGAAGCTCGGCTTCACGATGACCTCAGCCCCGCGCATGAAGCTCGTTCTCTAAAGGCGCGCAGCGACCGCCTCTCGGCAGTTGCGACCAGGACTAGGCGGCGTGCGGGGCAATCTGGACGATGAGGTCGGCGTCGAGGGCCTGGGAGATCCGGTCCAGGAGCGGGATGGTGGGGATGACACCGCCGGCTTCGAGGCGCGAGAGCGCGGGCTGGGTCATGCCGGCCCGGGCGGCGAGTTCGACCTGGGACAGGCCGAGTGCGAGTCGGCGGTCGCGGACGGCCTTGCCGAGGAGGTAGGCCCGCTGGGCCTCGGCGTGACCCTGACGGTAGTCGTCACTGTCGCGGCGCTGGCTGGCCAGATCCTCGTAGGAAGTGTGGCTGCTGGTCATGTCAGGATGCCTCCCGGTCGAACGTGTCGTGCGCGGGGCCGTGCTCGGTCTCGCAGGTCTTCTGGGCTGCTAATGCCCGGGCTACCTCGGCAACTTCGGCGTTTCTGGTTTTGCGGAACACGGTCAGCAGGATGATCCGGCGGCCGGGCGCCAACCAGTAGGTGATGCGCGGCTGCTGAGCCAGCAGATGGAACCGCAGCTCGCGTACTTTTCCGCCGAGGTGACGGGTGTAGGGCTCGCCCAGGGTTTCGGCCTGCTCGGCGAGCAGGCCGACGAGGAAGTCGGCTCGGCCGAAGTCCCGGTCGCTGAGCCGCTCGAGCCAGGACCGCACCTCAGGCTCGACCTCGACCGCATAGAGGCCTGCCATGCATCCCACGGTATATGCATCAGGTGCTATATGCAACGCCCGGGCCGCCCCGGTAAGGAATGCCAGAGCCTCCGCTGGCGACCACGGCTGGATGGTCTTGGGCTCCCAGCCGGGCAGCTCGACAAGCCTGGCGACCTACCAGACGAGTCCATCTAGATGGTTATGGCCGGAAAGCAGGAGAGCGATGCGGTCGTGCGCGGTTTCGCGCATGTCAGGCTGGGGGTGGTGTGCGTATAGCGCGAGTTCCCCGTGCATGTCATAGAAGTTCAACCGCTCGCGCAGATGCTCGCGCTCGAACAGCTCCGGATACGCGCCGTGCAGCCATCCGGGGACTTCTGTGAGTGTGGTCTCGTCGAGCCCTCGTTCGTCGGGCGTGGGTGGGTACTCTTGCGCCTTCGCGCACCACCGCAGGATGGTATCGAGCTCGACATCCGCTGGCTGAGCCAACGCCTCCGCAAAGTCGATGAGACCGGTGACGCGTCCTTGGTCGACGATCACGTTGGATCCATGTAGATCACCATGGACGAGGACGGGTTCTTCAGCGGCGAACAACGCCAGCCGCTCCTGGATCCAATCGGCGACGTCCGCGAGCAGGCGCGAGTCATGACCGGCCAGTCGTCGGGCAGCCTCGACCTGCTGGAGCGCCGCACTCACTACGGGTGGGTGGAACGCAGGCCACGGTTTGCCGGAGAGCGCGTCGGCCAGCCAGGGCGGCAGCAGGTCGGCGGGGACAGGAACGCGGTGAAGTGCGCGCAACGCAAAGCCGAGGCTCTCGATGATTGATTGGCGCGTGTGCGAGTCCGCCGTCGGCCATACGTCGTACAGGGTTCGGCCGGGCAGGCGTTCGGAGATGTACCACGGCCCGTCCGGGCCGTCGCCGTGGGCAAGGATCCGGGCGTGTGGGACCTCGCTGCCGGCGAGCAGGTTGACAACTGTAGCCTCGTGCCGATACGCGTCGCGGAACTGTCCGTTGTCGTTCAGTCGTACGACGTATTCGTCGCCGACCCACACGCGGCTAACCCAACCGGCCTTTGGAAGAAAGCGCCCGGTCGCTGGCAGACCAGCGGCCGCCAGCGTCCTCAGCAGCGCCGGATCGGTTGCTGGCTCGTCGACGAACGGTGTTGATTGGTCGCACACGTACCAAGTCTCGCATCAGCGCTACACCCTCAGATCGGATGAGCCAGGTAGTAGCGCCATATGTTCCGCGGCGGCGGAGCGCAGCGGTGCGGTGCTGACCGGGGCTCATCCTCGCCATGAATTCCTGCAGCATGTCACTGTCCGCTGATGGCTAAGACCGATGCGGCGCAGCCCAAGGGAGACAACGTGCAGCGCACAGTTCACACCCGGGACGGTCGGACGCTGGCTGTCGCAGACTTCGGTGATCCCGCTAGTCAGCCTGTCCTAGTCCACATGGGCACGCCAAATTCCAGGTACCTCTACGGCCAGAATGTGCGGGATGCCGCCGAGCGCGGACTGCGGCTAATCGGCTACGACAGACCAGGCTACGGGGAGTCCTCGCCTCAGCCGGGGCGCACTGTCGCCGATTGCGCCGACGATGTCCGCACGATCTGCGCTGAGCTCGGCATCGATCGCCTGGCGACGTGGGGGATCTCGGGCGGCGGTCCGCATGTGCTCGCGTGCGCCGCCTTGCTCCCCGCGACCAACGCCACACCGGGGCATCCCCGGCCGGGCGGTGTCAAGCATCAGATCAAGCCAATGTGGCAACGATCAGTCTGAGTCGGACATGGTCTCTGGACTCGTGCCTGGCTGCAAGATCACAGCAGCGCTGGGTAGTTCTCCCGCTAGCCAAAGCTCCCTAGAATGCGATATTCCTTCGTCCGATGACCCGTGACTCTGCGTACCTCATCTGTCGATCACTCCTGGGGCAACAATGACCGACTTCGCTGCCGCCGACGGCCAGCCTAAACTCGCGGCGCCTAGTGGTCTGATCTACCGCGATCGTAATGAGACGTCGCTGCCGCTGCTGGTCCTGGGCAGCGTCATCGCCATCAGCGAGGCATTGCATTTGGTTTGGGGCGGCAACGCTGCCCAGGGCTTCCTGCCCGACTGGCAGACCGCTGCGATAATCACAATCAGCTTCGCCGCTCTCTGGCTGGTGTACTGGCGGCGAGCTGCCAACTGCGGCATGACGCGCCCGCCGGGGTTCGGCCTGGCTGCGCTGATCGGCCTGGCCGCTATGTTGCCCCCGTTTGTAGTCACGCTGATCTACGCCGGCCCCTTTCTACCCTTCGGACTTGGGCTGGCAGCTGCTGGCCTCAGGTTGCGGAATCCGAAACTGACGTGGTGGGCTCTGATCGTCGGTGGCATCGGGGTCTTCGAAGGGTTCTTCGGCATCACAAATCGGCTGCCAACCGCCCTCTGGGCCCCATGGGAGCACCCAGCGATCTACCTTGCCCTTGGCCTGCTGACCGTACTCGGCGGCATCTTCTTCCGCGCCCGGGAGCGTCGTGTGGCCCGCTAACAGCAGACAATCTTTCGGGCACGCGTAGACGCTGATGTTTCACTGGGCAGGCCGGGTTCGAGGGTGCCGGACGGCAAGAATGGCGCCGCTGAGATAACACGCCAATGCGAGAGCCCACAGGCCGGCCATGATCAACGAGCTGAAGGCGTGCCCGTAGGTCACGAAGCTGGCGCCGTTGAACCCGGCGCCGATGATCGCGAGGGCACCGACGACCGCGGTCACCCTTCCCGTAGTGCTCCCCGTCCGCCACGCGAGAGCTACCGCGGCGAGCGCAGCCGCGGCGAGTGCCATGCCGAAAGCGGCGTGCGCTGCGGCCCATGCGGGGCCACTGCCGATCAGCCAGGCCAGGCTCGTCGCGGAGCCGGAAAGATAGTTGGCCGCTCCGGCGCCGGGATGCCGGCCGGGCAGCGTGACGTATACGTTGACGGTCATTCCGAGCAGGTACTGGACCAGCAGCAGAGCGCAGGCGGAAAGGTTGATGACAAGCTGCCTGCTCATGTAACGGGCTCCTGGTCGAGGACGTGGCGCAATGCCGACTCGGAGTCAGGGAAGCGGAACTGACAGCCCGCGGCAGTGATCTTCGCCCGCTCGAGCTTGGTGTCGACCTCCTCATGCCAGCGAAGCTCAGCCGCTAACAGCCCCAGCCCGCACGCAGCCGGCCCGACGCGGCCGCCCCGCCCACCGGCACCCATGCCCGCGTCCCTCATGGCAGCCATGATCTACCACGACCTATCCGAAAGGGAACCAGTCAGGACAGTCCTCGCCAAAGTGCCTGGCCATGGCGGCATCAGTTGCTCGGCGGAATCAGATCTTGGCGCGCATGACCCATCGCCACTTAGCGATCTTCCGTACCCGCGTGAAGCCGTATCGCGCATACAGCTCCTCTGGTCCTGTGTGCAGATAGGCCCCACGCTGCGGAGGCCGCTCCTCGGTCTGCTCCGGATAGGCCTCGACGATGCCGCCGCCGGCCCGCTTGATCCCATCGAGTGCCGCCGCGACCGCTGTTGCGGCGACGCCCTTGCCGCGGTCCTTCGCGTTGGTAAAGATGCAGCCGATCCGCCAGTCCGGCAACTCGACTAGGTCCCTTTCATAGGCCTTGCGGTTTTTGATCGTGGCCACCTCGGCCGGTGGTCCGAACTGGCACCAGCCGACGCAGCGATCACCGTCGTAGACGAGTACCTGGTGTACCGTTCCGCGCGTTACATGCCGACGCTTCAGCTCCCGGTTACCTTCGCGCCCGTGGCCGACTCCCTCCGGGTGGAATCCAATGCACCAGCAGCCACCCCAGACGCCGTTGTTAGCCTCGACGAGCGCGGCGAAGTCGTCCCAGGTCTCCGGCGTGAGCATTCGAGTCGTTAATGTCATACCCGTAGTGTGCCCAGGCGGTCTGACATGGTGCGATTTAACGGCCAAGGCGGCTACCCGGACTGCATCGGCAGATTCGCCGAAGAGACACTGCCGTGCTGACCGCTGCTGACTGCCCAGCTTGCAAGAAGTCTGACGGCGTCATGGGAAGGCGTACCGGGTTCCGCAGTGTACGCAGTGAGGGTGAGTCCCTCGTCGGCTTCGAGGGCCATAGCCTCGAACATGAGGTCAAGGCGTCCGATCGCAGGGTGGTGGAAGTGCTTGAGGCCGCTGCGGTGCAGGCGGACATTGTGAGTGGCCCACAGGGCGCGGAACTCTTCGCTACGGGTGGACAGCTCGCCGATCAGGTCGGTGAGGCTTTTATTGAAGGGGTCGCGGCCGGCTTCGGTTCGCAGTAGCGCCACGGTGGTGTGGGCGGAGTCGCTGAAGTCCGGGTAGAAGTCGCGCGCGGCCGCGTCGAGGAAGCGGAACCGGGCCAAGTTGACCGGGCGAGCGGAACCTGCGAACGCGGGAGAGTAGAACGCGGGAGAGTAGAGAGCCCGACCGAGGGCGTTGGTGGCGAGAATGTCGAGTCGGCCGTTGCGCACAAACGCCGGGGTGTCGGTCATGCCGTCGAGGATGAGCTGGGTAGCGGGCCGGATCTGCCTTGGTGTCCGGCGCTGTGCTGTGCGGGCCGGAGTGGTGTTCGCGGCTCGGGCGAGGTTGAGCAGGTGGAGGCGTTCCGCTTCGTCGAGCTGGAGGGCGCCGGCGATAGCTTCGAGAACAGTGTCTGATACGCCGGAAAGATTGCCCTTTTCCAAGCGTGTGTAGTAGTCGGCGCTGACTCCGGCGAGCATGGCGACTTCCTCGCGGCGTAGCCCTGGAACGCGCCGGTTCTCGCCGTAGAACTGCAGACCTGCCTGCAGCGGGGTGATCTTGGCGCGCCGGGTGACCAGGAAGTCGCGTACCTCAGCCCGGTTGGGTGTCATGACCTCCACGCTACGTGCCGGGCTCTGAGCGAGGGGGGTTCTGTCCTAACCCCTAACAACGCGACCTCCCCGGCGTTCTTAAAGCCGGGTTGTATCGATGACATGAGCATTTCGACCGCAGCCCCTGTGGCCAGAGAGGTACCGGGCAGCGTCACAAAGGCCGTCATGGGCGAGGGAGCCGTGGCGGCTTCGGGGTGGACGCTTGCAGCCGCGCTCCTCGGTTTCTTCGTAGTCACGCTGGATGCGGTGATCGTCAACGTGGCGCTGCCGGATATCCGGCATGAGTTGGCCACCGGTATGTCCGGCCTGCAATGGATCGTGGATGGCTACACCCTGATGTTCGCGGCCCTGCTGCTGTCCGCCGGATCACTGTCAGACCGAATTGGTGCACGGCGGGCGTTTGCCGCCGGGATGGTGGTTTTCGTCCTGGCTTCGACGGCGTGCGGTCTGGCGCCCAGCCTGGGCACGCTGGTCGCAGCGCGGTTTGTCCAGGGCTCAGCCGCAGCAGTAATGATGCCGTCGTCGATGGCGCTAATCAGCCACGCGTATCCCGGCCCGGCGCGGCGTGCTCGCGCGGTGGCGATGGGGGGCGTAGCAGCCTCTACGTCGGGTCCGATGATCGGCGGCGTGCTGACCCTGGTGTCATGGCGGCTGATCTTCTTCGTGAACGTCCCGGCCGGCATTGCGGCGCTGGCGCTGCTAGCCAGAAGCGCCCGGTCACCGCACCACGAGGTGCCGTTCGACTGGGCCGGACAGGCCAGTGGCGTCGCAGGCATGGCGGCGCTGACCTACGGGGCGATCGAAACCGGTACGACGGGGATCAGCTCACCTCGGGTTCTTGCCGCATTCGCCGTGGCGGCGGCCGCGCTCTCGGTGTTCGGCGTGCTGCAAGCGCGGGGCAGGCATCCGATGATGCCGCTTGGCCTCTTCCGGTCTCGGACGGTGACAGTTGCCGTCGTGGCCGGGTTTGCGTTCATGGTCGGCTACTACGGGCTGCCGTTCGTGATGAGCCTGTACCTGCAGCAACTGCGCGGCTTGTCGGCACTGGCCACTGGCATCGCGTTCCTCCCCATGATGCTGATCGGCGCGGTACTCACGCCCTTCACCGCCCGGCTCGGTGAGCGCCTTGGCGCTCGCGCCCTGGTCACAACGGGCCTGATCTGCATGTCGGCAGGGCTGGTTGCGATCGGCCTGATGCCCGCCACTGTGCCGGTGGCGCTCCTGTCCGGGCTGATGATCCTCGTCGGCCTTGCCGGGCCGCTGGTCATGCCGCCGGTGATGGCGCTGCTTCTGCACGCTGCACCCGCGGGCCGGGCTGGCGTCGCAAGTGGAGTATTCAACACGAGCCGCCAGGTCGGCGGCGCCCTCGCCATCGCGGCCTTCGGCGCGCTGCTAGCCAACCGGGCGACATTCCTGCACGGGCTGCAGCTGAGCTTGCTCATAGCGGCTGGTATAGCGCTTGCCACTGCCGCGGTCAGCCGCATGCTGAGCAGTGGAGATCGACCAGGCCTACCGCGCAAAGTACGCCCGCTATGGCCGCGTACGTCGACCCGATGACCGCAGACGCAGCTGCCCAGACCACCCTCCAGCTCACCCCAGCTAATTGAAAGGCGAGATCACCATGACAGCAGATAACGGCCAGGGCCGTTCCGCAGAGCACCAGTCGGGCGCGGCGAAGATGTTCGGCGACTTCGCGCCCGGTCTCGTCGGCTTCACCGACGATGTGCTGTTCGGGCAGGTATGGACGCGCCCTGACCTTTCGCCCAGAGACCGCAGCCTCGTCACCGTTGCCGCGCTGACAACGGCGGGAAATACCGAGCAGCTCACCTACCATCTCGGCCTGGCGCGCCAGAACGGCGCAACGGAGGCCGAGCTGATCGAGGCAATCACCCACCTGGCGTTCTACGCCGGATGGCCGAGAGCCATGTCCGCGATGGCCGTCGCCAGACAGGTCTTCCGCTGAACACCTGAGGTTAGGCGGCAACAGCTCGGATCCAGGAAACGAGGAGAGACAGATGCAGATAGAACGGAAGCGGCCGACGGCAAAGGGACCGTCAGAGTGGTTCACCGGCGACGTGTACATCGATCCTGTCCTCGGCCGGAAAGACGAGCCGTCCCGAATGGCCTGCGGATGGGTGCATTTCACACCAGGCGCCCGCACCGCCTGGCATTCCCACGCCGTCGGCCAGACGCTGCTCATCACCGAGGGCATCGCCCTGCTCGGCACCCGCAATGGCGAGGTCATCGTGGCTAGGCCAGGCCAGGTTGTCTATACCCCGCCTGGCGAAGAGCACTGGCACGGCGCCGCACCGGAGAACTTCATGGCGCATATCGCTCGGTCCACCCAGGTAAACTTTTCGACCTCGACCTCCGCCTATCGGAGGCCGCAGAGGGCTACCGGGCCATGGACGAGCGCCGCGCCATCGAGACCCTCCTGCGTCCCTGAGCCTCACACCGCCTGGGACACGGGGGGCTTGTCCCTACGCGACCTGCCGCTTTAGCCACGCGTGGACATCCGCCGCGGACTCCGCGATGGTCCGGTCGGTGGTGTCGATCAGGTCGATCGCTGGGTCGCCCATCGCCTTGCCGTCACGCAGCTTTCGGTTCCAGGCGAGCATCTCTTCGAGACGGGACGCGCTGTTGCGCCACGCGGGCCGGGCGGCCAGCCGACGGCGAAGCTCGTCATCTGAGCAGACGACAGCGAGGTACGCAGTCTTCGTGAAGTACCAGCGCTCGCCGAGCGCCTCATACTGCTCGGGCATGCACGACCCCTCGATCAGCACGGGCCAGCCGTTGGCGCCAAGCCGTTCCGCCAAGTGGAGGACGAGACCCCGAAAGCGCCGGTAGCCGGTCGCTGGATCGTCATGACGGGCGTCGAGGCTCCAGAGCAAGTCGGCGTCGATGAGCAGTGCCTCGGGGACGTTGCCTACGAGCGCGCGGTAGAGCGTCGTCTTCCCGCCCCGCTGGCGCCGGTCAGAAACAGAAGGGGCGGCAGGATCTCGAACGGCGTGACTGCTCCGCACAGGTCACAGCGCAACACTCTGGCGACTGCATCGACCTCCGCCCCTTCGGTAGGGGTCTGACACGCGGGGCAGATCCGATGGACGGCCTTTGGCACAACAGGATCGAACCTGACGACCCGAGCTCTAGCAAGCGGAATTCGGGCTCATTGTCACTCTGGCGATCTCGTGGCGCCGTCGAGCGCAATCTGAGTGCATGCCCTGGTACTGCCCTTGACGTTGAGCAGATTGTTGAAGCGACACTTCACACATGTCTATATCGGAATATGATATCCGGGTGGCCCGCGCTTCCGCGAGGCCGGATAACGACGAGGAGAGAGCAGTGACACCTAGTCGGCACGGATCGGCACGCATCGAGTTCCCGAGCGAGCTCGAAGTCCTCATAACACGAGAGTTCGATGCTCCGATTGCTCTTGTCTTCGACGTATTGACGAAGCCCGAGCATGTGAGCAAATGGGGCGCTACACCCCCGGACCAGATGAAGGGGTGCTCGATCGACCTGCGCGTCGGAGGGACTTACCACTCTGTATTCGTGACAGAGGACGGAACGGAGTGCTCGTTCCGCGGAACCTACCTGGAGGTAGAGCCGCCGATCCGTACCGTGGAGACGTGGCTATTCGAGGGCTGGCCGGATGCGGAGGCGGTCGAGACCATGGAGCTGCACGAAACCGACGGTGTTACGACACTGACGATGAGGTTGGCGTTCCGCGACAAAGCTGGCCGTGACCACATGACCAGGTTCGACGGCCAGCAAGACAGCCTCGACGCCATGGAAGACATCCTCCGGTCCCTGCTCGACCCGAAGGGACCGGTCTCTGAGTAGCTCAGTTGGTCCTCTACCCGCCCCAGGTATTAGCTGATCTCCGTAGCCTGGGACCAGACGGCCCGCCATCGGCCGTCTCGCAGCTCGTAACAGTCCGTGTGCCAGCAGGTGAAGCCTGGTCCGTCATCGAAGCTGATGCGGGCCTGGTAGCGCAGAACCGCGACCGGGCCATCGCCCAGCACCGCAATGTCGGAAACTGGCTCGAACACCCGGTACCTCAGGCGTCCTGATGCAATGGAGCAGAGGTAATCCTCCTTTGTCATCTCTGAGCCGTTCGGGGTAATGAGCTGATAGTCGTCGGCATGCAACGGGCCAGCGGCATCCACATCCGCTCGCACTAGTGCTCGCAGTCGAGAGCGCTCGATTTCGGGCAGGCTCGTGGCAGCGCAACTCGTCTGTGGTTTGAAGGTGTTCGCTGCGGCCTGGACCTGGGCGAGGTGGGCCTGCCAGGCAGGGTCGGCGAGGATGTGGTCGTGGTCGGCTCCGGCTGTGCCGTCGATGAGTTCCCTGACGATGTCGGCGTGACCCGCATGCTGGGCGGTCTCCCAGACCATCCAGATGAGTAGCGCGCCCAGCGTCGTGTCGCGCTGGTCTTGATCCCAGTGGGCCACCCATCCCGGCGCGTCGAGTTCAAGTTCGGCGATGGTCCGATCGGCATGCGCGCAGGCCCGCTGGTACAGGCTGATAACAGATTCGCTGGACTCCTCGGCTCTGGCCCACATGTCCGCGTTGGGGTCGGACTCGTCCCAGGCCGGCGGCGTCTCTGGAGCCGGGCGGCCGAATGACGAGCCGAGATAGATGTGTTCCATGCTGGCGAGGTGCTTGACCAGGCCGAGAAGGTTCGTGCCGGTGGGTGTCATGGGCCGGCGAAGTTCGTACTCGCTCAGGCCTTCTAACCGGCACAGCAGCGCCTGCCTGGTTGCCTGAAGGCTGCGGTGCAGTTCTCCTTTAAGACCGGACACGGTTCCTCCCGCTCGGCAGTGAGATGCAGAAGATCGTGATGCCGCAAACCTCCTCGGGTGGAGGATACGGGCTCACGGCCTGCTCGTCCTGGTCGCGCAAGTCTTGCAGCAGCGTTCCAGGTAGCTCATCGGGTCACCTCGTTACCCACGCCGGTCAGCGCGCCGGTGGCGTACCACAGGTTGCGGGCGGTGGTCTCGTCGAGGCCCGCGGACGACTGCTTGCGGACCGTCGGATAGCCGCGGATGCTGCCGGGACCATCGGGACCCACGTAGGCGTTGCCGGGAACATCCTGTGTGGCCGCGTACAGCGTCGGCAAAGCCCCGCGCTCGGGATTGTTGATCAAGAACCCGAGCCGGTTGATGACATTGGACGATGAGTGGGCGGCCAGCGAAGTCGACGCGATGCCAGGGTGCGCCAGAACCGAGCGGACAGGACTCCCCGAAGCGGTCAGGCGCCGCTGCAGCTCGCAGGAGAACAGGACTATCTCAAGCTTCGAGTCGTAGTACGCCCTCATCCGGTGGTACTTCCGGGACCGCCAGGCCAGGTCGTCGAGCTGGACCTGGCCCTGTCGGTGCAGTTGGCTGGTGACGCTGACCACCCGGTCGCTTATCCGCGGCAACAGCAGGTTCGTCAGCAGAAACGGACCCAAGTAGTTCGTCGCGGTCTGCACATCGAACCCCTGCGGAGTGCGGGCCAGCGGGATGTCCATGACGCCCGCGTTGTTCACCAGGATGTCCAGGCCGCCGGTCCATGAACTGGCGAACTGGCGAACCGAGTCGAGGTCGGACACGTCCAGGTGCCGCGCCTCGAATACGCCCGACATACCGCTGATGGCCTCGATCCCCTTGTCGACGTTGCGCACGCCCGCCACGACACGAGCGCCGACCCGGCCGAATTCACGCGCGGCGATCAACCCGAGCCCGCCACTGGCCCCGGTCACGAGCACCGTCTTGCCGGTCATGTCCGGCAGGTCGTCGGCGGTCCACTTCGCCATCGCCGTCTCCTCATCAGTTCGCCGAGGCCACCGTGGCCTGTCCCGAGCACCAGTGGACCTCGGCGGCGGGTGCGGGTCGAGGACTTGCTGAGCCACGGATTGGCAGTCAGTGGCTAAGCCGAACGAAACGACCGACCATGGGGTTGTGGCGAGGATGGCGGACAGGCAAGCGCTTGGTGCCTTCCTGCGCGCTCGGCGCGAGGCACTGCAACCCGCGGACGTCGGTCTGCGGCGTGGCTCGCGGCGGCGCACGAACGGGCTGCGCCGTGAGGAGGTCGCCGAGCTGTGTGATATGTCCGCCGACTACCTCGCGCGGCTGGAACGCGGCACTGGCCCCCAGCCGTCCGAGCAGATGCTTGCTGCCATCGCGCGTGGGCTGCGACTCACCCTCGACGAGCGGGACCACCTGTTCCTGCTGGGCGGACATCGGACCCCGCAGCGTGCCCTGCGCAGCGAACACGT
>Ga0335075_10001855_pt1 | contig 34362 bp, 22 predicted proteins | sample Lox_Sample_24_FD_206723 | JGI IMG/M metagenome (GOLD analysis project Ga0335075, IMG submission 206723) | Soil microbial communities from Loxahatchee National Wildlife Refuge, Florida, United States - Lox_Sample_2.4 | ecosystem: Environmental > Terrestrial > Soil > Wetlands | place: USA...
AGCATTCGGGCGCAGGCAGCGATCACCCAGATCGCGCACACTCTCGGGCTGGGCCTTTTCAATTCCTAGCGCCACTTCGATTTCGTTTGGTGCGTCGGCCGCGCTCCGGCGTGCTGCCGGCCTGGCGCCTGGCGGCGGCGTCGCGGCCGAGCGGTCGGGGCGCTGGCGGGTGCTTTGGCGGCCGGAGCCTGGTAGGGCGCGATGTCGCCGACCAGCCTGGCGACCGGGTCCGAGGTTGCGGTGACCAGTTGCGGGCTGACGGCGATACCGGCTTTGCGCATAAGTGCCGAAGCGTCTCTGCGTTGTTCGGGCAGTACCACGGTGACGACGTCGCCGGCGCTGCCGGCCCGGGCGGTGCGCCCGGAGCGGTGCAGATAAGCCTTGTGCTCCGCGGGCGGGTCCACGTGTACCACCAACTGCACCTCGTCGACGTGCACACCGCGGGCGGCGATGTCGGTAGCCACCAGCACCCGGGCGGTTCCGGCAGCGAAGGCGGCCAGGTTGCGGTCGCGGGCAGGCTGAGAGAGGTTGCCGTGCAGATCAACTGAGGGCACGCCAGCTTCGGTGAGCTGGCGGGCGAGCTTACGGGCCTGGTGTTTGGTGCGCATGAACAGAATTCGCCGACCGGTGCCGGAGGCAAGCCGTTGCACCAACTCTTTTTTGGCGTCGGTGCCGGCGACGTGGAAGACATGGTGGGTCATCTCCGGCACCGGCGAATTGACCTCGTCGACGGAGTGCAAAACATGGTTGCGCAGGAACCGTCGGACGAGCTTGTCGACGTCGCTGTCCAGCGTGGCCGAGAACAGCAGCCGCTGACCAGTCGCCGGCGTCGCGGCCAGGATGCGGGTGACCACCGGCAAGAATCCGAGGTCGGCCATGTGGTCGGCCTCGTCGAGCACAGTGATGTCGACCGCGTCGAGGCTGATAAGACGTTGGCGCATAAGGTCATCCAGCCGACCCGGGCAGGCGACGACGATGTCGACGCCGGAACGAAGCGCGGCAACCTGACGGGCTTGTGGCACCCCACCGAAGATCGTGGTGACCTTGAGGCCGTAGCCGGCGGCCAGCGGCGCCAGCGTGGCGGTGATTTGGGTGGCCAGCTCGCGGGTGGGTGCCAGCACCAGACCGGTCGGGCGGGCGGGGCGCCGCTTGGCCGATGCGAGGCGCGCCACCAAGGGAATCGAGAAGGCCAGCGTTTTGCCGCTACCGGTTTTTCCGCGGCCCAGCACGTCGCGGCCGGCCAGGGTGTCGGGCAGGGTGCTGATTTGGATCGGGAACGGGCTGGTGATGCCGCGGGCGGTGAGCGCACTGATCAGCGGTGCGGGCACGCCGAGTTCGGCAAAATTGGTAGTCATTGTTGGGCGGTGCCTTTCGGGCATCGAGTGTGCCGTGCGCCACGACGGCGTCGTCTGGCAGCAGTCAGCACAAGGTGGCGAGATTGCCGGTGGGCAAAATCGATCGCCGCGAAAAGAACTTTGAAATCCCAGGCTGCGCTTCCTGGCGTCTGCCCGAGTAGCGGATGTCGGAGTATTCCACGACGTGTCGGCATCTCGTGACGCCAACGTTGGTTGTAACTCTAGCCCATGAACGGGGTGCTCAACCAACTCAGTGTGAGCAACGACACCGCTAGATCAAGTCGCCTTTTGTCAGTCCGGTGTCCGCGATCATTCCCGTACTTGTCGAGTGACCAGGCCTTTAGTGGACCGGGAGTCGATGACGCACCGGGAATCGACCTGCTCACCGTGTCGTTCGTCGCCGTAGTAGACGCGATAACCCTCGATGACCACCGTGTCGCCATCTAGATCCGTGTGCGTGACACTCGCTGTGCCGTCCGCCGTTCGGGTGACGGTGAACCACTGACCGGACTCGGGATCTTGAATCGTGTCGCCCTCCTGGATCTCGGCCAGCGGCACCTGCTCTGTCGCATGTTCCGAACTCATGGCCCTCCTGGATTCGTCACGGTGGTCGCTTACGTTCGGCGATAGCCTTCAGGATTCTCCCGTCAACGGCACCGGTCAATCCCAACGTCACTCCGGTAGGCCGCAGGTTCATCGCCCGCGCCGGGAGCGATTCAACTCTCAGGTACCGAAACGCCGTCTTTGTTGTACTGGTGTTCGGAACCTGCGCCCAACAAGTACATCGCGATAGCAACCGGCACTTCCCACCATCCCGCTGTGATGGAAATCCCGAGCTTCCCTTTATACGAATTCAGCAGGAAAAACGGCCAATTGGCGGTGATGATCGAGTCGGAGCCGGTCTGCTCCCAGGTGACCACCGGGCTGGACCCGGTGTTTCCGGTATACACAACCATCAACCCGCTGGGTTTTCCGTTGATGGTGAGGGGAGGCTCGGTCCACATCTCGAAATAGAAGTCGACCGAAACACCATCACCCTCGCCTTTGACACTGCCGCTGTACGACCAATTCCCGTTGCTGGTAAGTGCCCAGGTCGCAGACCCTGTGGCGCCGGCACCGAGCTGCTCGACCTGGGCGTTGGGGGTGTGCCAAATAATTTGGGACGGCAGTATCTGGACTTTGATATCGACTGGGCCGCTGGCCAATCCACCGTAAGCACTCCACTTCAGTGACAGTGTCTCGTTCTGAGGATTCTGCGCGTCGGTGACGGGTGCGGTGAGCGTGAACTGGGCCGTGGTGGTGCCTTGCCCGATACTGATATTCCCGTCGGCGGCCGACGACGGCCACCCGACCGTGATGCCGTCGGGCAAGTTGCCGGTGTCTTCGAATTGGAGAGTGGTGAACGCACCCGGCTCCGCGATCGCGATGGTGACGTTGGCGGGCACGCTAGGCGTCAGGACAATCGGCTGCGCGGAAGAAACCGCGACTTGGGGCTGCCGCGGCATGACCCGGAACGCCACGTTCACGTAGTTCGTCCCGAAACCTGTCACGAATATCTGACCGGTGCTGTCGCCGAGCTTCGTTGCAATGAGATCGGACGTGACGGTCACCGACTGCTTTATCGTCCTGGTCGTGACCAGAACCGGGGCCAAGTTGGCAACCCCGCTGTTCGGGGGAGGCGCTTTGGGATTGCTGCCTGGCGACACATACTGCGGCGACATCGTCACCACGGTGGACGGGAACGTCAGTCCTTCGGGGAACCCTAGCCAGGTCGCCGCGGCCAACGTCACTTGCAGCGGGGCCGGATCCAGCGACTTGTAGGTCAGCTCGAAATCGACTGTCCCGTTGTCGCCGGCGGTCAGCCCAACCGGCTGCGACGACGCGACGACGACGGTGAGTTCGGCAGTCGACGCTGTCAGGGGTATCTGCGCCGATCCGCCGTCCCACGAGACGACCAGGGTCGCGGCGAAGTTTCCCGGCACCGGGCTTTCCGGCGCGGTGAAGGTCACCTGGAGCACTACCGAGGAGACCACACCGGACGCGCTGTGTTGCTGAGCTGTCGGGGTGATCGCCGCGGTGGCGCCCAGGTTCGTCGTCTTTTGCTCTGGACTGTGGTTGACGACAACCACTGTTTGCGAGACGAACTGCGCCGCGAAACCGTTTGATCCGGGGCTTTCCTCGACCGACACCGATACCGTCACCGCCTCAGTGCCGTCATTGGTGATCGAGACCGACTGAGGCGGCGCCGAGTCCCCGGGCGCTAGGACAGCAAAGTTAATCGGGCTGGTGTCTACAGTTATGCTCATCGCCACCTACACCTCCACCGCTTCGGTTCACTCCGACCATGTGATGTGCATGCGGGCGTGTATACCGTGCAGGTTAATCCAGCGGACGACGCCCGGGAAGAGGAATCAGCAACGAGTTGCGGCCCATCCGCGGGGCGTCGCCGTCTTGGTTGCCACCGCTCGCGTCGCGATGCGGGAAACTCGAATCGAGGATGTTCGAATGGGTTGCCGCGCCGGGTAATTGGCGCTTGCTCCTAGATCATGTCCTTGTCGGTCAGCCAGCGCATCACCGGCCAGCCGACGAACACCGGCAGCCAGCAGGTAAGCACCCGGTACAGCAGCACCGACGGCACGCCGACGGCCGCGGGGACGCCGAAGGCGGCGAGCCCACCGATCAGCGCCGCTTCGACAGCGCCGACGCCGCCGGGGGTGGGGGCGGCCGACGCCAGAGTGCCACCGACCATCGTCACCACGGTGACGGTCACGAACGTGGTGTCGCCGCCGAAAGCTTGGACGCTGGCCCACAGCGCAAACGCTGAGCCGAGAGTCGTTCCGGCACAACCGAGCAGGATCAAACCCAGTCGCTTCGGTTCGTGGGCGAGAGCTACCAGGTCGGTGGTGACTTCCTTGAGCTTCGGGCCGACGTCCGTCGCCAGCCAGCGCCGCAGCCTGGGCACGAACAGGAATGTGCCGACGATGCCCAGCGCGACGCCCGCGATCAGGTAGAGCATGGTGGCCTTCGGCACGAAGTGCTTGAGGTCGGTCGACGCGCCGGCGGCGGCGCTGAAGAAGATCAGCAACGTGACGTGGACGATCACCTGCACCGACTGCTGCAGTGCCACCGCGGTGGTGGCCCGCACCGTGCTCATGCCGCCCTTCTGCAGCAATCGCACGCTGAGCGCGAGCCCACCCACACCCGCTGGGGTGGTGGTTGCGGCAAAAGTGTTGGCCACCTGAGTGATTAGCAGTTTCCAGTATGCCACCGCACCGCTGGCGCAGGCCCACAGTGTGCCCGCGGCGCCGACATATGTCGATGCCGAGATGGCCAGCCCCAACAGCGCCCACCAATAGTTCGCTTTGCCCAGCTCGTTGAAGAACGTCGGCACCGTGCTGATGAACGGATAGGCGACGTAGACCAGCGCGCCGAGCAGCACCAACTGAATGATCTGGCCGCGGGTGAACCGGGTGATCGTCTCGGCCTGGATCTTCTCGGCGCCGGTTTGGCGCATCACCGCCGTGCGGCTTCGGGAGATGACGGCCTTTGGATCGTTGACTGATTCCCGGATACGTTTGGGCACAGCAGATTTCGTGAGCCTGCGGGACGCGGTCAGCACGGCGTCTTTGCCCAGCGCATCGATCGCCGCGTTGACCGCCGATTCCGCGCCGTAGAGTGCTGAGGTCGTCACCAGCAGCTGGGCGATGTCGGATTGCAGTTGGTTGTCGGTGGCGCCGTATTCGGCGCTGCCGAACCCGCCGAACAGGACGGTGCCGTCGTCGACGGTGATCTGCGCGTCACGCAGATCGCCGTGCGAGATCTGGTGATCCTGCAGTTTTCGCAGCGATTCCCACACCCGGGTCACCGGCGTCGCCGTCGCACAATGCTTCAACGAGGCGCCACGAACGGGCTTGTGTGCGAACAACGTCCAGCCCCGGGCCAGCGCGCCGACGGTGATCGTCGAGGTGTTGGCCACCCCCAGGTTGCCGACGGCAATTGTTATCAACGCGCGGTGCTCGACGGCGCGGCGCATGGACGCCTGGAAGGGTGCGGCCTCGGTGCGGCGCAGCCGTAGCTTGCTCCAGAGCTGGCGCAGCGTGCCGCCGCTGCTTTGATGCGGGCCGTACATCTCGATGACCGCATCGGCGTCGCTGCCATCCGATGCGGCCGAGAGCATCAGCGGCCCGGCTCCGGCCGGGCGCACCACGGTGAGCCCGGAGACCACCAATCCGCGCTTGTTAAGCGCGCGGACGGCGTCTTCCAGCGGCACCTCGAGCGCGGGAGTGCCGCTGACCAGGACCACCAGCGCGCCGACGAACCATCCCACCGCCAGCCCCAGCAGTGCGCGGGCCGGCACGACGGCACTGACCACCAGGTGGATCGGCACGAACGCCAGCAGCAGCGTCCACCACCAGTGTCGCCAGCGGGCCGGCAGCCAGGGGCCGGACACCGTGAGGACGGCGGCGAGCATCCCGATCCAGCGCGGGTCGTCGAGGAATTGCGCCAGCACCGTGCGCAGCCGGTCGGAGAGGTCGAAGTGCCATTGCGGCGCCGCGATGCGCTTGCCGGTGATCGACAGCGCGAGGATGGCGATGAACGCCGCGGCCGCGTACGGGCCGAGCATCTTCCACTGCCGGGACAGGATCAGACCGATCAGGATCATGAACGGCAACGCCAGGATCGCCAGGCCGTACACCAGGTACACCACATCGGATTGGGTGGGCGTCAGTACACCGACGATGCGGGAGATCGACTTCTCCAGCTGGTCCCACCGGGTGCGGGTGACCACCGAGCTGGTGATCACCACCGCCAGGAACAGCGCCGATAGCGCGACCCGCAGGATGTCGTTGGTGCGCCGGGTCGGCGGTTGCAGCAAGCTCCCCGAAACGGTGACCTCGCGCCCATCGACCTGCATATTCGAACGATCCCGTCTGTCACGCCTCGCCGACAACATAACCGGAGAGCAGTGCCGTGAGCCGGATTTACCGGCGATGGGCCGCGACAAGCGAAAATTCAGGTCCGCCCCGACGAGCATCGCGCCAGATGAAGCGTGGTCAAGCGATCGTTGACCTTGCCGCGAATTCTGCTGGCTCATCGCAGGTTCTGTGCGCAACCGGTCGTCGGGCAGCCTCCTTGTTCGGCGGCGGGGACCGGCTAAAGTCCTCTGCCGCGACCGGTGAACAAGCTGCATGACTCAGTGAGTGCCGGCTCGTAGGTGACGTCGCTGCATTCGCATTCCCAGGTGGTGTGCCGACCGCACGAACACGGCATGCTCCCGACGAGCATGTGTCCCGGCAGCAGCCAGTGGCCCCGCGTACAGCGGTGCGGCCGTCGGTCCGTGTGCGTTCGCCCAGTGGAGCGGACGAGGTCGTCGTCAACATCAATAGTCACAACCATCACACTGGCATCCCACGCGTCGGAAAGGCTGGTCGGTTGCCGGATCGTTATGGTTCGGTGTCCTGCCGCGGGCGTGTCGTTGCAGTAACGGAACTCAACGACGAGCCGGAGTCAAAGCCGTCCTCGCCCACGGCAACTCTGCGGCGAATACCCCCGCCTAGATTCTTTAGCTTGGCTCACAGAATTCGCGGGTACCCTCCGCGGGTGGCGTGCTGCTGACTGGGAGGAAGTGAACGTGGCAAGAACCGACAACGACACCTGGGAAATCACCGAAAGCGTGGGTGCGACGGCGCTGGGTGTGGCGTCGTCGCGGGCGGCCGAAACGCGCAGTGAAAATCCGTTGATCCGCGATCCGTTCGCGCAGGTGTTCCTCGATGCGGCCGGCGACGGCGTGTGGAACTGGCACTCCGCACAGCAGCTGCCGGCCGAGGTCGTGGAAGCAGAACCGTTGGTGCCGCTGCAAATGCAGGCGATGGTCAGCTACATGGCATGCCGGACATCGTTTTTCGACAACTTCTTCCTCGACGCCACCCGGGCGGGGATCCGTCAGGCGGTAATCCTGGCGGCCGGCCTGGATGCGCGGTCGTGGCGGTTGCCGTGGCCGGACGGGGTGACGGTCTACGAGCTCGATCAGCCCAAGGTGTTGGACTTTAAGGCATCGACGTTGGCCGAGCACGGAGACGAGCCGGCCTGTCACCGGGTCGCTGTACCGGTGGATCTCCGTCACGACTGGCCGGCAGCGTTGCGGGAGGCCGGTTTTGACGCCTCGGAACCCAGCGTCTGGTCGGTGGAAGGGCTGACCCCGTATCTGCCTGCCGCGGCCCAAGAGTTGCTGCTCGAACGCATTCACGAGCTCACCGTGGCCGGAAGCCGGGTCGCCGTGGAGGCACTGGGGCCCAACTTCCTGGACCCTGACGTGCGGGCCAAGCGGCGTGAGCGGATGGAGCGGGTGCGGGCGATCATGGCCAAAGTCGATCCGCAGCGTGAGATCCCCCGAACCGACGAGCTGTGGTATTTCGAGGAGCGCGAAGACGTCGGCGAGTGGTTCGGCCGGCGCGGCTGGGACGTGACGGTGACGACGACGGCCGAGCTGATGGCCGGCCACGGGCGCACACCGGCCGAGGAGGTGCGGGACAGCACGCCGCACAACCTATTCGTGTACGCGCAGCGGGCGTCGTAGACGTCGTCGTCAGGAGCAGCGGCGGGCGTTTTCTGTCACGATGGGCTCTGCGCGCGTACAAATCGAGCGCAGAGGAGGTACTCGGTCGAGATGAATGAGTTGAAGTTTCTGGAGTTGCACGGTGATCGGGTGGCGTACCGCGACGACGGGGACGGGGAAGTCCTGCTGCTGATCCACGGCATGGCCGGGAGCTCGGACAGTTGGCGGTCGGTTTTGCCGCAGCTGGCGAAGAAATTCCGGGTGATCGCGCCAGACCTGCTGGGCCACGGCGAGTCGGCCAAACCCCGCAGTGACTATTCGCTGGGTGCGTTCGCGGTGTTTCTGCGGGATTTCCTCGACGAACTCGGCGTCAGCCAGGCCACGGTGGTGGGCCACTCGCTCGGCGGTGGTGTGGCCATGCAGTTCGTCTATCAGCACCCCGATTACGTCAAGCGGTTGGTCCTGATCAGCAGCGGCGGCCTGGGCCCCGATGTCGGGTGGGTGCTGCGGCTGCTCTCGGCGCCGGGTGCGGAGCTGGTGTTGCCGATCATCGCGCCGAAGCCGGTGCTCACTGCCGGCAACAAGCTGCGGTCATGGTTGCGAAGCGCCGGCATTCAGTCGCCGCGGGGTGCGGAGATGTGGAGCGCCTACTCGTCGCTGTCGGACCCCGAGACGCGGCAGTCGTTTCTGCGGACGCTGCGCTCGGTGGTCGATTACCGCGGGCAGGCGGTCAGCGCGCTGAACAGGCTGGGGCTGCGTGAGGAGCTACCGATCATGGCGATCTGGGGTGAGCGGGACAAGATCATTCCCGTCGACCACGCGCACGCCGCGCACCAAGCCCGCACCGACGCCAGACTTGAGCTGCTGCCCCATGTCGGTCACTTCGCGCAAGTGGAGGCGCCCAACGAAGTGGTCGAGCTGATCGAGGACTTCATCGCGAGCACTGACCATCGCGACATCGGCATTCCCCAGCGGAGCTCCTGAGCGGGACCAAGCAGCCAATCGGATTTCCTTGTCCGCGCCGGGTGAACCGGCCTGCTACGTAACTTCCTTGGCCTGCGGGATGTGCCAACTGCCATCCAGGATCGTCGGCGGGGTGCCGGTGGGCCAGTACAGCCGTAGCATCAGCACGAACCGGTCACGCGGCGCGGGTAGCCAATTGGATTCCTTGTCCGCGCCAGGGGAGTCGGCCTGGATGTACAGGTCGGTCGAGCCGTCGGGGTTGGTCTCCAACGGATCGCGCGAACTGAGGGTGTAGCGGTTCAGCGGGTTATCGACGAAGAACATCTCGCCGTTGTACATGGTGAGCGACCAGAAAGCCCGCACCGGCGGCAGTTGGCCCTTGTCGAAGTGCATCACGTATGTGTTTGCGCCGCTGTACTTTCCGATGGCGTCGGGGCCTTGTGAGCTCGGATATACGGCGTCGTCGGGCAGGTTGGCGCCCAAACCGATCGCGGTCACGAACGCGCGTTGCCGGTAGTTCGTCCCGTACGTGCCTGCCTTGGTGGTGTAGGCCCAGCCGTTTTCGAACGTCAGATCACCGGCGAGCACACCGTCTTTCGTCCAGGCGCTGACCTTGTCCTGGCCGAGTTTCGGTGCCTTGGCCAGCCCGGCGTTGGCCGCGGGTTGCAGTTTCGCCGCGTCGAAGTCGTGGCCGGGAACAATCCCGATCTTGGCCAGCTTGGCAACCATCGGTGCATCGTCTGCGGCTGGCGGGTTGTCCTTGAGCAGGCTGGCGAACAACGTGAAATACGCTGTGGGGTCAAGAGTATTGACCTGTTGGCGCACTGCTGTTTTCATGTCGACGGACGGGTCGACCGGGCCGGGCGCCGGCGTGTAGGGCTTGCCGAACGACGACAACGGCACCGCGGTGATCTGATCCTGCAATGCGTGGACGGCGTCGTAATCCTGCGGGGTGCCGGTGCAGTAGATGCGGCCCAGCAGCCACACCATGGCGGTGGGCGACTTGTACTGCGTCACGCCCGCGGGCAGGGTGCCGTGCCAGCCGGGGCCGGTGACGGCGATGGTCTGCGCCTTGCCGCCGGTGGTGCGGGTGCCCGGCGACGCGAAGACGTTGGTCCAGCCATCGAGCATCGGCAGCAGGAAATAGCGATCACCCATGTCGGGCACACTGACGAGCCACGGCTCTTTCGCCACGTCGAACCACCCCTGGGTGTACAGCGTGTCGGCGTTCGGCGCGGTCACCGTGTGGAACGAGGCATCCGGGTACTGGCGGATGCGGGCGAACTGTCCCATCGGCGCTTTGGTGCCGTCGGGCACTGCGACGTTGGTCAATCCGCGGCGGGTGTATTCCATCGTGACGAGCGGATAGGCGTAGAGGTAGGCCTCGGTCGCGATGTCGGTCGCATCAGCCTCCGACAAGGCCACTGCTCCAGCTGATTTCGTCCAATCGTTGGCGCACGCCGCAACGATACCGCCCGCGTGGTGTGCGTGGTCGGGAACCCCACACCCGCGGCATGTGCCTGTGTAGGGACTTTCGTCCCTGGTGTACTGGGTGGCGCCCGGTGTGAGCTTGGCTCATGCTTATCGATCTGCGAATTGGCCGACAGCGGCTCACCGGGACGATTCCCAGTGTCGTGCTGGGTCTTGTCGGCCTGGCCTTTGCGTGGCTGGTGGTGTTGCCGCGGGTCTTTAGGCGCAACCGCGATCGGATGCTCAAGATCGGCCCGTTCAAGAAGGCCATGACGAAGTACAACGACATCACCCGCAACATCTCCGGAACCGAGGGGTCGTCGTGGGGGCTGTTGACCCACGTGGGCCGCCGCAGCGGGCGTACCTATCAGACATCGCTGGGCACCTGCAGCTACGGCGACGGCTTCCTGCTGCCGCTGGGGTATGGCCCGCACACCGACTGGTATCGCAACCTGATGGCCGCCGGGACGGGCACGCTGGCCTGGAAAGGCCGCACTTATCAGGTTGAGCGGCCCGAGCTGATTTCCGGGCCCGAGCCGATGCGGGCCTGGCGGAAACCCGAACAGCTCTTGCTGCACCTCGCCGGAATGCATGACTTTGTGTGGCTGCACCAAAGCGAGCCGCAGGGCGCGTCAGCGGTGCACCATGCGGCACAGAAATGACCGCGGCTGTATATAGACGTCGCAGGTTCGTCGGTGCAGTGCCTGCGATACCGGTGGTGCTGTATCTCGTGCTTTTGGGCTTTTCGGTCTTGATGAGGATCAGATGGTTGAGCGATAAGACGCGCTTGGCGAGCAAGCGGGCGAATCGTTGGATGCGCACGATCGCCGGCACTCGGCTGGGCAGCGTGTACTTCAATCTTGCTGCGCTGCATCACGTCGGGCGGCGCAGCGGCAGAGCGTATTTGACCCCGTTGAGTGCATATCCACTCGGCGACGGGTTCGTGTTGGCTATCGCCTATCCCCACGTGGACTGGTCGGAGAATGTGCTTGCCGCCGGGAAGTGCACACTCACCTGGAAAGGGCACGAGTATGCGCTGGAGAAGCCGGAGAGGGTTCCGCTGTCGGAAGCGCTGCACGCCTACCCGCTGTTGGTGAAGCCCTTCATCTTCGCTCCGGGGACGAAAGAATTCCTGTGGCTGCATCAGGCGAGCTGAGTTCGCAGCAGCGACAAGCGGTTTGAGGTCTTGTCTCACGGCAAGGACGATTCGATTTCACCAGCGAGTTACGGGGGTTCACGCGCTCATCGGTAATCGTGATCCGGTAACCCTCCCTTGACACGACGCAGTACGCAACGCCGCGCCGACAGGCACGCCAGGTTTGCCGGGATCACCGCACGAAATGGCATACTCGTGGCATGAACCGCATACGGCTCAGTACGACGGTGGATGCTGAACTCCTCGGCAGTGCACGAAGCGTGCGTTCGGGAATCACCGACGCCGCCCTGATCGATGAGGCCCTCGCGGCACTGCTCGCTCGTCACCGATCCGCCGAGGTCGACGCCGGCTACGCCGCCTATGACGAGCACCCGGCTGAGGAACCGGACGAGTGGGGCGACCTGGCGTCGTGGCGGAGGGCGGCGGGCGCGTCGTGAGTGGGGTGCCGGCACGTGGTGAGGTGTGGTGGTGCGAGCTTGCTGAGGTTGGCCGGCGCCCGGTTGTTGTGCTGTCCCGTGACGCGGCGATCCCTCGACTTCGACGTGCCCTCGTCGCGCCATGCACGACGACCATCCGGGGGCTCGCCAGCGAGGTCGTCCTTGATCCGGGTCACGACCCGATCCCGCGCCGTTCGGCGGTCAACCTGGACTCGGTGGAAAGCGTCTCCGTCGCGGTCTTGGTCAGTCGCCTTGGCCGGCTTGCCGGCACCCGGATGCGTGAGATCTGCGAAGCCCTCGAAATCGCGGTCGACTGCACCTGATCCGAAACGGCCGCAATCGCTGTTGTTGAGCGGGATCACCACAGATGATTCCCACGCGAAAGAACGGTCGTGATCTTCGGCCCACCAATCCCTCTCCAAGCGCGCACCGGGCGCGACGGCGCTGCAAGATAGACAGCGATGCCGTTACGAACGCCCCTCACCGCGCTGCTCGCCACGGTGGTGGTCGGCATGATGCTGACCGGCGCTCCGCCCGCGGCGCACGCCGATCAGCCCGCGTTCGTCGCGAATCCGGTCGAGCACGTCGACACGCTGATCGGCACCGCGACGGTCGAGGATCAGGGGGAGGAGGGGATCGACAACTTTCCCGGTGCCGCGGTGCCGTTCGGGATGGTGCAGTATTCGCCGGACACCGTCGACACCTACGCCGGCTACGACCACGACATTGAGCGCTCCACCGGATTCAGCCTGACCCACGCCTCGGCGGGCTGCGCGACGTTCGGCGACATCCCGATGCTGCCGACGACCACCGCGATCGGCTCGCAGCCTTGGTATGCCTGGGAGAACATCGCCCACGACGACACCGAGGTGGGGGTGCCCGGCTACTACACGGTGCGGTTCCCCGACACCGGGGTGACCGCGGAACTGACCGCCGGCACCCGCACCGGCGTCGGCCGGTTCCGCTACCCGGCCGACGGACGGCCCGCGCTGTTCCATGTGCGCCCGGGCGGATCGCTCGCGGGCAACTCCGCGGCGAGCATTCAGATCGGCGAGGACAACACCACCATCACCGGGTCGGCGACTACCGGCGGATTCTGCGGCGCCAAGAACAGCTACACGGTGTACTTCGCGATGACGTTCAGCCAGCCGTTCAGCACCTACGGCACCTGGGACGGTACTGCGGTGAATGCCGATGTGCGCAGCGCTGATTCGCCGTCGAGCGGGGGATGGGTGCAGTTTCCGGCTGGGTCGGTGATCGAGGTGCACACCGCGCTGTCCTACGTCAGCGTCGAGGGGGCGCGCGCGAACCTGGCCGCCGAGGGCGGCGCCGGCTTCGACGATGTCCGCGCCGCCGCGTCGCGGCAATGGAACGCCACGCTGTCGCGTATCCGGGTGGCCGGCACCAACGGCGACGACGTGAAGACCTTCTACACCGCGCTGTACCGATCCTTGTTGCACCCCAACACGTTTAACGACGCGGACGGACGTTACCTCGGATTCGACGGCGTCATCCATACGGTGGCCAGGGGGCACGCCCAGTACGCGAACTTCTCCGACTGGGACACCTATCGCTGTCTTGCGCCCCTGCAGGCGCTGCTGTTCCCGCAGCGGGCCAGCGACATGGCTCAGTCGCTGGTCAACGACGCTCAGCAGAGCGGGTCGTTGCCGCGTTGGGCGCTGGCCAATTCGTCGACGGCGATCATGACCGGAGACAACCCAGTCCCCCTCATCGTCAACCTCTACACCTACGGCGCAAAGGATTTCGACACCAAGACGGCGCTGTACTACATGCTGAAGGCGGCGACCGACGGCGGGGTCGGGCTGGGCGACTACGTGGAGCGGCCGGGAATCGCCAGCTACCTCAAGCTCGGCTACGCGCCGCAGACCGAAGACTTCGCCGGCTTTCATGCGACCGCCGGCGCCTCGATCACGCTGGAGTGGTCGCTCGACGACTTCACCATCGCCCGGTTCGCCGACGCGCTGGGCGAGAGGGTGATCGCCGGTGAGTTTCAGCGGCGGGCGCAGTTTTGGCGCAACCTGTTCAACCCGGCGACCGGTCGCATCTGGCCCCGCGACACCGACGGTGCTTTCCTCGGTGGCACCGGGTTCACCGGGACCGGTTCAGACTACGGACAGCAAGGATTCGACGAGGGCAACGCCGAACAGTATCTGTGGTTCGTGCCGCAGAACGTCGCCGAGCTGGTGACGCTGCTGGGCGGGCGCCAGGCAGCGGCCGAGCGGCTGGATCGGTTGACCACGCAGCTCAACGTCGGCCCCAACGAGCCCTATCTGTGGATCGGTAATGAGCCCGGCTTCGGGGTGCCGTGGCTGTACAACTACGTCGGCCAACCATGGAAGACCCAGCAGTTAGTCGACCGGGTACGCAGCCAACTGTTCGGCCCGACGCCCGGCGGCGAGCCGGGCAACGACGACCTCGGCGCGCTGTCCAGCTGGTATGTCTGGGCCGCGCTGGGCCTGTATCCGAGCACGCCGGGAACCGCCATCCTCACGGTGAACACGCCGCTCTTCGATCGCGCCGAGATCGCGCTTCCCGCAGGCAAATCCATCCGGGTCTCGGCGCCCGGCGCATCGAACGGGCTGAAATTCATCAACGGTCTCAGCATCGACGGCCAGCCCACCGATCAGACGTTTCTGCCGGAGTCGATCATCCGTACCGGTGGCGATGCCACGTTCTCGCTGTCCGCCATTCCGGATATTTTCTGGGGCACTGCCGAGTCCTCCGCGCCACCGTCGTTCGGCGCGGGCAGCTCGCAATGACCGTTGCCGCCGCGCGGAAGCACGATCAGGGTGCTAAGAGCAGCCGAAGCGCGGCCTGGCCTTCGGAACGCGGCCCTGGTGGGATGCGTTGCCATGCAGAGTGATCCGCTGAAAGGGAGCTGGCAAGTAACGTCAGTCTTTTTCTGTCGGATCCGGCGAATCGTTCTTTTTCGATATATGGATCTTCGATGCAGCACAGCAGGACGGCGGCCCGTAGTTTTTCTACCACCTACGGCGGTGCGTGGTCGGCGAGGAGCACGTCGACCGTGTCTGCGGCGCTGGTCAATAAGTCGACGCGCATGTCGCCGCGGACGAAGCGGTGTGCGGATTCGTTGCGCGGGTCAACTGGAGTGGGTTAGGCGGTATCCGAGGGATTCGAGCACGTCTGTTGCCGCTGCCGGCAGGCCTAGGGATGTCTCGACGTGCAACACGATGTCGACATCGTTGGTGGGACGGATGATTCCGATGCCATGATGTACGGCGTGCAGTTGGACCATCAGACCGCCGATGGGTGTCCATCGCGCCGTCGGTAGGTGATCGGCTAGTTCGGCGACGTTCGGCCATGGCTTTGGCCAGCCACCCGGCGCTGCGATGACGTCGATCGTGGGCCGTTCAGGCATTGAGCTGCTTTAGCTTGTCGTCAAGGAAATTAAGGCCGGTCTTTCGCTCCCGGATGTCAAGAGACTCGGCGAGGTCGAGAGCCCCGAGCACCGGCGCGCTTTTTGCGAGAGCACGCACCGTCGCCACGTCCATTTCGGTTGCCCGCAAAGTGTATTGACCGTCGGCATCGTCGACGAGAGCATGTTGGGCGACGAGCTTGTTGAGCTCACGGGCAGCGACATAACCATCCACTCGGTCCGCGGCCTCGGTCAACCCGAGCGCGGCGGCAGCGCCAGAGGTGTCGACCAATTCATCTCGCAGTCGGTTAGCCGCCTGCGAATGGCCTTGGTAGCGATGCACGTGCGCGCGGCCGCGTGTGCGGCTAACCAGTTCGACCGCGGTCAGCCGCCGGAGGGTGCTCTTCAGCCGCGAGTGTTGCGTGGGGCCAAGCCAGGGTGCAGAAAGATCTGACAGGATCGCCACGGCAGCCCATGCGGTCATTTCCGACCAGGCGCGACGCCGAGAGCCTTGTCGAGTGGCGATGTGCCGATCCAGTGAGGCGCGGTCGATCAGGCCACGCGCCACAGCGCGTAGGTCACCCCGCGCGACGAGGTATTGAACCTGCCGCGTTGTCACACCGAGCCGCCGTGCGGCATCCGTCGCCGCAACGAAGTCCATAACGGATATCTTCGCAATCACGAATTTATCTGTCAATAGGTCCGATGTGCTGCCGACCGCGAGGCGCCCGGAGCGGCACCTGGTGTTTTCTGTCACTGATTGGCGTCAGCGCGGCATTGAGCAGCGCTAGCGCGGGTATACCGGGGTCCATGAACGAGTTGAAGTTTCTGGAGTTGCACGGCGATCGGGTCGCTTACCGCGACGACGGCGACGGGGAAGCCCTGCTGCTGATCCACGGCATGGCCGGAAGTTCGGACAGCTGGCGGTCCGTGTTACCGCAGCTGGCGAAGAAATTCCGGGTGATCGCGCCAGACCTGCTGGGCCACGGCGAGTCGGCCAAACCCCGCAGCGACTACTCGCTGGGCGCATTCGCGGTGTTTCTGCGGGATTTCCTCGACGAACTCGGCGTCACCCAGGCCACCGTGGTCGGCCACTCGCTCGGCGGCGGTGTCGCCATGCAGTTCGTCTACCAGCACCCCGACTACGTCAAGCGGTTGGTCCTGATCAGCAGCGGCGGACTGGGCCCCGATGTCGGGTTGATACTGCGGCTGCTCTCGGCGCCGGGTGCGGAGCTGGTGTTGCCGATCATTGCGCCCAAGCCGGTGCTCACCGCGGGCAACAGGCTGCGGTCATGGTTGCGAAGCGCCGGCATTCAGTCGCCGCGGGGTGCCGAGCTGTGGAGCGCCTATTCGTCGCTGTCGGATCCTGCGACGCGGCAGTCGTTTCTGCGGACGCTGCGCTCGGTGGTCGATTACCGCGGGCAAGCGGTCAGCGCGTTGAACAGGCTGGGGCTGCGCACCGACCTACCGGTCATGGCGATCTGGGGTGAGCGGGACAACATTATTCCCGTCCAGCACGCGCACGCCGCGCACGAAGCGCGCACGGACGCGCGACTCGAGCTGCTGCCCCATGTCGGTCACTTCGCGCAAGTGGAGGCGCCCAACGAGGTGGTCGAGCTGATCGAGGACTTCATCGCGACCAGCGACCGCCAGGATGTGGAGAGCCCGCAGCCGAGCTCGGAGACCGCGCCGGGGGGCGCCGGATGAAGCGTCACGGCGCGACACAGCGCGGCCGTCAGGCCGGCCCGAAGCGCCCGCCACTACCATTGCCGAAGGGCTGATTCGGCTCTCGACGAGCCATCCCCTATTCCGGCACACGTTGTTTTGCCCGGGTAGGCCTAGCGCAAAGAACTTTTCCGCTTAGTAGTTGTTGCAGGTGTTGGCGATCTGCACGACATATCCGCCGAACTGCTGAACGTACGGCTGGGCTCCTGGCTTACTTTCCAGCTCCTCCGCGATCTGTCGGCGCTGATCGGGCGACGAGTCGAGGAATCCACGCAACGCAGCCTGCGCCGTCGGCGACGCGTTCAGTTGTGCTGCAGCTGCGGGCAATTCGGCATTCAGAGCCGAAACCACTTGAGAGTAGGTGCATGTGGTGTTGAAGGCCGGGCTCAGGTCGGGATCGGCGGACGCGACGCCGGCACCAGCGGTGAGCAGGAGTGCCAGCACGCCCGTTGCGGCGAACAATTGGCTCAACGACGGTTTGACCACGTGAGAACCTTCCGATGCACCGCCCAACGCGAAGCGGTCACTGACACCAGCGTACCGGTGTAGGCGGCAGCCGCCTCAGTTCTTTGAGCGGCACGCGGTGGTCGGTGACACGCTGGCTGTTGGAGCTGTTTCCGCAGGGAAGACCCTGCGGCAGAGGAGAGTTGCTTCTGGGCTTCTGTGAATAGGTTTTCACCTGACAAAGCGCGGTTCGTTGTACGCTTCGCGCATCCACCTCCGCCCGGGTGAGGAGTAGCGGCGCGCCGCATAGCCGGAGGAGCTGGGAGGAGCTGATGGACAGTCCGAATCGGTGGACGACGCATGAGCCGCGCCGAGCGGTGGCGGTGGTGGGCACGTTGATGCCGCACATGGCGGCAGAGCGTCATCATGTGTATCGGAATGTGATCGCGCTGGCGCTGTTGGCGGCGTTGATCGCCGCGGCGTTCGGGTCGTTGTCGATTGCGCTGGTGCTGGCTGCGGTGGCATTGCCGGCGGCGGTGTTGACCTATATCCACGACCACCGGTTGTGGCATGACGAGCCGTTGACCGTCATCGCTGTGACGTTAGCGCTGTCACTGGTTCTGGGTGTGGGTGTGGGGTTTTTGCAAACCCGTTTCACGCGGGGGATCGTCCTGGCCGCCGGCCATCACCGACTCCCGCCGATGTTGCGGATCCTCGAACTGGGTGTGCTGGTGCCGGCGGTGGCGTTCGTGGCGGTGTTGGTCGCGCCGCTGCTGGTGACCGCTCGCGCGGCGTTTCGCCATCCGATGGATGTGGTGGTCACCTGCGCGCTCAGCGGCGCCGCGCTGTCGCTGGGCCTGAGTGTGGTGGTCCAGCACGGCGCGTTCACCCACCTGCAGGCCACCGCGGGTGACCCGGTCGGCGTGGCGTTCATCGCGTTGACCCTGGGATTTTTGCAGCCGGTGATCTTGGCCACCGCGGCGGCGGTGGCGGTGTTGGGGTTCCGCAGCACCGGGCTCAACCCGGCCGTGGGCGTGATCGAGGGCCTGGTGTTGGTGGTGCTCTATGGGTTGGCCACCACGCTGCTGCAGCCCTACGGGACGCGCGGGATTGTGCTGACCGCGTTTGCGGCGTTCGTGCTGGCCGGGGCGGGTCTTTTGGCCGTGCGCACCGCGCTGCACACCGCCGTCGACACCGCGCCCGATCTGGGTCCCGTCGAGCACCGATTGCACGGGGCGGTGGTGGCCGGGATCATCGTGGTGGTGGTGCTGCTCGCCGCGGGGTTCACCGCAGCCGTGGTGTTTAGCGGCCCATTGACCGAGCCCAAGCCCCCCAGGACCGGCCCCGTCGACGGGGTCGTTCCCACGCCCCATGCGCTTGGCGGCGGGACGGTCACTTTCGTGGACGGAGTCACCCTCGCCGTGGCCCCCGGCTGGACGATCGTCCGATCGTCATCGACCTGGGTCGTGCTCGCCAACCGCGACAACAACGCGCTGATGGAGGCCGACTCCGGCAAGTCGGCGATGCCGGATATCACCGAAGAAGCAGGCTTCAGGGCCGGTCTGGCTACCAACGGACTCACGAACGCGGTTGAGGAACCCCAGGGGGTGCAGACGTTGCAGGGCAAGAACTTCACCCAGTCCCTACAGGTCAACTACACCGCCAATCGCCAAACCAACCAGGGCACGATGCAGCTTTACGGGACCTGGACAACGTTGTTTAACGCCTCGACCCACATTGCCGGGTTCATCGATTTCCGCGCCGTCAGCCCCGACGCGTTTCAGGCGGCATTGCCCGACGCCAAGAGCATGCTGGCCTCCATGCTGTAACGTCGCCGGTCTGATGTGTGTGGCACATGCTGCTGCGCGTAATATCAACAGCCACTTCGGTTCTCAGCGGCCGGGAGCCGCGGTAGGTAGCCCAGCGGCTGCTGCTGCGGTGAGCAGGCGTTCGTCGTAGCTGACGAATGCGGTTAACAGAGTGCCGAATCTGGTACCAACCGGGCCACGACGACGCCGCGCTCGGTGATCTCAATCTGCTCACCGCGCTTGACTCGTGCGAGCACGCCGGAAGTATTTTGGTTCAGCTCACGGACCGGCACCTCAGACATGCCCGCATTTGTAGTACGAATTGGTAGTACATCGCGCGACTTGCGTCTCGCAGGCCAGACTTGCCTAAGTTCTGCAGCCTGACCGCAGGGCACCGGGCGTCCACGCCGGCCAGGCCGGCGAGCCGACGAGGAAGCCGTCGTTCATCTGGGCGATGATGCGGGGGCCTTTCAGTCCGCTGTTGTCGTACACGGTTGTCGAATCGCATCGGCTGATCGCGGCGGCGACGAGCCCCCAAAGACGTTGGTAGCGTTCGCGAATCTTATCCTCGGGCACATGATGTCCGCCGGCGTTGACCCGGTGCCGGACCCGCTCGACCGCCAGCTCCTCGGGGACCAGCAGGACATGCAAGACGATCGTGTAGTCGGCCGCATGGGCGGCATCGATCAGCTCCAACTTTGACGGATGGGAGAACACCGTCTCGGCGATAAACGATACGCCCAGCTCGATGAGCTCGGCCCTGGTCTCTGCGGCCACCCGCGCCGCCTGATACGCATGCGGGGCGGGGTCATCGGGCCAGCGTTGTCGGGCGATCTCGTCGGCGTTGACGAAGCCGCTGCCGGGCAGCAGTGGCGCCAGGGTGAGTTCGACGAACGTCGACTTGCCGGCTCCGTTGGGTCCGACGACCAGATCGAGCCGCTTCATCGGGTGGGCGCGGCGCCGGGCTTCTTTCGTTGTGGTGCTTTCCGTTTCGTGGCCAGCACGACCGAGGACCCATCAGGGCGGTGCTCGACGATGTCACCGTTGTCGTCGAGGGCCACGGTGGTGAGGCCGCGCTCGGCCAGCAGCGTCCCGTAATGCGATCCCGCCAAGTTCTCTTGGACGGCCGCGGCGATTTCGGCGTTGAACACCGGGCCCTCTTCGACGCTGAGTTCGCGCAGCTCCAGATCGCCGGTCAGCGCGGCCTCGACCCGGCGCCGGGCCGCCGTCTGCTGACTCGACACCGCACGCCCCACCCTCGCCCAGTGGTCGAGCTGCTGCTTGGCCGAGCGGCTTTGTCGCGCACCCTCGGCGGCCGCGCTGTCCATCAAGTCGGCGGCGACGCGGGTCACGCGATCAGCGGTGTTCGCCATAACGTCCTCCCCGATGTAGCAGCCTGCTTCAACTGTAGCACAGTGCTACAGGCTGAGCAGTTCAGTCAGTGCGCCGCCTAGTTGCAGCGGTCCGAGCGGCTCCGTCCGGCGCTTCTCAAATGGCATCGAGGACCTCGGCGAACCCGGTGTCCTTTTGCGTGCGCTCTGCGACCTGGCGAGCGAGTGGTGCTACGGCAGTGCCAGGCCTCCTGCTGCCACGTCGGTTTTGCGATCGAAACAATTGAAACGCAGCGTCCGTGGGTTTGCGAGGAGGGAGCAACCGTGCCGAGAACCCGCGATGACAGCTGGGAGACCACCGAGAGTGTGGGCGCGACGGCGCGGGCGGCAAACGCTCGCGAGATAACCCTTCTCCGCATAACAATCCGAGGTGCCGGATGCGCAAACACAAATTTCGACAAAACCCACACGCAGTTCTTCAGCTGATCCTCTGCCCGCCCCTGAGTCTGAGCTCCTAACCGATCTGGTGTATCCGGGTTTAGCAATCCCGATAACGTCAAATTAAACCCGCAACAAAACCGAACCAGTGACTCGCGGAGAAGCCTTGATCGACAACGCCCAGCACCAGAGCATCATCGACGCCCTCAATACCTGGGACCGGCAGGCGACGGGTAAACGTGTCGCCGAGGCCACGGCACTGCGGGAAGGCTTCGTCAACCGGTTCCCCAAATCGGCGTGGTCCTCGATGCCGGTTGAGGACTACGCCCTGGGGCAAGGCAACAACGACGTGGTGTCCTATTGGCTCGAGTTCAAGACGAAGCCCGTCGCCAGTATGAGCGGCGGCTCGGCGCACAAGCTCCTGATTTTCAAGCGCGCTGAGGACGTGTGGCAGCACCCGAAAGAGTACGGGTCTATCGGTGAGGCATGGAGCGCGGTGCGGGCCGGCTTCGTCGAGATTTTGGACCTTGCAACGCAGGGCCAATTCGACGAAACCGACGATGTCAAGGTGCTCACCGGAGCCCAAGCCGCCCGAGCGAAGCTTTTGTACCTGTACTTCCCCGACGATCTAATCCCGGTGACATCGAAAGAGGCGATCGACCACTTTCTGCGATCTCTGGGGGAGACGCCGCTCCCCTCGGTTGTTCGCGCTAACCGCCAGCTTCTCGCCGCCCTGCGTGAAGTGCCTGAGCTGGCCGCTATGTCCACCCAGGAACTTGGCTTTTTCGTCTACCACTGGAACGATCCCCGAACCTCTATGAAGGTCGTCAAAATCGCCCCGGGCGAGCTAGCGAAATACTGGGAAGACTGCCGGAACAATAACTACATCTGCGTCGCCTGGGACGAGGTAGGCGACTTAGCGGAGTTCGAGAGCAAGGAGGCATTTCGCGAGGTATTCCGTCAGCACTGGCCGTACAACGGCTCCGAAGCGGCCGTCGGTCGTAAAGCGAACGAATTGTGGACTCTTCGCGAGCTACAACCGGGCGATAAAGTCATCGCGAACCGCGGTACCTCTCAGGTGCTCGCGGTCGGGACCGTCAATGACGTCGGATACAAGTGGCGTCCAGAGCGCCAGGAATACCGGCACACCGTCGGTGTCGACTGGGACACGTCGTTCGCTCGCGTCATTCCGCCGGTCAAGGCGTGGGCCACGACGACCGTGTCGAAGGTGTCGGCGGCTCTTTACCGCGACATTCTAGGAGCCTCGGCGCCGACCACCACGAAAACCGTTGACCCCGACCGCATCTACCTCAAGTTAGAAGAAGGTCTCAAGCGGCGCGGGCAGGCCGTGTTGTATGGTCCGCCTGGGACCGGCAAGACGTATACGTCACGACGCGCCGCGGTCTGGCTGCTCGAAGGTGGAAGTTCAAATGAACACGCCGCAGCGCTCCTTAGCGACGAAAAAGCGCTTCTCGAGCGCGAGAAGGAGCTCAGTTCGAGCCGCGCGCCATCGCGTCGCGTCTGGTTCGTCGTCGCCAACCCGTCGCAGTGGCCGTGGCACGCCATGTTCACGGAGAAGACCGTCGACTTCAAGTTCGGCCAGCTGCAACGGAACTTCCCTAACGTGCGGGCTGGCGACCTTGTCGTCGGCTATGAGTCAGCGCCATCCATGCGCATCGTGGCGCTGGCCCGCGTCGCCGGAGAGTACGACGCGCAGGAGAGCCCATACATCACCCTAGAGCCAATCAGCCGCCTCCAAAACGGGCTGACATACGAAGAACTTCAGGCCGATTCGCTGCTCGCCGAGAGTGAGCCGATGAAGGTCCGCTGCCGTGGAACACTTTTCGCGTTGTCAGAGGTTGAGGCCGACCATCTGCTGGCCGTTCTCGGTGAACGCGACCCGGGCGTCGCATCAGTCGCTGCGCCGAGCGTTCAGCGGCTCACCAGCGTTACCTTCCACCCGTCTTATGCCTACGAGGACTTCATCGAAGGTTTCCGGCCGAAACAGACCGCCGACGGCGAGATGGCCCTCGTGTTGGTCGACGGACTATTTAAACGAGTCTGTGAGGCTGCCCGGGCGCACCCCCACATGCGCTATGTCGTCCTGATCGACGAGATCAACCGGGGCAACATCCCCAAGATCTTCGGTGAGCTGATTACGTTAATCGAAAAGGACAAACGGGGGTTCACCGTCCAATTGCCGCAGAGCGGAGTCAATTTCGCAGTCCCGCCGAATGTCTGGGTCATCGGCACCATGAACACCGCCGACCGTAGCGTGCAACTTCTCGACACCGCACTTCGGCGCCGCTTCACCTTCCTGGAGTTGCTTCCGGAAAGTGACCGTCTCGAAGGCGTTACTGCCGGAGGCCTTGCCCTCGATACCTTCCTCGATGAGCTGAACCAGCGGATCCGCCAGCGGTTCGGCCGTGAGAAGCAGATCGGGCACGCGATGTTCTTCCACGAAAGCGGCATTGTCGACACCCCCGAGTCATTCGCTTCTATGTTCCACTACGAGCTGCTACCGTTGTTGCAGGAATATCTGTACGAGGACTACACCGAGTTGCGGAATCTCCTCGGCGACGTGATCGATATCGGTAGTCAGCGCGTTGCCGCTGATGTAGAAGACGACCCCGAGGCGTTGTGCGCCAAGCTGGCGGCCAATTTCGATGCCAGTGCGTCTGCGTAACAATGGATCTCTATCGTTTCGGCGAGTATGAGACCCGGGTCATCGACAGCCCACGGCCGACGCCCGGGGACAAGCGGCTAGCCCAGGACCTGGCTGCCGGCGGCGGCCTCGCCCCGCGCATGGATGTCGAATGGCTGGACGGCGGTCAGGTGAAGGTGACCACTCACTCGTGGGTCGGAGTCGTGCGCTTCTCCGCCATGGAGATTCGCGTCGTGCCGAAATTGATCGGCGGAACGCTTCGCGTCCTTCGTATGATCGAATACACCGAAAGCATCCGGCTACTCGCAAGATTGCCCACCGACCGAACCCTGCCCGGGGAGGGAACCGACCTTTTCGACCTGATCGTCATGCTGCTGACAGAAGAGACCAAAGCGCTCATCCGAGACGGCCTGATTCGCGACTACCACTCGGTCGAAGACAGCCTGGACGTGCTGCGCGGTCGTTTGCGTGTCCGCGAACAGTTCCTGCGCAGGTACGGGCAGCTACACCGAATCGAGTGTTCCTTCGACGAATTCGACGGCGACGTACCGGAGAATCAGCTGCTGGCTGCAGCTCTTCAGGTAGCAGCAGCGCATGCAGGGGATCTCGATGTACGCAACAGCGCCCGCGTGTTCGGCGGCGTGATGAACGAAGTCTGCGAAGTACGGACCCGCGAAGCCGACTGGTACGCCAGGAATATCCGCTACGGACGCCGAAACGCGCGATATCGCTCTGCGCACGTGCTGGCGATGCTGGTGCTCGAGGGCCTGGCTTTTACCGATCACGTCAACAAGTCAACCCTCAACTTGACCTCGTTCATGGTCGACATGAACGCGATATTCGAGCGGTTCGTCACGCGACTGGTCATCAATTCGCTCGCCGGCACACCGCTTCGGGCGCGAGCCCAACAGTCGATCCGCGCGGTGATCCTCGATGAGGAGACAGGCGACACTTACAGCAGGATCCGGCCCGACCTGCTCATCGAAGACACAACCACCAAACACACTGTGCCGGTTGACGTGAAGTACAAGCTCTACGATGCCGCCAAGAAGATCAGCTCTGCCGACATCTACCAATCATTCGTGTACGCATACTCGGTAGGCGCTGATTCAGACAATCCCCGAGCCGGGCTGATATATGCGTCGACAACTTCGATTTCTGGTCCTGCCCTGTACATCAAGCCGCTCGGTGGCGCGAAGTCGGCGCGTATCCGAGGTGCGGGTATCGACGTGTCCGCGGCTCTCGAAGCGATAGGAAATCCGGCTGAGGAATCGCTGCACGAACGGATACGTGCAACGATCCGCGAGGTCACCGGCCTAGCACAAGCTCCGGATGTGTTAGCGGTGCGAACGTCTCCCGTGTGAGCCTGACATTCGCATCCTTCGCGCACGACCTCCTCTGATCCCTCGGATTGCCAGCCAATAAGACTTGAGCACCGTCGTGGCGGACCCGCCGTTCGCAGCAGCCCCTAACCTGCGACCGCCGAGGCATAGGATATGGGCGGAGTTCTTTCGTTATTAGCACCGCGTCAAAGATTCAGTCAGTCCTGGTCAGGCGTCCTATCGCTTCTGCCGTGTGGCACTCATCCGAGGCGGTTTCGCGGCGTTTCGTCGCAGGATCCGTTCTAAGATTTGGCGGGAGTTCCGACACCACCGACCGCCTCGGTCCGTATCGAAGACCAACGGATTATGAGACCGGGGGGTTCGGGTATGGTCATTGATTTTCCCTGCAGAGGCGCAGACTTGCCGCAGAGGAGTTAAGCCGCTCTCGTAGCCCCGTCGCCCGTACGGCCCGCCGCCCGATCGCGGCCCGCACGGACGCCTCGGAGCCCGCGACCCGGACCTTTCGTTTCGCCCGAGTCACCGCGGTATAGAACAACTCACGAGTCAGCAACCGCGAATCCTCGGTCGGCATCAGCACGGTCACTTCATCGGCTTGGCTGCCTTGGGACTTGTGGATCGTCATCGCGTGCATGGTCTCGACGTCGCAGAGCCGGCTGGTCGCGAAGTCCAGCGGTCCGCCGGCGCCCGCGATGACGGCCCGAAGCCCATCCTGGCCGGCGATGACCACACCGGTGTCGCCGTTGTAGATGCGGAGCCCGTAGTCGTTGGCCGTCACCAGCAGCGGTCGCCCCGGATACCACTCCGACCACGGCGGCTGGCCCGTTTCCTCGGACAGCCACTTCTCGACCTGCCGGTTCCAATGCCGCACACCGTAGGGACCTTCCCGGTGGGCGCACAGTAGCCGATGCTTATCCAGCGTCGTCAACGCGACGTCGTCGGCACCGAACAATGCGGCTTCGCGCAGCCGCAGCGCATGCGGCAACAAGATCGGGCGCAAAGCATCAGACGCGTCATAGTCTTCGATGAACTCGATGTGCGCGTCGCCGGAACGCAACAACTCCAGCGCACGATCCGCGTCGCCGACCCGGATCGCATCGGCGAGAAAACCGATCGCCTCGCCGAATCGGTGCGACGTCCGCAGCGCCGCCACCCGCACGTCGGTGCGCGCCGAAAGGCCATCGACCAAATCGGCCAGCACCGCGCCGGCTTCCACCGAGGCCAACTGGTCGGCGTCGCCGACCAGGATCAGCCGGGCATCCGGGCGCAGGGCCTCCAGCAGCCGCGCCATCATCGTCAGCGACACCATCGACGTCTCGTCGACCACAATCACGTCGTGCGGCAACCGGTTTCCGCGATCGTGCCGAAACCGCGACGACGAATCCGGCCGACTACCCAGCAGCCGATGCAGTGTCATCGCCTGCAGCTCACCGAGCCGCGACCGATCGGCCGCGTCCAGCTTGGCCACCTCATGCTGCACGGCTTCCTGCAGTCGCGCTGCCGCCTTGCCGGTCGGCGCCGCCAACGCGATCCGCAGTCGCGACGTCCCCGCCTGTTCGGCCAGCAGGGCCAGCAGCCGGGCCACCGTGGTGGTCTTCCCGGTGCCCGGGCCGCCCGTGAGCACCGTAACCGCTTGCGCCAACGCGATTTCAGCGGCCTCGCGCTGCTCCTCGAAACCAGCCGGGAAAAGTCGCTCGAAGGCAGGCACATCGCCGGTCGGCTTGGACACCCGCAACGCCAGCAGGTCGTCGCACACCTGCTTTTCCTCGCGCCAGTACCGGTCGAGGTAGAGCAGCCGGTCGTCGTAGAGATGCAGCACCGGCGGCTCACCGAGCAACGCACTGGCCCGCACCGCCGCCAGCCACCCCTCCGGCTCGGGCCACGGCACGTCCTCAACGCCGACCGCCGAGGCAACATTCGCCAACTCAATGCACACCGATCCGCCACGAAGCCCGCGCACCAGCAGAGCGACCGCCAGCATCACTCGCTCGTCAGTCTCGTCAACGAGGAAGCAAATCCGCTCGGCCACTCGGACATCGGCGACGTCGAGCACCTCGGCCTCGTTGAAGGCCGCCAGTAGGCCGGTCGCGTTGATCGCCAGCTCGGTCACGCCGCCTGCCTTCCCGCATCGAGCAGATCCGACAGCGCGACCACCAGCGAAGCCGGCGGCTGCCAGCTGAACACCCCGCACGGCTGACCGTCGACCAACGGTGTGTCGACACCGCACATGCCCCGCACGAACAGATACAGCACCCCGCCCAGATGCCGCTCGGGCGAATAACCCGAAACCCGCCACCGCAGAAACCGATGCAGCACAACTACATACAGCAGCGCCTGCAGCGGATAGTCCGAATGCAGCATCGCCTCGGTCAACCGCGCATGGCTGTAGTCGGCCGCATTGTCACCGAGGTAATTGGTTTTGTAATCCACCACCAGGAAGCGCTCGTCCGGCAGTCGCAGCACCGCGTCAATCGAGCCGGCCAGGTATCCGCGCAGCGACTGGTTGCCCAGCGCGGCCGATGTCAGCCGATCAGCATAGGGCGCCAACGGGTCATCGACCGCCAAGTAAGCGCGCAGCAGCTCACCGACATCTGACACCGATACATTCGGCACAGCGCCACGCACATCGCCGCCCGCTAAAGGAATCTCGAAGTCCAATTCCCGCAACCGATCCCGCAGCCCGATCTGCCGCAACGTCAAGCCGCCGGCGAGCGGGCCCAACGACGTCTCGTTCATCGGCACCAGCGCTGCGGCCAACTCGGCGGCCGTCACATCCACCGACCACCACCGCAGCTGCCGTCGCACCTGGCTCTCCAGCTCGAAAGCGAAGTCGAAAGCACCGGGATCGGCCGTCTCCAGCACCGCGTGCACCAGCGAGCCGAACGTCGCACCCGACGGCAGCGACGCCATCGGCGACCGTACGGAAGGCCCGGATGCGTTCTCGGTCAACGGGATCTCGCCGGCCTCGTCGTCCAGCTCGGTGACCTCGGGCTCGCTGCTGACCCCGGTGGCCTCGGCGACCCGCACGAGGCTGGAGTACGAGGTGCGCCGCCACCGGGTGTCGATACTGCGGTGGAAGTGGCGGCTGTCCAGGTCCGAGGGCACCACCTTGGCCGGCACCGGCGGGGCCGCGGCCACCACCGACGGCTCGATGACCGGCCCGCCGGCGGCTTCCCACTCGCGCAGCAGAACCATCGCGTCGTCGTCGGTGATCTTCGGCGGCGTGCAGCGCTCCGGCACGCATGGCTGCCCGGGCCGGCGGCCGCGCAGCAGCCGGGACAGGCCGCCGTTGGGCTCGTAGTAGGCCGGCGACCACCACGCCACCACCTGCGCCTGCGCGCGGGTCAACGCGACGTACATCTTCCGGCTGTCGTCGCTGGTATCCTCCACGCGACCGGCCGCCTGAGCGGCAGTGAAATCCGGGCTGCGCTTGCCGCCGACGTGCAGACAGCGCGCTCCGGAGTCGTCGTGGAACAAGACCATGTCGCTGTCAAAAGGACTGCGGTTGAACGCGAACGGCAGATACACGATTGGGTACTGCAGCCCCTTGGCCACATATACCGTCATCACTTGCACGGCGGTGGCGTCGCTGTCCAGCCGCCGGTTGCGTTCGGCGGCCCCGCTGCGTTCTTGGCGTTGCTTGCGCAGCCAGTCTCGCAGCCCAGGCAAGCCCAGCCGTTCGCGATGCGCGACATCCTGCAGCAACTGCGTGACGTGTGCCAGATCGGTCATGTGCCGTTCGCCGTCCTGCCAGGACAGCACTCGATCACCCATACCGCGCAGCTGTGCGGCCTCGTAGATGGCCGCCACCCCGCGCTCGCGGGCATGTGCGGCCCATTCCCGCAACGTGTCGGCCACCCGATCGGTCAGCGGGTCGCCGCTGGCCACAAGCGTTTCCGCGGTTTCGCCGAAGAACATCGTCGCCGCGGCGGCGCGCACCATGCCGGGCCGGTGCGGCTGGTCGAACGCCTCCAGCAGGCAGAGCCAGTCTTCGGCGGCGTCCGAGCTGAACACGTCGGAGTTGCCGGTGTACACCGCCGCAATGCCCGCGTCGCAGAGGGCTTTGAAGCAGGCGGCGGCATCCTTGTGCCGCTCCACGATCACCGCGATGTCGCGGGCTCGCAGCCGCTTGCCGTCGAATGTCGCTCCGCTGGCCAGCAGCGCGCGGATATCAGCGGACAGGTCGGCGCCGATGTGGTCGCGCAGCTCGTCGATCGGTAGGTTCGCAGTACCGCTGCGGCCCAACGTGGGTCGCTGCACGACCCGCAACCGGAACGGGTCGTTGCGCGGGGCGCCCGCCAGCCGGTGACCCCGGTGGTGGGCATTGACGTCCTCCACCACGATCGCGGCGTCACCGAGTTCGGCGCCGCGCAGCACCACCTGCAGCCGGTCCAGCAGCGCCGCGTCGCTGCGCCAGTTGGTGCCCAACGTCTTCTGGTCGCCGGCGGTCTCGGCCGCCTGCAGATACGTGACGATGTCGCCGCCGCGGAACGCGTAGATCGCCTGCTTCGGATCGCCGATCAGGGTCACCGTGGAGCGTCCGCTGAACGCACGGTCGATCACCTGCCATTGCACCCGGTCGGTGTCCTGGAACTCGTCGACCATCACGATCGGCCAGCGCTGGTACATCCGCACCTGGGCGGGGGAGTCGTCGGCCTCCAGCGCGGCGGCCAGTCTGCTCAACAGGTCGTCGTAGCCCAGCACGCCGAGCCGCCGCTTGCGGATTTCCAGTTCGGCCAGAACCTCTTTCGCGAAGTCGACCCGGACGGCGGCCTCCGAACCGGGCTCTGGGTCGCGGGGCCGTAGCTCGGTCGCCGGGTTGTTGACCACCTCGCACGCCAATTCCAGCGCAGCGCCGTACTGCAGCACCGGGTTGTCGCGTTGCTGACCGAAGTGGGCCAGATACAGATCGTCGACAATTTCGGCGGCCAGCTCGTCGAGGCTTTCCAGCAGGGTGACGTTGGCGGCGGTGTCACCGGCCACGCCCAGCGACCTCAGCACCAGCTGGCAGAACTGGTGGGTGGTGGCGATTGTCGCCGCGTCGAAACCGGCCAGCGCGTCACGCAGCCGCCGCTTACGCTCGAAGCGCTCGGCGTCGCTGCCGTCCAGCAGGTGGGCCACCAGTTGGTTGTCCCCGACGGTGGATGGATCGTCGAAAGCGATGACGGCGTCGACGATTTGGCGACGCACCCGCTCGCGCAGTTCCTGGCTCGCCGCGCGACCGAACGTGATGAGCAGCATCTGGTCCAGCGTGGCCGCGCCCTCGGCGAGATAGCGGGTGACCAGACCGGCCAACGCGAACGTCTTGCCGGTGCCCGCGCTGGCTTGCAGCACCGTGGTGGAGCATTTCGCCGGCAGCGGACCGAGCAGGTCGAATCGCTCCATCAGGCCGGGTCCTTCGCGGCGCGCAGCATCGGCAGCCACAGCCGACAGGCATAGGCGCCGAGCCGGTTGTCTTCGCTGTCGAACTCTTCGCCCGGCCGCATCGGCTGCATCAGGGCGTCCAATCGGGCGTTATGACCCCACGCCCGCACGTGGGCGGGTTCTGCGTCTTCGTATTTCCAGCGGAACCCTGCTTCGCGCACGGGGTCGTCACCAGAGTGCCGGGCGGCCGCCCAGGCGTAGGACGTCTTGACCGGCAACGGAAGCGGCTCGCGACGGCCCGCGTCGTAGATCGCCACCAATTCGCGCAGCGCCTCGACCGCATCACCGTCCGGCCGGCCGAGTCCTTCCACCCGCGGCGTGGTGCCTCTCTTCGGCCGACCGATACACACCGCTGACCAGTCACGGCGAGAGCCACGAGCGAACAACGCCAGCAACGGAATCCACGACTCGAGCAGATGCTTGCCGTCCAGCTTGGAATAGGTCACCGACACCAGGCGCTCGCCGAACACCGGCGACACCGTGCCGGTGAGCCGTCGCCCGCCGCCAAGCTTGATGTCGACGTCGTAAGCCTGTCCATCCGCCGTTCGATATTGGCGTGCTTCTGCCGCCAGCAGGGCGGACTGATCGCGAATCTCGGCCGCCTTGCGCCAACCCAGCTGACCGGGCGGCAGCGTGCCGCGGCGCCACTCCGCCTGGCGCGCTTGATCGGGGCTCATGCCGCGCAGGATGTCGCTGAGCATCCGGTCGCCCACCGTCCACTCCTCGAGCGCGTCAATGTCGACCGGCATGGCGTCCTGCACACCGTCGACGTCACGTGGCAGCGTGAACTCCAGCGCCCGGAAGAAGCCTTTCACCGGGTCTCTGAAAAAGCCGATGAGGTCGGCGAGGATCACGTCATCCAGCGGCGGTGACGGCAGCGGCCCGGAGATGAACTTCGGGCGCTCGCGGCGCCGGCCGGCGCTGACTTGCGCAGCGCGCAGCACCGTCGGGTCGAAGCTGAACGGGACTTTCGGCACCAGTTCGCCGGGCATGACGTTGCGAATGTCGAACGGCTGCAACGGATGCTCCACGACGATGCGCTCACGGATTTTGTCCGGCGTGGTCATGTCGAGGGTGTCCAGCAGTTCGGCCAGCGGCACCGCGGGCGGCCGCGGCTGACCGGAGTACTCGTTGGCGCCGGTGTAGGTGATCACCAGTTTCTCGGTGGCCGCGCCGATGGCGTCGAGCAGCAATTGCCGGTCCTCGGAGCGGATGTCGCGTTCACCGGTCATCGGGTCGCGGGCCAGCACGTCGTCGCCGTCGACCACACCCAGGCGGGGGAACACGCCGTCGTCGAGACCGACCAGGCAGACCACCCGGTGCGGCACCGAGCGCATCGGCACCATCGTGCACACGGTCAACGTGCCGGTGCGGAAGTTGGCCCGCGTCGGACGCCCGGCAAGATGTTGGTCGAGCAGCGCGCGGATGTCGGGCAGCCGCAGTGAGGTGTCGGCCCGAGATCCGGCTTGCTGCACCACGTCGGCGAATTCCCGCTGTAGCTGGCTGGTTTGCCAGGCGTCGGCGTCACTGATGCTGGTCAACGTGGTGATGCCGTCGGTCAGGGCGGCCAGCCAGTCGCGTAACGGGCGCGCGCCGGAAAGCGCGTCGGCCACCCTTTCGAGCCGGCAGACGAATTCGGCCAGCTGGCCAGCCAATTCGACGCGGTTGCTGCTGACGTCGTCGAGCGGCAGGGTGTTGTCGATCCAGGCGTGCGCGTCGTCCGACATGGCGACGCCGGCCAGGATCCGGTCGATGCCGAAACGCCAGGTGTTGTGCACGAAGTCGACGTGGTAGGGCCGCCGATGTTCCTGGTCGAAGCCCCATCGGATGTTGGCCTGCCGCACCCAGCGGGTGATGGACTCCAGGTCGTCATCGGTGAAGCCGAATCGGGCACGCACCGGCGCGGCCTCGGCGATGTTGAGCACCTCGCTGGCCGTCACCCTGTTGCCGGCCAACGCCAGCAACTGCGCGGCCAGCCCGAGCAGCGGATTGGTCTGGACCAGGGACCGGTCGGCGAGCTTCACCCGCAGCCGATGAGCGGGATGCGCGCCGTGCACCACGTCACCGAGCCCGAAGTCGGCGACGATCAGCGGCGCATACGTCTCGATGTCCGGGCACATCACCAAAATGTCGCGCGGTTCCAGCGACGGGTCGTCTTGCAGCAGGCCCAGCAGCACCTCACGCAGCACGTCGACCTGACGGGCCGGGCCGTGGCAGCTGTGCACCTGAACCGAGCGGTCATCCGCGGTGAGCGTGCGTCCTTGTGGCCGAACGGCATTCGCGGCGATGTCAGACTGCAACCAGCCAAGCAGGTTATCCGGGCGGTCGCCGGTGGGCAGGTATTCGTCGGTCTGTAGCTCTGTCGGCAGGCTGCGTTGCAGCTCGCGCAGGTCGCGTCCGAGTGTGGCCAGCAACGGATGGCCTGCCTCGCGATGACTGGTGTCATCGCGGCGGGGGATGGCGCCGTGGCAGCCGGCGAGGGCCTGCCACAGCACGTCGCTGGGGTGCGGCAGCCACAGATGCAGGTCGTGATGAGTCGACAACGCTTGCATCAGTTCGATATCCGTGCACGCCAGGCGGGTGTGCCCGAACAGCGACAGCCGCGTCGGAAGGTCGCTCGGCCCTTCGCGCAGCCGAGTGAGGGTCTTCTGCTGGCGGATGTGCGGCGGGTCGGCGTCGACGCGCTCGACCAGCGTTCGCCACAGCGCCGGTTGCCATCGCAGATCGATGCCGAGGCCTTGCGTGTTTCCGTCGAGCCAGTCGATCAGCAGCTGCGGCCGCTGCCGCGCGTAGGAGGCGAACAACCCGGCCAACCGTCGCGCCACCGAATACCGTCGGCCTTGCCGCAGCTCTGCCTCGTCGCCGGTGTGAAAGTGGCCCAAATGCCGGGCCAGGATGCGGCACCAGGGCGCATCGAGTGAGCTGTCGATCGTTTCCAGCAGCGGCCACGTCATCGCGTCGGGGGACCAGGGGTCGTCGTCGACCGTGCCGGTGATTTCGGCGATCAACGAGCCGGGGCTGCGGAACGCCACCCCGGCGCACACTCCGTCGCCGCCGTCGCCGGCGCCCAGGACATGGGAGAGCCGCTGGCTCAGCCACCGCTCGATGCCGCGCGCCGGGACCAGCACCAGCTCCTCGGCGAACGGGTCGGGCAGCGGGTCGGCCAGCAGCGCACCCAGCCCGTCGGCAAGCAGGTCGGTGCGCTCAGCGCGGTGGAGATGAAGCGCCATCGCGGGCCACCATAGACGGCCGCACTGATGATCATGGCCGGTTCGGGCGATGTGTCACCCGCGCAGGCCGCATCGGCGGAATCGCGTCTGACTGCCGGCTATCTCAAGTAAGGTTCGGGTGCGTCCTTGGGACCACCGCACTTGACGAAAAAGGACACGCGATGAGGACCCTTGAAGGTGTTCTTGCCAAGCATCCGTTTTTCGCTGGGTTGGACCCGCATTATCTCGAAACGGCAGTCGGGTGTGCCGCGAACATGCGCTTCAACGCCGGTGAATTCATCTTCAAACAAGGTGAAGAAGCCAACCACTTCTATTTGATTCGCGAAGGCAAGGTCTCACTCGAAGTTTTCGCTCCCGGCCGCGGCAGCCTCACCGTTCAGACGCTGACAGGGGGTGACATCCTTGGCTGGTCGTGGCTGGTAGCGCCATACAAAGCGATGTTCGACGCGCGTGCCGCCGACACGACCCGAGCAATCGTGCTGGACGGCAAGTGCTTGCGACAAATGCGAAACCGATCACGAGCTCGGGTACGAGCTGCTCAAGCGCGTGACGCCGATTCTCGGTCAAGGGCTTGATGCCACCAGGGTTCGACTCGTCGATATCTACAGCAGTGGCACCTGAGA
>Ga0335075_10001856_pt1 | contig 34360 bp, 29 predicted proteins | sample Lox_Sample_24_FD_206723 | JGI IMG/M metagenome (GOLD analysis project Ga0335075, IMG submission 206723) | Soil microbial communities from Loxahatchee National Wildlife Refuge, Florida, United States - Lox_Sample_2.4 | ecosystem: Environmental > Terrestrial > Soil > Wetlands | place: USA...
TCGATCCGAAGCGGCACATCCTGCTGCTGCAATCGGCGGTGCCGGCGCATGTGCGGCTGAGCTGGATCTTCAACTGCGTCGCGCGCATCGGCTGGCTGAACCGCATGACGCAGTTCAAGGACAAGGCCGGCAAGGACCGCGAGAACGCCTCTGCCGGGCTGTACGTCTATCCGAACCTGATGGCGGCCGATATCCTGGCGTACCAGGCGACCGCCGTGCCGGTGGGCGAGGACCAGCGCCAGCATCTGGAACTCGCCAACGACATCGGACAGAAGTTCAACCACGACTATGGGGTGGATTTCTTCCCGCGCATCGAGCCGCTGATCATGGGGCCGGCGGCGCGCGTGATGAGCCTGCGGGACGGCACCAAGAAGATGTCGAAATCCGATCCGTCGGACCAGAGCCGGATCAATCTGAACGACGATCCGGACACGATCGCGCTGAAGATCCGCCGCGCCAAGACCGATCCGGAACCGCTGCCTTCCGAACCCGAAGGGCTGAAGGACCGTCCGGAGGCGCGCAACCTGGTGGGCATCTACGCTGCGATGGCCGACACCGATGCCGCGGCCGTGCTGCGCCAGCATGGCGGCAAGGGGTTCGGCGCCTTCAAGGACGCGCTGTCCGAGCTGCTGGTGGAAAAGCTGCGGCCGATCGCCGCGGAGACCACGCGGCTATTGGCCGACCCGGCACAGATCGATGCGATCCTGCACGATGGCTCTTTGCGTGCCTCCGCGATCGCCGAGCCGATCGTGCAGGAGGCGGAGCGGATCGTGGGGTTTTTGCGGCTGTAGGTTTGGGCGCGAGAGACCCCGTCACCTCCTGGACAGATCGGCTCGCAACCGCGCAACGAAACTCCCACATAGCGGTCCATGGACATCAACAGACTCCCCGGTTCCGGCATCGTCGCCGTGGCGCGGCGCGCCTTCGCCACCCCCGACGTCGAGTTCCTCTGCTTCGGCGAATCCGACCAGCCCACGCCGCAGCCGGCCCGCGACGCGGCTGTGGCCGCGCTCGACGCCGGCTTCACACGCTATCCCGACGTGCGCGGCGTCCCCGCGTTGCGACAGGCCATCGCCACCTATCTCACCGCCCTGCACGCCCGGCCGGTAACCGAGGACCGCATCCAGGTCACTGCATCAGGCATGGCCGCGGTCTCGATCGCGCTCGCCGCGATCCTCCGCCCGGGCGACCGGGTTGTCGTGCACGACCCGCTCTGGCCCAACATCGGCAATGCCGTGCGGCTGCGCGGCGGCGATCTGGACCCCCTCGACCTGATCGCAGAGCCGGATGGCCGTTTCCGCCTGGACCTGGATCGGCTGGACGCGGCGCTGGACGGTGCCCGCGCCTTCATCCTGAACTCGCCCAACAATCCAACGGGCTGGACGGCCACGCGCGATGAGCTGCGGGCGATCCTGGACATCGCCCGCCGCCGTCACGTCTGGCTGATTTCGGACGAGGTCTATTCCCGCCTGATCTACACCGGTGCACCCGCCGCCCCGTCCTTGCTCGACGTGGCGGAGCCCGGCGACCGCGTGATGGTCTGCAACAGCTTCTCCAAGGCCTGGGTGATGACCGGCTGGCGGCTCGGCTGGCTGGTGCTGCCGCAGGGCGCCAGCGATGCCGTTGTCGAGATCGTCGAGGTCACGCATTCCGGGGTCGCCCCCTTCATCCAGCAGGCCGGCATCGCCGCCCTGCACGACGCCGAAGGCGTGGAGCGCTTCCGCACGCACTGCGCGACGGGGCGGGCTCTGGCGAGCCAGGCGCTCGACGGCATCAACGGCATCCGCTACGCGGCGCCCGATGGTGCGTTCTATGCCTTTGTGGGCGTAGAAGGACTGGCCGACAGCATGGACCTGGCGCTGAAGCTCGTCGCCAATCACCGGGTTGCGGTGGCGCCCGGCGTGGCGTTCGGCGAGGCGGGGGAAGGTTTCCTGCGGGTCTGCTTCGCCCAGTCGGCGGAACGAATGGAGCGAGCGATGCAACGTTTGCGTGACGGGATCCGGATGGAGATGGCGGCATGAGCGGCGCTTCGGAACCACGCTGTGCCGTGTGCGGCGGCCCGGCCCGGCCGCCCTTCCACGCGCCGCGTCCGCCTGAGCTCGCACCGGACATGGACATGCGGCCTGGCGAGCCGGTGCGCTCCACATTGCGCGACTGGGTGCAGGGCTGCGGCAAATGCGGCGCCGCCGCGTGGGACCTGACCGCGCTGCCGCCGCAGGCCGCGGCGGTGGTGCAATCCGCTCCCTATCGTGCGCTCAGCGGTGAAGCGGCGGAGGACACGCTGCTGTTCCGCCGCTGGGCGATGATCTGCGTCGCCGCCGGCGACGCTGAGATGGCGGCGGAGGCGACCCTGATGGCCGCCTGGGCCGCCGATGACGCGGCCGACGTGACCGAGGCGGCGAAGCTGCGCCGCGACGTTGCAGCGCAGTGGGCTGAGCCGGCCGACCTGATGACCGCCCTGCGGCTGCTGGACGTGCTGCGCCGCGCCGGCGAGTTCAGCGCGGTCGAGACGCGCGGGCAGGCTCTGGCCGCGCGTGGGCTGGATGCGTTCGCCGCCGCGGTGGTCGCCTTCCAGCGCGACCGCGCCGCAGCCCGCGACGTCGGCCGCCACCTGCTGTCGACCGCGGCGCCGAACCATGCGCTGCCGCCGGACCTGCCGACGCCGAAATTCTGGGGCGTGCTGTTCCGCAATTAGGCCGCGCCCCTGGACCAGCCGCCAGCCGCAATGGCATCATTGCCGTCAGACCGATCTCTGCACCGAGGTATCGATGCCCACCTACGACTACGGCTGCGAGACCTGCGGCACGTTCAGCGAAAGCCGCCCGATGGCGGAGTTCGCCCAGCCGCAGCCTTGCCCCACTTGCGGCGAGCCGGCGCCGCGGGTCGTGTTATCCGCGCCGGCGCTCGGCGGAACCTCCGCACCCCAGGACATGTCGGCGCCGCGCCCGCGCATGCACCCGGGCGGCTGCGCCTGCTGCGCCCCGCCTCGGCGCTTCGCAGCGGAGGCGGTGTAGCGACGCTTCTCACGCGCGTGGGATACTGGCACCTTTGTTCCTGACTCGCGTGGGATGGCGGCTACTGACTCGCGTGTCCCTATCCGGCTAGCGCAGACGAGGCGCCGGGCTCGCGCCGCACCACGCGCTCGTTCGCGGGACCTGCACAAACCGGATAGGGACATGCGTGGAATACCGGCGCCTTTGTAATTGCGGCGCCGACCTCTTCGTCATAGCGGCTTGACCACCGCCCAGGCGGCCGGCCTTCCCACGCTCAGGGCGGGTTCGGAAAGCATTCCGGTGGTTGCGGCGGCGTATCGCACTTGCCCTGCAGATATCCGCCGATAGCGCTCCGCCGCATGCGAGGCGCGGCCTGGACTGCGGCGATAACCGCGAGAGCGATCAGCACCGCGATGGTGGTCCGGCTCATTCAGCTCTTGTCCGTGGAATTGGGTTGCAATGGCGTATCGGCCCGGCTCGTGCCCTTGCGCCGAAAAGCCCAGGAGCGTCAGTTGCAAAGTGGCAGGGTTCTCGGAGCTGCCCTACGCGCTCGCTGGCGGCAGCGAACAACAAGCGATGTGTCTATCCGGTCAGCGCAGGGCAACGCAAACCAGCGCCCGATGCGGCGCCAGCCCGGCGGCCCGCCCGCGCTAACCGGATAGGGATCACAAGCGGAGTCAGGCGATGGACAGCAACCGTACGCGAAGCCTGGTCGATGCAGGTTCGGCACGAATCGATGTGATCGAGGAAGGCGAAGGCCCCCTGCTTGTCATGCTGCCGTCGTCGTCTCGCGATTCGGTGGATTTCGACGACGTTGCCGCGAGGTTCGCCGCTGCGGGTCTGCGCGTGCTGCGGCCGCAGCCGCGCGGCATGGGGCACAGCACGGGACCGTTGGAAGGACTGACGCTGCACGACTATGCGCGTGACGTGGCGGCGGTGATCGAGGCGCAGCACGCTGGCCCCGCCGTCGTGTTGGGACACGCGTTCGGCCAATGGGTCGCACGCACCCTGGCGGCGGACCGGCCGGATCTGGTGCGCGGCGTCGTGCTGGCCGCGGCCGCGGCACGCTCGATCCGTCCGGAGCTGCGCGCCGCGCTCGCGACATGCGTGGACACCAGCTTGCCCGACGCCGAGCGCCGCGCCGCCTTGCGCGCCGCATTCTTCGCGCCCGGGCACGAGCCGCCGGCGAATTGGCTGTCCGGCTGGCATCCCGCGGCGGGCAAAAGTCAGCGCGCCGCCAGCAACGCGACGCCGCAGGAGGAATGGTGGACCGCCGGCACCGTGCCGGTGCTGGACTTGCAAGGTGCGCAGGACCCGTGGCGGCCGCGAGAGACCGTGGGCGATTTCCAACGGGACCTCGGCGCGGATCGCGTCACCGTCCAGGTCATCGACGAGTGCAGCCACGCGATGTTCCCGGAGCAATCGGACACGGTGGTTCGCGCCGTGGTCGCCTGGATGAAGGCGCTGTAGCGCCCGAGACGGCCTTCGGGATGCGGCTGCCGCAGGTTGCATTGTGCCCCCGGGTCGGACAGAACGCCCTCCCTCCCGCGGCAGCAACCTTGATGGCCACCCACGATCCCGTCCGCTTCGTCGCCAAGAACATGCGGGTCGATCTCCACCTGATCGGGGAGATGATCGCGCCCGGTTCGCGCGTGCTGGACATCGGCTGCGGCGACGGCGCTCTGATCGATCACCTGTTCCAGACCAAGGGCTGTGACGCACGCGGCATCGAGATCAACATGGCGGAAGTCACCCGTGCCGTCGCGCACGGCCTGCCGGTGATGCACGGCGATGCCGATATTGACCTCGCGCACTACCCGGACGGCGCGTTCGATTACGTGGTGCTGTCGCGCACGTTGCAGGCGGTGGAGCGGCCGCGCGTGGTGCTGGGACAGATGCTGCGCATCGGCACCCGCGCGGTGGTCAGCTTTCCCAATTTCGGCCACTGGCTGGTGCGCTGGCAATTGTTCAGCCGCGGCCGCATGCCGATGACTCCCACCTGGGACCGGCCCTGGTACGAGACGCCGAACATCCACCCGTGTACCATCCACGACTTCTTCGACCTGTGCACGCAAGAGGGCTACGCCGTAGAGCAATGGCTCGCCGCCGACGACGCCGGCCGCCGCGCTCCCTGGCGCCGCTTCCCCTGGCTCGCCAATCTGTTCGGCGAGCAGGGGCTGTTCGTGCTGCGAAAAGTCTAGCGTTCCGCTTGTAACGCTTGATTCCCCCGCTGTCTCCTACCCCCCCGCGTCTTGCACCCCCCTGTCATTGCGAGCGAAGCGAAGCAATCTCGCTCGACCAACGCACGGCACGCACCGGCCGACGTTGCTTCCCTTCGCTCGCAATGACATGCGGGTGGGAATCGCTGCGCTTGCGTCCCGTACCGAAAATCGAGTATCATTTCGCGTGCGCCACGCTCCGCTTTCGATCCCATCGACTCGTGCGGGAACCGACCGAGACAAAACGTTGCATGCGCTCCCGCGCTGGGGCTTCCGCCGTTTGGGGCGAGGGCTGCTTTCCGCTTGTACGGCTGCCGGGCTGTCGCTTGCCGGCGCCGCCGCTCACGATCCGGCCCAGGCACAGACCACCAACATCGATACGGCCCAGCCGTTTTATCTGGGCAGCCAGGTTGGCATCTCGGTGAACCCGGTCTTCCAGGGGGGCACGTTGCGGCTCGATCAGGCGAACGGCAGTTATCCACAAAATTTCACGCTGGACGGATCGGCGACGAACACCATCGACCAATTCGGCAACACTTCGACGTTTTCCGGGGTGTTCTCCAACGCGGTCCCCGGCACGCCTGGCAATTTGACGATTGCAAACAGCGGCAGCGGCGGGTCGGTCACGTTCACCGCAGCGCAGACCTATACCGGCACGACCACCGTGGCCACCGGCACCACGCTGACTCTTGCCGGCACCACAGCGCTCTCGAACGGACTAGGCGGCTTTACCGTCAACGGAACGCTCAATTCCACTTCGCTCTACGGGTCATTGTCGATTGGCAGCCTGTCCGGGACCGGACGGGTCAATCTGCTATCGACGAGTGCCTCCACATTCCTTGCCATCGGCACCGGCAGCGGCACTTTTTCGGGAAGCATCACCGGCATAGACGGGATCAGCATCGCCGGCACGGAGACGCTGACAGCGCTGAACACCTATACGGGAGAAACATATATAGCGACCGGAGCCACGCTGAATTTGGCAGGAGCAGGGAGCATCGCGCGTTCTGCCGCGACGATTGATGGGACTCTCGACATCTCCGGCACCGCAGCAGGAGCCACCGTCAACCAGTTGAGCGGCGCCGGCGCCGTGAACCTTGGCCGCCAGACCTTGACGGTCACGAACGGCGGGAATTTCTCCGGCACCCTGTCGGGGACAGGCGGGCTGGCGATCAACGGCGGGATGCTCACTCTGAGCGGCAATAACTTGTACAGCGGCGGCACGACGGTCAATAATGCTACGTTGACCGTGAATGGCGACGCGGCGTTGGGTGCCGAATCCGGCTCCCTGATGCTCAACCAGGCAACGCTGCTGCTCCCCTCAAATCTCAGCCTCGGCCGCAACATCGTGCTGAGCGAATCGAACGTGGTAAACACCTACGATCATACGGTGACGTTGGCCGGAGCCATCAGCGGCACTGGCACTCTCACAGTCACAGGACATGGAAGCGCCACGTTGAGCGCAGCTAATCCGTTCTCGGGCGAAGTCGTCATCGACAGCTCGATGTACAATTTCTATCCGGATACCGACGTAACCACGCTGAGCCTCAGCGGCAACGGCAATCTTTCGGCGGCGACGGTTGTACTGCAGGAAGGCCTCGCGGCGGACAATGGCGCCGGGAATACCAAAAGCATCTTCGACATTTCTGCGACCAATAACGGCGCGTCGGTCGCATCGCTCGCCGGAAACGGCACAGTGAACCTGGGCACCCGGACGCTGACCTTGGGCAACGCCGGCGGCACGTTTGCCGGAACCGTTCAGGGAACCGGGGCCATCGCCATCGACGGCGGTTCCGAGACCTTGACCGGTGCCAATACCTATACGGGCGTTACCACGATCGCTCCCGGTGCCACGTTGGCGTTGAGCATGACCGGTGGCATTGGTGCATCGTCCGGGGTGGTGGCGGACGGCACGTTGGATGTCTCCAACGCCGGCGCCGCCACACCGTACGGCCCATCGATCACCACGCTATCTGGCAGCGGGTCGGTGATTCTTGGCCCCGGACTGGTACTCTCCAGCGCCAGCGGCACCTTTTCAGGATCGATCACCGCGCCAGGCCTCCCCACGCCAACACCGGCGGGCAGCGGCGTAAACTTCCTGGACCTGCCCGGCACATATGCCTCAGGTCACGGCGCCGGTATAACGGTGATCGATGCGGCCACTGGCGTACTCACAATCGGTGGCGGCAACGAGACGCTGTCCGGCACCTTCAGTGGCGGCGCGTTGTCCGTGTCTTCCGGGGCAAACCTGGTACTGGCCGGCAGTGAAACCCTGACGGCGCCGTATGGTCTGAGCATCGACGGAACCTTCGATGCATCCGCCATGAGCAATGGCATTACGGTTGGCACACTTTCGGGTACCGGCGTTGTCGCACTGGGTTCCGGAACGCTGACCATCAACAATGCCGGCCATGTCGTGCTGGTGGAGTCTCCATCCCCCTACGCGGGTACGCCTGACTTCGGCGATGGCTGGGGAGACATCTGCGTTTGTATCACGTTAGCTCAGGCCCAACTGGTCGCCGGCCTCACCTACGACACGTTCTCCGGCACGCTCACCGGGACCGGAGGGCTGGCCATCACCGGCGGCATGGAGGCGCTGACCGGCACCAACACGTACCAAGGCGGCACAGCCGTGAGCAATGCGGTCCTCGGTGTGAACAGCGATGCGGCGTTGGGGGCCGCTTCCGGTGGTTTGGCGCTGGAGAACAGTACTTTCGTTGCCTTGGCGCCGCTGACCTCCTCGCGCAGCGTCACAGTGACCGGTGTTGCGGGCTTCGACACCAACCAGTTCGGCGTCACGTTCACAGGGCCGATCGGTGGCAGCGGCATGCTGTCCGTGACCGGCGGCGGAACACTCACGTTGACGGGCAACAATTCATTTGCCGGAGGCACGATCGTCAACAGTGCGACACTCGCCGTCAATGCGGATAGCGCCCTGGGCGCGCCCTCCGGAAGCCTCGCGCTGACCAACGCTACCCTGTCAGCGCTTGCCGATTTGAGTTCTGATCGTACCGTCGCGCTTTCAGGCGCAAATACGCTCGCGACCGGCGGCAACACCGTAACGCTCTCGGGTGAGATCAACGGCGACGGCGGACTTACGGCATCGGGCGGTGGCCGCGTGGTACTGGGCGCGCCTGACGCGTTCTCCGGGCCGACAACGATCGACAGCGGTACCACGCTCGCTCTGGCGGCGGCCGGCAGCATCGCCGCTTCATCCGGCCTGACGGATAATGGCACGTTCGATATTTCTGCCGCGCCACAAGACAACACGGTGGCTTCGCTCACCGGCACCGGCAATGTGACGCTTGGAACGTCTACGCTCACGGTGGCCAACGCCTCAGGCAGCTTCTCCGGCACCATCTCCGGTTCCGGCAGCCTGGCCGTCACCGGCGGCACGCAAACGCTGACCGGCACCAATACCTACAGCGGCGGCACCACCATCAGGAACGCAACGCTCGCGATCAACGCCGATGCCGCACTCGGCGCCCCGTCCGGCGGCGTATTGCTGGACAACGGCACGCTGCGGGCGCTGGCCAATCTCACCTCGGCGCGCGCCTTCGCAACCACCGCCGCCGGCGGCACGATCGACACCAACGGCTTCGATGTTGCTCTCACCGGCCCGCTCTCGCTGAGCGGCTCGCTCGCTACAATAGGCAGCGGTGCGCTGTCGATTTCTGGCCCAACCTCGGCGGACTCGGCGTTCACCATGACAAACGGCGTGCTGGCCGTGGACAGCGCGTTCATCGCGACGAGCCTGACCATCGGCAGCGACGGGACGTTGCGCGGCACCGGCACGGTCGATGCGCCGACCACCGTGTTCGGGCTGCTGGCGCCCGGCCACAGCCCGGGCACGCTGACATTCACCGCACCGCTGACCCTCGCGCCCGGCTCGACCACCGAGATCGACATCGACGGCACCGGCACAGGCACCGGTGCTGGCAGCTACAGCCGCATCGTGGTTCTTGGCACCGGCAACCCAGTCTCGCTCGATGGCACGCTGCTGCCACTGCTGCGCGGCATCACCGGGTCGGCAACCAACAGCTACACCCCGCCGCTCGGTCAGCAATTCCAGATCATGGCGTCGCAGGGCGGCGTCTCGGGAAGCTTCGCCAGTCTCGTGCAGCCCACGGGCCTGCCCGCCGGAACACGCTTCGACACCATCTACAGCCCGAACGCCGTCACGCTCGCGGTAACCCCGGCCGAATACGGCGACCTGCAACTCGCCGGACTTGCGGAAACCAGCGGCGAGGCATCGCTGGGCACTGCGCTGGATGCCGTGCGTCCAGCCGCGGGCCCGCGTCCCGATCCTGCCAGTGCGGCATTGTTCGACCCGTTGTATGCGCTGCCCGGGCCCGCGATTCCATCCGCGCTCGCACAGTTGGCACCAGACATTTATGCGGACGGGCTGATGGCGGGACGGGAAACCTGGTATCGCATGACCGATGCGGTTGCCGGCCAGCTCGCGAGCCGGCAATCGCCCGCCTGCGCTGTGCGTCCGCAGCCGGCGGCCTGCGCTGCCGCCGCAAATGCCGCCACCGCACCCGGCCCCGACGGATCCACCGTCTGGGCCAGCGGACTGGGCGAATTCGACCAGGTGAGCAGTGGCGGCGAACCGGGCTATCGTTTGTCCATTGGCGGCGCGATGGCCGGCATCGATGGTCCGGTTGCGTCCGGCTCGACCGTCGGCTTTGCCGTGGGCGGCGGCAGCGTGCAGACCACCGCCAACAATGGCGCCGCGGCGAGCGGCACCGCTGTTCAATTCGACATCTACGGCAGCATGCAGCGCGGGCCGCTGTTCGTCGATGCGCAGGCGGCGTATTTGCACCTCGATCAGGACGCGCGCCGCACTCTGTCCGCGTGGGACACCGCCGCCCGCGGCAGCGAGCCGGTCAACGGCGGCGGCATCCAGGTGAATGCCGGCACCCGGCTCAGTTTCGACCGCTGGCAGATCGAACCGACGCTGGGCATGAGCGTGGCCAGCTTCGTCGGCTCCGCGGTGAACGAAACCACTGGCGGCGTGCTTGCCAGCCAGGTCGGCGGCCAATCCGTCACCAGCATCCAGTCCTTCGCCGGGCTGCGCATCGGCACGGCATTCCGCGTGGCGTCGCGCGTGCCGCTTCATCTCCAGGCATTGCTCGGGTGGACGCATGAGTTTGACGAGGTCGCCTCCACCACCACGGCATCGTTGGATGCCGTGGGTGCGGGGCCCTTCCCCGTCGCGAGCGCGCCGATCAGCCGCGATGCCGCGCGGCTCGGCATAAGCGCCGCAGTGCCGGTTTCGCCGGCGGTGTCGCTCTACGCCGCATACGCCGCGTCGCTGAGCACTGCCGAGACGGCACAGGATATCACCGGCGGGATCCGGGTGCTTTGGTAATCAGCCGGAGCGTCCGTGTCGCGTCATTGGTGGAACCCCACGTCCGCTTGTATAGCTCCGGCCCGCCATGCCCCGCGTCGCTGCCGTCCTTCCGCCCCGTGAAGGCTTCGCACCGGATCGCGCCGGCGCCGTCGGGCTGCTGGTACGTCGCCTCGCCCGTGCCGACCCGGCAACCACCGTCTTCGGCGGCCCGCAACCCGTCGCACCGTTTCCCGATGTGCGCTTCGAACCCGTCCCCCCCGCCCGCTTCCTGCCGCTGAACGCCAACCACCGCTACGCCTTCGCCGTGGCCCGCCGGCTGCGCTCGCTGCGCCCCGATCTGGTGGAGGTCTATAACCGCCCGGACATCGCCCTCGCGCTGGCCTGGCTGCTGCCGCGCACGCCAATCTGTCTCAACTTGCAGAACGACCCGCAGGGCATGCGCCACGCCCGCACCCCGCGCCAGCGCGCCCGGCTGTTGCACCGGCTTGCCCGCGTATTCTGTGCCTCGAATTTCCTGCGCTGCCGGCTGATGGAAGGCGCCGGCACATCGCCACGGCTCGACCCGGTGGTGATCCACAATTCGCTCGACCTCGCCGCCCTGCCCCCGCCCCGCCCCCGCGAACCGCTGATCCTGTTCGCGGGCCGAATCGTGCGGGACAAGGGGCCGGACAGCTTCGTCGCCGCCTGCGCCGAGGTGCTGCCGCAGCTCCCCGGCTGGCGGGCCGAGATGATCGGCGCAGACCGCTTCGGTCCGAACAGCCCCGACACCGAGTTCGCCCGCGAGATCCGCATCGCGGCCGAACGCGCCGGCGTCCGTCCGCTGGGCTACCGCGACCACGAATCGGTCCTGCAGGCCATGTCCTGCGCATCCATTGTTGTCGTGCCGAGCCGCTGGCAGGAACCGTTCGGCCTGGTTGCGCTGGAAGCGCTGGCATGCGGTGCGGCCCTGATTTGCTCCGATCGCGGCGGGCTGCGCGAGGTGGGCGGCGACGTGGCGGTCTACGCCGACCCGGACGACCCGGCCGCCGTTGCCGCGACGATCCTCGCGCTGGCCCGCGACCCGGCCCGAGTTGCGTCCCTGGCCCGGGCGGGGTGCGAACGGGCCCGGCTGTTCGACGTGCCGGTGATCGCGGCACGGCTGGCCGCGGCCCGGCAGGAGGTGCTGGACGCCGCAAGTGGCTGACAGCCCCGCGCCTGCCTATATTCACTCCACACACACGAAACCCGGAGCGATGGGACAATGGCGGAGACCAATACGGACGCAGCGGGCCTGGTGCCGGTGACCGTGCTCACCGGCTATCTCGGCGCCGGCAAGACCACGCTGCTGAACCGCATCCTGACGGAGCAGCACGGCCGCAAATACGCGGTGGTGATCAACGAGTTCGGCGAACTCGGGGTGGACAACGACCTCGTCGTGGACACCGACGAGGAAGTGTTCGAAATGAATAACGGCTGCATCTGCTGCACCGTGCGCGGCGACCTGATCCGCATCGTCGGCGGCCTGATGAAGCGGCGCGACAAGTTCGACGGCATCATCATTGAGACCACCGGCCTGGCGAACCCCGCCCCCGTGGCGCAGACCTTCTTCATCGACGAAGGCGTGCGTGCCAAGGCGCGGCTGGATGCGATCGTCACGGTGGTGGACGCGAAGCACGTGCTGGCGCGGCTGGAGGACAGCCACGAAGCCGCGGACCAGATCGCGTTTGCCGACGTGATCGTGCTGAACAAGACCGACCTCGTGTCGCCCGAAGAACTGGCGGCCGTCGAGGACCGCATCCGCCAGATCAACCGTTTCGCCGTGATCCATCGCACCCAGCGCGGCGCTCTGCCGATCGCGGAGGTGCTGGACCGCCGTGCGTTCGATCTGAACCGCGTGCTGGAAATGGACCCCGATTTCCTCGATGGCGGCGACGACCACGAACACAATGAAGACGTGACGTCGGTCAGTTTCGAAGTGGACCAGCCGATCGATCCGGAGAAGTTCAACGCCTGGATCGGCGTGCTGTTGCAGGAGAAGGGGCCGGACCTGCTGCGCACCAAGGGCATCCTGAACTACGCCGGTGACAACCGCCGCTTCGCCTTCCAGGCGGTGCACATGATCGCCGACGGCGATTTCATCGGCCCGTGGAAGGATGGCGAGCAACGCAGCAGCAAGCTGGTATTCATCGGCCGGAACCTGAACCGCCCGCAACTGCGGCGTGGGTTCGAAAGCTGCGCGGCGTAGGCTTTTCCTCATGTCATTGCGAGGAGCGAAGCGACGAAGCAATCTCGTTCGAAGAAGTTCACTGAAACGTTCATAGACTCCTCGACCGGGGTTGCTTCGTCGCTTCGCCGCTCGCAACGGGATAGGACCTTGCGCTGACCGTCCGAACCAGAGTGAGGCTGCATGAGCGACACCGAAACCGCCCGCTTCCTGCTCGAATCCCGAGGCACCTCGCGTGACCTCGGCGCATTCGTCGTCGCCGCACGCTTCTCTCGCGACAACTCCTGCGTCGCCTTCGCCCTGGGCGACGGCACGCTGCACATCGTGCGCATCACGGGCCCCGCCACCTGGCAATCCGTCCCGGTGCATGACGGCGCAACCCTCGCATTGGCCCAGGATGCCGCCCCAACCGGCTTCATCTCCGGCGGCGACGATGGCGCCTTCCATCGCATCGCCGCCGACGGCACCGTCACCGGCATCGCCAGCTTCGGCATGAAATGGGTCGAGCAAGTCGCCTGCTTCTCAGACCCGAAAGGCCGCGGCAGCTTGCTGGCTTGTTCCGTCGGCAAGAACGTCCACCTGTTCGATGCCGCCGGGCAGAAACTGAAGGAGCTGCCGCATCCTTCGACCGTCACCGGCCTCGTGTTCGATGCCAAAGGCAAGCGCGTCGGTGCCTCGCACTACAACGGCGCATCGCTGTGGTTCGTCGGCGCCAGGGCCGACAGCCCGCGCAAGCTGGAATGGAAGGGCAGCCACACCGGCATCGCGATCCACCCCGATGGCGACGCCGTCGTCACCGCCATGCAGGAAAACGCGCTGCACGGCTGGCGTCTCTCCGACAACCAGCACATGCGCATGAGCGGCTATCCATCGAAAAGCGCCGCGCTGAGCTTCACCCACACCGGGCGCTGGCTCGCGAGCAGTGGCGCGGATTCGATGGTACTGTGGCCGTTCTTCGGCGGCGGCCCGATGGGCAAGGCACCCATGGAACTCGCCGGCGGCGACGGCGTGCTGTGCACCCAGGTCGCGTGCCATCCGCAGGAGGAACTCGTGGCCGGCGGCTTCGCGGACGGACTGGTGGTCGTGGCGGCTATCGGGTCCTCGCGCATCCTGCCGCTGGCACCGCCGGAACATGGGCCTGTCTCCGCGCTGGCCTGGAGTCCGGACGGCTCGCGCATTGCGTTCGGTACGGAGCAAGGGTTTGCCGCGCTGATCGATCTCTCGGCACATTGACGCCACGCGCCGCGATCCGCCGCAGCACTGCACTTTGCCGCAGGACGCCGCCGGACTAACGTCGCAACCCAGGAGGGCGGGAGGTAAAAATGCTCGAAGTAATCCCGAACGACGCGGCATTGGGTGCCGAAATCCAGGGCGCGGATTTGCGCCGTGTCGATGATGCGACCTTCGCCGCCATCCACCGCGCCTGGATCGACCACGCCGTGGTATTGTTCCGCGACCAGGCTCTAACCGACGACGACCTGATCGCATTCAGCCGCCGCTTCGGTACGCTGGACTGGGCGCCGATCCAGGAGAACGGGCGACGCTTCGTCGATGGCAAGCCGGAACTCTACATCGTTTCGAATGTGCTGGAGAACGGCGTGCCGCTGGGCAGTCTCGGCGCCGGCGAGCTCGTGTGGCACACCGACATGTCCTATCTCGACGATCCGCCCAAGGCGAGCATGCTGTATGCGCTCGAAGCGCCTCCCTCCGGCGGCAGCACGTCGTTTTGCAGCATGTATGCCGCCTGGGACGCGCTGCCGCCGGCATTGAAGGAACGTTGCCAGGGCCTGCGGATCAAGCACGACGGCACCTACAACAGCGGCGGCTATGTGCGGGAAGGCGTCGCCGCAACGGACGATCCGATCAGCAGCCCCGGCGCGGTGCATCCGCTGGTCTGCCGCCATCCGGAGAGTGGCCGCCACTGCCTGTATCTGGGCCGCCGCCGGAACGCGTACCTGGTAGGCATGGCGCTGAACGAGAGCGAGGCATTGCTCGATGCGCTCTGGGCACATGTCGATGATCCCAGGCTGGCCTGGACGCATCAATGGCGGGTCGGCGACCTGGTGATGTGGGACAACCGCTGCACCATGCACAAGCGCGAGCCATTCGATTCGGACAGCCGCCGCATCATGCACCGCACCCAGATCAAGGGCGAGGCGCGCCCCGCGGCGTAATTCGCTTGGCTTCTGGTTGGACCAAGGTCGAACGCAGCGCAAAGCCGTGTCATGATGCAAGCGCCTCCCAGGAGCATCGCATGTACAAGGACGCGCTCGGCCTGCCGCTGACCACCCAGTCCTCCCTTGCGGCCCAGGCGTTCGACCACGCCGTTTCCGGCTATCTCACCTACCGCGCCGACGCGATGCAACGCGTCAACGCATTGCTCGAAGCCGATCCGGACTGCGGCATGGCGCATGTCCTGAAAGGCTATTTCGCCATGCTGGCGTTCAAGCAGGCCGCACTGCCGATGGCACAACAGGCAGCGACCGACGCGGCGGCAAGGCTCTCCACCGCCACGCCGCGCGAGCAAGCCCACCTCGCCGCGCTGCAAGCCTGGCTCGCGCTGGAACCGGAACGTGCCGTTGCGGTCTGGCAGCAGATCGAGCACGACCACCCGCACGATATCCTTGCCTTCCGGCTGGCGCATTTTGTGAACTTCTGGTTGGGACGGCCGGCTGCGATGCTGGACTCTGTCGAAGCCGTGGCGCCGCATTGGGGACAGGACCTGCCGGGCTACAACGCGATCCTCGGCTGCATCTGCTTCGCCAACGAGGAATGCGGACGCTATACCCAAGCCGAGGAAGCCGGCCGTGCCGCCATCGCGCGCGACCCGGGCGACCTTTGGTCCGCGCACGGCGTCGCGCACGTGATGGAAATGCAGGGCCGGCGCGGTGAAGGCGTTATCTGGCTGGATAGCCTGGCGCCGCACTGGGACGGCAGCAACAATCTGCGTCATCATTTGTGGTGGCACGCCGCCCTGTTCAAACTGGAGCATGGCGACCATGCCGGCGTGCTCGCCTTGTATGACCGCCAGTTCCGCAATCCGGAATCGGCGTTGATGCAGGCTCAGCCCGATCTCTATATCGACGTGCAGAACGCCGCGTCGATACTGTGGCGCCTCGCGCGGCATGGCATTGATGTCGGCGCGCGCTGGACCGAGCTCGCGGACAAGGCCGAGGCATGCATCGGCGACTGCGCCTCGGCGTTCACGCTGCCGCATTGGATGATGGCGCTCGCCGCCACCGGCCGGTTCGACGCAGCGTTGCGCATGTTGGCAGCGATGCGCGACTTCGCCCAAGGACCAGGCAGCCTGCGCAGACTCGTCGGCGAAATCGCGCTGCCGGTGACGGAGGCGGTGCTGTTGCACGCACGTGGCGAGTACCCACGGGCCGTGGCGGTGATGCGGCCGGTGCTGGGCACGATGCATCGGCTCGGCGGCAGCCACGCGCAGCAGGACGTGTTGGAACAATTGTATCTCGACGCAGCGATGCAGGGTGGCCTGCAGGATGACGTGCGGCTGTTGCTGGAACGCGTCGCCGGCCGCCATCCGGTGCCGCCCTCGCGCCGCGCGGGCTACGCCGCCGCCGCACGCGCGGTCGCGTTCTGACCGGCCGACCCGACCCACACGCCGTCACGCGCAGGTGACTGGCAGCCGCGCTTTCCGCATGCGTCCATCGCGCATGACCCGGCATCTGCTCTTTGCCCTTTTCCTGCTGTCGGCAGCACCCATGGCGCCAGCCGAACCGAATTTGACCGGCACCGCTGCCTATGGCGGCTGGCGCAGCGATGCGCCCGGCGTCGTGCGGCACATCACGCCCGCATCGATGCCGCCGCCTTTCGCGACGTCTTCGCAGGAACAAGCGCCATATGTCGTCGCACGTCCGGCCGGCGCATCGCTGCGAGTGCCACCGGGGTTCAAAGTGGAGGAGTTCGCCGCCGGGTTTGACAGGCCGCGCACGCTGCGCGTCGCACCCGATGGCGACATATTCCTGGCCGAGAGCGGCGCCGGCCGTATCCGCGCCTTCCGTGCGCCGGATGGCGCATCCCGGCCGACGCAGACCTCGGTGTTCGCCTCCGGACTGGTCCGCCCGTACGGCATCGCGTTCTGGCCGCCGGGTCCCGAGCCAAGTTTTGTGTATGTCGCGGAAACCAGCCGCGTGCTGCGCTTTCCGTACCGGCCCGGCGATCTGCGGGCGGCCGGACCGGCGCAGGTCGTCGTGCTGCATCTGCCGTCCGGCAGTGGGCATTGGACGCGCGATATCGTGTTTTCGCCCGACGGGCAGCGCATGTTCGTTTCGGTCGGATCGGCCAGCAACATCGGCACCGAAATGCCCGCCAAGAGCCCTGGTGCGGCACGCGCCTGGGAGCAGGGGCATGGTTTGGGTGCGGCGTGGGGCGACGAGGAAGATCGGGCGGATGTGCTCGTGTTCGACCCGGAAGGACACGACGGGCGCGTGTTCGCCGCGGGCCTGCGCAATTGCTCCGGCGAGGCGATCAATCCGGCTGACGGCGCATTGTGGTGCGCGACGAATGAGCGCGACGGTCTCGGCAACAACCTGCCGCCCGACTATGCAACGTCGGTGCGGCAGGGCGCATTCTATGGCTGGCCGTGGTTCTATATCGGCGAGCATCCCGACTCTCGCGTACACGATGCGCCACCGGGACTGGCAGGCCAGGTCACCGTGCCGGACGTGCTGATCCAGCCGCATTCTGCACCGCTGGGGATCACGTTCTATCAGGCAACGATGTTTCCCCCGGCCTACCGCGGTTCGGCGTTCGTGGCACTGCACGGTTCATGGAATCGTTCGCAACGCACCGGCTACAAGGTGGTGCGGCTGTTGTTCGACAACGGCAAACCCACGGGTGCCTATGAAGATTTCCTGACCGGCTTCGTGGTGTCGGACGAGGCGGTGTGGGGCCGGCCGGTTGGCATCGCGGTGGCGCATGACGGTGCCTTGCTGGTCAGCGAGGATGGCAACGGCACGATCTGGCGGGTGAGCTACCACGGAACAAATTGACTGCCCGCGCGGGTGTTCGTCCGCCCCCATCATCCGCCACGACAACCGGCCGCGCGCCGTGCTATGCAGGGTCATGGTCGCACTTCGCAAACGCGCGCCCGCCCGGATGACCGTGGACGAGTTCCTGGCATGGGACTCGCACGACCCCACGGGCCGAACCTGGCAATTGATCGACGGTGAACCCGTCGCCATGGCGCCGGGAAGCGATGCGCACGGCTCCTTGCAGGCCGAAATCTGCCGCCTGCTTGGCAACCACCTGCTGGCGCAAGGCAGTCCCTGCCGCGTTGTGACCGAGCCCGGAATCGTTCCGCACGTCCGGGCGAACCGCAATTACCGGGTGCCCGATCTGGGCGTGACCTGCGCACGCCCCACACTGGGCCCCATGATGCCCGAACCGGTGCTGCTGATCGAAATCCTGTCGCCAAGCAATGAAGAAGAGACTTGGGCGAACATCTGGACCTACACAACCATACCGACCGTCGCGGAAATCCTGGCCGTCCACAGCACGCGGATCGAAGCGGAGTATCTGCGCCGCGCCGCTGACGGGACATGGCCGAAGGAGCCGGAGATCATCCGCCGTGATGCCACGCTGACATTGCGCAGCGTCGAGTTTTCCATCCCCCTTGCTGCATTCTATCGAACCATCGCCGCGGAGGGGACCTGAACGCTTCGCCCGGACGATGCGGCCGGACGATGCGGACGCTGCCACATCGCTCGGACCGCAGCCGCTTCTGCGCTTCCGGCCGCCTGAGCGCCGCGCCGTAGCGTTCATTCGCGTTCTCGCCACTGGCGCCGCTACGCATGACACTGAACGACCATGCCTCGGGATCGGGCGGTCGCTGCAGGTCGTAATGATCGATCGTCGTGCCTGTGCCTAGCGTTGCCGCCGGTCTGGCCGTTTCGCGCATTCCACGCCACGCTGGCCGGCAGCATCCGGCGAAGGGAGGAAACCATGGAGGCTGGTTATCTGGGGGTCGGCAATATAGGCCAGCCCATGGCGGAGAAATTGCTCGACGGCGGCCATCGCCTGACCATCCACGACATCAACGCGGCAGCCGTGCAGCCGCTGCTGCAGCGTCAGGCGCGGCAGGCGGGCTCGCCGCGGCAGCTCGCGGACCAATGCGGTATCGTGTTTGTCTCTCTACCCACCCTGGAGGCATTCCGCGCAGTGGTGTTCGGAGAGAACGGCCTGCTGGGCGGCCGCGCAATGAAGATCCTGGTCAACACCTGCACTGTGGGCGTTCCGTTCATTCGCGAAATCGACGCCGCGATGGCCGCCAACGGCGTCACGGTGGTGGATTGCCCGATCTCCGGCGGTCCCGCCGGAGCACACGCGGGCACGCTTTCGGTGATGGTGTCGGGCGACCCGGCGGCAATCGAGACGGTGCGGCCGATGATCTCGCTGTGGGGCCGCACGGTTACCGTGGCCGGCGACAAACCCGGCGCCGCGCAGGTGCTGAAGCTCGTCAACAACATACTGTTCGCCGTCGCTCTGGCAGCGACATCCGAGGCGTTCGTGATGGGCGCCAAGGGCGGGCTGGACCCGGAAGTGATGGTGGCGGCGATCGGCGCCGGCAGCGGCCGCAATGCCGCGACCGACCTCGTGTTCCCGCGCGACATATTGACGCGGCGATTCAGCTTCGGCGCCGCGATGCACATCCTGATGAAGGACATCAATCTCGCAATCGAGCAAGGCGAGGACCTTGGCGTTCCCATGTGGCTGTGCCAGGCGGCACGCCTGGTGTTCAAGCACGCAATCTTTGCCGGCTCGGAGGATGACGACCTGAGCAATGTGGTAAAATACATCGAGCAGGGCGCGGGATTCACAATTCCCAAGACGCGCTAGTGTCGTTGCGAATCGACCCCGCCCGAGCGGCCGGCCCGCGACTGGAACCGCAGTTCCCGCTTTCGATCAGTCGGGTTTCCGCGATTTCCCCGTGTTTGCCGGCAGCGTCGCGGAGTCCGACCGTTCCCGGCATTCCGGCAAATCCCGGACCGGAATTTGACTCCCGTCAAAGATAACCTCGCGAATGCCGGCCGGTTCCGTCAAGACGTCCCCACCGGACCGTCGACATTCCCTGTCCGCACCACCGCGAAGACCCGGCGTCCTTTGCGTTGCCTGATCGTGTCGCCATGGCCTATACGATCCGTTAACGGGGCAGTGACGCCTCGCAGCCCGAGGGGGACGAATATCGATGTCGATAACCAGGCGTGGCGTACTGGCACTTCCTGTGCTTGCAGCTCTGCCGGCCGCGGCCAATGCAGCGGGCACGGTCCGCATCGGCTACATCGAGCCGCTCACCGGCAATGCCGCCGCCGCCGGCAAATCGATCCAACAGGGTGTCGAACTCCTCGTCGATATCATCAACACCCCGCATCCTGATCTCGCCCCCTTGCCGTTGGCAGCCGGCGCGGGCTTGCCAAAGCTCGGCGGAGACAAGGTCGCGGTGGTCTGGAGCGACAACCAGGGCAACCCCAGCGTCGGACAGAGCGATGCGCTGCGCCTGATCACCCAGGACAGCGTCGTCGCGTTGTGCGGCGCCTACCAGTCGAACGTCACGCTGACCGCGAGCGCGGTGGCGGAGCGGTACGGCATTCCCTTCCTCACCGGCGAATCCGTGGCCGCCAACCTGACCGAGCGCGGCTACAAATGGTTCTTCCGCACCACGCCGTTCGGGCCGGATTTCGGCAATCTCTACCTCGATTTCCTCGCCTATGCCGCGAAGGTCGGTCATAAGACCGGCAAGATCGCGGTCGTGCATGAAGACACCGACTACGGCACCTCGGTCGCCGGTTCGATCAGTGAGGCGGCGTCCAAACGCGGCATCAAGATCGCGCAGGACATCTCCTATAATGCCAACGGCACCGATGTCTCCCCGCAGGTGCTGCAACTGAAGAACGGCCAGCCGGACGTGGTCATCTTCATCAGCTACACCTCGGACGCCATCCTCTACATGAAGACGTTCAAGACCCTCGGCTACCGGCCGCCGATCGTCATCGGCGACGATTCGGGATTCTCCGATCCGTCCTTCGTCACCAGCGTCGGCGACATCGCCCAGGGCGTGCTGAACCGCAGCGCCTTCGTCGCCGGCAAGCCAGGCAGTCTCACCTACAAGGTCAACGCATTGTTCAAAAAGCGGACCGGCCGCGACCTGGACGACACCACCGCACGTTCGATGCAGGGTTTCCTGGTGATGTGCGACGCCATCAACCGCGCCGGTTCCACCAAGCCGGACGCGATCCGCGACGCGCTTGCCGCCACCGACGTGCCGGCCAATGAGTTGATGATCGGCTACAAGGGTGTGAAATTCAACCAGCAGGGCCAGAACGAGCTTGCCTACTCGCTGATGATCCAATTGCAAGGCAAGGACTACGTCCCGGTCTGGCCATTGAACGCCGCCACTGCGAAACTTGAACTGCCTTTCAAGGGTTCGGCCTGATCCTCGGCCGGTCGCGCCGTCCGGCATGATCCTCCTGCAACTGGTCATCGACGGCCTTCTGCTCGGCGCGGTCTACGCTCTGTTCTCTTCAGGGCTGACGCTGATCTGGGGCATGATGAACGTCGTCAACTTCGCCCATGGCGACTTCGTCATGGTGGCGATGTACGTCGCGTTCTTTGCCTTTACCTTGCTCAAGATTGGCCCCGTCCTCTTCATCCCCCTCGCCGCGGTGGTATTGTTCTGCCTGGGCGTGGCCGTCTATTACGGGCTGGTGCGCCACGTCATGCGCGGCCCGATGCTGGCACAGATCATCTCCACCTTCGGCCTGGCGCTGTTCCTTCGCTACAGCGCGCTGTGGGCCTTCTCTGCCAACTTCGTCTCGCTGCCTGACAATCTGGTCGGCGGCACGTTTCAGTTCGGCGAACTCCGGATCAGCGCCGCCCAATTGCTCGCCGGGATCACCGCGCTGGCACTGACGCTCGGGATGCATCTGCTGCTGACCAGGACCGATCTTGGCAGCCGCATGCTCGCGGTATCCGAGGACAGAACCGCCGCCGCCCTGGTCGGCATCCGTCCGGATCCGATGCAGGCACTCGCCTGGGGTCTGGGCGGCGCATCGGCGGGTGTGGCGGGCGCATTGATCGCATTGTTCTTCTATGTCTCGCCCGAGGTCGGCAACTCCTTCACGCTGCTCGCCTTCGTCACCGTCTGCCTGGGCGGCTTCGGCAGCGTGCCCGGCGCGTTGCTCGCCGGCCTGGCGATCGGAGTGATCCAATCCTTTTCGGCATACTGGCTCGGACCTTCGACTAAAGACGTGGTGGTGTTCGCATTGTTCGTCCTGCTGCTGTGGGTGCGGCCGCAGGGATTGCTCGGCCGCGCATGAGGATCGCGCCAGGCTCGCTTGCCGCCGCGGCCATCCTGCTGCTGCTGGCCGTGGCGCCGGTCGCCACCGGCAACCCGTTCTATCAGCACATCGCGGCTCTGGTGGTTCTCGCGGCAATCTCGGCCTCCGCCTGGAACGTGATCGGCGGCTATGCCGGTCAGGTCTCCTTCGGCCACGCGGTCTATTTCGGTACCGGCGCCTACGCGTCGCTGCTGACCTTCGACAAGCTCGGCCTGCCGCCAATTGCCGGTGCGCCGCTCGGCGTTCTCGCCAGCTTCGTGTTATCGGTTGTCATCGGCCTGCCCAGCTTCCGCCTGCGCGGACACTACTTCTCGATGGCGACGATCGCCGTCGCTGCGCTGGCGCAGGTGCTGGTTACCAACTGGGGCTTCGTCGGCGGCGCGATCGGCTTGATGGGCCCTGCCAGCCCCCGCTCGATCGCCGACCTGCTGTTCCGCAGCGCGCTGCCATATTACGCGATCTTCCTCGGCGTACTGGCCGTCTTGCTGGCCTGCACCTGGCTGATGCAGCGCGGCCGCACGGGCTTCTACCTGCGCGCGCTCGGCAGCGGCGAGCAAGCCGCGGCAAGCCTCGGCGTCCCGGTGCGGCGCTACAAACTGTACGCACTGCTGCTGTCCGGTGCATTCACCTCGCTCGCCGGTTCGCTGTACGCGGTGTTCGTAGGATTCATCGATCCCGACAGCGGATTCGGCATCCTGATCTCGGTGAACATGGTGGTGATGAGTGCCCTTGGCGGCGCCGGCACCCTGTTCGGTCCCCTGGTCGGCGCCATCATCCTGGTGCCGCTGGAAGAAATCACCAACGCCTGGTTTGGCGGCAGCGGCACCGGTACGGCCTATGTCGCCTATGGCATCGTGATCATGATCATCGCCCGTTTCGCGCCGGGCGGGCTGGCGCAACTCTGGCAGCTTTTCGCATGGAGGCGGCGCCGTGCTGCTTGAAGCCCAGGGCATCGTGAAGACATTCGGCCAACTGCGCGCCGTCGATCAGGCCAGGCTCGCCCTGGAGCAATACGAGCTGATCGGGCTGATCGGCCCCAACGGCGCCGGGAAAAGCACGTTCTTCAACTGCCTCGCCGGCAACGCCACGCCGGATGAAGGCCGCATCCGCTTCCGCGACACCGACATCACCGGGCTGCCGCCGCATGACCGCGCACGGCTTGGCCTCGCGCGCACCTTCCAGGTGCCGATCGTGTTCGAAGGGATGACCGTTCGCGAGACCGTCATGGTCGGTGCCTTCCTGCGCCATTCCCACCGCGCCGCCGCCGCCGCGAAGGCGGATGAAATGCTGGAGTTCACCGGGCTCACAGCGCAGGCCAACGTGAAGGCCGCGTCGCTCGGCACCCCGGGACGCAAGCGGCTGGAAATCGCCCGCGCGCTGGCAACCGAGCCGACGCTGCTGTTGCTCGACGAAGCGCTGGCCGGCCTGACATCGGCGGAAGTGGAGGTCGCGATCGATCTGCTGCGCCGCATCCACCAGCGCGGCATCACGCTGATCGTGGTCGAGCACATCATGGAGGTGATCCACCGCCTGACGCAGCGTGTCATCGTGTTCCACCAGGGCCGGGTGATCGCCGAGGGCACCCCGGCCGAAGTGACGGCCGACCCCGATGTGATCGAAGCCTATCTCGGCCGCAGGGGACACCGGCGCCATGGTTGAATCCGCATCCGCAAGCCCCTTGCTGAGCGTCTCGCATCTGGCTGTTCGTTACGGGGACCTGGTGGGCGTGGCCGACGTGTCGTTCGACGTGGGCGAAGGGCAAGTGGTGGCGTTGCTCGGTGCCAATGGGGCCGGCAAGACCACCGCGCTGAACGCCATTGCCGGGCTGGTGCGGCCGGCCGCCGGACAGGTGACGTGGCGCGGCCAGCGCATCGACGGGCTGCCGCCGCACGCGATCGTCGGGCGCGGCATCGCCCTGTCGCCGGAAGGCTGGCGCCTGTTCGTCATGCAGAGCGTGGAGCAGAACCTGCGGCTCGGCGCGACCGCGCTGGCGGAGCGTTCAAGGTTGGGGGCATTGCTCGAACGGGTCTTCACGCTGTTTCCCAAGCTGGCCGAACGCCGCCGGCAAAGCGCCGGCACGCTCTCCGGTGGCGAACGGCAGATGCTCGCGGTCGGACGGGCGCTGATGAGCGACCCAAGTCTGCTGATGCTGGATGAGCCAAGCCTGGGACTGGCGCCGGCGGTGGTAGATTCGATGTACGACACGCTGGCGCGGCTGCGCGGCGCCGGTCTCACCTTGCTGCTGGCCGAGCAATCGATGGAGCTGGCGCTGGAGATCGCGGATACCGCGACAGTGATGCAGACGGGCCGCTCCGTACTGTCCGGCACCGCGGGCGAAGTGATGGAGAACCCGGACCTGCACCGGGCCTATCTCGGCGCTGCGTTCTGATAACGGCGTTAGGGGGCGGGCGAAGTTGCGCGAGCTGCGGTTGCCATCAGCACCAACAACGCCGACCGCAGGGATTTCGAGACGGCGCATTGCTTCGCTTTTTGCAATGACAATCGCCCGTACCCACTGTCAGTAAAGCGTAGGTCCTGCGCCAGGGCAATCGCATTTGACCCCGTCGCAGCTTTGCGACCATTGCCGTGACTTTCGTCGAGTGGCTCGCGATGCCGATGCGTAAGGAAGAAATCATTTTAACACAGAGGTCACAGAAAAAGACAAAGCCACAGAGATCGCAGAGATTATAGTAAAACTCTGCGATCTCTGTGGCTTTATCTTTTTCTGCGATCTCTGTGTTATAATACTTTTTTGCTGCACACCGCACTGGCTTGACATGACATCGCTCAAGGGCGCGTAGCTCCCCCCACAAAATGCGAACGCCCCGGGTCGCGCGTCCAATGTCATCGCGACGAACGCAGCGGCGCAGCAATCTCCGTCGGGGAGCCCTCCGGACCATCCGTGCACCCAGACGATCGGGATTGCTTCGTCGCTCCGGACCTCGCAATGACACGAATGCCGCTTGCTACGCTTCGCGCAACGACAGCACCGGCTCCATTTCGCCGCGCCGCTGCCGCCACACCAGCAGGCCGATCACGACCAGGTTGCCCAGGTTGAACACCACGCCGGAGCCGAAGGCCGGCGCGTAATAGCCGAAATGATCGTACAACGCCCCACCGAACCAGCTTCCGAACGCCATGCCGGACATCCCGGTGAACAGCAGCGTCGGCACGCGCCAGGCCGCCTGTGATGAGGGGAACAGCTCGCGCACCGCGAGCACATAGGATGGGATGATACCGGAAAAGCCCAGCCCGTAGACGGCGACCACGGCGAACAATCCGGCCTCGCTCTGCGTCAGCAGAAAGCAGGCGATCGAGACGGCCTGGCACGCGGAGCCAGCCAGCACCGCACGCAATCCGCCGAACCGGTCGCCGAACCAGCCCCAGAATTGCCGTGACACGAACGCGCAGCCGAGCATCACCGACAGCATCGCCGCGCCTTGCGTCGCCGGAATGCCGAGGTCGCTGCAGAACGCGACGAGATGTGCGGACGGCAGCGCCATTGGCACGCAGCACAGGAAGCTGGCCAGGCACAGCAGCACCTGCACCGCATTGAGCGGCAGGCCAAGCACCTGCGTGGCTTCTCGTCTTGGCCCCTGCGGCAACGGTGCCGCTGGCTTTTCCGGTGCAGGGCTCAGGCCGAACATCGCGATGGGAAGGATCAGCACGACTGTCACGATGGCGAAGTCCGCCATGGTCGCCTGCCAGCCGAACCGTTCGATGCCACGTTCGAAGATCGAAGGCCACACGATGCCCGCGATGTATTGTCCGGACGAGATCAGCGCCAACGCCGTTCCGCGCCGGCGGTCGAACCAGCGGCTGACATAGATCAGCAGCGGCGCATAGAACGCGGAATTGCCGAGCAAGCCGATCAGCAAGAAATGGCCGACGTATAACGCCCAGATGCTGCCGGTGGACGACAGTGCCAGCCCGCAGGCAGACATCACGGCACCGAACGCGATGACGGCGCGGATGCCGATGCGGTCGGCGAGCCAACCCATGCCGATGCCGCCCAGGCCGGTGCCCACCCAGATCAGCGCGCCGGCCAACGCCACGAGGGAGCGGTCGGCACCCAACGATTCCTGGATCGGCTTCAGCCCGACCACGACAGGCAACGGCGCGCCATAGCTTACGGCCAGCAAAGCAAGCGCCAGACTGGCTGCGATCCAGGAACGACGGCTTTCGATGCTGTCGCCTTGGCGCAGCGATGGTGCAGAGTCCGGCATTGCCGGCGGTTTCCTCCCGGACTGATCTCTGGCGCCCGGTTTTGCTGCGGCGGCCGGGCGACTTATAAGCGGCGGACTGTAGGACCGGGCCGGCTGCCCCGGCAAGCGGAGACGATTACATGAGCGAACCATCCGGCCCTCTGGCGGGGCTGCGCGTATTTGACCTGACGCGTGTGCTGGCGGGACCGACCTGCGTGCAGATGCTGGCCGATCTCGGCGCCGACGTGATCAAGATCGAACGTCCCGGCGCCGGCGACGACACGCGCGGTTTCGCTCCGCCCTATATGCCGAACACCAAGGAGAGCGCCTATTTCGTCGGCGTGAACCGCAACAAGCGGTCGGTGACGCTGGATATCGCGCAGCCCGAGGGGCAGGACCTGGCGCTACGTTTGATCGCGGACTGCGATATCCTGGTGGAGAATTTCAAAGTCGGCGCGCTGGCGAAATACGGGCTGGGTTATGAGCAATTGCATGCGAAGTTCCCGCGGCTGATCTATTGCTCGATCACCGGCTTCGGGCAGACGGGTCCGTACGCGCCACGGCCGGGCTATGATTCGCTGATCCAGGCGATGGGCGGCGTGATGAGCCTGACCGGCGAACCGGATGGCTTGCCGCAGAAGGTCGGCGTGCCGGTGGCGGATGTATTTGCCGGGCTGTATGGCTGCATCGGCATCCTGGCGGCGCTGCGGCATCGCGATGCGACAAGCGTGGGCCAGCAGATCGATATCGGCATGCTTGATACGCATGTTGCGTGGCTGGCCAACCAGGGCATGAACTACCTGGCGACGGGCGAGAACCCACCGCGGCTGGGCAATCAGCATCCGAATATCGTGCCGTACCAGGTGTTCCCGACCCAGGACGGCCACATGGTGCTGTCGGTCGGCAATGACCCGACATTCAAGCGCTTCTGCGAGGCGTTCGCGCTGACGCATCTGCTGGAGGACGCGCGCTTCGCCACCAATGCCGCGCGCGTGAGCAATCGGCAGTTGGTGACGGATACGCTGACGCCGGTGATGATGCAGCACAGCACGAGCTGGTGGGTGGATCGGCTGGAGGCGCTGAAGATCGGGTGCGGGCCGATCAACAAGCTGGCCGAGGTGTTTGCCGATCCGCAGGTGGTGGCGCGCGGCGCGGTGGTGGAGATGCGGCACGGGTCGGGTGAGGCGATGAAGATGATCGCCAACCCGGTGAAGTTGTCGGAGACGCCGGCGGATTATCGGCTGCCTCCGCCGCTGCTGGGGGAGCATACGGAGGAGGTGCTGCGGGAGCGGCTGGGGCTGGATGCGGCGGCGATCAAGGCGCTGCGGGAGAAGGGGGTTGTGTGACCGGATACGGAGTCACCGGTGGTGACGAACTTCGCAACATGCGATGGGACGCTGCGGACCGGATCAGGCGATGAAGCGTCGTAGACCCTCCTTGAGCATTACCGTGTTGAAGTTCATCAACAGTGCGATCGAGCAGCCGCTCAAACGGAGGTAGGTTCGTGTTTGGACTTCGTGTACCGGGAGGATGCGGTCGATCGATTTCAATTCCAGAAGGACCGTTCTGGCCACGATAATGTCTGCGAAGTAGCCCTGGTTGAGACGGATATTCTCATAAACAACGGATAGCGGCACCTCGCGAGCGAATTCCAGCCCAGCGTTCTGCAGTTCCCAACAAAGGCAGTGATTGTACACTGCTTCGAGCAGTCCGGGACCTAATTTGCTGTGGACTTTGATGGCGAGGCCTATGATTTGTCGGGTGCAGACAGAATCAGGATTGATGGTCGTCATGAATGGCAGGCTAGTCGTGAATTCTTGAAAAAGGGTTAAACGTTTCGGAATTATCGACAGAGATTTACCCTCCATGCGATGCCGGCGCTTGCGGGCGTTGTGCTCGTCTTGCCGGTCTGCGGCTGTTTGCGGCTGGCCTATTAATCGCTGAGGCAGACGAGACGCAGAGGACGTTGAGAAGGAATTCTTGATCCTCATCGACCGTTCAGCCTCGTACAACACGGCGGACGATCACGCCACATCGGGCCATCGATGAGGCCGCGAAATCGCTGGATGCCCTCGGCGATCTCTGTGTCTCATCTTGCTCTGCGATTAATTTGCCAGAAGCGTGCCGCACCTGCCCAGCCGGCCCGGCCGCATTGCCGGCCTGTTACTAATCGGGCGGCAAGTTGGGCAACGTCAGGCCACAAAAGATGCCTATTCCGACTGCAATCTTTTGAGGTCATAGTAGCCTAAGTTGCTGACTGATTAGTAAGCGCTGCACCTGCGTTCGCTACTCCCCGGCAAGGAAGGCACCACCGCGGGCGTGAATCGGTCGCGCTGGACGCCGCCCGCACAACGCGTCACGGTCGTGTTCGACCCAATGGAAGGCACGTCCATGCAACTCGGCATCCATCTGCCCCATATCGGCCGCAAGGCCAGCCCTGACTCCATCCGCCGTTGCGCCATCCAGGCCGAGGAGCTCGGCTTCGCCGACGTCTGGGTCAGCGAGCACATCATCGTACCGAAGGGCGCGCCCTATCCGCCGTCACCGAATTTCTGGGACCCCGTACTCACGCTGACCTGGGCCGCCGCCTGCACCTCGCGCGTCAAGCTGGGCACCAGCGTGCTGGTGCTGCCAATGCGGCATCCGCTGCCGCTGGCGAAGGAGCTGGCGACACTACAGAATCTCTCACAAGGCCGGTTGATTTTGGGTGCCGGTGTCGGCTGGATGGAGGCGGAGTTCAATGCGCTCGGCATGCCGTTCAAGGAACGCGGCCGGCGCATGGACGAAGGCATCGCGCTGATGCGCGCGGTGTGGAGCCAGGACCCGGTCACCTTCCCGACGTGCTGGATCCCGGCTGTCGTGACCGATATGCGCATGCAGCCGCAGCCTTGTGCGCCGATACCGATCTGGATCGGCGGATCGTCCGACGCGGCGGTAAAGCGCGCGCTGCGCCTGGATGGCTGGCATGGCAGCCGCGTCGCGCCGGAGCAGGCCGCGGCGATGGTGCGGCGGCTGCGGGCGGAACGGCCGGAGCCGGGGTTCACGATTTCGCTGCGCGTCGGGTGCACCGCGGAGAATGTCGAGCACGTGCCCGAGATGCTGGCGGCGTACCGCGATGCCGGCGTGCAGCACGTGCTGATCGCGCCCGAGGATCGTGACGTCGACACCTACATGGCGACGGTGGAGCACGTGTGGCGCGGAGCGGAAGGGGTGTGACCGGGAGAGTCGAGTTTGCACGGTGCATTTGCGTTCACGATCATTGCGAGTTGACCACCGACCTGGCGGCCGACCGGCGGTGATCAGCTCGCAATGACAGCCGGGCTGCGGCATCCGAGTCTCACGCCATCTGATGAATCACCTTGTATGAGTCACCCCGCCGGGTGCCGTCTGATGAATTGCCGGGCGATGATGATACGCTGCATCTCGTTGGTGCCCTCGCCGATGCAGGTCAGCGGTGCGTCGCGAAACAGCCGTTCGATGTCGAATTCGGTGGAATAGCCGTAGGCGCCATGGATGCGCATGGATTCCGTGGCGTTCTCAAGCGCGGCCTCCGAGGCAAAGTATTTCGCCATGCCGGCCTCCATGTCGCAGCGCTCGCCACGGTCGAAGGCGGCGGCGGCATCCAGGGTCAGCAGCCGCGCCGCGCGGGCGCGTGTTGCCATCTCGCCGAGTTTCAACTGGATCGCCTGATGCTCCGCGATCGGCTTGCCGAAGGTTTTCCGCAGTTGCGCGTAGTCCGCGGCCAGCATCAGCGCGCCCTCGGCAATGCCCACACCGCGCGCGGCGACGTTGATGCGGCCCAGTTCGAGGCCGCCGGTCGCCTGGTAGAATCCCTGTCCTTCCACGCCGCCGATCAGGTGATCGGCGGGAATGCGGTAGTCCTCGAAGATCAGTTCGCCGGAATCGATGCAGTGATAGCCCAGCTTCTCCAGCTTGCGGCCGACGCGGAATCCGTGTTGCTTTGGCGCAACGAGCAAACTGATGCCGCGGTGGCGGGGCTGGGCGTGCGGATCGGTCTTCACCAGCAACGCGACGCAGTTGCCCTCGATACCGTTGGAGATCCACGTCTTGGTACCGTTGATCACATAATGGTCGCCGTCGCGCCGCGCGGTGGTGCGAATGGCCTGCAGGTCGGTGCCGCAATCCGGCTCGGTCAGCGCCAGGCCGCCGCGCACTTCGCCGCTGGCCAGCTTCGGCAGCCAGGTTCGCTTTTGCGCCGGCGTGCCGAATTTCTCCACGGCCAGCGCCAGCATCAGGTGCGAGTTGAAGATGCCGGTCACCGCCATCCAGACCGAAGCAATGCGCATCACGATCAGTGCATAGGTTCGCGCCGGGAGACCAAGCCCGCCGTATTCCTCGCCGATCGTCGCGCCGAACAAGCCGAGCTCCTTCATTTGCTCGACGATGTGCGTGGGGTAGCGATCGGCGTGGTCGTACTCTTTCACGATCGGCTTCAGCTCGCGGTCCACCCAGCGGTCGATCGTTTCAAGCAGTTGGGATTCTTCGGCTTCGTCCAGCTTGCGCATTGAACTCGTTCCTCAGTGCGGCGGCACACAACATGTCATTGCGAGGAGCGAAGCGACGAAGCAACCTTGATCATGCGGTGTGCGGATGGTCCGAAGGCTGCTACGAACGAGATTGCTTCGTCGCTGCGCTCCTCGCAATGACATGAAGCCCTTGTCGCTTCGCTCCTCGCAATGACATGAAGTCCTTGTCGCTTCGCTCCTCATAATGACATGAAGTCCTCGTCGCTTCGCCCCTCATAATGACATGAAGTCCTCGTCACCTCGCTGCTCACAGCGACATGAACTCCGTGAGACGTCATAGCCCATAAACCGCCGCAGCAATCCCACCCAGCACCGCATCACGATCCGCATCAGGCTGCTCACGCAGCAGTTCCATCGTGGCCTCTCGCCAGCGCGCATAGCCCCCGGCCAGGTTCACCACCGGCCAGTCGCTGCCCCACAGCAACCGCTGCGGCCCGAACACGACGAGCAGGTGCGTGACGTACGGTTTCAGGGCGGCAACGGTCCAGTCAGCCGCGGCTTCCGTGACCAGGCCTGACAGCTTGCAAACTGCCGCGGTCTCACCGGCCACGCGAGCGATGTCGTCAGCCCATGGCTGGAAACTGCCCCTGGCAATATCCGGCTTGGCGGCATGATCGATGACGATCCGCAACCCGGGATGCCATCGCGCCAGTTCCAGCATAACGGGCAAATGCCGCGGCTGGATCAGCGCATCGAACACCAGACCGCGCGCGGCCATTTCGATCAGGCCCGGCTGCACCTCGGGGCGCAGGATCCAGTCTGTCTCGGCGATGTCCTGCAACATCGGGCGCAGGCCCTTCAGCAGCGGCACGCGCGCCAGGCGGGCGACGCGCAGCGATGCATCCGGCGCGGCAAGATCCGTCCAGCCGACCACTCCGCGCACCAGACCGCCCGAACTCCGCGCCGTGTCCAGCAGGAATTGCGTCTCCGACTCGGTTGGCGCGGCCTGCACCAGTACTGTCGTGCTGATGTCGCCCAGCAATGGACGCAAATCGTCCAAACCGTAGTCGCGATGGATCGGCAGATTGGGCGTCAGCCAGCCGTAATCGCCGCGGTCGACCCGCCACACGTGGTGATGCGCATCGACCCGCATCACGTGACGACGCCCTTGGTCAGCATGATGTTGCCGTACAGCCGGCGCTCTCCGGTCTGCACCACGGCGAACGCCTCCCGCGCCGCGCGATAGAATTCGTGCCGCGCCAGGCGCGCGGGCGGCGCCAGGCCGGCGGCGGCCAGCACGCGGGTGAAGTCCGCCACGGCTTCAGGGGTTTCCTCCGGATGGTCCACAACTTCCATCACCGCCACGGGATCCGGTTCGAAATCGTCCACCGGCAGCACCGAAAGCACCGCTACCAGAGTCGCCGTCGCGGTCGCGCCATGCAGCGACACCAGCCGCCGCGCCATGCTGACGGCGGGGAAGTTCGCGTCCGCGATGACGATGCGGTCGCCATGGCCGGCACTTGCCAAAGCGAACAGCAGGTCGGGCGACAGCAGCGGGTCCATTCCGCGCAGCATGGGCGTTCCTCCCAATCCCGCCACAGCGTAGCGGCGAAGCGATCTCGCGCGATAGGTTGCCTCATAACGCCCGCAATGACACCTTGCGCCGGCACCAGAGCGGAGGCTCCGATGGACGGATTGTTCGACAGGCACGGCAACGCCGGCGAACGCGAGCGGCTGCGCATTCGCAGCGGCAGTTTCACCGGCCCGACATCCGGCCTCGCGCCCGGCAACGTGCAGGCGAACCTCGCGATCCTGCCGAAGGCCTACGCGTTCGACTTCCTGCGCTTCGCCCAGGCCAATCCGCGGCCCTGCCCGGTGCTGGCGGTGTCGGAACCGGGTGCCACCGGCTTCCCGACGCTGGGCGCCAATCTCGACATCCGCACCGACCTGCCGCGCTACCGCGTCTGGCACAACGGCGAGTTGGTGGCCGAGCCGACCGACCTTCTGGATGTCTGGCGCGACGACCTCGTCAGCTTCGCCATCGGTTGCTCCTTTTCGTTCGAAGAAGCGCTGATGGAGGCCGGCATCGAAGTCCGCCACATCGCCTGCAACAGCAACGTGCCGATGTATCGCACCAACATCGCCTGCACGCCGGCCGGCATGTTCCATGGCCCGATGGTGGTGTCGATGCGGCCGTTGAAACCCGCGGATGCGATCCGGGCGGTGCAGATCACCTCGCGCTTCCCCTCGGTGCATGGTGCCCCGGTGCATATCGGACTGCCGGAGGCGATCGGCATCGCCGACCTGGCCAAGCCCGACTATGGCGACGCGGTGCCGGTGGGTGCCGGCGAACTGCCGGTGTTCTGGGCCTGCGGCGTGACGCCGCAGGCGGTGATCGCGCAGGCGAAGCCGGAGTTCTGCATCACCCACGCGCCGGGGGCGATGCTGATCACCGATCTGCGGAACACGTCGCTCGCGGCGCTCTGATCCGCGCGGATGGACGCACGCGCGCGGATCGATGCGATCGAGGCGCTGATCCACCAGGATGTCGGCCGCCATACCGCGCCGCTGTTTGCCGCGGCGCGCGGCGGGCTGTGGGGGGCTGCGTCCGCGCTGGCCGCGATGCCGGGGCCGCGCGTGGGGCTGATCACCGGGTTCTACGTGCCGCTCGGCCATCCGCCGGCCGCGGAGACGGATGGGCCGGCGGGTGCCGCGCTGCTGGCGCGGTTTCTGACTCGGGTGGGGGTGGCGTGCCGCGTGCTGACGGATGCGCCGTGTGCGTCGGCGTGCCGAGCGGCGCTGGATGCTGCGGGGCTCTCGGATGTGCCTCTGGGTGTGGCGGCGGTGGATGCCGATCCGGACTCGGTGGTGGCGTGCTGGCGCGGGTTCGGGATCGGCTGGGCGATTGCAATCGAGCGGTGCGGGCCGGCGGCGGACGGTCGCCCGCGTAATATGCGCGGGCAGGATATGGGGGCGTGGACGGCGCCGCTGGATCGGGTGTTCTCCGCAGGGCCGTGGCAGACGATCGGGATCGCCGATGGCGGCAACGAGCTGGGGATGGGGTCGCTGCCGGCTGGCGTGGTGGCGGACTCTGTGCCGTTCGGTGAGTCGATCGCGTGCGTGACGCCGGCGGATCATCTGGTGATGGCGGGGGTGTCGCACTGGGGTGCGTATGCGCTGATCGCGGCGTTGGGCGTGCTGCGGGCTGGGTGGCGGCGGGCGGCTGCGGAGGTCTTGGACGCGGCGGTGGATGGGGCGATTGTGGAGGCACTGGTGCTGCTTGGGCCTGCTGTCGATGGGGTGACTCTGGACCAATCTCTGACGATCGACGGGCTGGATATGGCGACGCACGGGCGGAAACTTGCCGCAGTCAAGGTGCTGGTGGAACAGGGCGGCGGCGGTTAGACTCGGCCTTGCGGGATGCGAACCTCATGACTCCCCTCATTTGTGACTCTCGGATTACTGCGGCTGGACCCGCCGTGACTCGCGCCGTCCGAATCTGTTGTTGATAGCTTGCAGCGTCATTACCGCATGCAGT
>Ga0335075_10001857_pt1 | contig 34355 bp, 34 predicted proteins | sample Lox_Sample_24_FD_206723 | JGI IMG/M metagenome (GOLD analysis project Ga0335075, IMG submission 206723) | Soil microbial communities from Loxahatchee National Wildlife Refuge, Florida, United States - Lox_Sample_2.4 | ecosystem: Environmental > Terrestrial > Soil > Wetlands | place: USA...
GCGCGCTCCCCTTCGGGTCGCGGCTAAACGGCTCTGTTCCCTGGGCAGCTCCAGTCCCGGCGGCCAAGGGCAGATGAGTACCACCTGATGATGCCGGCCCAGCGCCACGCGCACCGCTCGGAGCAGCGGATCGAGCGCCTCATCCAGCTCCAGCAGGTCGGCCAGCAAGACAAACAGCTCGTTGTCGCGTCCCTTGCCCACGGCGCGTACCAGGGCGTCGGCCAGCACCGGCACCTTTGCCGGAGCCGCGAACAAATAGCGTCCCTCCGGGCTGTACAGCGGCAGGGAATACGGCACCTGATGCTCGCTGAGAAATCGCTGCAACAGCAGCGAAAACGCATCATCGTCTTCCAGCAGCGCCGCCAATCCGCCGGGCGCCAGGCCATAACGCGCCGAGACGATGGCCGCCAGCTGCTTGCGCCAGCGATCGCGCCGCCGCTTGAAGCCGCCCGTCACGGCATCGACCCCGAACAGAAACGCCGACCCTCCCCACACCGCCAGCGTTACCAGCGGAGCGAGGAAGAGCGTGAGCAGCAGCACATTGTCTACCGCTCGCGTCTTGAAAACGATGCGGACCAGCAGCAACAACAACGGCAGCAGCAGCGACCAGAACGAGGTCCACCAGCACAGGGTCCGCAGCGCGCTCTTGCGGCGATGCAACAATTCGAAAAATCCCAGGCGCAGGCGGCGCGAATAACCGGAAAAGCCCTCCATCCAGGTCATCGCCAACGGCACGGCATTGACGGCCGGCCGCAGCAGCTCCGGATACACCTCCACGGCGAAGCTGTAGGCCAACGGCAGCAGATGATCCGGATCGGTTTGTTCCAGACCCGGCACGAGCGCGGCGGCCTCCGCCATCATTTGCAAGCACGCCGTTCGGTGGGGGCCGCCGCGGTCGGGTGCGACGCTCTGAAAACCCTGCTCGTCGAACAGGCACAGGCCGGTCAGGTCGCGGATGGCGGCGTTGGCTTGCAGGACGCCGGCAGCGATATCGATCAGGCGATCCAGCGCTTTGCCGTAGCGGATCTGCCGCGAGCCGATGCCGGACGGAGCCGGCACGCGCACCGAGCTGGACGTATCCACGAACAGCGTGCAGCGGACCGGCACCTCGCTCTCGAACTCCTTGGTGATGAGCCGATCGCGCCGCGCCGACACTTTCCAGGCGATGGTCTTGGGCGGATCGCCCGGTAGATAATCGCGCAGATCCAGCAGCTCGCTGCCGGAGCCGGGCCTGCGAAGGCGATGAATGCCGGGCGGCAACAGCAGATTGTGCCGCTTCGTCGAGGCGGACTGTCCGGCCCGCGGCGTCAGCGCCGGCAGAATCGGCAACACCACGACGGCATGGAGGAAGTAGACGTGATAGAAGAGGCCCTGCCAGTCGGCGGTCTGAACGCGCACGCCCTCGAAGCGCGCCAGGCCGGCCGAGCCGCAGCGGATGCGATAAGTCAGCTCCAGCGGCCTGCCCACCGACACGGTTCCCTGGGCGATGTGGGAGCCGTCCAGAAGCTCGACGGCGAAGGGAAGCGAATCGACGGCGGTAACGTGCGGCGACGGCAGCCAATCGTCGTTGACCAGACGCACGCGCACCTCGAACGTCTGTCCGGCCCACAGGGTGGCGACCGCGGATCGATCGTCCCACACCTCGCGCTCGACGCCCAGCCAGCGCACGCCCGGCGAACGGATCAAAAACCACAGCCACTGCGTTGCGAACCACAGCAGCAGCGTCAGACCGAGCAGCGTCAACGTCAGCGAGGGCCGCACAAGTCCCACGCTCAGGATCAGCAACGCCGTGAGCAGGAACCAGCAGGCCCGCGAAGTCAGCATGAGATCATTCCGTGCGCTTGGGGATTCCGTTGGTCGCCTGAAAACCATTCTACCCGACTACCCCAAAAGGCCCGCGACAAAATGCACTCGGTTTGGGAGCTTTACTTTTTTTGGAGTACGGCGCTTTTCCGCCGCTTTGTTTTGCTTGTTTTTGTTGAAAAACGAAAGAAAAAAAGCGGCGGAAAAGCGCCGCACTCAAAAAAAGCAAAGCCCGAGTGGGGGATTGCTGCCGAGTGAGACAACGGTTACAGTAAAAATATCCAGCGAATCCGCCTCTGTTCCAATCGCCCCTTCCCCGTCGCCCCCTCCAGAGCCATCTTCGTGTGAAAGGGGCTTTTCTCTCATGTGGACCACCCTGACCCTGCTGTCCGTCCTTGCGGCGGCGCCGGCCGAAACCGGCCTGTCGCTCAAGCACGTGCGCTCGACGCACGGCCTGCTTGGGCCGTTGCGCCGCGATGAGACGGTGGCGCCCGGCGACATCTTGTTCGTCTGCTTCGACATCGACGGCATTCATGTCGATGCCGAGGGCAAGGTGCGTTACCGGATGGGGATGGAGCTGAGCGACGCCGCCGGCAAGGTGGTGTTCCGGCAAGCCCCGAAGGAGCAGGAAGTCCATGCCTCGCTCGGCGGCGACCGCGTGCCGGCCTACGCGCATCTGAGCGTCGGACTCGACACGCCGCCGGGAGATTATGTGATGAAAGTCGTCGTCGAGGATCTCGCCTCGGCACGCAAGCAGAGCCTCACGCGCAAGATCAAGGTGCTGGCCAGGGACTTCGCCCTGGTCCGCACCACGGTGACGCTGGACGAGGATGCCCACTGGCCCCTCGCCGTCTTCACCTGCGGCCAGGTTGTCTGGGTGCATGGCAGCGCGGTTGGCTTCGCGCGCGGCCGCGACAAACAGGCCAACGTCGTGGCCCAGATGCGCGTCCTCGACGCCTCCGGCAAGCCGACGCTCGCCAAGGCCGAGACCGGCATGCTCGACGAGGATCTGCCCACCAAGCAGCTGGGAATGCCGTTCGCCTTTCTGCTGACGCTCAACCGACCCGGCAAGTTCACCGTCGAATTGCAGGCCCGCGATCAAGTCAGCGGCAAGAAGAGCAAGATGTCCTTCCCCATCGTCGTCCAGGGCGCGGCCGAGTAGCCGCGCCGCGTTCGCAGCCACGAGGCCGCCTTTCCGGGAGATCGAAACGTGAACCGTTCTGTTGTCCGCCTGGTGCTGTTGGCCCTTGCCGTGCTGATGACGCTCGCTTCTCCTCCCATCCCGGCTCGGGGCCGCCGTTACGTTCGGCACGGCCGTAGCAGCCGGGGGCGTCGCGGCGGCGGGCGCGGCGGCTATGGCTACGGCTTTATGCAAAACCCCTACCAGGGCTATCTCAACGGCGCCGCCGCCGTGACGACGGCCAACGCCCGCTATCGACTAACCATCCAGCAGGCCCGCCTGTTGCGCGAGCAGGCACGCCGTTCCGCGCTGCTGACGCGGCGGGCCACGCTGGAGGAAGCCGCCTATGAGCGGGCCATGCGGCCCCAGGCCGAGCAGCTCCGCGAGGAGCAGATGCAGAAGGACCTTGAGCGCAGCCGCCACAATCCCCCCCTAGTCGAAATCTGGTCGGGAGGCGCCCTCAACAACCTGCTGTCCGACATTCAGAAGACGCAAACAGACGGCCTCGGCGGTCTCGGCGCCGCCGACAGCTCGCTTTCCCCGGACATCCTGAAGCACCTCAACGTGACCACCGGCACCACTTACGGCGGCATCGGACTGCTCCGCGACGGCGGCAAGCTGACCTGGCCCTACGCTCTCCGCCAATCGAAGCCCTTCGACCCGGAGCGCAAACGCCTGGATAAGCTGCTGCCGCAAGCGGTCAAGCAAGCCCACGCCGGACCCGTCGGCACCGCCCTGCTCAATAACATCCGCTCGACCCTGAAGAAGCTGGAAGACGCGCTGGATGCCGAGGTGAACAACCTGACGCCGGGCGACTTCACCGCGGCGTCGCGCTATCTGCGCGAGGTGAAGGATTCCTTGCAGGTGTTGGAGCAAAACGACGTGGCCAAGTATTTCAGTCTCGCCTGGAAGCCGAAAGGCGCGACGGTGTCGGAGCTGGTCCAGCAAATGACCCGCGAAGGACTGCACTTCGCCCCGGCGGTGTCCGGCGATGAGTCGTACTACACGTCGCTGTATCGCGCCCTGGTGAATTATGACCTGAGCGTCGCGCAGCTGACGGCGCCGCTGTTGCACACCCCTTGATTTGCTCACCGAATCCACTATGGGAAAAGGTTAGGACCAGCGGACAAAATGTGGCGGCACGTTTTTAACGTGCCTGATTGCCGCCACATTTTGTCCGCTAGGGCTAACCAGAAGCATTTCCGCGGACCATTCTTCAGCGAAAGGGTTTCTCCTGATGTGGACCACCATCGCTCTGCTGTCCGTCCTTGCCGTCGCGCCGGCGCAAGCGGACCTGTCGTTGACGAACGTGCATTCCACGCACGGGCTGCTCGGACCTCAGCGCCAGGACGACACGCTGGCGCCCGGCGACATGCTGTTCGTCTGCTTCGACATCGAGGGCATTCGCATCGATGAGGAAGGCAAGGTTCGCTACAGCATGGCCATCGAGCTGAGCGACGCTTCGGGCAAGGTGGTCTTTCGCCAAGCGCCGAAGGAAAAGGAGGCCCGTGCTTCCCTTGGCGGCGCCAGCGTGCCGGCTTTCGCCCGCCTGAATGTCGGCCTCGATACGCCGCGCGGAGACTATCAGATGAAGATCACCGTCAAGGATCTCGCTTCGGGCCGGGAGCAGAGCCTGACGCGCGGTCTCAAAGTGCTGGCGAAGTCCTTCGCCCTGGTCCGCACCACGGTGACGCTGGACACCGATGCCCACTATTCCGCCGCCGTGTTCACCTGCGGGCAGGGCGTTTGGGTGCAAAGCAGCGCTGTCGGCTTCGCTCAGGACCGCGGCAAAAAGCCCAAGCTGGTCTTCGAGATGCGCGTGCTCGATGAAGCCGGCAGGCCGACGCTTGCCAAATCCGTCACCGGCATGCCTCCCAAGGAGCTGCCCAACAATCTGTTTGGCTTGCCGTTGGCTTTCCCGCTGACACTCAACCGGCCCGGAAAGTTCACGGTCGAATTACAGGCCAGCGATCAAGTCAGCGGCAAGAAGACTCGGATTTCGATCCCCATTCTCGTGCAGGCCGCACCCAAGGGATAAGGAAGTGATTCCATCGAGTCATCCTCTCGTCTTTCTCCATTTATCGAGGGAAGCTATCATGTCGCGGAGATTTCAGGGTGCGTTGGTGCGGATTTTTGCCACGCTAGTCGCCGGTATGCTGGCCGGCGGTGGATTGCTTAACGCGGAGCCGGCGGGCTCGCGGCCGGTCGTGGGGCACCTCGTTTCCAAGGCCGGCACGCTGTTCGCGCGCGAAAAGCCGGGGCAGGACTGGAAGAGCATAGCGGCCAAGGGCGAGGTGCATGATGGCGATCTCTTGGTCGGATTGCCGGGCGCCGTCCTCACGTGTGCCAACAGGGCCGTAGACCTGACGCTGCTGACCGATTTCAACAAAAACTCGCCGTATCCGGTCCTGGAAGCTGCCGTGGTCCTGCACGCCTCGGCGGATCACGACCTGGACTTTACGCTGGACCGCGGCCGGGTTGACGTGATCAATCGCAAGAAAGAGGGAGCGGCCCGCGTTCGCATCCGCTTCCACGATCAGCAGTGGGAGGCGACCTTGGCGGAGCCGGGCACACGCCTGGCGCTGCAATTGTACGGCCGCTGGGCCAAGGGCGTGCCGTTCCGCAAAGAACCGGGATCGAAGGACGTGCCGGCCGCCGACTTGCTGCTGGTGGTCCGTAAGGGGCAGGTCGAGCTGAAACACGGTTCCTGCTATTGCCCCATGTCCGCGCCGCCGGGTCCGGCCTTCTTGCACTGGGACAACAGCGGCGAGCCGGAAGAAGCGCCGCAAAAACTCGAAAAACTGCCCGATTGGGTCGCCACCGAGCAAGCCGATTCGGAGCTGGCCCAACGCATCAAGAAGTACATCGAAAGGTTTCGCCGGCAGATCGTCAAATCCTCGCTCCGGGAAGCCGTCCGCGCCTTTGTGACCTCGGAAGATCCCTACGAGCGGAGGGTCGGCGTCATCACCCTGGGGGCCCTGGACAACCTGGAAGGATTAGGCGAAGTGATTAACGGGACGAAGTACCCTGATGCCTGGGATCTCGCCGTCGTCGTGACGCGCCATTGGTTAGGCCGCTGTCCCGGACAGGACCAGATCCTCTATCAGCGCTTGCTCGACAAGCGCGGCCTCAAGCCGGTGCAGGCCGCCGGCATCTTGCAGCTGTTGCACAGCTTCGGCGACGCCGACCTCGCTCAGCCGGAGCTGTACAAGATGCTGGTCAAGTTCCTCGACAATGACGTGCTGGGCATCCGCGGCCTGGCCCACTGGCACCTGGTGAGGCTGGTGCCGGCCGGCAAGAAGATCGGCTTCAATCCGCTCGATCCCAAGGACAAGCGCGACAAGGCCCGCGACCAATGGAAAAAGCTGATCGACGACATGCTCTCCAAGCGAGAGCTGCCGCCCAAGCCGTCCGCCAAGTGATTCGTGTCGGCCAGTTGTTACCTTCTGGAGACCTCAACGTGTCCTCATCGATCCTTCGTCTGACTCCGTTGCTTGTTGTCGCGGCGATGGCCTTCGCCTCTTCGCCCGCTCCTGCTCAATTCACGGTGGCTGGGGGCATCGCGGCGCCCGCTCTTCTGCCGCCGCCCATTTTCCCTTACGGACGCTACGGCGGCCTCGGTTACGGTCTCGGTGTCGGCGCCGGCCTCGGCTATGGTTTCGGCTGGAACAACTGGATGCAAAACCCCTATGAGGGCTACCTCAACGGCGCCGCCAACGTGACAACGGCCAACGCCCAGTATCAGCTGACCATCCAGCAAGCCAAGCTGGCGCGCGAGGAAGCGCGCCGTTCCGCTCTGCAAACGCGGCGGGCCGCTCTGGAGGAACGCCAGTACGAGCTGTCGTTGATGCCCGACGCGGAACAGCTGCGCCAGCAGCAGCTGATGAAGAGCTTGCAGCGCAGCCGCAACAATCCTCCCTTGACGGAAATCTGGTCGGCGACGGCCCTCAACGATCTGCTGCGTGCCATCCAGTTGGCGCACACACGCGGCGTCACCGGCCCCGCCGTGCCGTTATCGACCGAGACCCTCAAGCACATCAACATGACCGCCGGCACGACGCGCGGCGGCGTCGGCCTGCTTCGCAACGACGGCAAGCTGACCTGGCCCTACGTCCTCCGCCGCTCGACGTTCGACGAGCAGCGTAAACGAATGGACGAATCGTTGGCGAAAGCCGTGAAGGCCGCCCACGCCGGCCCCGTCGCCGCCGAGCTGCTCCACGACCTCACCGCGACGCAGAAGCAGCTGGAGCGCGCGCTCGACGGCTGGGTCGCCGACCTGACGCCGAGCGAGTTCATCCAGGGCTCCCGCTACCTCCGCGAGCTGAAGGACTCGATCCGGCTCTTGCAAGAAAGCGACGTATCTCGCTATTTCCGTACCGAGTGGACGCCGCAAGGCTCGACGGTGGCGGAGCTGGTCCGGCAAATGACCCGCCAAGGACTGCGTTTCGCTCCGGCAGTGTCCGGCGATGAATCGTATTACACGTCGCTGCATCGCTCGCTAGTGGACTATGACATGGGCCTATCCCAGCTGACGGCGATGCAGCCACGGCCTTGAGCTGTCGTCGGTAGGATGGGCCGAGGCTTCGAGGCCCACCCTGCGCTCTTCGCGTTCCCAGGCGGGGCCTGGGACCGCGCTGCTTGCGAGGCTCTGCCTCGCCTCCTGCCATGTCGTGCCATTATGTGCCAGGAAGCGTCCCATTATGCCGCCACACCGCCAGTCCGCCAGTCCGCCACAGGTAGGTCTGGCCCGCCACAACCTTCCGAGAAAGCATGTGTAATAGCTGCCCTATCGCGAGCGCAGCCTGCTCGGCCGCGCCCCGACGCTCGCCGAGATGACGGAAGTGATGCACACGTCCCGCCGCATCGCCGCCTTGTTGCTGCTGCAACCGGCGCTGGGTGCGAAATGTCAGGCCGTCAAGGAGGCGTCCTACGTCTGGCCGGGATATGTCGTTTCATCCCCGTAGGATTGCCAGCAAAACCCCACCAGCCCGCTGCGCCAGCAAGGAGACAAGTCGTCTGCCCTTACTTGCGTTGTCACTCGCTCCAGATGGGCTGTAATGGAATTCCGTGGATCCTGGTGAAGGCCATCTGCGACTGGGGCGACGGGAAGAAGCACAAAAAACACCAACCGCTCGCTGCCGCCGCCGCAGTGTCTTTGGTTCACCATGTCCTTTCGCAAAGAGATGTGCTGCACGGTCTAAGCAAGCCAATCCGCTCCTGAAAGCGACATGATGCCTCGACAATCCTCAATTTGATCGTCTCCCCTTCAAGCGGGGAGCGCCCCAATGCGGTATGCGGCAGGTTGCCCCACTCGCACGAGCCAAATTTGCGCCTCGGGACGGCGATGCAACAATCGCTCGGTCGCAGTGTAGTCCTCGCGGTCAATCTCGTAGTCGCCCGACTCAATGTCGAGGGCGACAAACTTGTCCGCGTCCTCGGCGCGAAGGACAGGGTGGATCTGCTGTTCGTAGATCTCCTGTCCACGGCGGGCAAATTCCTCGCCGCTGTAGCGTGCCTCGCGCAAGGTCATGGCATTCCTCCCTCTCGCTTCTCAGTTGGAGCATCCTGCGTGACGATTCACAGCGTTTTCAGATACTCAATCACCGCCATACGCTCGTCCTCGCTCAACTTGTCGCCGTAGGTGTGGCCGCTGTTGCCGCAGCCCGGCGCATGAGTGTCGTAAACCTTCCGATACTCGATCGGCGACAGCTTCTTCGCATTGGGCCGCTCGGTCAGCACGACAATCTTCCAGCCCAGCTTTACAGGATCGTAGGCGTCGAGGTCGGTGCGGTAGGAGCGCGTGAAAATCTTCGGCCGCGACTTCGAGCGGAGGACGTGATAGACGGTGGGCGCCGAGCCGTTGTGGAAATACGGCGCCGTCGCCCAGATGCCGTCCAGCGGCGGCGCCTGGTAGCCATTCGTCTCGCGGATCGGATAGTCTTCGTTGAACCAGCTTTGGGAGTAATAGGCGCCGAACTTCCGGGTGATGCCGTCAAAGCGGCGGCGGTCGGTGCCGATCTTGTCAATGGACACGATCTTGTTCGGATAGGTCCACTTGTCGCCGTAGGTGCCGTGACAGCGGGCGCAGCTGTCCCGGAACACTTCCTCGCCCCTGGCGGCGAGAGAGCGATCGATCGGCAGTGGATACTTCGGCGGCTTCAGCGATAGCAAATAGGCTTGAATATCCTTGAAATCCGGCTCCGCGCGCTTGATGTCGGAAGCGGAGTTGAGCGGGCTCATCATGAACTGCATAAGCGAACGCACCGAGCGGGCATCGGCGCCGCCGGTGTGGTACATGGTCTTTTTCTTTTTCAACAGCCACCACGCCGGCACGTCCTCGCACAGATCGTCGTGCAGATCGAGATTGAGGCGATGGAGCCGGCGATCGAGGTTCGGCTCGCGGTAGCCAAGCAGGAAGACGGCCATGGAGCCGGCCTCGTTGGTGCCGCGGACGTTGCAAAACTGGAACGGCGTGCGCGGAGCACGGCCGTCGGCGGCAGACATTTCCTCGTAGAACGCCTGGTAATCGAGGATGGAATTGCCCAGGCCGACGTAGGATTTGCCGGCGATGGAGCCGCCGTGACAGACCATGCAATCCATGCCGATGCCCTTGCCCAGTCCCAGCGGCAGAGACGCCGGCCGCAGGCCCATCGGCAATCCGCCGTTGGGATAGGGCGCCTCGTGCAGGCCGTAGCGGCGGCGGAAGAGACGATCGTAGTCGGCCGCGGCGGGCTTTTCCTTCACGCCCCATTGTTTCCAGATTACCTCGTAGGCGCGGCGGGTCATGGTTGGCGGAGCGTAGCACTTGCCCAGAAGCGCCTTCTTGCCGCGCTCCACCGCCTCGGCGTCGGCCGTCCGCGCCGCCGTCGCCGGCAAAATCGTCGCCATCACGACCCACACCAGAGAAACGCGCCTCATCGCTCGGACCTCCACGGGCCTCTTCGTACCTATCCCACCCCATTCTATCACAGGTGCTCAAGGGTTTCCTTCTCGTTGTCGGCCGCGGCCCGGCTATGCCGCCGGCGGCCCGCAGTCGTACAATAACTCCCACGCCCAGACACACCCCGGAAGGAGAAACCGTGCCGCAGCCGGGAGATTAACTCGCACGCCCAGCCGTCCAAAAGAGGAGCGCAGCGTATGGAGATTCGCACGTACCGACCCGGCGATGATGTCGCGCAGGTGAGTATTTACAACGAGGCGGCCGGCGAGCTGCCCAAGTTCAAGGCCGCCACGCTCGACGAAGTGCGCCGCCGCTCCCGCGCGGCGGACTACGATCCCGGCACGCGCTTTCTCGCCCTGGAGAATGGCCGGCCCGTCGCCTACTCCGGCTTCCAGAGCAATGGACGCATCAGCTATCCCTGGTGCCGTAAAGGGCACGAGGCGGCGGCCCAGCCGCTGCTCGAGCGCGTTCTCCAGGCGATGAAAGAGCGCGGCTTGCCCCGCGCCTTCACCGCCTATCGAGCGGACTGGCAAGGCCAGCTGGCGTTTTTCCAGAACAACGGCTTCCAGCCGCGCCGCGAGATGGTCAACTACGTCCTCGACATCGTGGAGATGCCGACGCCGATGGCCCGGCCCAGCAGCAGCGTCGGGCCGGCCACGCCCGACGATGTGCCGACCATTCTGGAATTGGGAGCGAATGTCCTGCTCATCCAGGACCGGGCCGCCCTGGAGCAGTACCTGTTTCACAACCCCTATTTCCCGGCGGACTCCGTGTTTGCCCTGCGCGCCCGAGCGGGAGGACCGGCGCTGGCGGTCGGCATCCTCGTCGCCAACTCGGACTATGCCAATCCACGGCAGGTCGATGCCGCCATGCCGTGTTTTCGGCTCGGCGCGTTCGGCACCGAGGGCATGACCGCCAAGCGCATCGACGGCCTGTTCAGCTTTCTGACCGCCGACACGCGCGACGCCCATCCGCTCGCCCTGGATTTGCTGGGCTATGCGGCCTACCGTTTGCAGGATACCGAGGTGGAGACCTTCGCGGCGCAGGTGCCGTCCGACGCTGGCCATTTAATGCGGTTCTACAAACAATATTTCCAGCGCCAGGGGAGCTTCCCCATTCTCGAACGCACGCTGTAATCAGTTCTGAGTTCTGAGTTCTGAGTTCTGAGGACCGAGGTTTCCACACTCAGAACTCAGAACTCAGAACTCAGAACTTGGAGCTCAGAACGGAGGACATCCAATGCCGTTCGCCGCCGCCCTATCCACGGCCGAGCCGCCTCTCCGAGCGATGGAAGAAGTTTGCGCGCAGACGCGCGCCCGTCTGTCCGGCGACACCGACCTGGCGATTCTGTTTTTTTCGACGCATCACGCCCGCGCCGCCGATGTTCTCGCACGCACCGTGCAGCAACGCCTTTCGCCGCGCTGTCTGCTCGGCTGCGTCGCCGAGTCCGTGCTGGGCGGCGACCGCGAGATCGAGCAAAGTCCGGCCGTCAGCTTGTGGGTCAGCCGCTGGGCCAAACCGATCGTGATGGAGTCATTTCATCTCATGCTGGAGCGCACCGCCGACGGTCCCAGCCTGTTCGGCTGGCCCGATGAATTGACCGGCGCCGACGGCGGACAAACGGCCGTGCTGCTTCTGGGCGATCCGTTCACGTTTCCCATCGATCTGTTTCTGCGGCGCGTCAACGAGGAAGCCAAAGGCGTGCGCGTGCTGGGCGGCATGGCCAGCGGCATCCGCGCGCCCGGCCAGTGCCGGCTGCTGTTTCAGGAGGGAGTCAAGGACCAGGGAGCAGTCGGCGTGCTGTTGCAGGGACCGCTCGGTCTGCGCTCGATCGTATCGCAGGGCTGCCGGCCCATCGGCCGGCACCTGGTCATCACCCGCGCCAAGGACAATCTCATTCTCGAGCTGGGCGGCAAATCGCCGCTGGCGCATCTCCAGGAGCTATGGCCGACGCTGACGCCGGAGGAGCAGCGCTTGTTTCAACAAGGACTGCACATCGGCCGGGTTCTCAACGAATATCAGAGCGATTTTCAGCGCGGCGATTTCCTGGTCCGCAACGTCCTCGCCCTGGAACGCGAGACCGGCGCCCTGGCCATCACCGACCGCGTGCGCGTCGGCCAGACCGTGCAGTTTCACGTCCGCGACGCGGCGACGGCCGACGAGGATCTGCATGCGCTGCTGCGTCTGGATGTCAGTGCGCACGATCACAAGCCGAGCGCGGCCCTGGTATTCAGCTGCAATGGCCGAGGTACGCGGCTGTTTTCCGAGCCGCACCACGATGCACGCACCCTCCGCGCCGAGGCCGGCGACATCCCTCTCGCCGGCTTCTTCGCCCAGGGAGAGCTAGGCCCGGTCGGCGGCCAAAACTTCATCCACGGCTTCACGGCCAGCGTCGCCCTCTTTGAAGAGTGACACTGTGGATATTTCGCCAGGAGCATTCCGCGATGGGCATGGAACAAACCGTCTCGTTCGCCGCCAAGTCGATCCCTGCTTACCCTGCCGTCCGCGATTTCCTCGCCCAGCGCGGCTTTCCGCTGCAAATGGGCATGATCGACGGCCAGCTCGCCTTCCCCGACGAGCTGCCGCCCGACAGTTGGCGCGAGGTGCGTCTTCGCACGCCGCAGGGCATGGTGACGGTGCGGCGCGATGGCGAGCGCCTCGTCTTCGTCACCTGGGGCAACGCCGACGCGGCCATGTTACAGGCATGGAACGCGCTGGTGTGGGCCTTCGCCGAGGTGGGCGGCGGCCGCGTCGAGACGCCGGAAGGCGCCCTCGATGCGCGGACGTATCAAGAACGCGTGGAGCTACCGGTAGGGATGCGCTCGGAGAGCTGACCGTTAAAACTGGGGCATGCGGCCTTCACAGACATCGCGCTCCCACTCCTCGAGCAGCGGCCAATCCTTGGCGCAGGTGCCGAAATCGGCCATGTATTGATACTGCGTCAGACGATCGATGGCCTTTTGCAGAATGCGAGGCTCGCGGCGGAAGACGGGGCCGTGACTGGGCAACAAAAACTCGGCGTCGTCGCGGTTGATGCGCTTGAGCGATTCGATGAAGTCCGGCAGGTTCGAGCCGTGATGCGCGTCGATGACGCCGACGCAGCTGTCCTTGTAAATGTTGTCGCCGCTGAACAGTAGGTTGCCCAGCTTGAAGCTGAGATGTCCCTCGGTGTGGCCGGGCGTGTGCCAGACCTTGAGACGCAGATCGCCGACGGCGACGGTGTCGCCCTCGTTGAGCAGCACGTCAACCTTGCAGGGCGGCATGGGAATTTCAAATTGCTGCGCCTTGATGGACGCGAACGTGATGATCTCGTCGCCGGACTCCAGCGGCGCGACGCTGAGCGGATGAGCGGCCACCCTGGTCTTGAGGATCTCCTTGGCACGAGCGATGCCCTGGATATGATCGGCGTCGGCGTGCGTGGCGATAATCATCTTGCAGGTGGACAGATTGAAGTCCATCTGCCGAATCATCTCGATGATCTCCTCGACCGTATCGAGATAGCCGATGTCAATGAGCAGGAACTCGTTGCCGCCGTCGATGAGATAAACATTGACCCCCAGGCGCCGGCCGGCCTGGTAGTTCATTTCGATAACTCGGGGGAAGAGATACTTCCGCGCCAGCATGATCGCTGTCTCTGCAAGAAGAGAATATCCACTCTCATGATAGGAACGCCGCAGGTTGATTCAAGCTTGTACAGTGGGCGTGTCTTTCCGATGACTCACGGAGTTCCGTGCGGCGGATGGACTCGCAACCCCCTCGCATAGATCAGATGGGCTTGCGCAAGACAATCTTTCGTCTGTTCAGTACACTCGAATCCTTCTCGCAAACGGCTCGCATAGATCAGGCAAGCTTGCACATCCTCGCGCTCCAGCCAGGGATAGCCTTCCAGGATCGTTTCGATGCTGTCTCCCGCGCCAAGCATGCCGAGCACATGCTCCACGGCCAGGCGCCGACCCCGGATAATCGGCTTGCCTCCGAAGATTTTCGGATTCACCGTGATGCGTTCGAGCAATTTACGCTCGTCCATAACTCCTCCCGTGTTTGAGACGCGCTCTATCGTAGCAAACTTTCGTGGAAGAAAAACGACGACACGACCACAAATGAACGGCGAAGCCGGCTGCCCTTGTCCCGCTCACCATTGGCTGATGGAATGGAAGGAGAGATGCCTACCCGCATCCCCCCGGAACAGGTGTTTTCAGCGAGAAATCCATGCCGAATCTTACCATCAGCATTCCCCATCAGCTCGGCCGCACGGAGGCCAAGCGCCGCATCGGCGAGCAGGCGTCGCAGCTTCAGAGTCAGCACGGCGGCCTCTTCGAACGCGTCGAGCAGCGCTGGGACGGCGATACGCTGCACTTCCTCGTCGCCGCGGCCGGCCAGTCCGTTTCCGGCACCGCTCACGTCACGGAGCAAACCGTGAATTTGGATATCGCTCTGCCCTGGATGCTGTCGCTGCTGGCCGGCACGGTGAAAAAACAGATCGAACAGCAAGGACACAAGCTCCTGGGACACGGGAGCAGTAGGCAGTAAGCAGCAGGCAGTAAGCAGTAAGCAGTAAGCAGTCAAGAAGCGAATGTCTACTGCCTACTGCTTATTGTCTACCGGCGTCGCGGGATCGAACAACAGCGGGAAAAATTGCCCTTCGACCTTCTGTCCCTCGCCGATGACCGGCACCCCCCTGAGAAGCGGCGTGTTCGTGTTGGAAATGACGCCGTCGCGAAAGAGATTGACAACGGTGGCGCGGCGCGGTCGATCCGTTCGGTTCTCGTAGGAGCCGTGGACCATCAGCGGATGATGAAACGCGGCCTCGCCCTTCTTCAGCTCGATGGCCACCGGCTTGAACTGCGCTCGCTGCTCCGGCGTCAGTACACCCTGAATCGCCTCCATGTCGCCGGCCAATCCCGTGACCGGCAGCAGCTCCCAGCGATGACTGCCGGGTACATAGTGCAAACAGCCGTTGTCGCGCGTGGCGTCGTCGAGGCCGATCCAGCACGTCAGATGCGCCATCGGCTGCGTCCGCGTCCAGTAGGAATAATCCTGATGCCAGGCGACGACGCCGCCGTGCTGGGCCGGCTTGCAGAAAAGCTGATCGTGCCAGAAACGCACCGCGCCGCCGAGCAGCTGGCTGGCCGGCATCGTGAAGGCCGGTTGCCACAACAGATCGTGAAAACCCGGCTTGATGCGCCATGCCCCCAGCGCGTGAAACAGCACACGCGACGGATCCGGCGATTCGTTCGAGTGAAACTCATGGAACAGATGATTGCCGGGATCCTTCGGGTCGAACAGCTCTTGCAGCTCCGTGCGCAGGCGTTCGACCTGTTCGTCGCTGAGAATGCGGATACCAGAAAGATAGCCGTTTTCGTGGAAGAAGCGCACCTGCTCGTCGCGGAGGCGATAGCGCTCCCATTCGGCGGCAGAATGAGGGCGGAAAATCAGATCGCTGACGAGATCATGGCGTTGCGACAAATCTTCAATCATTACTCTCTTCTCCGTGGCCGACCGGTTCCATACGGTGACAGTGCCGTCAGCTTACCAGTTTCGCCCCGTATTTCCAGGGAGCGAGGGGAGCCATGAATCCATCGTTTTTGGCTGAGAAATTCACGGCGGCGCTGCCGTATGACCGTTACGTCCGCACCGGCACCGAGGAGCAGCAGCGGCGCTGGCAGCAGGTGTACGAGGCGGCGCAGCTGACGGAGTCGCAGAAGCAGCTCGTCGCCGGCTTCGTGCGCGACATGAAGATACTGATCGTCAGCGGCATCTGGTGCGGCGACTGCGTACAACAGTGTCCGCTGTTGCAGCGCATCGCCGAGGGCAATTCGGCTCGCATCGATCTGCGTCTGCTCGACCGCGACGAGCATCGCGATTTGACCGAGAAGGTGCGCATCAACGGCGGTGATCGCGTGCCGGTGGCTCTGTTCCTCGCCGAGGACCATGAGCTGTGCGCGGTCCACGGCGATCGCACGCTGAATCGCTATCGCGCGCTGGCCGCTCGCCAGCTGGGGCCGTCCTGTCCAACCGGCATCGTCGCGCCCGGCGCGGACGAACTGGCGGCGACAATGCAAGATTGGCTCAACGAATTCGAGCGCGTGCAGCTGATGCTGCGGCTGAGCGCTCGACTGCGGCACAAGCACAACGATTGATCTCTACCAGAGACTAATAAACCACCACGGCGCCAAGAGAAGAAGTCACCACGAATCACACGAATAACACGAATAAAAACACAAAAATGGACTTTGCACCACAACGCCCCGAATCCGCTTGAGTTTTTGTGCAGGATGAGGAGATTTTGTGCCAATGTCAGAATGGCAGACGAGTGAATAGACTGGCGTTGACCTCTGCGGCGCGGCATACTGACGGTATCCCGCATCGCCCTTGGAGGGGTCGATCATGCCGCGCTCTATGTCCCGTCTAAAGTCTTTCCTGCTCATGCCGATCATGTCGCCGTCTATGTCCCGGCAAATGCCTTTCCTGTTAACGCTTCTCTCTCTCGCTTTTCTGTACGCCGGTGAACTGATTTGGAGCGGGTTTGAAAAGCCAGTGAGCCTCGCATTTCTCTATTCCCTTGCTCTTCTCAGCGGCTTTGGGAGGGAGTTCAACCAGGTATGGAGTCAACTGGATGCTCAGGGGAAGCGGATGCGCCAACTGGAGGAGGAACTAGCAAGTCTGCGCCGGCCAGTCACCGACAGCACGAACGCGAGCGATGGCATCAGGCTTCCGTAGCAAAGCCACAAAAATGCCCACTTTTTGCCGTAATTCTCTTTTTTATTTTGCTAATTGTTCCTTGTTATTCGTGTTATTCGTGGTGACTTCTCTTGACGGTTTATTCACACTTCTTGCTGTAATCGCTGCAACGCATCCTCGGCATCGGGCGCCAGCGGATTGCCCTCGTAGGCCGTCACCTGCTTATAACACTTGGCGGCGCGGACGCGGTCGCCGAGCTGCTCATAAGCCTGGCCCAGCTTGTACAGCGTGCGCGCGCCGCTCTTGGAGCTTTGGCGAAAATCGATCAGGCACGGCACCGCCAAGTCCGGCCGGCCCACTTCCAGATACAGATCGCTCAGCAGCTGGCAGCTTTGATACCAGGCGTCCTCGTCCTCGCCGCTGGCGAACTTTTCCGGTTTGGGACTGCGCACCTCTTCGAGCGCGGCGATGGCCTTGTCGCGCTCGCCGTAGCGCAGCAGCACGCGGGCCAGCAGCACCTTCAGCGTCCGCAGCTCCGGCTTGACCACCAGCGCCAGCTGGATCAGGTGATGGGCCACGTCCAGCCATTCGACGTCGGTATAGCGGCCATCGAGGATCGAGCGGGCCTTGCGCTGACAGTAATCGAGATCGAACCACGGACGCACCGATTCGATGCGCTCGCGGATCTGCTCCGGCATCACCGAATAGTAATAACGGTCCTTGCGTTCGAGCAAATCTTTGTCCTTGGCGTTGTAGGCGGCGAGCGCCTGATCGGTGACGCGCATCGCCGACAGCGCGTCGCCCTTCTTTTCGTGGAGGGAGGCGAGCGTTCGCAGCGTCTCCAGGCCGGCGCGTTCGGACTCGGCATAAAGATGGTAATTCTCGATGGCGGCTTCCACGTCGTCGCGCGCCAGGGCGTCCTCGCCGAGCAGCTTGACGGTGGCGAAATACGCCTGGCGCTCGGCGTCGCCGAGGTTCTTCTGGCCGACGGCCAGGCCGGCACGCTTGGCCAGCTCGTAATTGTGCCGCGCTTCTTCGATGTGTCCAGCGCGCTGATGGGCCTGGGCGATCTGCACGAAAATGGTCGGTCCCAGCGACGGCAGACCGCGTGCCGCCATGCGCAGATATTCGCCGCCGCGCTGCCAGCGAGCATTGTCGTCGATCAGGGCCAGGCCGAGCTGCTGCACGTATTCGTGATCGAAGTGCGAAGCGGCGATGCCCTCGCCGGCAAAGGCGTTGTATTCCTCCTCCGTCACGTCCTGATAAAGCAGGCGTTTCAGACCCCATATGGTTTGATCGTCGGCATTGTCGGCCAGGTGGCGCTCGACGGCGGCGATGGCCTCCATCCGGCGATTGGGCAAAACCAGCTGCGGCTCGCCGACGCGTCGCCGCAATTCCGCGTGCAGCAACAGCGCCAGCTGCCAGGCGGAAAGCAAAACGTTGTGCCGTTGCGGATTGCCGGGGCCATAGTGCGACGGATCGAGGATGTGCTCCAGCTCGGTCGCCGCCTCGTCGAGCCGGCGGGCGTGCGTGTGGGCGACGGCGCGCCAGTAATCGACGGCCGGCCGCATGTTTGGCCGCAAGCGCAGCACCAGATCGAGCAGGCGATGCGCCTCGTCAAGCTCGGCGAGCGGGGCCGCGTTAGCGCCCCGAGGCGGCTGCAACAGCAGCGAGCCGGCCCGCTGCAAACACAGCTCCAGATCGACCAGGGCCAGCGTCTGCGAATCGGTGGCCAGCTGATCGAGATCGAGCGAGCGATGCACCTCCCAGAAGCCGTCCCGCGCCAGCCGATTGTTCGGATCGAGCTGCAAGGCCCGGCGAAACGCCTGCAACGCCCGGCGATAGCGGCCGACACGCGCGTAACTGAGGCCGCGGAAGGCGTGCTTGAGGACGCGCAAGCTCGGCAGCACTTTCATCGTGTAGCCGAAATACACCAGCATCGGCAGCAGAAACGCCAGCGATTGATACTGCTTGGAATCGTAGGTCAGAATGCCGAGGCCGAGACCCAGGCTGGCGCACATGACGCCGATCTCGATCTCGGTTTCCTCCTCGTGGCCGGCGAAGGTCAGCAGATAGAAGAACGGAATGCTGAGGAGGATCTGCACGGCAAAGACGGTCTGATCCTCAAGGGGATGCGTCTGGGCGAGGTCGCCGAACTTGCCGAACCAGTAGAGCAGCCCGCCGACCAGGCCGGCGGCCAGCGCAAGAATCAGACCGATGCGCGTGAGACGATGGCGCACTTCCCGCAGCGCCCCGAAGGCAAGTCCGGCGACGGCGCCGCCGCCGAGCGTCGGCAGGAACAATTCATTCAGCCGCGGCAGATCGCCGATCAGCTGGCGCACCCAGGCGATGCCGCCCAGCGTGCCGCCGAGGATGCCGGCGTAAACCAGTGTTGGACTCTCCAGCAGCAGAAACAGCGTGAAGATCAGCAGCCGGCCGCGGACGCGATAGCCCTCGCGCACCTTGGCGAACCCCGCCGCGAGGAGGGCGAGCAGCAGTCCGCCCAGCGCCAACAGGTTGACGCGTGTCAGGGCTTGCCAGCCGTGCTCCGGCGTCGCCGCCTGTTGCAAGGCGGCGTACAAAACCAGGCCGAGGTAAACACCCTTGAGGAGATATTCCGTTTGTAGCCAGCGCATGGTGAAGCCGTCTCGCTGAAAGTTCGGGTTCGGTGGGTCTGAAGTGAAAGGTAACGAGCTGAGCGGCGGATGGGAAGGGGCAGGCCGCTTGCGGCTTAGCATGCCTTCGGCGCTAAGCCGCAAGCGGCCCAGGAAGGAGCACGGGTTGCGTTCAGGGGCGCTTGGCGAAGCGCAGCGTTTCGACGTGCGCCTTGGCGAGAAACTCCTCGAAAGTGATTTTCCCCTCTTTCACCTGATCGAGCAGCTTCTTCGGCGCGGAGATAATCAGCTTGACGGGCAGCTCGGAGGACGGCTTGGCGCGGGGAGCCGGCTTGTCTTTCTTATCCGCGGCATCTTTTATCAGCGCGAGTGCTTGATTCAAGGCGCCGCGGGCCTCCTCGATGTTGCCTAACAGGAGGTATGCCTGAGCCAGCTTGCGGGCCAGCGCCGCCGTCTTGTCCCGACCCGGCTTCAGCTCCATGGCCTGGCGAAAAGCGTCCCTCGCCTGGCCATAGTGTTCCTGTTTCATGTGCAGATCGCCCAGCAATTCGAGATCACGCACTTTCGAGGAGGCGGGCAATGGAAACCGCTCCTCTTTTGTCTCATTTTCCGATGTCCGAGCCGTCGGGGACGGATTGGCTCCCCGCACCGTGAGAACGATGGTCAAACTTTCGTTCTCACCTAATTGCGAAAAGTGATGGCCGTTCTCCGCCAGCACTTTCAGCAAGACATCCGTCAAGGCTGGCGGCTTTGTCGCTTCGGGCTTTTTCGGCTCCTCCTTCTCGTTGCGGAGCTGTCGGCGGACGCTCTCCCATTCACTGCCCGGCCGAGGAATTTTCAACTCTATCTCCCAGTCAATTTTCCCGGCCTGCTCGGCCGGTTGGAGCGAGGGCAGCGTGGCGGTATAAACAACGCCGTGCCCTTTCAAATAAACGCCCTCCAAGGAAGAAGGGCTATCCTCAATTCTCGCCGTCCAGTCTGAATCGCTCCCCGAAAGTTGAAGATAGCCAACGTGAACCTGTTGCCGAAGAGGGGCCAGCTTGCGATCCAGGATGCGCCGGAAGATCTCGATGTCTTCATACATCGCGGCGTTGCTGGACGCATATGGCTTGAAGGGATCGCATGCTTTTGTATCCTCTTGGGCGCGCAGAAGGCTTGGGCAGAAAAGAACAACCGTCAGAACCAACGAAAGTCCGCGAGAAATCATGGGTTTTCTCCTTTGCTTGTCAGAAGATAAAGAGCGGCCACATCGTGTTCGGTCGCGTTCCAGCGCCGATCCGCCTGCGACTGGAGCGCGAGAACGTGCTTTTGCAGACGGTCGAGTCGGGCGTCGAAAAGCCGATCGCGTTCATCGGCGTCCTCCTTGAGCGCGTGGATCAAGTCGCTGAGAACACGCAGATCTTCTTGTAGGTCAGGCTTTCCAGCCCGACTTTTCGCAACGGGCGTGTCAGGCCGGGAAGCCGGACCTACGGGCGGCGGCGGATTGCCCCAGCCGACGAGGATTTGATTCGCTTCCACCCGCACATGCAGGCGAAGACCGAAGACGAACAGCAGTACGGCCGCGACGGCGCCGACTGCCAGGGCGGCGCGCCGCCAGCGCCGCAGCCGTCGCGCTTGCCGGTCGGCCAGCGACTGGTACAGCCGCGGCAAATCGACCTCGATGCGCGGAACAGGAGCCTCGTCGAGCGTGCGGCGAACGCTTTCGAGCGCGTGCTGCTCGCGGCGGCAATCGACACAATGGCGGAGGTGTTCCCAGAGCGCGGCCTCTTGCGGATTCGCCTCGCCGTAAATCAACAAGGGCAAGGCCGCCCGTACCTCGGTGCAATTCATCGTTCCGGCTCCGTGAGATGATCGCTGATAAAACGCAGACGCTGGCGCAGCCGCCCGAGCGCGACGCTGAAGCGCGACTTGATCGTGCTGGCCGGCTCTCCCAGCAAACGCGCAATCTGCTCGAAGCTCATGTCCTCGTAATGGCGCAGGACGACGACGAGACGAAGCGGCTCCGGCAGCTCGGCGACCGCTTGCGCGACAATGCGGCCGCGTTCGGCTTGCTCGCAGACGGCGTCCGGCGACGGCTCGGCGTCGGCTGGCTCCGCGCCGGCAAGCTCCACAGGCTCCTTGCGTCGCCGCCGTCCGGCATCGCGGGCCACGTTCACGGCGATGCGATACAGCCAGGCCGTGAACGCGCCGGTCTCCCGGTAGCGCCCGCGTTGTTCGTAAACGCGCAGGAACACCTCCTGGCACAGATCGGCAACCAGGTCTTCGCGACCGACGACGTGGAAGAGGAAGCGGGCCACCGGCTGCTGCCAGCGGCGCACCAGCCTTTCAAAGGCCGCACCGCCGTCCTGCCAGCTCAGGTCCGCTTTCATGCCCGCCGTGCTCGTGAGGCCCTCTCGCCATCCATAGAGTTAAACGCAACACGACGGGGAATCGACGAAGAAAAATCCTGGTTCCCACGCTCCGCGTGGGAACCGGCGTCCGGCCGCTCTGCGGCCCGGTCTCACAAGGGCCGGGACGCGGAGCGTCCCAGACGTGCGTTCCCACGCGGAGCGTGGGAACGAGGGAGGGTCTACTTACACGCCTTCAGGAACGCCAGCAGGTCCGCCAGCTCGCGCGCCGTCAGCTGCTGATCGAGTCCCGCCGGCATCACCGATACGTTGCTCGGCTGAATCTCCTCGATGTCGTCGCGCGCGATGCGCGCCTCCTGATTCGGCCCCGTGGCCAGCACGATCTCCTGCGGCGCGTCCTGGCGAATCAATCCATTGTATACTTTGCCGCTCTTCGTTGTCACCTGAACCGGCTCGAAGCTGCGTACCAGGCTGGCGCTGGGGAAGACGATCGATTCCAGCAAATCGCGCTCGGCGCGGATCTTGCCGACGTGCGTCAGGTCGGGTCCGACCTTGCCGCCCAGATAGCCGATGGCATGGCAGGCTGAACACGCCGCCTTGGTGCTGTGGAACACCAGCTGGCCGCGGCGCACGTCGCCGTCTTTCAAGGACGACAACAGCTGCTCCAGCCGCGCTTTTTGCTTGGCCGCATCCACGTTCAAGGCGGCGTATAACTCCTCGGCCTGGCGTTGCACGGCGGCAGGGAATTTCGCCAGGCGCGGCTTGAGCGTCTCGATGCGCAGGCTGGAGCGCGCCGGCGACGCCTTCAAGGCGGACACGAGAGCCAGGCCGACTTTCTCATCGATCGAGGTGGCGAAGGCGTCGAGCAAGCGGTCCACCTCCAGCGGGCCGACGCTCTTGAGCGTCTCCGCCAGGCGCAGGAGCTGGCCGGCGTCGAGCTTCGCCTTGGCCAGCACCTCGGCGGCAGCGCCGCGGACGGCGACCGGCTGCTCCGCGTCCAGGTGCGAGCGCAAAAAGTCGAACAGCGATGGCTCGATCTTCGCCAGTCTGCCCGGAACAGCGGCGAGGGCGCTGACGCGCACCTTGTCCTTGCTGCGGCTATCTTGGCCGATTTTGAGGAGCGCGGGCGTCAGCGCGGCGACCTGCTTCGGCGCGATGCGCAGACGGCGAATCACGTCGATTGTCTCGCTCTGGACATGGCTGTCGCCGTTCAATGCACTTGTCAGGGCGGCTATCCATTCGGGCGGGGTTTCTTTCAAGTTCGCTTGAGCCATGGCGTGAAGGGCGAGGAAGGAATTGGAGTCCGTTAACTCCTTGGCGAGCAACTGTTGAATCGTCTTGTTGCCGGCGAAGCGTGCCAGATTTTGCTCCAGCTCAAACCTCTCCTCCAAACGTAATCCGGTCAATTCATCCGCGTGTGACAGACGGTTGCGAAGAAGGTCCGCCACGATGGGCGCCCACTCGGGATGCCGGCCAGCGATCCACCAGGCCGTCTTGCGCGACCCCGGATGAGACGAAGCTAGTTCCGCCGCCACGGTCTCTGCCCTAAGTCCGCTGCCGTCCATCTGATCGAGTGCCGTCAATGCCGCCCCTCGCACCGGCCACCATTTGCTGCGAAGGCCAGCGGCTGTTCCCTTGGCATCGCCGATCTCGATCAGAGCGTAGATCAAAGAATGCTCCAGAGCGCGATCGGCCGAGCCGTCGTGGATGAGTCTCGCGCTCGTGTAATGACCTAGCTCGTCGAGTGCCTCAAGCAGTGCAGGCACGGCGGATTTGTCGCCGAGGCGTCCCAGCGCCTCGGCATCGGCGCGGCGATTCTGCGACGATTTGCTCTTCAGTAACTTGATCAGAGCCGGCACCGCCTCACGATCGCGCCGCACGCTCACCGAATGAATCGCCGCCTGACGGGTGATCTCATCGGCGTCGTGCAGCGCCTGCCGCACAGCGGCGCGCGCGCCGGCGTCATCGATTCGCGTCGCCGCCCATACGGCTTGCCGCCGGGCCTCCGCCGACTTGCTCGAACGAATCCCCTCCGTCAGCGCCGGTACCGCCTCTTTCCCCTTCCGTCCCAGCATCTCCACGGCGCGCCGCCGCACCGCCGGACGCGCATCGTCGAGCCGCTTCGCCAGCTCCGCTGACGACATTTTCGACCACGCCAATTTCCTGCTGCGCGGATCGTCGATCTTCGCCGCTCCCTTGCGCTTGATGCGATAAACCGCCCCCATAATATCCGGTTTATGCAGCTGCGAAGTCGGGCAGCACAGCTTGTACCAGCCGCCGGTGTCAATCACCAGCAAGCTGCCGTCGGCGTCTTCCAGCACGTCGGTCGGATGAAAGTCGAGATTGTCCGAGACAAGAAAATCCTCATCGCGGCTCTTGAAGGACGCTCCCTCCGGAGTGAGGACGTGCCGCGTCACCTTGTGCATGTTGAACAGGCAGGCGAACAGATTGTTCTGATATTCGGCACCGAAGACGCGCGATTCGTAGCGCGTCAAGCCGCAGGGCGCAGCCGCCCCCAGATGCGTCAGCACCGGCATCAGCGCCGGGCTGGTCCACTTGTGAGCGGGATCGTAAATGACGCTGTGGTCCTTGCCATAGATGCCGCCATAGACGGCGTGGATGAGTCCGTCGCGCCGGCCGCCGCCGGGATGTTGAAAGAACGTCGTCGTGAAAATGCGTTCGCCGCCCGGCGTGAACACGACATCGACAGGATTATCCATGCCGCCGGTCATCACTGGCTCGATGCCGGAGCCGTCCGGCCGGCAGCGGAAGATGTGCGATGCCCGCGTCACGAACGGCGGCTTGCCCGGCCGCTCATACGTCTGCTGGGCGAACGCACCCTTGCACCAGTAAATCCATCCGTCAAGTCCGAGATACGGCCCATGTAGATCATTGGCGCATCCGGTCAACGTTTTGCCCTGGAACCACTCGACGCGCTGGTCGGCCACGCCGTCGCCGTCGGTGTCGGTGAGCTTCCAGATGCTCGGCGGCGCCGCCACGTACAGCGATCCGGCGTACCAGAGGCAGCCTTCGGGAAACATCATCTTGTCGGCGAACACCGTGCGCTTGTCGAATTTGCCGTCGCCATCGCTGTCTTCCAGGCGCAGGATGCGATGTGGTCGCTTGACGACCTGCACGCGTGTCGGCTCGTTGGAGCCGGACGAATCGGCGATGAACAGCCGGCCCTGCTCGTCGAAGTCGGCGACGATGGGCCGATCGACCAGCGGCGGCCCCGCAGCCAGCTCGATGTCGAAGTCGCTCGGCAGCGTGAAGGTGTGGCCGTTCAGCTTGACTTGATGCGTCTTGGCGGGTTGCGGTTCAGCCGCGGGGAGGCATACGACGGCAAGAGTTAGGATGGCGACAGGGAGGAACAGGCGTTTCATGCGTCTCTCCTTCGGGATGGCATGGCGAGCGGACGTTGCGTGGAGTCCATGCTACCGCTGTAGGAGGCGGGTTGCCAGCGTTGGCGAGCTTTTTGATACCCAATGGCGTTGGCGTGCTCTCCGCTTGCTCTCCCTGGCTCCCTTGATTAACGTGCAGGTAGGAAGCAATTTCTCGGTTCGAGGAACGCCGTCATGAGTTTGTCCTTGCAAGCGGATCCCTTGCCGCTCCGCGCTGATGAGCATGGTTCCATCCGTATCGGCAACACACGCGTCTTGCTGGAATTGGTGATTCACGCCTACCAGGCTGGCCTCAGCGCGGAGCAGATCGCCGAGCGGTTTGACACGCTGGAGCTGGCGGACATCCATGCGGTACTGGCCTACTATCTGCGGCATCGTTCGCAGGTCGAGGACTACATGCAACGTCGGGAAGCCGAAGCCGAAGAGATACAGCAACGGATCGAAACGGAGCTGCCGCGACGTTTGACGCGCGAGGAATTGCTGGCCCGCTGGTCGGCGCGGCAGGAACCGTGACATGCTACGCTTGGTGACCGACGAACACAAGGAGACCAAGTCTCTAGCGAGAACGATGGCCATGCCATCATTATTTTGTTGCCGCCTTCGTCTCGACCGGCTTACGGAGGAACAACCACACCCAACCGCGCGTAGAGAGCTTGGCATGGAGAACAGACCACTTCTGGCGGATCTCCCTCGCCTCCTCTAGGATCTTTTTCAACTTCTCGGGATCGCGCTCGCGCTGCGGGCCGAACGCTTTCTCCTTCAGTGCCTCAAGGCGCTTCTGCATGGCCTCAAACTCCTTGCGGAGCTTATCGTGTTCGACCTGCTCGGCGGGCGTCGGCTTGGGACGATCGGGATTTTGGTGGGCGAAATCGCCAATCAGCAAATCGAGCCGGCCATCGCCGTTCCAATCCACGACGCACACCTTGGCGCGCACGCCGCGGCGCGGCACTTTGGGCGTCTCGTCGCCGATTTCGGATCCTGGTTCAACCAACATCCGGCCCGCCGCCAGCTTCGGCGTCTTGGCATCGCCAATATTGCGATAAAACCACACGCTGCCGTCGCCAGCGCCCACAATCAGATCGATCTTGCCGTCGCCGTCCCAGTCGGCAGCGAACGGCGCGGCGTGTCCGCCGGGAACCTGGATCATCTTGCCGTCGGCGTGCAGCGCCCGTTCTTTCCCGAAGGCGAGTCTCTTGCCCATCGCCTCGTTGGCCACCAAGTAGACCCGACCCTCGAACTCGCCTAGGAGCAGGTCGATCTTCCCGTCGGTGTTCCAGTCGAGAGCGTGGACCGACGTGGCCGTGCAGTCAATCGTGCCCTTCTTGCCGTCCGGCACCTCGATGTCTTCGCCCTCGAAGCGAATGACTGTTTTCCCTCGAGCATTTTTCTCGAACGTCGCGTCACCGACGACGCGAATCTCGTTCGCGGACTCAAAGCAACCGCCGCCGATGTTGATACTCTGGCCAGATTTGTCCTTGAGCTTCACCGGGGCCGCGAACGTGTGCCTGGGGCCGCCCCGGAAGAAGAAGATTTCTCCCGGCCAGGAGCCGGAGATCAGGTCGATGTGGCCATCGCCGTCGAGGTCCACCAACTGGGGACCGAAGCCGACGCATCAGTGCGTCGGCACGCAGCCGTCCGCCTTGCCGTCCTTGAACAGGACGCCGGCCGCCCATTTCGGGGCAGCGTTGCTGCCGGTGTTACGGTAGATCCAAAGTTGCCCGTGGCCCATCTGGCCGACGAGCAGATCGTTGACGCCGTCGCCGTCGAAGTCGCCGACAAAGGGGGCAGCATGGCCCCAGTGGGTGTTGATGGGTTTGCCGGCCGCTTGCAGTCGCACCGGCGGCAACAGCTCCCGCGTGGTCGCCTTCTCCGCCGGCGGAGCCAAGGCGAACAACGTCAGAATCAGGGAATACGCCACGATCGTCCCTCCTGAAGATGTCCTTGCGGCCGCCACGCCGTCGAGGCGAGCCAGCCGCAAGGACAAGACCCCTACCGCGATGAATTGTCCTCTTTCTGGCCGTGCGATTCAATCTTGAAGATTGGCGAAGCAAGCCTTGATTGCGATTCATGATTACCCAGCTGTCGCGGCCGATCACTCCAGCAATCTTTTGAGCACGGCCGGGAACCCTTTCCACGTCGTTTGGTAGGTCGCTTCCAACGGCGCCGGCACGTAAAACCCCGGTTTCAGAAACAACGGCATGTCGGTCAGGACATCGCCGACAGCGACCGGCTCGATGTAGGCCACGCGCTCGGTTCCTGCATCGAAGGACGCCAGCATCAGCGGCTTGTCCGGCGGCAAATCCAAGTCCTCTTCCTGAAATTCGTCCCAGATGGCCTTGGCGATGCCCTGCGGATCGCGCGGTCCAGGCGGAAAGAGATCGATCACCAGCAGATGAACGTTCTGATGAATGAGATCCGCTGACTTCTCCACGAAGGCACGCAGCTCATTGCGGCTGGCCTTGTTGCCAGGGGAAACGATTTCGATCACCGCAACGACGTTGCCGTGCCGGTGCCGTACAGTGATGCGATTGGCCTTGCCGGCGTAGATATCGGCTTCGCCGCGGCGGACCAGGTGCGTTCGCGGCGGCGCCGTCGCCACCGCCAAACCCGTGGTGCCGTTGCTCGGTTCTTCCGCTCCTGGCGGCAGTTGCAAGGTCAAGACGTCCGGAATCGGCCCCTGGATTCTTTGTTCCACGAGGGCAAAATAATTTGGCGGCAAGCCTCCGAGGTTCAGCGCGTCGCGCAAGGCGACCGTCCAGCTTTGATGAAAGTCGTGAAACAATCCGGCATCGACGCGAGTCCAGTCGTGGATCGGCATGGAATTTTCCTCCTAAATGTTGTCAAGCTCCGCTTCGGTGCTTCATCACCGCTTACATATCCTCGCTGTTACGAACGACGATGCCTTGCTCCAGCAGCTTGCGGCGGTTGGCATCGCTCAGCTCGGAGGAGAACGCCACCGTCGTCTCATTGAGCTTTTCCGCGTTTCGGCCAAGAGCGGCGACGACGCGATCGGCGGCCGACACGTCGGGACAGCGAAACAGCATCCTCGGCTCGGCGGACACCGAACGCACCCAGTCGGCCCACTCGCGCACCTCGTGGACCACGTTGCCCGGCAGCGGCGTACTGCAATAATGCTGCAAGCGCTCCAGCATCTCGGTGCTCGACAATCCCGTCACGGCCCCCTTGACGACCGAGGCGCGCGTCAGACGCAGCGTCGCCGAGCCGGGGCTGCTGCGCTCGCGGACGCGCTCGCAGAAGGGCAGCAGCTCCACCAGCGGCGCCGGATCGACGCCGATGACAATGACACTGAAATCCGGCTGCACCACCACGACCGGCGCAACGCCGGTCCCAGCAGGCTCATCAGGAACAGCGCGGTCGAAGTACAGGTCCAGGCGCGGCCGGCGCGCGATCAGCAGCTCGCCGTCGGCGTCGCGGCCAGCTTGCAGACAACCCAGCGAGACCAGGCGATTGCTGACCAGCTGGCCGAGCAAATGCCGGCCCGCTTCGTACAGCAATTCGTCGCGCGGCAGCAAGATGCGGCCGGCCACATGCACGCGCACCTCGTCGCGGCGACGGCCCAAGAGCAGCGGATTGTGCGGGCCAAAACAAACGTGGGCCGCGAAGTTGTCGAAACGATGGAAGACGCCCATCGGCAGTTCGGCGAAGGCGGCATACAGCGCCTCGCGCAACGGCTGCCGCTGCTCCGGCGTCAGGATCGCTCCCCAATCGTCGCGGCTGTGACGGCCCCCCGTCACCGGCACCACCGCCACGGCGGCGCCAAGAAACCAGCCGTCGTCATACTCATGGCCCCAGTAGCGCGTCGGATCGGTCGGACGCTCGGCGTCGCGCAGCCGCTGGTAAATGAAGGCGTATTGCTCCTCAATGCGCCGCGTCAGCCAGCTTCGACCGGCCTCCGTCAGATCGAGCCAGAGGCGATCGCCCTCCTTTTCTTCTTGCGTCAGCTGCAAACGCTTGACCCAGTACAGGGCGATGTCGCGGCGACGCGGCGGCACCAGGTTGTACATCTCCACCAGCCAGCCCGGCAGCGGCTCCAGCACGGACTCGAAGCGCTCGGTTTCTTTTTGAAACAGGCTGTGATTGCGGCGCAGGCGGGCGCGGTCGGCGGCCAGCTCCAGCAGCGCGGCGCGGAGATCGGGAATGTCGGTGCCGCCCTCCGGTCCCGGCTCCGCCGGTGCTGGGCACGGCTGCAAATCCGGACGCACACGCGGCTCGCCGGACGGTTTGCAGCTCGTCCGCGACGAATCCTTGCGTTGCCACCAGTCGAAGAACATTGCGGTTGTTCCTCCTTCCACCCTCGCTCGCCGTTCGCCGAGTGCCTGTTATGCTATCACGAGAGAAGAATGGCCGATAGCGTCGTCGATTCACGCTAAGCCGCAAGCGGCAAAGAGGACCAGCATGCACGATCCTATTCGGTTGGCCGTCCTGCTCAGCGGCGGCGGCACGACCTTGCAAAATCTCCTCGACCGCATCGCCGCCGGCCTTCTGCGCGCGGAAATCGCCGTCGTCGTCTCCAGCAAGGCCGACGCCTTCGGACTGACCCGCGCCCGCCAGGCCAATCTCCCCGCATTCGTCGTCGAGCGAAAATCCTGTGCCTCGCGCGTGGAGTTCAGCGATCGCATCTTCGCCCCCTGTCGCGAGGCCGGCGTCGATCTCGTCTGTCTGGCCGGCTTCCTCCAGCTGCTGCACATCCCCGACGATTTCGTCAATCGCGTTCTGAACATCCATCCCGCGCTGATCCCGGCCTTTTGCGGCAAGGGCTACCACGGTCTGGCCGTCCACCGCGCCGCCCTGGACATGGGCGTGAAGGTGTCCGGCTGTACCGTTCATTTCGCCGATAACGAATACGATCACGGTCCCATCGTTTCACAGCGCGTCGTGCCGGTACTGGACGACGATACACCGGAGAGCCTGGCGGCGCGCGTCTTCGCCGCGGAGTGCGAGGCGTATCCGCAAGCGATTCAATGGTTTGCGCAGGGACGTTTGCGCGCCGAGGGCCGGCGCGTAAAAGTTCTGAGGTCTGAGTTCTGAGTTCTGAGTGAAAAACAAGCAAGCTTTTTTGACTCAGAACTCAGAACTCAGAACTCAGAGCTGGATTTTGTGATCTACACTTACAGTAGGCAGAGACTCCCTCTCCTCGGGATCAGCGGAAGATACTCCATGCTCGGCCGCGTTTTCATGGGTCGGTATGAAACCCTTCGCCTGCTTGGTGAAGGTGGAATGGGCCGGGTGTACCTGGCTCGCCAGCTCGACCTGGGCCGGCAAGTGGTCGTCAAGGTGATGCACGACCACATTGCCGCCGATCCCAAGTTTCGCGAGCGCTTCACGCGCGAAACGCTGCTCATGGCGCGTTTCCAGCACCCCTACGCCGTCACGCTCTACGATGCCTCCCTCAACGATCCGCAGGGACCGTGCATCGTCATGGAATACATCCGCGGCATCACGCTCGATCAGCTGCTGCAAACGAATGGCCGGCTCACGCCGGCGCGGGTCGGCCGGCTGCTCTATCAGCTGTGCGAGGTTCTGCAAGCGGCCCACACGCTCGGCATCATCCATCGCGATTTGAAGCCGTCCAACCTGATGATCGTCGATCCGGACACGCCCTATGAGCTCCTCAAGGTCATGGACTTCGGCCTGGCCAAGATGCTGACGCCGGACCTGTTCACCAAGATCACGCAGACGCACACGGAGTTCGCGGTCGGCACACCGGGCTACATGTGTCCGGAGCAGGCGCGCGGCGACGAGATGGACGGCCGCGGCGATCTCTACAGCGTCGGCGTCATTCTTTACGAATTGCTGGCGGGCCAGCTGCCGTTCGCCGGTCGATCGACGATGGATCTGCTGCTGGCCCATGTCACCACGGAGCCGCCGCCCCTGGCGCTGGCCGCCGAAGACCTCGACGTGCCGGCCGCCGTCGAGGACGTGGTGCGGCAGTGCCTGGCCAAGACTCCCGACGAGCGGCCGCGCAGCGCCCGCGAGCTGGCCGAGCTGTACGAGACGGCCCTGACACGCGGGCTGGCTTCCGCGCCGCCTCCTGATCCAGACCAATTCGACGCTGCTCCAGTAGGCGGCCACGGAGCATCGCTGGCCGGTGCAGCCCGCGTCTCACCGGCGCCGGGCGCCAGAATTCCGGCTCGTCCCATGGCAGCGGGGGCTCACCGGCCGGAGGAGCGCCTCGGACAGGACGACCGCACTCAGGCCGTGCCCATCACGCCCGCAACGTCCCTCGCGGCGTCCCAGGAATCCGAGACGCACGACCCCTTCGCGGTGGTGCATCACCTGGAAGCCTGGATGCCGGAGCGCATCGCCGAGTACAAGCTGCGCGGCTTCATCCACGATGTCGGCGGCGACATGACCGAGAGCGTGCCCGGCCGCATCCGCGTCCGTTTCGGCGGCCGCGGCAGCGTCTACACGGCGCCGCGCCAGGGACTGTCCTGGCTGGGCATCGGCCGGCGCTCCAGCACCATCGACATGGAGCTGCGCCTGGAGCACACCGACGCCGGCCGCGGAAGCCAGCTGCGCATCACCGTCGTCTTTCGCTCGCCCGGCAACGATCTCAACGGCAACATGGCCTGGCGCAACGTCTGCACGCAAATCTTCTGCGACCTGCGCGGCTACCTCATGGGACAGACCGGCACCGTCGGCACGACGACGGAGTGACCCTCGGTTAGTTTACGTTTCGCGCGAAACGATAAACGTCGCGTCTAACCGACTTAATTCAAATGGACTTTTGACAGCTTAATACTCCGCGCTTCCAGCTTGTCGGCCCTCGCCTTGACCGCCAGCGTTTCCTTCGGCAAATCGAAGGCGCCGACGCGCTGCCACGTTTGATGATGCGTCTCGGAGCTTGTCAGCGCATTCGTCTTTGCGTCCCAGGTATTGACGACATAGCAGACCGGCAAAAACTTCTTCTCTTTCGTCACGCGGTTCTCCATCACCGTGATGGTGAAGCGCGCGCCCGGCACCTGACGATTGACGACGATGACCTGGCGATCGCGAATGCGATAGCTGGAGTGAAACTCGTCGTTGAGCACGCGGATGGCCCGGCCGAGCGGATGGTGCGTGTCGTTATCGAGGAAGGCGCACGGCGTCTCCTCGTCCGGTCCGCTGCTAAGACGATGGCCGATGATCGACGCCAACGTGTTCTTGGCCCACTTCTCGGCGTCGGCGTTATCCACCTGGAGCGTCACCTTGCCCGTGTTGCTGACCTCGACCTTGCCGCGCGTCACCTTGCCGTCGAGGTTGATGGCGATGTCGGCGCTGAAGCCGGGGAAATCTTGATAGAAGGCACGAGCGGCGCGTGCGTCGGCGAGCAGCTTCGTCGCCGCCGGATTCGCTACCGACTTGGCCTCCTTCTCCGCAGCGGGGGACATGCCAGAGGCCAAACCGAGCGCAAACACGCCAACGATGAGACACAACAATCGTTTCATGGCACTCTCCTCGTCGAAGCGAATGGATCATCCGTCGCCACAGACCAGAGGATATGATAGGCAACATTGCCGTGTGGTAACAGCGTTCTGTGCCGTGGTAGCTCATGTGGTCTTTTTGCTTCGCGCCGCGCTCGCGGCGCGGTATGCTGTCCGGCATGAAGGTGCGGGAAGTCCTGAAGCTGTTGAAGGCGGACGGCTGGTATCGCGTGAAGGCACGCGGCGGCCACCCTCAGCTCAAGCATCCGACGAAGCCGGGCCGCGTCACCGTTTCGGGAAAGCCCAGCCACGACCTACCGCCCGGAACGCTCAACAGCATCCTGAAGCAAGCGGGCTTGCAGACGTGAGGGGAGCATGAAGAAGTACGCGATCGTCGTGGAGCGGGCCGAACGAAACTATGCGGCCTACGTCCCGGACTTGCCCGGCTGTGTCGCCACCGGCGCGACCGTCAAGGAGGCAGAGGAGCTGTTGCGCGAGGCGATTGAGATACACGTTGCCGGGCTGCGTGAGGATGGCTTGCCCGTGCCCGCGCCGTCGAGCGTGGTCGATTACCTGGAGGTGGCGGTCTAACGGCAGGCACCGAGGCTGCCCTGTTGTGTTGGTCAAGAGCGGAGTGCTTTCGGAATCAGGAGGCGGCTTCTAAGAGGAGGATGGTCGATGCACGGATATGTACTGGGGCTCCTTGGCCTGGTTGTGGCTGCCGACCCCATTGAGATGGCGAAGGATGTTTATGAGATCCGGACACGGCAGCTCGCCATGCCGATCCGGGTAGCGACCAACTACCGTGACAAAGTCACCAAAATGCGACTCTTCGTTTCCGAGGACCAGGGCAAGACCTGGAAGCACAAGAAGGATTACAAACCGAGCGCCAAGCAAGCGGTCTTCACGGCTCCTCGTGACGGCCTGTACTGGTTCGCGCTGCAAGTGGTGTTGAAGGATGGGGGCATTGAACCCGCCGACCTCGATGATCTTCTTCCCGTGATGAAGGTGTACGTCAACGCGGAGCGAAAGCCTTTCCAGACAAAGAAATCCTATGACGAGCTGCAACGCGAAGTCGAGCAGCTGCGAAAGACCGTCGAGCAGCTGCAAAAAAGAATCAAGCAACTGGAGTCGGAGCGCAAACCGAAGTGAGCCTGGGCCGAAGAAATCGCTGAGGCGGGCCAGGATGACGGCTGACAACTCAGGAACACACGAGTACAGATGTGGTTCATTATTTCACTATTGTGGAGGACCGGCCATGACGCGACATCGCTTGCTGCTGGGCGTGCTGAGTCTGATTGCTCTGTTGTCTGCCGCCGGCCTCGAATCCGGCGCCGCCGGAGCGGACAAGGACGCCCCCCCGAAAAGCGGAGGAACAGTATCCGGAATCGTGATGGAAAAACGCGATGCCTCGATCCAGGTGAAGCTCGATAATCAGGAGAAGCCCGTCACCTACTCTATCGATCGTTCCAACAAGCCCTTGCTCAAGGCGCTGGGCCTCATTTTCCCGGTGGCGCGCGTCCGTTTGGTCTACAAGACCAGCAGCGATACCCAGCAGCTGGTTAGCATTCGGAAAACCGGAACGACGGGCGTCGGCACAGTCACGGGTAAAGTCCTCGCCACGCACGGCTGGTGGGTTGAGGTGAAGCCGAGGAAAGGACCGCCCGAGGGCTACGCCGCCACCTACCCGAAGGAGCAGTGGCAGGCCACCGAAGCCAAGATCAAGGAGCTAAAGGAAGGCGATACCGTCGTCATCAGCTATTACACCGACTTCGAGCGACATCGCATTCGGAGCATCCGCAAGGTCGGAAAATGATCGCGAGCGAACGGATCGCAAAGTTATGCTGCCGAGAGCGGTGGGCGATCCGCTCTCGGAAGCGATCGGGAGGAACAAAGGCGCCTCCACGACTCAAGGCATCTTGACGTTTTTGGCTGCGCCTTGATGAGGGCCGTTTGCATCTTG
>Ga0335075_10001858_pt1 | contig 34350 bp, 25 predicted proteins | sample Lox_Sample_24_FD_206723 | JGI IMG/M metagenome (GOLD analysis project Ga0335075, IMG submission 206723) | Soil microbial communities from Loxahatchee National Wildlife Refuge, Florida, United States - Lox_Sample_2.4 | ecosystem: Environmental > Terrestrial > Soil > Wetlands | place: USA...
CTGTGATTTCTGCAACAAAGCCAGGCTGCATAGCGCTTGTGGCATGAAATCGCCAATAGACTATGAGAATTCCGCTACAATGGAGGCAGCATAGGGAGTCCTCCACGGTTCGGGGGGAACCTCAAACCGGTGGCGGGCACCGCGCTCGATCCACCCCGCTTATAACGCTCGCTCACCACAAGGCCCGCTCGATCTAGGCAACCCGCCCGGGGCGGGAAGGACCGATCACGTTGCCCTGGCCCAGGTGATTGTGAACGACTCCAGGGTGTAGCCGAACGCGTTCAGCGTGGGCTGCACGAAGCTGTCCCTGATCGTCTGCGTCGCCTCGTTCTCCGCCGCGCTGATCAGCGGCCGGGTGATCTGCGGCAGGTGCGTGGACCTGTAGTACGCGAGCTGCTGCGCCTGCGCGTAGAGCACCGAGTCGCCGAACTGCGGCCGCAGCAGCACGCCGCAGCCGAACCCGGGATACGTCCAGCTGTGCTGCGTGGCGATCGGCTTGGAGGGGATGTCGTCGATGGTCACGTCGTTCACCGACTGCGGGAGCTGCGGCACCGGGAGGACCATGGCGACGGCCACGCTGCCCGGCTTGCCGCCGGCCGGGCGGCTGAGAACCTGCAGCCGGTAGTGGCCGGTGGCCGGCGCCCACCAGGACGCGCCCGGGTTGAGGTCGACGGTGGCGGACGCGTGGCCGACGGCGTAGAACGTGGCCGCATACCAGCACGGCCAGATCCCGATGCTCTTTGACACCTTGTGGGTGAACAGGAAGTTGAAGTTCACCTGGCCGAGCGCGGGCCGGGATATGCCCTCGATCTTCTGCAGCACCCACGGGCCGAGGTCGACGTTTGTCGTGGTGGTGCGGACCACGCTCGCGCCGCTCTGCCAGGGCCACGCGAACTTGATGCTTGGCATGTGCACGTCGACGCCGACCAGGTGGAATGCCGCGGAGACGGCGAGCAGCACCAGGTACGCGACGGCCTTGCGGAAGATGAGCCCGGCGGCGATCAGCGCGCCCAAGACCAGCCAGCGCGGGAAGCGGCGCCGCCGCGGCGGGGGGCCGAGGGGCTGCGGCCGTACCTCGACCGCGGTGCGGGCGGTGGCTGCTGGGTCGGTCGCCGGCGCCGCGGGCTCGGCGGGCGGGGCCAGGCCGGGCGGGCCAGCTTCGACCTGTGCCGGTGCTCCTGCCGCGACGCCAGGGCCGCCGCCGTACCCGCCGCCAGCCTGCTGCCAGGCCAGTTCGCGCTGCCCGGGCCGGTTGCCGGCCAGCGAGCCGAGGAGAAAGAGCAGGAGACGAGTCACGGGCTATGCACCTTCTCTCTGTTTGCTACACGGTCAGTGCTCGGGTCTTGCCGGCGCAGGGGCGCCGGGTTGCTACTCGGTGGCCGGGTAGTTCAGGCGCAGGGCTACGGGCAGGGCGCCGAACATGCCGCGGAACCGGCTCCCGGGCTTGTCCGGCGCGCCACGCACGCCGATCGCGGGCCAGCGCATGTTGAGGTGGTCCACGGTGAGGCCGGCCACCGCGTACGGGAACTCCATCGCCGAGGTGTGGTGCGCCTTGAGCAGCCCGCCCCAGCGGAACGCGGCGAACACCTTGGCCAGGTCGCTGACGGACAGGCTGGCCGCCACGGCGAGGTCAATCCCGTACACCGCCATTGCCAGATCGGCCAGGTCGCGGGCGCATTGCTCCAGCGCCTCGGAGCGGGTCCGGTACACGGTGCCGTCGAGGTTGACCGTGCCCAGCTTCTCGCCGTGCACCGGCGAGTAGCGCTGCCGCGCCTCGCACTGCATCCAGTCGCACGCGGCCAGCAGCTGCCAGCTGATGCCAACGTAGCTGGCGACGTCCCGGTAAATCAGTTCCGATCGCATCAGCGCGGGCTTGGCCCTGAGGACAAAGGCGCTGTTCACCGAGGCGGGCATGCGCTGGCGGTAGGGCCTGGCGGTCCGGCCCGCGGCAGCGTGCGCGCCGCCCGTGGTGGCCGTGGCGCGTGCGGTCGCCGTGGTGTGGGCGCTGGCTGTGGTGTGGGCGGTGGCTGTGGTGTGGGCGGTGGCCGTGGTGCGTGCGGCGCGCGGGATGGCCGCGGTCAGGTGCTCGGCTGCCGTCAGCCTCGGCGCCGGGTGGGTCGCCGCGACCAGCGTTGACGAGACCGTCGTCGACAGCAGCTCGGCGGTCCAGTCTTCCGGCTCCGCCTGGCCGGCGCGCTCGCCACCGCGGGCCGGCGCATCGGCCTGGCCGGAGCGAGCGCCCAACGCCGTACCCGACCCGGCCATGAAGTCGGAGTCGAAGGCCCGCGACGCCCGCGGCCGCGTCTCGCCCGGCCGGGAAGGCCTGGCCTGCCGAGCGGACCCGGGCTGTGGCGACCCGCTGGCCAGCGGGTCCGACGAGGCCGGCGGCGTGGCGGGCACCGGAGGCGTTGGGCTTGGCGTGAGCAATGGGCCCGGCGTCGCGGCGCGGCTGGACGTACGTGCACGGCTGGCTGCGGAGCTGGGCGTTGCCGCGTGGCTGGGCGTTGCCGCGTGGCTGCGTGTTGCCGCGTTGCTGGGAAGAGACGAGCGGCTCGGCCTGGGTGCGGGCCCGTCGTCGGGCGCTGGGCTCGGCGTAGCTGTGGGGCTGTGGGTGGCTGTGGGGCTGTGGGTGGCTGTGGGGCTGTGGGTGGCTGTGGGGCTGTCGGTGGACGTGGGGCTGTCGGTGGGTGTGGGGCTGTGGGTGGCCGAAGGGTGTGCCGCGGGGGAGTGCGACCCCGTAGGCAGCGGCTGGGACGGCGAGGCGCTGACGCCCGGGATCGCCGCCGTCTGTGGCGCGGCGTCGCCGGTCTGGTGCGTGGCCGGTGTGCTGTGCGCCGCGTGCGAGTCCGGGCTGGCCTGCGCGCTGGCTGCGGTGGACGCTGCCGGGGCCCGGGAGTCGTACTGGTAGAGGTTGTACTGCTGCATGAGCTGGATGAGGTCGCTTCCGTAGTCCGGGCTCGTGGCGTAGACCCCGGTGAGCGCGTCGGCGAACGCGTCCGGGTCGTTGCGGTCGGCCATCGCCTGGGTGTAGTAACCGCTGGTAGCGAGCAGCGCGCCGTGGTCCGCGATGCTCTCGGCGACGTTGTTGTAGACCCGGAACGATGCGTCGATCGTGACCCACTGGCCGTTCTCGTACTCCTGAGTGGGGAGCGAATCGCTCCCGGCCGGGCCGGTCCCCTTCATACCGAACAGGTTGTGGTCCTGGGTGGCCAGGTAGCTCTGGCCCCATCCGGACTCATCGATGGCCTGGGCGATGGTCACGGCGGCTGGCACGCCGTACTTGGCCTGGGTGGCGATCGCGCCGGGCGCGACCGCGTCGATGAAGGCCTGCTGCCCGCTGCTGAGTTGGACGGGCGCCGCGGCGAGCGACCGCTGGCTGAGTTGCCGACCGGGCGCGGCCGGCTGGCGTGATGCCGCTGCCGGGACTCCGGGGATCGTTGCCGCGCCTCGGGCGCTGCCGGTAGCGGCCGCCGCGGGGGAGGGGCCGCCCGTCCCGGGCACGTCGGCGCCGGCGCGGATGCCGTGGGCCGTCTCGCCTCGTGCGTGCCGACGGCGGCCCGCCGCCGCTTGCCCCTCGCCCGCCGTCGGCGCCGCCTGGTCGCCGCTGCGGCCGCGCACCGTGGCAGCCGTGCCGGGGACGGCCGGGCTGCTCGCGTTCTCCGCACGGGTTGGGGTGGCAGCAGGGGAAGCCGGCGCGCCGGGGATGGCCGGGAGCACCCGGCTAGTCCCGGTGAGCGTTGCCGGCTGGCTCGTCGCCGCCTTGCTCGCCGCCGGTTCGTTCGAGGCCGGCGCACCGGACGTTCTGGCGGCCTTCGACGGCGCGGCGGCCGTGCCGGGAACCGCTGCGCTTCCGTCCTCGGCGGTCGCCGCGTTGTCCGTGGCGATGGTCGCCCCGGTGCCGTTGCCCGCCGTCGCAGAACTACCGCCGCCAGGCCGCGTCGCACTCCCGCTGCCGGGCGTAGTGCTGGAGCTGCCCGCCGAGGTCGCACTGCTGGCGGCGGGTCCCTCGGCGCCCGGCACGGCCGCGCCGCCGCTCTCGGCCGGGCGGGAGCCGCTCGCGGCCTTCGCGGCAACCGCGGTGGCGGCCGCCGCGCTGCCGTTGGCGGCACCCTGCGTTCCGCCGGTTCCAGGTGCCGGCGTGCCGCTAGCGCTGGCGAGGTTGCCGTTGTCGACGAAGCCTACGACTCCCTGGGCGGCAAGCGGCGCGGCGTACTGATGTGCGTTGACCGAGAAGTTGGGCAGCGAGTCGCCGCCGATCGTGTCAAGGACGCCGTTGGCATACCCGGTGACCACCTCGACGTGCTGGTCGAACAGCACCCAGTCGCCGGGCTGCGGCTGGTAGCCGTCGCCGAGCGGGTGCCAGCGGCCGTGTGCCTCCGCGTCCTGCAGGACCGAGATGATGTTGGGCGAGGACGGGTTGGGGTCGACGCGGACGTCGGCCCACTTGTGGAGCGGCCAGGGATAGGACGTGCCGCCCGTCACCCAGCTCTGCTGGCCCACCACCTGCGCGGCGAGTTCGAGCGTAAGGCTGGCGAACGCCGCGCAGGACTCGCCATGATCCGCGCCGTTGACGCTGTCGTGCTGCCAGATGATCTCCTCCATCTGCGCGGGCGTCTTGTCCTGCGCCATCCGGAGGTAGTACTTCGCAACGTTCACGATCGCCGAGCGCAGCGCCGCGTCGCTGGAAGCCGCTGGCTGGGCCGAGCGTTCCAGCGCCATCAGCTTGATCGGCAGGCTGGCCGGCGATGTCAGCTGGGCGGGTGACACCGGCACGAAGGAGAACCCGGTGATCGTGCCGCTCGCGCCGAGGCTCACGAGCGCAGTGACCTGCTGCCAGCGGGGCTTGCTCGCAGAGAGCACGGGTTCTCCTTTCTCTTAGCAGGGGCGTGACGAGGTTCCCCGCCGCGCCTGGGCCCGGTCAGCCGGACGAGCTCGCACCGGGCAGGCGTTCAAGAATGGCCTGGACCTGCGGATCGCCGGGATTGCTCGAGTTTTCGAACAGCACGGCCGCGTCCTGCGCAGCGCTAGGAGCCGCTCCGACGATCCACTTCTGGTAGACGTCGGACACTAGGGCCGCCTGGCCGGCCGACGTGGAAATGGGCTTGGCGCACAGGCTCGGGAAGCCCGCGCGGGAGGTCAGTGCGGCCGAGCCTGTGTACCGGAGGCAGTTGGCTGGTTCGCTTTCCAGCCCCTGCTGCACGACCGGGTTGCCGTCACCGCCCGTCACCGTCGCGCCGCCGATGATGCTGTTGATGGCGCGCGCGGCGACCTCGAGGCTGTCGACCGGGTTGTATGGGCTGTAGGGGTCGTGCAGGTTCAGCGACAGCGCGATCTGGCCGCCCTGTGTGGGCGCGATCGGCTCCAGGCCGAGCCTGCCGTTCTGCGTGTCGTTGAAGTCCGGGTTGTCGCCGCTGGTCAGCAGCGAAAAGACCCAGAGGATCTGGCGGGTGCCTGGTGCACAGGCGAAGTCGATCTGCCCTGGCTCGGACTTGACGTCCGGGTTCTGGCACGCCCTGGCGATCTCGGCCTGCACGGTCGCGACGCTCGGCGGCCAGGATGCTCCGCCGCCAGACAGCGCCAGAGCGAGGATCGTGATGAGCGCCGCCAGCAGAACAATCGCGATGACCAGCTTGCTGCGGTTCGACAGGCCGCGGTGGTAGGCGCTGTGCCTGCCGTGAGTGAGCAGCGTTTCAGTCCGCTCCTCGGGCGAGCCCCCCGTGCGTTCCTGGATATCGCGGATGTCTATCTCGTCATAACCACGGGCAAGCTCGCACTTGAGCAACATTCGCACATCGTCCAGCTCACGCTCGAGTTCTGCCGTCTTGCTCTTCAGGTCGTCAAGACGCCGTCCATTATGAGGAGCGGGAAATTCGGGATGAGTTTTCACGTCTCACCTTCTAGCATCTGGCCTGAGCTAGCCAGATCCGGTCGCGAGCGCTAACGGAACTGTGCGAGCCAATGCTTGCGATTAATTGCTTTTCGGCAGGGCGCGCGGGCGCTCGCTGGCCGTAGTCTCGTTCCACTGCCGGCTGCCGATCCGTTGCGGCCCGCCGGGCCGCCGGGCGTCGCGCCGGCGTCGCCACGAGGACCTAATGATCTTGGTGGCGACAGCGCCGCGGTCGGCGGGCGAGCCCGCCCCGCGCGGCGGTGGAGTCCCCCCGGCGGCAGCCGCTCGTCGGCTGACGCTGTCGAGGACAGCGCCCGGCCGCCCAAGCCGATCCGGCAGGTCGGGCGTTGCGAAGCCGATGCTGCAGCGCGACCGCGGCGATCGCCGGTACCGTTCTGTCGGACCCGGCAACTACCATCTGAGAATGGCCAGCGGCCATAGTTTGCCTGAGACATGCAGGTAATTAGAACACATGTGCAGGCCGGATGGGAAGCCGTCTTGATTAGAACACATGTTCGCGCTACGCTTAGCTGGTCTGCTCGGCAGCCGGAGCGGCCGGGCCCGGTCACCGAGCGGGCACGTGTCATCCGGGACGGCGCTCGGACGTGGCTGGCTGGCGTCCGGTTGCTGCAACCCCGCGTGGCGGGCTGGGGTGACGGCCCGGCGGAGTGGACCATCGAGCCGGTGGGTCGTGCGCGAGCCACCGGCCTTGCGGGTCGTGCGGAGCGTGACGGGGGCTTCAGGCTGCCCGAGGCGGTGCAGCGGACGGGTCATTTCCGCGGTTGCTGGCTGATGCGGAACCGGGCGTCTGCTCGCCGATGCGGGCGACGACATTAACGGCATCGGCATGCCGAGGACCGTTCCTGGTCACGCGGCGGGCTGCAACCGTTCGGGCCGCGACTGGCCGGCCGACGGGACGCGGATCTCTCATCCGTCATCTACAGGACGCTTCCGCTAACCCGAATGTGCCCTTGCGCGTAAGCGTCGCTCGTTACCGTTCCATGCATGCTTTTCCGCAGCAGTTTCCGTAGTGTGAGCCGCCGAGCGCGTGGCCTGGTGCACGCATGCAGGATGCCATTGCTGCTCGGCGTGATGGCCGTGCTGGTGCTGGGCGTGGCGGGCGTCATGAACATGGCCTGGATGACCGGGCTTACCGCTGTGGTCTTCGTGGAGAAGGTCTGGCGCTCCGGCGAGGCTTTTGGCTACGCGGTGGGCGGCATGATGATCTTCGCGGGGCTGCTTCTTCCGTGGCTGCCCCTGCTGAGGTCCGCTCTCCTCGGCTGACACGCCACGTAGGGATCGGTATGGTGGTCGGCGATCTCGGGCGTCCCGATATCGCCAAACATCTGGACCGCCGCCCGATCGACAGACTGCAGGGAAGGAAGCTCTGTCACGCAGGCCGCCCGGATACGCACCAGGTCATTGTCGCCGAATGCGGTTACCAGGTTGGACCCAGCACCCCGTACGGCGCACGAGGCCATTCGCCGTTGGCAGCCTGATACGGCCACTCTCAGTCGGCAGCGCTAGACCGGGAACGGCGGCCCTCGCATCAGCCGGCGGCTGGTGTGATCCAGAACGCTGGTCCTAGGTCGAACGGCCGATGTGCGCGCGGCGCACGCGGGGTTACCGTCGGCACGTGGCAGATTTCGTGCGCGCTGTATCGACGGCGGACATCCCGGATGGCCAGGGGAAGCTCTGGCGTCATGGCGACAAGCGGATCGCGTTGTTCCGGACTCCTGCGGGGGTGTACGCGGCGGACAACCGGTGCCCCCACCAGGGGTACGCGCTGAAAGACGGCGACATCCGCGGGGACGTGCTCACGTGTGCCTGGCACAACTGGAAGTTCCGGCTGACAGACGGCAAATGCCTGTTCGGGGGGGAGAGCATCCGGACGTATCCGGTGTCCATCCGTGACGGATGGGTCTACGTGGACGTCACCGATCCCGCGCCGGAAGAGATCGCGCCGGAGCTGTTCGCGAGTTTGCTTGAGGCCATGAACGATGTGGATACCGGCCGCCTCGCCAGGGACACCATGCGCCTGAACGCGATCGGGATGCCGCTGACCGAGGTGGTCCGCACAGGGGTCACCTACGGCGCGACCCGGGCCGAATACGGGTGGAATCATTCCCTGGCCACGCTGGCCGACTGCCTGACGATGGCGTCCGCGTTCGACGGACCGCTGAGCACGCTGCCGGTCATCCAGGGCCTGGCCACGATGAGCCGCACCGAGGTACGCCGCCCGCCGCGGCCGCAGCCCGACCCTGCGGACGTTGCACGGGAGTACGGCTCGGCGGCCGGCGGCCTCGCGGCGTTCCCGGCTCTCATCGATGACGAACGCGGCGACGAGGCTGAGGCACTGCTGCGCGGGCTGCTGGCGGCCGGGGCGTCCCCTGAGGAAGTCCGGCACGCGTTCCTGACCGCGATCACTGATCATTTCCTCGGGTATGGGCACCCGATGATCTACTGCCAGAAGGCGTTCGAATTGCTCGACCGGATCGGGTGGTGCGAAGCGGATACGGTACTGGCGCCGCTGGTGCCCGCCATCACCTGGTCTACGCGGTACGACCGGCTCCCGTACATGCGCCGCTTCCTGCGCGCCTGGCGCGCGGCCGACCTGGCTGACCCGGCACCCGTCGCGTCGGCGCCCGCCGGCCCGGACACGCCGGGAACGGTGAACCCGGGACTCCAACCGGTGCTGCTGGACGGGATGCCGGAGGATGCCGTGGCGGGTGTCCTGAACGCGGTGCGAGACGGCGTGCCCGTTCCGCGGATCATTGACGTGATCGCATCGGTGGCGGCCGCGCGGCTTGGGCGCTTCGACATCGACTCCGATACCGACGACACCAAGGACGTCGGCTGGCTGGACGTCACGCACACCCTGACGTACGTGAACGCCCTGCGATGGGCGTGGTCGGCGGATCCGGGCCCGGCGGTGCTGCGAGGTGTGCTGCACGCCGCTTGGTTCGTGCAGTGGACCTCGAGGTTCGATGCCGCAACGCGGCCGGCTCCGGTCGCGCCATTCGCAGGGTCTGACGCCGACGCGGTTCTCAGGGCGATCAGGAAACGCGACCCGGACCAGGCGGTGGCGCTCATCAAGGGCTACGACGGCCCGCCGGCGCCACTGCGGACCGCGCTGACCCAGGCTGCCGCCGAGGACAACTCGACCGCGTCGATCATGGTGGCGCATGCCGTGAAGACGACCAGCGCCGCGATTGCCGAATCCCGCCACGCCGGGCCGGCGCCGCTCGCGGCCGCGGCCAGATTCCTCGCCGCGCCCAAGCGCGAGCGCTTCGTCTACCAGGCAACTCTCGACGCGATCGACTTCATCCAGGGCCGCGCAAAAGACGATACGGAGGCATAGCGTCCGGCTCCGCAGGCCCTGGCGGCCCGGGGATGCCGCCGCCACGTGGCCGCTGAGTGCAGCAGCTAGATCAGGGCAGGCTTTGCGGGCGGGCCGGGTCCGCGGCGGCAAGCAGATCGGGCCAGCTCGTCAGGCCCAGTCCGGAATCGGCCGGTTGCGGGCATGATCCGCGCGCCCGGTAAGGCTGTGCGGCGACGTCCTCGCCGTCGTCAGCCCGGCCGAGGAGGTCGGTGTCGGGTCCGATGTCGGGTCCGGCGCCGGCGTCGACGTCGCAGATGGGGTCGGCGTCGCAGATGGGGTCGGCGTCGGCGTCGGCGTCGGAGTGGGCGTCGGGCTCGGAGACGGAGACGGGGACGGGGACGGCGAGGGCGACGGCGTGGTCGGTGATGGTGACGGTGACGCCGGCGGCGGAGAGGACCAGGAGTGCGACCGCGTTGGCCGCGGTGAACTCCCCTGCGACGAGGGCGACGAGCCCGAGGGGCTGCCCTGCTGAGGCGAGGGCGAGCCGCTGGTGGACCTCTTGGACGCGGAGTGCTTGCCCGGTGCCGGGGTGCCCGCGGTCGCATCGGTGTTTCCCGGCTGCGTGGACACCGGCGACGCGCTGTGCGATCCGGCCGTCGGCCGCAATCCGCTCTGGGCATCGAAATGCTCATCGACGAGAACTGCCCCGGCGCCGAGCAGCACCACGGCCACCGCGGCCGCGCTGGAGGCGACGACGTACGGGCCGCGCCGCCGGGCCGCCCGCGGACCAGCCCGCCCCGGATAGCCGTCAGGGCCGAACGGCCCCAGCCGCTCAACGAGCTCGGCGCGGTAGGCCTGCGCTTCCGCGGACCGCGCGGACAGGAGCCAGAGCAGCCGCTGACGCTCATCGGCCGCGACCCTGGCCGCCGGCAGCAGGCCGAGGACCACCGCCGAACCGGGGTTGAGCTGTTCCCGCTTCGTGCAGATCCCGCAGCGCGGGGTGTGCTCCTTCATCCACCGCGGCACGACCCGGGTCAGGTCACCGTGCAGACTGCTCAGATAGCCAGCCGCGGTCTCGCAGGCCCACGAGCGCCCGCGACAGCCCGCGAGCAGCAGGTCCCACGATGCCTCGAACCGCTCACCGCTGCTCTCCGCGAGGGCGTCCGCCTGGTCGCGCGGCACGCCGAGCACGTCCGCGAGCTCGGCGGTGTCCAGCCCGTGCCGGATGCTCAGCTCCGCGGCTTCGCGATCCCTGGGGCTCATCTCGGCCAGTGCCGCCCAGGCGGTCGACAGCAGGTCAGACCGCCAGGCGGTGCCGCCGAGCCGGTCCCAGTCCCAGTCGCTGATCTCATCGAGATAGGCCGGCTTGGCTCCGGCCCGCAGCCGTTGCTGGCAGCCGCAGCGCGCGATGGCGAACAGCCACGCCCGCAGCCGGGCCGTATTGTGCAGCAGCGAAGCCTTGGCCGCCGCGATCACGAAGGTAGCCTCCACGACCTCGGCCGCATCCGTCACGTCGCCAAGCTGCGACTGGCAGTAGTCGTAGAGTTCTTGTCCGTGCCTGTCGAAGGCTACGCCGACCGCCTCAATTTCGCCTTGGGCGATCGCTGTCGCTATCGGACGATGCCACACAGGTACACCATAGATAGTTCGTTTGCCGCATAGTGCGAAGATGCCACGATAACTACCTGCGGCGACGCTGGCATCCCCGGTACCGGGACGTGCCTTGCCCGCACGCGGCCGGCGACACGGCCGCGTGCCTTGCCCGCACGCGGCCGGCGACACGGCCGCGTGAGCCCCGGCCGGGAAAGCTCCGGCCGTGTGGCCGGCGCCACCCCGTGCGCAGGCGTGCTTACTGGTTGCCGGCTTAGTGCTCGCCGTCGCTGGGCCTGGCGACCTGCGGTCGGGCTGAGGCAGTCCTGATCTCCTCGGCGAACGCATCGGGCGCCTCCAGCGGCGAGAAATGACCCGCTGACGGCAGCATCCGCAAGCGCACCTGGTCGAAGAAATCGCTGAGCCGGTCCGACCACTCGGCGGGGAACAGCGGGTCGTGCCCGGGCCACAGCACGGTCGTGGGTACGTGCACCCGCCCGCCTGGCTCGGGTGCCCGCTCAGCCAGGGACCGGGCGACCGAGCCTGCACCAGCCCGGTACCAGGCGATAGAAGCGACGAAGGCGCCCGGCGCCGAATAGAGCCCGGCAACACGGCTGAGCGCATCGTCGCTCAGTTCAAACGATGGCCCCGACCAGTGAGACCAGAAGTACGCCAGGTATGCGCGGACCGCGTCAGGTCGGCCATCGATGAGCTGTTCGGCCAGATCGAGCTGGTGGAAGGACTGATACCAGAACTCGCGCTGTGCCGCGGCGCCGAGGATACGCGCACCGATGCCTGGCAACGGCGGCGCGACGACCAAGCCGCGCAGCAGGCCGGGCCTGGCGGCGGCGATAGCCTGTGCGATCCGGCTGCCGATGTCATAGCCGCCGATCACCAGCCCGTCCAGATCGAGTTCCTCGATCAGGGCTATGAGGCTGCGGGCCTGAGCGGCCGCCGAGTACGCGGTGGCCGGGTCCGCGAGATGCTTGTCCGATTCACCGAACCCGCGCAGGTCAGGGACGATGACCTCCAGCCCGTCCAGCCGCGGGACCACCGTGCGGTAGTCGCCGCGTTCCCCTGGCCAGCCGTGCAGCAGCAGCACTGGCGGCCCCTGGCCGATGCGGTCATAAGCGAGGCGGAAGCCGTCTGTCGCATCACTGAAATGCATACCGCGAACGTACCCGGAGCGCACCGGCACGGCCGCTTACCGCTGATGCAACGGACAGCGTCCTGGGCGGCGCGGGCGCCGGGCTCGCGCCACCGCATTCCCGCCGCTACCCGATCGTGTAGCGGTAGGGGAACGCGGCCACGTCGCTTCCTTCTGGGTAGTTTCCGGACAGCTCGTTGTACGTCACCGCGCCGGAGACCAGCGAGGAATCGGCGAGGTAGATCGTGCCGGACACCACGCTGCCCGCGGTGCCCTGCGGCGTGATCGTCACCGGGATCGTGACGCTCTGGCCGGGGTTGACCACGTAAGGCGAGAACCCGGCGGTGGCGTTCGTGCTGCCCAGCCACAGGTCGCCGGTGGGCGCGCTGACCGCCGGGTCGAAGGCGGATGTGGTCGCCGTCATCGAGACGCTTGCGGTGACGTTCTTGGCCGGTTTCGCGCCGGTCGGGCCGACCAGGAACGGCGTGACGGTCCAGTTGCCGGCCGAGATATCCGGCGCCGTGAACGATCCGGTGGCGGTGTCGCCCACCGAAGAGATCAGGTCCGGGTCCCCGAACGGGTAGGAGAAGTCAAAGAACAGCGGGGCGGAGGACGAGACCGTCGCCGCGACCGTTGTCGTGTGCGACGGCACAAGGAAAGTCGGCACGACGCCGGTCACGTTGGGCAGCGTGAGGGTCGGCGTGGTCTGCGGGGCGAGGTTCACGGTGGCCTGGCTGCCCAGCCGGGCGTCGACGAAGTACGCCTCGGGCGTCGTGCCGCCGTTGTGCACCGATACCCACGCGGTCACCGGCTTGCCCGCGGCCAGCGTCGTGCCCGCCGAGTCGGGAAGCCCGCGGGCGCTGGCGGTGACCGGGGCGTCGTTGATGGTGACCGTGAACGGCTGGCTGACCGCGGTCCCTGACACCATGTTGTAGAAGTCCACGACCAGCGTCCACAGCCCGGCGCTTGGGTCGAGGACGTGCAGCTGGGTGCCGACCTCGGGCGTGACCACGGTGGTCCCCGAAGACGTCGTCTCCATCAGCCCGTTGGCTGCCGCGGAGGCCGTGCCCCCGGACGGATCGACGAGCTCGGCGAACAGCGTATTGCTGGCGTTGCCGGTGTCGATGCTGGCGTTCAGCGCCTTCAGCCCGGCTGGTATCTGGACCTGGTAGTAAGCGGTCTGCCCGGTGTTGCTCTGACGGCCGTTGCCGCCGGTCAGGGTGCCGGTGACGGTCGTCGACGGATCCGGCGTTCGCACCAGCGAGCGCAGCGTGACCGGAACCGACGTCACCGCGGCGAACGATGGGGACGCGGCCGAGCTGTGCACGAGGATCGAGCCCGCCTCGTCACCGGCCTGCTGCGGCGTGGACACCGTCAGCGTGACCGCGCGGGAGGCGCCGGGTGTGAGCGTCAGCGAGCGCGCGGACAGGCTGCCGAACGGCTGCCAGGTCGCGGTGCTCGCCTGGAACTTGGCAGGCACGTCCGCGCCTGTCCCGGACGTCGATATCAGGGCGGTCCACGTCCCCGGAGCCGGGTCGGCTACCTGGGCGTTGCCGTAGTTGCCGACACCCTGCGGAAGGTTGTACTCGGCGAGGTCGCCGGCGGGCGAGATCAGGCTCAGGTTGACCACCCCGACCAGCGCGACCGAGGCGCTCAGCCTGGCCTGCCCCCTGGGCACGGTGAAGCTGACCTCCGTGGCGTAGCCGCCGGCCTCGGTCAGCGACAGCGACCGGGTGGAGACCGGCCGGTACGGCGACAGGGTGCGGCTGGACAGGCCGACCGTCACAGGCGCGGCCCCGTCGTTGGTCAGCGTCTCGGCGAAGCGCTCGGTGGTGCCCGCCTGGCCGACGGCGTTGAGCTGGGTCGGGCTGTCCAGGATGGCCTGCCCCGACGGCTTGACCGTGCCGCCGTGGTAGGAGCGCGCCGCCAGCACAGCCTGGTAAGCGTCGATCATGCCCGCGCCCTGCTGGTCGGCTGGGGCGTCGATGTTCTGCGCGGTGGACACGATGATCTGCTTGACCACGGCCGGGGACGGGGTGGCGCCGCCGTGCGCCTCACGGTACGCCTGGATCACCAGCGCGGCGGTCCCTGAGGTCAGCGGCGCAGCCTCGCTCGTCCCGCCGGACAGCTCGACCGACGCGGGCTGCCCGGAGAAGTTGGTGCAGGCGGCGAACTTCGCCGGGTCGGGCGTGCACAGCGCCCAGTTCAGGTCCCCGGGGGCAACCACGTCCACGGTGCCACCGGTCTGGTCGAAGCCGCCGGAGCTGAGCCCGCTGATGTTGTTGTCGAGCCAGCCCTTGACGCCCGGGGCGGTGATGCCGCCGATCCCGGTCTGCGCGTAGGCGCGGTAGGTGGTCGTCGCGCCGGCCGAGATGACGTTCGGGTCGGTGGCGGGCGAGCCGATCGTGTTGGTCGGCCCGGCGTCGCCCGAGGACACGTCCACCGTCACGCCGGCCTTCACGGTGGCGTCGTTGGCCATCTTGATCAGGTCAAGGCTGGCCACGTCGGGGAAGGGGTTGTCGCCGAACGACTCGTTGACGATGTTCACGTGGTCAACGGTGACGGCGTAGTTGATGGCCTCGAGGAAGACGGAGTTGAAGGCCACGTCGGCGGAGCCGAACACGTTCAGCCCGACCAGGCTGGCGCCCGGCGCCACGCCGAGTATCCGGATGTTGCACGGCACGGACAAGCCCGCGCCGTAGCTGGCCACGTTGTAGACGTGCCGGCCCTGCGCGGCGATCGAGCTGGAGTCGAGGAAGGCTTCGCCCCCGTCGGTCGGCGCGTTGGTGCCGGTCCCGCTGAAGTCCTGGTAGTCGACGAACACGTGCTGGCCGTTGGCGCGGATGAAGTCAGGGTTGTTGGGGTCCACGCCGTCGGCGATCCAGGCCACCTTCACGCCCGCCCCGGTGTACCCGAGCGCCTGGGCTGACTGACCCGTGCCCGAAGGCGTGGCCGCGTGGATCGCCTCGATCGCCTCCGGGTCGAGCTGCACCTGGCCCTTGGGCGCGCAGGCTCCCGGGAGCGGCGTCAGGGCCTGCTGGCTGGCGCGCACGGTCGGAGCGGTCGCGACCGGGATGGGCAGGTCCGGGGTCACCTCCGCCACGTCCGGGTTGGCGGCGAGCAGCCGCGCCGTGCCGGGCGAGACGGTCGCGGCCACGGCGTTGACCAGCGAGATGCTCTTCACGTCGGCGGCGTGCGTCGCCGACAGCACCGACATGACGCCCCCCTGCAGCTGCTTCACCGTGGCCGCCCGCTTCGCCGCGTTGGCGGCCGTATCCGGCAGGCCCGCGACCTGATCCTTGAGCACCACGATCACTTTGTCAGTAACGTCACGCGACAGAGCCTGGGCCTCGGCGGGTGTGAGGGCCACCCGGCCGCTCACCGCCGCATGAGCCGTCTGCGCCTGCGCTGTGGCGGCGCTGGCGGCGAGGGCCACGAGCAGGACAGACGACGTGATCGACGCAGCACGCAGCAACCTTGTGTATCGCATACCAGGGACCTTCTTCACGCATCGGCGCGCACAATGGTCAGATCCTGGCACCGTTAATACGCAAGTGTCCATTAACTGGCTATTAATTCCAAAGATCTTCTGCCCCGGGGGCGATGCCGGGCGGCCAGGGCCTGCGGGCTCGGCCGGAGTGCGGGCTCGGCCGGAGTGCGGGCGGCACCGGGGTGCGGCATCCTTGACGCGTGGCCGTGTGGATCGGCGTCGATGTGGGCGGAAAGCGGAAGGGCTTCGACGTCGCGCTCATCGATGGCCGCCGGGTTCTGGCGCTCCGGAGCCGCCTGGGGTGCGGGCAGGTCGTTGACCTCGTCATGGCGAGCCGGCCGGCAGTCGTGGCGATCGACAGCCCTCGCTCCTGCGCGCCCGAATGCCGCACTGCCCGCGACGGCGAGCTAAAGCTCGCCAGGTCAATCTGCGGTATCCGCTGGACACCCGACGCCAGACACGTTCATGCGAGCCCCTACTACGCCTGGGTCCTTGAGGGGCTTGCCCTGTTCGACGCGCTCGCCACCCGTGGCGTCGGGGCCATCGAGGTCTTCCCGACTGCCTCATGGACTCGCTGGCATGGCAGGCGAGGCAGCCGAAGCCGCGCGGCGTGGACTCGGCAGGGGTTGGCTGCCCTCGGTCTAGAGGGCGTGCCCGCGCGCACGAACCAGGACCAGCGGGACGCTATTGCCGCTGCGATGACCGCTCGCCAGCACAGCCTGGCCCTGACGGAGACGATAGGGGAAATCGTCGTCCCGGCCGGCTGCTGGTGACGCTGCAAATCTCAGGGTGAGTTCTGGCGATCGGCGTTTAGGGCCCGGCAGATCTGTAAGCAATTGTCATCACATTGCGGGATGAACGTTCCGCCTGGCGGCATAATCCGGCACCGAACCCTTCTCATGAGCCGAGAGAACGGCCCGGTGCCATTTCGTGAGCGATACCGCCGGGCGTCTCGCCTCACGTCCCTCCGCGGCCCGCGCAAAGCTTCTGCCGCGCCCGCCGGCGGCGGTCAGCTGCCGCGCGGCAGGCGGCGCCGCCAGCGGCGGCGCAGGCGGCGCTGCAGCCAGGTCAGCGGCACCGCGCCGGCGAAGCCGGCGGCCAGCGGCAGGAACGGCGCCGCAGGCTCGATCCGGACCGCGCCCGAGCCGGCGGCTGCAGCGGCCGCAGACGTCGCCGGCTTGTCGATGCCGGGCTTCAGGAACGTCGACGGGATGGGCAGAATCCGCCACCGTGACGGCGGCCACACGATCATGAACGCCCGGCCGACCACCGCGCTCTCCGGAATCGTCCCGTGGCCAGGATCGTTCTGCCGCAGGCGCGAGTCGTCGGAGACCGCCCTGTTGTCGCCCATCACCCACAGGCGGCCCGGCGGGACCACGATGTTGAACCGGCCCGAGTAGCCCGCGGGCGCCTCGCCGGGAGTTTCGCCGGGGTACAGGTACGACTGTTCGTGCAGGGGCACCCCGTTGACGGTGACCAGCCCCTGGGCGTTACAGCAGGCAACGTGGTCACCGGGAACGCCGATCACCCGCTTTATGAAGTCCGTCTGCCCTGGCGCCGTGCCGAACAAGCCGGCGATCGAGTCGAACACCGGCTTCAGCGTCGCGTCGTAGGCGCGGACGAACGGGTCGGAACTGGGGTGCGACGGAGCCGTCGGCACCCATGAGCCCTCGCCGTTGAATACGACGATGTCGCCGGGCTGGATGCTCCTGAAGTGATAGACGAGCTTGTTGACAAGGATCTTGTCGCCTATCTCCAGGGTGTCCTCCATCGACCCTGACGGGATAAAGAACGCCTGCACGATGAAGGTCTTGATCAGCAGCGCAATCGCCAGCGCGACGATGATGAGCACCGGGAGTTCATGCCAGAAGGAGCGCCGTCGCCTACGCCGCGCCGCTCCCGCTGCCCGGGCGCGGCCGTGGCGGGGCGTCCGGCCCGAGTCGGCAGGCCGGGCAGACGCAGCCCGGCCCGTCTCGCCGGCACCGTCGGCAGGAGGCTCGGCGGAACTCGCGCCGTGCGGACCAGGCATGCTGCCAGCGGGCTCCCCGTGCGGGGCGGCTGCGGCCTCGTCACCCCCGGAACCATCACCGGCGGTGTCGTCTGGCATTGGCTGGCCGATCAGCCGGTCACTCATGCCGCGCTCGCCGTTGCATCGCAATGAGCTTAGCGCTGCGAGCGAGGCCGGTTGGGCAGCGGCCCGGCGCGCGCCCCAGTGTCGGCCGGCATGCGACGGTTCGCCCGCGCCCGCCTCCTCCCGCGGCTGCACATCGGGGGAGGGACGGGTCAGGGCCACCGCAGGTGAGATACTAGACGCAGGGAGTCACTGCAACCGCGGCACTTCTGGCTGCATCCGGGAGTTAGACAGGCATGAAGAACGAACTCCTGCGTGATGTGCTGGCAGGATGCGCTGGGGTGCTGGCAGTCGCTGCCGTGATCGGCCTGCCAAAGGGGGCGGACACCGGTCAGGCGCGAGCTCAGTTCACCTACCAGCACGCCGTCCTGCTGCCGCATTACTCGAAGATCGGAGGGCCCGCTGTTCCGCAGGCGCCTCGGGTGAAGATCACCACCGGCCCCTGAGCGGGCCGTGGGAACCGGGCGGCGTGGCCGAGGCACGTCCCCGCCGCCAGGTGCAGGGGCAGCGATCCATTCTGTCCCAGAGACGTGCCACTATGAACCCGTGCCCTCGCCGCGCATCGAATGGACCGTAGCGGGCTGCATCGCCGGATGGGCGGCGGCCCGGCTGACCGCGGCCGACCGTTTCCGCCCGCTGGAGCGGGCGGCCGTGCCGCTGATGTCGCTGACCCCGCATGCTGCCGCGGCAGCTGGGGTGGCCGCGCTGATGCTGCGCCGCAGGGGCCCGTCGGTCCTTGCCGGGGCCGCCGCAGCCGCCATGGCCGCCGTGGTGGCCCCGCGCGCGTTCGCGCGCCGTCAGCCAGCCGCCGAAGGACCTGAGCTGAGCGTGCTGACCATCAACCTGCTGGCTGGCGGGGCCGCGGCGCCGGGGCTGGTCGAGCTGGTCCGCGCGACCGGTGCCGACGTTCTGTTCCTGCAGGAGCTGACCGACGACGCGGTGATGCGGCTCAAGCGGTCTGGCCTGAATGAGCTGCTGCCCAACGAGATGCTCGATATCGAGGGCTACCGCTACCGGGGCAGCGGCATTTACGCCCGTTACCCGCTGAGCGACGGCCTGGTCATCGGGCACAGCTACGCCTCCCAGCCGACCGCGCGGCTGGACCTCCCGTCCGGGCAGTCCGCGCAGTTTGTCTGCGTGCATCCGCATCCGCCGTTTCCCCCATGGTCCTGGGCTGCCGCGCCGCGCTGGCGCGGCGAGCTCGCAGCGCTGCCGCCGCCTGGCGACCCTCCGGTCATCCTCGTCGGCGACTACAACGCGACCCTCGACCACGCGCAGTTCCGCCGGCTGCTCCGTCTCGGCTACGTCGACGCGGCCAGCCAGGTCGGCAACGGCCTGGTGCCCACCTGGGGACCGGAGCCGCGGGGCAGGCCAGCTCTGTTCACCGTGGACCACGTGCTGGTCGACCCCTGCTGCGCCGTGCTTGCGACCTCGGTGCACGCGGTGCCGGGCAGCGACCACCGGGCTCTCTACGCCAGGTTCCGGCTGCCCTCCTGAAGCCTCCCCCTCCGGGGATCACGTCGCGCGGATCACGTCAGGCGCTGAACGCGGTTCCGGCGGCCTCCCGGCCGACGGCAGAACGGCCCAGGTAGCGGTACGTCCCCTCGGCCTGCAGCTCCCGCGCCGCCTCGGTCAGCGCGCCGAGCGCCGCGAACGCGAACGCCCCGCCGACCGAGATCCGGGCAACACCGAGTTCCGCGAGGTCGGCAACGGCCGGGACGCCCGGCATCGCGAGCACGTTGACCGGCCGTCCGACCGAGCTCACCAGCTCCCGGATGTCGCCGGCCGTGGTCAGGCCGGGAGCGTAGACGACGTCGGCACCGGCCTCGGCGTAGCGCTGCAGCCTGGCGATCGTGTCGGCGAGGTCGTTCCTGCCATGCAGGTGGTTTTCGGCGCGGGCGGTGAGCACCAGTCTCCGCGGCCCGGAGTGGGCCACCTCGGCGGCGGCCGCGATCCGGGCCGCCGCGAGCCCCACGTCATAGATCGGCTCGTCCTTGCGGCCGGTGAAGTCCTCGATCGAGCAGCCGGCCAAGCCCGCGTCGATCGCCGCTGCCACCGTGTCGGCGACTCCCTGCGGCTCGTCGGCGAACCCGTTCTCCAGGTCGGCCGACACCGGCAGGGGCGTCGCCCCAGCGATCAGCGCGGCGTGCCCGATGGCCTGGTCCCTGCCGACCGATCCATCCGGCATGCCCAGCGTGGCGGCGAAGCCACTGCTCGTGGTGGCCAGGGCCGCGAACCCGAGGGCGGCGAGCACGCGGGCCGACCCGATGTCCCACGGGTTCGGCAGCAGCAGGGGCTGACCCGGGCGGTGCAGCCGGAGGAACCCGGCCGCGAGATTTGCCGGCGTGGTCATGTCATGGCCTCCCTCGCGGGCGCTTCGCCGCGCTCGGCCCGGCGGCTGCGGCGCTACCGCATCCGCGGCGCTCAGCGGACCAGCCGCCCCGTCGCGCGCTCGGCAGCGGACGGCTCGTGTGGCAGCAGCCCCCAGGTACGGTACATGAACGCCTCGTAGGTGTCCGGGCCCTCGTGCGGCTGGAACAGGTAGCTGTCCCCGCTGATCCGGAGCACGGTCAGGCGCCACTGCGCGTAGTGGCACTCAGCCACGACGCTGCAGAGCCGCCGAGCCAGCGGCCGCAGAACGGCAAACATGGCCTCTCCTTCGTCTACTCCTACCCCCCGTGCGATCTCAGATTCGCCCTAAGACCGTGCGCACGGCATCGGGCATACGCCTTATCTGCGCGAGTCGCCGCGGATAGGCGTTCACGACGGCCGTGGTGTCAGGCGTTCACCTTGCTGATCACCTTGTCGGCATAACGGCGCAGCTTCGCTGCCTTCTCCTGCAGCGGCTCGCGGTCCGGGCCGACCTCGTAGGGCCAGCGGAAGCCGACGATGACGTCGGTCACCCCCAGGTCCTGGAGCCTGCGCGCGCCGTCCACGCTGTAGGCGTCCGGGGAGATCACGTGGATCTCGAACGGGCGGTCCGCGGTGGCCTCCTGGCGCCGGAACTCGGCCAGCCGGGCGAGCAGCCGTGGCAGGTCGTCGGGATCGCCGCCGCCGTGCAGCCAGCCGTCGCCCGTGCGGGCGGCGCGGCGCAGCGCGGCGTCGCTGTGCCCGCCGATCAGGATGGGGACCGGCTCGGTCGGCACCGGAGCGATCTTGACCGGCGGCAGGTCGAAGATCGCGCCGTGGTAGGCGAAGTAGCCGCCAGCGCAGAGGCCGCGGATGATCGCGATCTCCTCGTCCAGGCGCCGCCCCCGGTCGGCCCAGGGCACGCCGAGCACCTGGTAGTCCTCACGCCACGGGCTGGATCCCACGCCCAGTGCCAGCCTGTTGCCGGTCAGCACGGCCACGGACGTTGCCTGCTTGGCCGCCAGCACCGGGTTGCGCAGCGGGAGCTTCAGCACGAACGTCACGAAACGGATCCGCTCGGTGACCGCGCCCAGCGCCGGGATCAGCGAGAACGGCTCGAGAAAGGGCTTGTCCTCGAGGAAATCGCGGGTGCCGTCGGGGTTGAACGGGTAGACGCTCTCGGACTCCTCCGGATAGCAGATGCTGTCCGGCACGACGATCGAGTCGTAGCCGGCCTCCTCCGCGGCGAGGGCGAGCGGTGCGTAAAACGAGGGGCTCGTCATCGACTCGGCGTAGGAGAAGCGCACGTTACCTCCCGCCGGTGGGGCCGCTACCGCAATTGTCGGCCGCTGGTCCGCCGCCGCCAAACTGCCCAGCCGGCGCCGGCGATCAGCACGACCGCGCCGGCCACGACGTAGGTGATCCCGGCCACGCCGAGCGTGCCGCTGGCCCGCGGCTTGGCCTGGCTCGGCCGGCCGGCCGGCGCCGTCGGCGAGGCCGGTCGCGCCGGCGTGGCGGTGGCGGACAGCGAGAACGCGACCACGTTCCTGGCCGCCGGGACCAGCATCAGGCCGCCGGCCAGGCTCGGAGTGGGGAAGTGGTTGGCCACGGCTCCGATCGACACCTGCTGCCTGATCTTCCCGGTGGCGGGATCGAGCCCGTACAGCACACCGTCCTGGCCGATGGTCCAGACCAGCCCCGCGGCGAGGACCGGCGGGCCACCGCCCGTTCCAGACTTCCACAGCAGATGCAGGGCCGGCGGCGACCGGGCCGCGCGGACCGCGATCACTCCGGTGCGGCAGGGGAGATACACGGTCATGCCGGACAGGGCGATGCCGCCGTCGATGTCCTCGGGGCACGCGTTGGCCAGGGTGGCCTGCTGGTGGCCGATGCCGCCGAGATGCGCGCCGTCGAGCAGGTACACGATCGCGGATTTGCCGGTCAGGATGACCTGGCCGTCCGGCAGCAGCACCGGCGCCGTGGACATGTCAAGGTCGTTGGAGTTGTTGGTCGCCCAGTTGCTGGGCGCGAAATACTGCAGCAGCCGGAGGGTCGGCGACAGCTCGAGCACAGCGTCGCTGTCGTCGTACGCGTGCGAGTACGAGTAGACCGAGCCGTTGCCGGTGGCGACCCAGACGCTGCCCGCGGCACCGACGACCGGCGCCGCGCCGCCCATCCAGATGCCTCCCTGTGACTCGCCGGGCGCGGCGTCGACGGTGAACAGCAGCGGCCTCCCGCCGTCCTCCGGGACCGCGAACAGCCTGCCCTTGTAGGGCGGGCAGTCACCGAAGTTGCCGGCCATGCCGAACACCACCCGGCCGTCGTCCAGGGTCAGGCCGGTGCGCTGCAGCAGCGCCGCGGTGTTGACCCCGGCCGGGTCGACGTCCTCGGTCACCTCGGTCTTGCCCGACGCCGTTGACAGGCCGGTGAACATGTGCGCGGGCCTGCCATGGACCAGCTCGTCGGCCACCACGAAGATCTCGCCGCGCGAGGGGTCGATGACCGGCGTGCCGGTGATCCCCACCGTCGGCGTGATGTCGCCGCACGGCAGGTCCGCCGCGGGCACGGGCGCGCCGAGGTGGGCCGACCAGATCACGTCGCCGGTGCCCGCGGAGAGCGCGTAGACGGTGTCGTTCTCCGTGGCCACGTAGACCCGGCCGGCAAAGCTCAGCGGCTCGCCGTAGATCTCGCCATCCAGGGCGGGCGACGTCCAGGCCCTGGCCGAGGTGCGGACGGACGCGACGCCGCCCACGTCTGCGGTCCCCCGGGGGCTGCCGTGGTACACCGTCCACGAACCCGGCCCGGCCGGGCTGGACGCAGCTGCCGCGATGGGGCTGGCAAGCGCGGCTGCGCAGGCCGCCGCGCACAGGGCGATCAGCCCGGCGGGCAAGGCATGCGCCCGGAGACGCCCGCGGCAGCACCGGGAGCTCCGGTCGGCGTCTCTGGCCACGGTCACAGGCTACCGAGCAGACACCGGCGCGGTGCCCACGGTGATCCACGTGGGTGAGCGGCGGTTGCCGGGGAAAGCATCCGGGGCGGGGCATGACAGGCGTGTGGCACGCCAGAGCGGCAACGAGGGAAAGCAGGCATTCATGGAGATCAGTGCGCGCAACCAGCTGACCGGGACCGTCCGGAGCGTCAAGTCCGGAGCGGTCATGGCAGAGGTTGAGGTCAACGTCGACCCGGCCATCATCACCGCGGCGATCACCGACGCGTCGCGCGAGCGCCTGGGACTCAAGGAAGGAGACGAGGTGCTCGTCATCATCAAGGCGACCGAGGTGATGCTGGCAACGCGGTAGCCTCGCGGCCGCGCTGCACCAGAGAGATCCCCAGGTGAAGATGGCCGGTAACCCCGCGTTCCGGCCGACGGCACGGGGCGTGAGCCGCCCAGGCAGCTGGGCGATAGCTGGGCGGCTCTCGTACCGCCTAGGGCGCGCGCCGGCAGCCGTCACGCCGCCGGCGGCCGCGCCCGGGCAGGCCGGCCGGTCAGGCCGACAGCGCCTGCGCCACGTCCGCGATCAGGTCGGCGGTCGGCTCGATGCCGGCCGACAGCCGGATCAGCGACGCCGGCGCGGTCTCCGAAGGCCACCGCGCGCGCCGCTCCCAGCTCGACTCGACCCCGCCGAAGCTCGTCGCCGGCACGATCAGCCGCGCCGCGGCGATCACCGAGTCCGCCTCGGCCGGCGAGGCCCCGGCCAGCTCGAACGACAGGAGCGGCCCGAACCCCCCGGTCATCTGCGCGGCCGCTACGTCCAGCGTCGTGGCGGTGACGCCCGGGTAGTGCACCGCGCGTACCCGGGGATGGCCGGCCAGGTACCGCGCTATCGCCAGCGCGTTCTCCGACTGCCGGGTGATCCGCAGGGCCAGCGTCTTCATGCCGCGCAGCACCAGCCAGCTCTCGAATGGCCCGGGGATCCCGCCGCCGAGGGACCGCCACTCCCGCAGCCCGCGCAGCAGCTCGCCGTCGCGGGTGACCACCGCGCCGAGCAGCACGTCGGAGTGCCCGGAGATCGCCTTCGTCAGCGAGTACACCGACGCGACCGCGCCCAGCTCCAGCGGCCGCTGCAGCAGGGCGGTGGCGACGGTGTTGTCCACGGCCATCGGCGCCCCCGCCCTCGCCGCGAGCTCGCCGAGCCGGGCCAGGTCGGCGACGCGCAGCAGCGGGTTGATCGGCGTCTCGGCCCACAGCACCGCGGGCGCCGCGCACAGTTCCCGCTCCACGGCCCCCAGGTCGAGCAGGTCAACGGGAACCGGCTTGGCTCCGTGCGGCTGCAGCCGCATGGCCAGCGCCCGCGTGTTGTAGTAGCCGTCATCCGGCAGCAGGATCCGCTGACGGCCCGCCGCCAGGCAGAGCATCAGCGCCATCGACGCGGCCTGCCCGGAGGCGAACGCCACCGCCTCGGCCTCCTCGAGAGCACCGAGCGCCTGCTCGAGCGCCTCCCAGCCCGGGTTCCCGTCCCGCCCGTACCCGCCCGGCTCTCCCCACGACACGTACACGCTCGCGGGCACCAGCGGCGGGCTGAGGGGGGAACCGGGCCTTCGCTCGGTACCGGCGTGGACCAGGGCTGATTCGCGCGATGCTGCATCGGAAGAGGTGGTCACGGGCTTATTCTGCCCAACCGCCGCAGAAGGTCAGGAAGACCGTACGCCTGGCCGCGGCTGGCGTGGCTGACCGGTACCGGGCCGCGGCCGGCTTCGTCGTGTCCGGTGCAGCCGGCCGGGTTGGCCGCCGCCAGGGGTGGGCAAAGTCAGCCCAGAGCCACTGGTGGAAACTGGCCAGGAGGGCATGACTGCGCGCGGGCGAGCCAGCAACGGCGGATCAGCCAGGTGAAGGGAGACCGGTGTCGTGGCTGCTGGAGTTTACGCGGCTACGGGCGGTGAGAGCCGGATGCCCAGGGCCGGCCTGGTCGCGGGGCGAGCCCTGTGACCGCAGGAGGCGGGCATGCCGTGCACCGCGCCGGACGTGACCACTGCCTGGCGCCGTCGCGCACCGCCGGTACCCCGGCTGGCGGAGCCCGCTATCGGCGCATGTTTCCGGACCTGCCGCCGCTCGCCGCGGACATCTCGGCCCTGCAGGCAGCGGGCGACGCGGGCGGGCTGTGCGACGCGGCAGCAGGGCGGCAGGTTCGGGCCGGCGGCAGCGATGACGCGGCCGGCGCGGCGGGCTGGCCCTTCTTCGGCCAGCTGATCGGCCACGACATCACAGCCGACCGCTCCCCGGTCGGGCCGCACGCCGATGTCGCGGCACTGCGCAACGCCCGCTCGCCCAGGCTGAACCTCGAGATGGTCTACGGGCACAATCCGGTGGACGCCCCGTACCTGTACGACCTGCATGACCCGGCCAAGCTGCTGACCGGCAATAACGGGCTCGACCTGGCCCGCAACAGCCAGGGCGTCGCCCTGATCGGCGACCCGCGCAACGACTCCCAGGTCTTCGCCGCCCACCTGCACCTGGCGCTGCTGCACAGTCATAACGGCCTCGTCGACCGGCTGCGGGAGGACGGGGAGGCTGAGGCCGAGCTCCTTGATGCCGCCAGGCGGGCGCTGACGAGGCACTATCAGTGGATCGTGGTGCACGACTTCCTGGCCCGTCTCGTCGGCAGCGATCTCGTCAGCGACGTGCTCACACAGGGAGGGCGCTTCTTTTCCCCGGCGCCCGGCGAGAGCTACTTGCCGCTGGAGTTCGCCGACGCCGCGTTCCGTTACGGGCACAGCCAGATCCGGCATAGCTACCAGCTGCAGCCAGGCGGCCAGGAGCTTCCCCTTTTCCCTGCGCTGGCCGGTTTCGCCCCGATTACCCCTGATCGCCGCGTGGACCTGGGGCAACTCTTCGACCTGCCCGGCCACCCCCCCGCACAACGGGCCAAGCGGATAGACGGCACGCTGCCGACGAGCCTGATCCGCCTTCCGCGGCAGGTCACCGGAGACGTGGAGGTCGCCGCCTACCGCTCGCTCGCGGTCCGTGACCTGCTGCGGGGGATGGCGACCAGCCTGCCGTCCGGGGAAAGCGTGGCCTCTGCCATGGGGATCACGCCACTCACCGCCGACCAGGTCGGCCCGCGCTGGGCGGCGGGTACCCCGCTGTGGTTCTACATCCTCAAGGAAGCCGAGGCCCGCGCGGCCGGCGACCATCTCGGGCCGGTGGGCGGTCGCATCGTCGCCGAGGTTCTCATCGGGCTGCTCCGCGCCGACCCCGACTCCTACCTGACCGCGGACCCGTCGTGGACGCCGACGTTGCCCAGCCGCGACGGCACCGGCTTCACCTTGACCGACCTCCTGATATTCGCCGCCGATCACCAGGCGGGCGGGAGATAGCCGCCGTTGGCGCGAGGCCGGCCGTCCATCGTGTCCCATTCCAGCTCGGCGCCCGGGCGGTAGCCGGCGCTCAGGAAAGGCGCTGCGCGCTGGCGTTGCCAGGATATGCAACCGCTGGCTGCATATCGTGAGGTTGATGTGCTACCTTCGGTTGCAGATACATATGGGAGCGCGCGGTGGCCGCAACGGGACCGGCGGGCGCCCATCCCCCAGTGGGAACGCCTGGCAGCCGGATACTCCTACGACCTCCACGCCGGCCATGACGGCAGCTAGGGCAAACCACTAGCCGGCGACGCCCGACCGTGGGCAGTGCCCGCGATCTGCCGGCGGGCGCGTCGCGCGGCACCACGCCGTGGCGCCGCTAGGGCTGGCCTCAGCGTGCTGGGTGGCTCCGGTCCGGCAGATGGGCGGGATGGACATCGGACCCGCGACCCGGCTCGGCTCGTTCGTGTTCTTCATCGCCGTATGGGTGGCGATGATGGCCGCGATGATGCTGCCGGGCGCGGCCTGGCGACCCGCTGCACGCCAGCGCCCCCGGCCGGTCGCTGGGCGCGGGCTGGCTCAGCGAGCGGGGGCGTCGGCCGGGTACTCGGCGGGATAGGGCTCGGCGTAGTCGGCCGACCGGCTGACGTTCTCCCAGGCGGTGGCCTCGGCGAGCTGCCGCCTGGAGTAGCCGATCGCCATGTTCACCGCGGTCGCGCCGAGCAGCAGGTGCGAGGGCGGGTTGTCGCGCTTGACGGTGTTCACGATGATTTCGGCGGCGCGCGCCGGGTCACCGGCGGGACCGGCTGGGCTGCGGCGCATACGGCGATCCATGGTTCCGATCGTGCTGTCGTAGTCGGCGGGGATCTCGTGCACGGTCATCGAGGAACCCGCCCAGTCGGTGGCGAAACCGCTCGGCTCTACGACCATGACCTTGATGCCGAACGGCGCGGTCTCGACGGCGAGCACGCGGCTGAAGCCGTCGACCGCGAACTTGGCGGCCTGATAGCTGGCGATGCCCGGCGAGCCGCCCACGCGCCCGCCAACCGAGGAGAACTGCACGACGGTGCCGCCGCCCTGCGCCCGCAGCTGCGGGATCGCCGCCTTTGACACGTTGTACACGCCCCAGAAGTTGGTCTCGAACTGGGCGCGGAAATCGGCCTCGTCGCCGGTCTCGATGGGCGCGACGTTCGCATACCCGGCGTTGTTGACGACGACGTCAAGCCGGCCGAAGCGCCCGGCACCCGCCGCGACAGCGGCGCGGGCCGCTCCGGCGTCGGTGACGTCGAGGGCGAGCGGCAGCACGCTGTCGCCGTACCGCTCCACGATCTCGGCAAGCTGCCCGGGCTGGCGCGCCGTGGCGACGACCTGGTCACCAGCGTCGAGAGCGGCACGGACGAGCGCGCGGCCGAAGCCGCGCGAGGAACCGGTGATGAACCACACGTGCTGCATGAGGCGTCGCGTACCCTTCTGGCTTTCCCTTGAATCACCTGCGCACCGGGCGTGCCGGACCCTGCCGCCACCGTGCACATCCCCGTCTCGCGCTGGTCCGGGCCCACGCCAGCCGGAACTGAGGGGAGCTGTGCCCGTCCCATCGCGACCAGACGGGACCTGCATGCCCGCGGCCAAGCGCCGCGTCATGGCCGCTGGCGGGTCAGAGGTCCGGGATGCCGAGGTCGAGGCTGGGGCGGTCCAGGCCCCCGTCGACCTCGAGGACCTTCCCCGTAATGTAGCTCGCGGCCGGAGAGGCCAGGAACAGAACCGCCGCCGCGACCTCTTCGGCGTCCGCGATCCTGCCGAGCTGGGTGGCGCGCTCCATCTGGCTCCGGAGCTCGTCGTTGGTCACGACGATGTCCAGGGCCGACGTCGCCACGGAGCCGACCGCGATCGCGTTCACGCGGATCCTGGGCGCCAGGTCGGCAGCTGCCAGCCGGGTGTACTGGGACAGCGCCGCCTTGACGGTGCCGTAGCCGAGGTAGCCGCGGCCGGCGACCCGTCCGATGACCGACGAGATGTTGACGACCGCGCCCGGCTGCCCGGGGGAGGCCAGCAGATGCGGCACGGCCGCCAGGGTCAGGGCGTGCGCTATCCCGACGTTGAACATGAACGCGTCGGCCAGGTGCCGCGGCCTGGTCGCAAGGAACGGCCGCGGCATCGCCCCGCCGACGTTGTTGACCACGATGTCCAGCCGCCCGAACGCGCCGACGGCGGCGCCGGCCAGGCCGGCCGCGGCGTCGAGGTCGGTGAGGTCGGCGGGCACGGCCACCGCCCGGCGCCCGGCCGCCTCGATCGCGCGCGCCACGCCCGCCAGCTGGTCCGCGGTGCGCGCCGCGATCACCACGTCGGCGCCGGCCTGAGCCAGCGCGATCGCGGTGGCCGCGCCGATGCCCCGCCCGGCGCCGGTCACCACGGCAGCGCGGCCCGTGACGCGGAAGCGATCCAGGATCATCAGCGAGTCCCTGAGCGTCGGGTGAGGCAAGCCTACGAAGGACTAGAACACGTTTCAATTCGCGAGCGGCTCTGGTATTCCGGCGCCGGCGTTGGCGACTCTGCTGCGCGGCGAAGATTCGGCGAGCCGCGGAAGGGTTCATCTCCATGATCTGGGGTCCTCACCAGCAAATAGAACTGTCAAGGCTCCCAGATCATGAAAGGCCGCTCTCCGGTACGGCTGAGCCGTCCGCTCCCCCCGGGCCCGGTGCTGCTGCCCGCACGGGGCCGGCGCGGCGGCGCCCGTCACCGGCGCGTCTGGGCCGCCGCGGCGCGCCCTGGCAGACTTGACGCGTGACCGGGGTGACCAGCACGCGCGACGCCCGTCACCGGCGCGTCTGGGCCGCCGCGGCGCGCCCTGGCAGACTTGACGCGTGACCGGGGTGACCAGCACGCGCGACGCTGCCGCGGCAGACGGCCGCGGGCCGGAGGGCGAGGCGGCGGCGGTCGTGACGTTCTGGCAAGACCTGGGGCTCCCGGGGCTGGTCGACGTGCACACGCATTTCATGCCGCCGAACGTGCTCGCCAAGGTATGGGCCTTCTTCGAGCAGGGCCGTGCCCGCACCGAGCAGCCGTGGCCGATCGCCTACCGGCAGCCCGAGGAGGAGCGGGTGGCGCTGCTGCGCGCGTTCGGGGTGCGCAGGTTCGGCGCGCTGGCCTACCCGCACAAGCCGGGCATGGCCGCGTGGCTGAACGCGTGGGGCGCAGACTTCGCGGCCCGGACCCCGGACGCGGTGCACAGCGCCACGTTTTTCGCCGAGCCGGGCGCCGCGGCGTACGTGGCGGATGCGATCGGCGCGGGCGCGCGGCTGTTCAAGGCGCACCTGCAGGTCGGCGGCTACGACCCGCGCGACGAGCTGCTCGCGCCGGTGTGGGGGCTGCTGGCCGAGGCTCGGGTGCCGGTCGTGGTGCACTGCGGTTCCGGGCCGATGCCCGGGCGGTACACCGGGCCCGGGCCGATCTCCGAGGTGCTCGCGCGCAACCCGCGGCTGACCGCGATCATCGCGCATCTTGGCGCGCCCGAGTACGGGGAGTTCCTGCGCCTTGCCGGGCGCTATCCCGGTGTGCACCTGGACACCACGATGGCCTTCACGGACTTTCTTGAACGCCTGGCGCCGTTCCCGGCCGGGTTGCGGCCAGCGCTGGCCGCGGCGGGCGACCGGATCCTGCTGGGCAGCGACTTCCCGAACATCCCCTATCCGTACCTGACCCAGCTGGACGCGCTCGCCCGGCTGGATCTCGGCCCGGCCTGGCTGCGCGCCGTCTGCCACGACAACGCCGCCCGGCTGCTCGGGTTGTGAGCCATGCCCAGCCGCCGCACGGATGCCAGCGCCGAGGCCGGGAAACTGGCGCCTTACCAGCGCAAGCGGGACTTCGAGCGCACGCCGGAGCCCAAGGGCGCGGCGCCGCAGGCCGGCGAGACCGGCGCCCTGCGGTTCGTCGTGCAGCGGCACCGGGCCCGCCGGCTGCACTATGACCTGCGGTTCGAGATCAATGGCGTGCTCGCCTCCTGGGCCGTGCCGAAGGGCCCGACGCTCGATCCCAACGTGCGGCGGATCGCCGTGCACGTCGAGGACCATCCGATCGAGTACCTCCTCTTCGAGGGGATCATCCCGCGCGGGGAGTACGGCGGGGGCGACGTGATCGTGTGGGACACCGGCACCTGGGAGCCGCACGAGACCGACGACCCCGCCGCCGCCGTCGCCGGGGGCGAACTGCACGCGGACGTGCACGGCGAGAAGCTGCGTGGGCGGTTCATCCTGGTGCGGACCGGCCACACCCGCGAGGACGAGAACCAGTGGCTGCTGCTGCACAAGCACGACGAGTACGCGGTTCCCGGCTGGGACCCGGAGGACTACCCCCGGTCCGTGCTCAGCGGGCGCACCAACGACGAGGTCAAGGCCGACCCGGAGCGGATGTGGCGGTCCGACCTGCCGCCCGCCGAGGCGTCGGTGCCGGTCGCCGACGGCAGCGGCGGCAGGGCAGCGACGGCTGGCAAGGTGGCGACGGCCGGCAAGGCGGCGACGGCCGGCAAGGCGGGCGCCGCGCCGCGGGCCGCGGCCGGCGGGAAGGCCGCGAAGGCCGGCGGCAAGGAGCCCGCGAAGGCTGGCGGCAAGGAGCCCGCGAGGTCCAGCGGCAAGGCCGCGCGGGCCGACCTCAGCGGCGGGCCGGGCAAGGCCGAGCTTGCGGCGCTCGACGCCATGGGCGGCGCCGGCGGCACCTGGGAGGTGTTCGGCCGCAGGCTCAAGGTGACCAACCTGGACAAGGTGCTGTTCCCTGGCCGCGAGGGCGAGCCGCCGGTGACCAAGCGGGAGTTCATCGGCTACGCCGCCAGGATCGCTCCCGTCGTGCTGCCGTACCTGCAGGACCGCCCGCTCAACATGCACCGTTTCCCCGGCGGCGCCGGGACCAAGGGGTTCTGGCACAAGCAGCTGCCCGATCACGCGCCGGACTGGGTGCCGCGCTGGGACAACCCCGACGCCGAGCCCGGCGAATCCACCACCTACCTGGTCGTGAACGAGCCGGCCGCGCTGGTGTGGGCGGCGAACTTCGGCGCGCTCGAGTGGCACGCCTGGACGTCCACGACCGAGCGCCCCGACCTGCCCACCTACGCGCTCATCGACATCGACGCGGGCTCGGCCACGACCTGGGAAGACGTGCTGGTGCTGGCCAGGCTGCACCGCACCGCGCTGGACCACCTCGGCGTGCGGGCGCAGCCGAAGCTGACCGGCCACACCGGGATCCAGATCTGGATCCCCATCGAGCGCGGACCCACCTTCGACGAGACCCGCAAGTGGGTTGAGCAGCTGTCCAAGGCCATCGGCGCGATCGTTCCCCGCATGGTGAGCTGGGAATGGGACGTGCACAAGCGGGGCGGCCTGGCGAGGCTGGACTACACGCAGAACGTGCGGAACAAGACCCTCGTCGCGCCGTACAGTCCCCGTCCTGCCGCCGGCGCGCCGGTATCGGCGCCGATCGGCTGGGACGAGCTTGACGATCCATCGCTGCGTCCCGACGGCACCACGATCCGCACGATTTTTGAACGTTTGGAAAGCCGCGGTGACCTGTTCGCCACGGTGCTCGGGCCCGGGCAGCGGCTGCCGCCCATCCACTGACCGTGGACGAAGCGCGCCGCGGGCTGAATGCGAGCCACGGGGGCTGGCCCGGCTGGCGAAGAGGCATCCTTGCAGCTCTGTCAGCTCCCGCCAGCGCCATCTGGACGCCGGTAAGAGAGGACTACCGCGTCGTCGTACTTGAACAGCCGCGCCAACTCCTCGTTGGTCTTCCGCTCGCCGGCGGTGTCGGCCGGGAGCTGTAGGCGCAGTTGCTCGTAGAGTGCGAAGCGGTCGAGGTTTATCAGGGTGTCCAGCGCTGAACCATAGAGTCTTGCTGCGACAACCGAGCCCCGGTACGACAGATATGCCAGTACGTAGGGGATGACGGCGACCAGCACCCACAGCCGGTATGGCCACAGGAATAGCACTGCCGTTGCAGAAGCGAGCGCAGATATGAACGTCATCCGTACGGCAAGATCCAGCTGTGAGCGCTGATCATTGACGTAATCGACATGACCTGGCGGTGCAATCAGCAGGAGCTGGGGCACGATCTGCAGCGCATTCAGGCCGTACTGGCTGCCAGCATTGGACTCCGAGCGCCGCAGCGCGTTCCCCAGCCGCGTGGGCATGATCTGGCTAAGCCCGCGGGGAAAGGTATCAATGACACGGCTCGTTTCGTCCAGCCTGGATTGGAGCGGCGTCCGCACGGCAGGAGCCCGGACACCTGCCCGCGAGAAGTAGACCAGTTGGTCCTGCGTGCGATTCTGCTCCTCGGCGAGGTCCTGGCACAGGCGCTGGTAGCGCAGAATCCGCCGGGCGCGTATTGCCTGAGCGAAAGGCGATGTTCCCCAATATCCCTCAAAGAACTGCACTATGGCGAATTGAATAGGGTGAATCAGCACCCCGAGTGCGACGCTGAGGAATGCCAGGAAAGCAATACCGCCGACACCAAGCTGCTCGAGAGACTTGACTGCATGACCCCAATTTGGGGAGTGCTCCCAGCTGCCTGAGGTGATCAGCACGTAGACAAAGATAACATAGAGCGATGAAGGTATGACGCTGACAACGCTGAAGTACCGGCCAATGGTCTGTGCCATTCCAGTACTGATATCGATGATGCCACCACTTGCCATGATCAGCCTGTCCCAGGCGTGGCCGTCTCATCGGGAGTGAACCACTCTCCGCACTCCCGGCACCAGTACCGGTTACCTGACTTCACCGCGCTCTTCGTGCCGCAGGCCGAATGGACAGCGGTCTCGACCGCTGCCTTCTGCCCGGCGCCGGGGGGGTCGCTTGGCGGGTAGGCGGAATCCAATATCGCCACCAGCATCAGCAGCGCTATCCGCGAGCCCATACCCATTGATCGCCCCTCCTGCCTGGAGCTTACGCCGGGCACGGGACACGGTCGATACTGTCTATGACCTACGTGACGTGGCTTGACCGACCTGGCATGATTTGCGATGTGTCAGACCCGCAGGCTACGCAGCAGCCGCGGGCGGTGAGTGCGCAGCACGAACTCAGACCCAGCTGGTGGAGCCGCCCGTCTCCATGGTTCTGGGGACTGCTAGTTCTGCTGCTGATAGCGGCGATAGCTGTCACGCAGGTGCCGCGCCTATCTGCGGTGTTCTCAGCGCGCGGAGCCAAACATAATCAGGCTGCGCCGACGGCACTGCCCACTTTGTCCGGTCCGGCCTACACACAAGCCATGGTCGTCGGCCGTGACTTCATCGGTGCCAATCTCAGCGGCGCCCAACTGATGCGCCTCGACCTGCGGGGCAAAGACTTTCAGCACGCTGACGCAGCTGGCGCTGTGTTCGCGGGCAGTCTTCTCAACGGAGCGAACTTTTCGTACGCTGACCTGCGCGGGGCGGATCTAAGAGGCACGTGTTTGCGTGGTGCCGAATTTACCGGGGCGGACCTTGCGGGTGCGGATTTCACGAACGCTGATGTCACCGGTGCGACGGTTGCCTCGGCAGCTACATCCACCGCAATCGGGTGGGCGTCGGGCTCGGCATCATCGGTGTGTCCCCTGGGCTGACCATTCCCGGAATCGGGGTGCCAAGTCGATCTTGTCCTGGCCGGCAAGCAGTGCCTCCAGCGCTGGCACGGCCTTGTCCGCGCGCAGTACCTCGTAGTCGACGTAGCGGCCCCGGCGGAGCGTGTACCCGGATGGGTCGGTGATGTCGCGGGCCACGACGCAGCAGTTCGAGCCGAGGATGGCTGCCGTGTCTACCCAGCAGACCGTGTCCGGGACCGCGGCGATGAGGCGGTCGAGGGGAACCATGCTCCCCGCCCGGTAATAGTCCCAGGACCAGTGGCCCAAGAGAGGTCCGCCGGTGAACGGGGGCCACAGCGCCTCCGGGGCGCCCGCACGCGGCATTACCGCCCAGCCTGGTTCCGGATGAGCGGGCGTGTACCGTGCGTAAATCACGATCAGCGCCGTTACGTCATCGCCGTACGTCCACCCCAGCAGCGAGCCGTCCCGGGGGATCGGAACACCGCGAGTCAGGGCGCTAACCGCTTGGTGGGGGACGGTAGCACTGCCCTCAGCATCGATGTCAACGACGTCTCCGGAAGGCCATGACCAGAGTGAG
>Ga0335075_10001859_pt1 | contig 34343 bp, 31 predicted proteins | sample Lox_Sample_24_FD_206723 | JGI IMG/M metagenome (GOLD analysis project Ga0335075, IMG submission 206723) | Soil microbial communities from Loxahatchee National Wildlife Refuge, Florida, United States - Lox_Sample_2.4 | ecosystem: Environmental > Terrestrial > Soil > Wetlands | place: USA...
TCTCTGGCTGGGACAACGAGGCTTGAAAATCGCCGATTCCGCTACACTCCACCGTCGATATGGCCGTCCCTAAGAAAAGAACTTCGCGTGCCCGGCGTGACAAGCGTCGCGCGACCCATACTGCCGCCAAGGCTCGAGTGAACCACTGCGTCAAGTGCCACTCGCCGCGGCTTCCTCACCGTGTTTGCCCCAATTGCGGGGACTACAAGGGACGCGAAGTAGTCGCACAGCGGAATCCCGCCATCGGCGGAGCCGTTCCAGGCGAGTAGTTGCTGCGCGGCGGGACCACGGTCGCGCTCGATGGATTCGGAGTTGAGGGTGGCTTCGACCTGCTCGAAGCGGGCGCGAAGGCGGCCGCTGCCGACGGCATCAACATCCGTGTCTTCGGACCGGCGTCCGAACTGGATTTCGCCGACTCTCCGAACGTAACCCTGGTCGACACGGCCGAGTTCATCGCCAATGACGATGACCCGGTCCCGGCGGTCCGGACCCGTCCCGATTCCTCGATCGTCCGTGCCGTCGCCGACGTGAAGGCGGGTGAATCACAGGCCGTCGTCAGTCTCGGTTCGACCGGTGCGACGATGGCCGCCGCGACCTTCGGCCTGAAACGGTCCCGTGGCGTGAAGCGCCCGGCTCTCGCCGCTCAGGTTCCGCTGCCCGGCAAGACCGTGCTCTTCCTCGATGTCGGTGCCAATCTCGACGTCAGGGCCCAGCATCTGGTGCAGTTCGCCTATCTCGGGGCCGCATTCTCGAAGGCCGCGCTCGGGGTCGAGGCACCCCAGGTGGGACTGCTCTCGGTCGGCGAGGAGGCCGGCAAGGGCAAGGAGGAAGTGGTCGAGGCCCACGCGACGCTGAGCGGTTCCGGCGAGATCGAGTTCATCGGCAACGTCGAGGGCCGCGACATCCCGGCCGGTACCGCGGACGTGATCGTGACCGATGGTTTCACCGGGAACATCACCTTGAAGGCGATGGAGGGCGCGGTCAAACTGGTCGGCTCGGCGATCGGCTCGGCCGCCAGGAAGAACCCGATCTCGGCGGTCGGCGGACTGATGATGAAGCCCGCGATGAGCGGACTGAAGAAGGATCTCCATCCGGACACGACCGGGGGCGCGATCCTGCTCGGCCTGCGAAGTGTCGCCGTGGTCGGTCACGGCAGCTCGGGCGCGGACGGGGTCGCGAACGCGATCCGCCTGGCCGCCCGTGCCGCGGCCGCCGACGCGCCCGGACTGACCGAAGAGATGCTCCACCGGGTCGGCGCCAATCGCGGCGCGACCGGGCCGGCCAACCCCGCGTGATAGGAAATGTCAAATGAAACTTGATGCGAAATTCGATGGAAACCGTGACGCCGTGCTGGACCTGGTGCGGCAGCATCTGGTCACCGAGCTTGAGCTGAAGCCGGAGCAGATCACGGAGGGAGCCCGCTTCAAAGAGGACTTCGACGCCGATTCGCTCGACCTCTACGAACTGGTCATGGAGCTGGAGGACCGCTACGAAATCACCGTTTCGGAGCAGGAAGCCGGCCAGATCAGCACGGTGGGAGACGCCGTTGACTTTGTCATGGCTAAAGCGAGTACGTGAGGGCGGGCCCGGGCGCGAGCCCGACGGCAGCACCCTGAAGGAGCTGATCGCCGAGCTCCCGGATGAGGCCCGCACCGCCGCGCTCACCCATTCCTCGTGGGCGGAGGACCGGGTCGGCTCGTACGAAAGGCTCGCCCTGCTCGGTGACAGCGTGCTCGGGCTGGCGATCGCCGACGAGCTGTACCGCACGCTTCCCGGCCTCGATGCCGGTGCGCTGACGAAGATCCTCAACCAGGCGGTCAGCGGAACCTCCTGCTCGGCGGTCGGCCGGGAGCTGGGGATCCCGGAGATGCTGCTGGAGGCGGATCCGGCCTCCAACGACGGCAAACAGACCCCGGCCCGCCTGCTGCTCGAAGGTGAGCGCCCGCTGCCCGAGATCACCGAGGCGATGATCGGCAGCTGCTACCTGACCTTCGGTTTCGAAAGGACCGCGCCCGCGGTCGTCGACGCCTTCCGCGACCGGATCGAGACGGTTCAGGCGAACCGCACCGACTTCAAGTCCGCCCTTCAGGAAGCCGTCGCCCGGCGCGGCGAGATGGTCGAGTACGAGGTGGTCGGCTCCAGCGGCCCCGCCCATCAGCGCACCTACAAGGTCGCGGTCAAGCTGGCCGGAAACGAGATCGGCCGGGGTGAGGGACGCAGCAAGAAGGCGGCCGGACAGGCGGCCGCGGCCGCTGGTCTCGAATCACTCGGCGATTGATCCCGCAAATAGCGGTATTGAGCGCTTCGGCCGTCCGATGGGATGGTCAGTTTTAACGGCATATGTATCTGCGCTCGGTAACCATGAAGGGGTTCAAGTCGTTCCCCGAGAAGACGGAGCTGAAGTTCGATCCCGGCGTCAGCGTGATCGTCGGCCCGAACGGCTCCGGCAAGTCGAACATCACCGACGCGGTCCTCTGGGCGCTCGGCGAGCAGAGTCCGGGCGCGATTCGCGGCACCTCGATGCAGGACGTGATCTCGGTCGGCGGCAAGGATGTCGGCGCGAGATCCTCGGCCGAGGTCGAGGTGGTGATCGACAACTCCGAGGGCAAGATCGACACCGAGCTGTCCGAGATCGCGATCACCAGGCGGCTCGACCGCAACGGGGACGGCGAGTACCGCCTGAACGGTGCCCGTTGCCGTCTGGTCGACATCGTCGAGATCCTCTCCGACGCCAACCTCGGCAAGGAGATGCACTCGGTGATCAGCCAGGGCCGGGTCGACTCGATCGTCCACTCGAAGCCGCGGGAACGTCGCCAGCTGATCGAGGAGGCGGCCGGGCTGGGCAAGTACCGCAAGCGCCGCCGCCGTTCCGAGCTGAAGCTGAACGCCACCCGGGACAACCTCGACCGGGCGCTCGACGTCGAGCGTGAAGCCCGGCGCGCGCTTCGCCCGCTGAAACAGCAGGCCAACTCGGCCGAGATCGGCGCCAGGATCGAACGCGAGGAACTCGGCCTGCGGGCCAAGCTGGTCGCGGAGGAGCTTCGTTTCGGCGAAGACCGCCTGGAGGCGGCGCGTGAGGCGGCCCGACAGGCTCGGGGTCTCAGGGAGGGCCTGGAGAAGGAATCGGCCGCGGTGTCCGAGCGCCGCAGCGCCGCCGAGGAGCGTTTCGCCGAGCGGGATCGTGAACGCACCGCGATCTGGGGGCTGTTGAACTCGCTGCGTTCCGGCCAGGAGAAGATCTCGATCGGCACCTCGGCGGTGGTCGAGCGGGGCCGGATCCTGGAACGCCGGCTGGAGAACCTGCGGCTCGAGCTCGCGCCGCTCACGCTGGACGTCGGGTCCAGCGGCAGTGCCAGCGAACGGGCGAAGGCGCTGGTCGAGGAGCTTTCCGAGGTGGACGCCGGTCTCGCGACCGCGGCCGAGGGTCTGCGGCAGGCAAGGGCGGATGGGCGCGAAGCCGACCGGCTCGACGCGCTGGGCCACGTCCACAAGGGCGCGGAGCGCGCGGTGCGCCACGCCCGCCGGGCCGAAGGTCTCCTGGGTGAACGCCACCGTGAACGGCTCGCGGAGCGCATGGAGGCGGTCGAGGCTCTGATCGCCCTGGTCGAGGAGGTCCGCGGCGCCGCGGAGGCGACCGGCCAGGCGGTTCGGGATCGGATCGGCCGGGCCGAGAGGACCGTGATCGGCGATCAGGGCGACGCCGACGAGATCGCGGCGGAACTGAAGCGATGCTCGGATCAGGAGGTCGAGATCCAGGCGAAGCTGAGGGCCGTGGCCGAGCAGGTGACCAAGGCCGAGGTCGAGGCCGCCCATCTCGGCGACCGCCGCAAGGAGGCCGCCGGTGAGCTTTCCCGCATCGCCGACAAGCTCGGGGAGGAGATCGCCGAGGCCGACGAACCACTTTCCGACGAGGAACGCGAGCAGATCGACCGCCGCCTCACCAACCTGCGTCTGCGGCGCGAGCGCCTCGGTCCGGTCAACCCGCTGGCCCAGCGGGAGTATGAAGAGGCGATGGAGTACGTCGAGCAGCTGGTCTCGCAGCGCGAGGACACCGAGCGCGGCATGCGCGAGCTCGAGGGCGTGATCCGGGACATCGACGCCGAGATCAAGCGTTCCTTCGACGAGACCTTCGCCGCCACCGCCCAGAATTTCGAGGAGATGATCGCCCAGCTCTTCCCGAACGGCAGCGGCAGGCTGCGTTCGGTCGATCTGCGCCCGGCCCCCGAGGCGAAGTCGGAGGTCGAAGGCGAAGACGACACGGAGGCCGAGAGCTCCGCGGACGCGGAGGCCGAAGAGGACGACATCGCCTCGGACTTCGGCGTCGAGCTCGAAGTGACCCCGGAAGGCAAGCGCATGCGCCAGATGAGCCTGCTCTCCGGCGGTGAGAAGGCGATGACCGCGCTGGCCTTCGTCTTCGCCGTGTTCCTCGCCAGGCCCTGCCCGTTCTACATCCTGGACGAGGTCGAGGCGGCGCTGGACGACACCAACATCAACCGTTTCCTCGAACTGGTCCGCCAGTTCTCCGACCGGACCCAGTTCGTGATCGTGACCCACCAGAAGCTGACCATGGACGCGGCCGACGTGCTGTACGGAGTCAGCATGGGCGGCGATGGTGTGACCAAGGTGATTTCCCGCCGCCTGCCGCGAGACGTGAAGTCGCTCGAGGGCGTCTCGCTTGAGGAAGTGGCCTAGCGGCCTCGGACGGCTCGTTCCGTCAAGATTCCACCACCTTGCCGACGACCTGGAACGACATTCTTGACCTCGGGGACCGTGCCACCCCGGAAATCGCGACCGCCCGCGTGGAGGAGGAGGCCGAACCCAAGCGGCGCGGCGCCTTCAAGCGGCTGCGGGAAAGCCTCTCGAAGAGCCGCAAGGCCCTTTCGGAGGAGATCACGTCGAGCCTGTTCGACCGGATCGACGAGGAGACGTGGGAGCGGCTCGAAGAGGCGCTGATCCTCGCCGACGCGGGAGCCACGACCACGGCCCAGGTGGTCGAGAAGCTCGAGCACGAGGTCGATTCCGGCCTGGTGCCACCCGACGGACAGGCGATCAAGGCCCGCCTGATCGAGATCCTGGCCGAGATCGCTTCGACCAACCGTTCGCCGATCGATCTCAGCAACGATCCCGCGGTCCTGCTGATGACCGGGGTGAACGGCACCGGCAAGACGACCAGCATCGGCAAGATCGCCTGGCATCTGAAGAACGAGTTCGGCCTTTCGGTCCTGCTGGGCGCGGCCGATACCTACCGCGCCGCCGCGGCCGAGCAGCTCACGACCTGGGCCGACCGGGCCGGCGCCGGCATCATCCGATCCAACGAGGGCGCCGATCCCGGGTCGGTCGCCTACGACGCGGTCAGTGCCGCCAAGGCGCGCGGGGTGGACGTGCTGATCATCGACACCGCCGGCCGTCTCCACACCCAGGGCAACCTGATGGACGAGCTGAGCAAGGTGCGCCGGGTGATCGAGAAGCAGATGCCGGGGGCCCCGCACGAGACGCTGATCTCGATCGACGCGACCACCGGCCAGAACGGCCTGCGCCAGGCCAAGGCCTTCGCCGAGGCGACCGACGTCGACGGGGTCGTGCTGACCAAGCTGGACGGTACCGCGAAGGGAGGCATCACCCTCGCGATCGCGACCGAGCTCCAGATCCCGGTGAAGCTGATCGGGGTGGGCGAGGGCCTGGAGGACCTGCGGCCCTTCGATCCGATGGAGTTCGCCAGCGCCTTGCTCGCGGAGGACTAGCCAAGCCGTTTACCGAACCCGGCGCGGGTCCGGTCACCCGGTAAGGTTGCCCTCTAAATGTTCGACCAGCTTTCAGAACGACTTCAGTCCACGCTTTCCGACGTTCGCGGCCGCGGCAAGGTCTCGGAGGCCGACATCGACAAGGCGATGCGGGAAATCCGTCTCGCCCTGCTCGAAGCCGACGTCAACTTCAAGGTCGTGAAGACCTTCACCGCCACGGTCAAGGAACGCTGTCTCGGTGCCGATGTACTCGGCAGTCTGAACCCGGGGCAGCAGGTGGTCAAGATCGTCAACGAGGAGCTGACCGAGCTGATGGGTGGCACCGGTCGCGATCTCGTGTTCGCGAACAAGGGCACCACGGTCATCATGATGGCCGGCCTCCAGGGGTCGGGCAAGACCACAGCCACCGCGAAGCTCGCGAAGCTCCTGACCAAGGAGGGCAAGCGGGTCGCGCTCGCCGCCTGCGACGTGTACCGGCCCGCCGCGATCCAGCAGCTGGAGACCGTCGGCAAGCGGGCCGGCGCGGTCGTCTACCAGCAGGGCACCGATGCCGATCCGGTCGAGATCGCCGGTTGGGCGCTGAAGAAGGCCGAGGAGGAGAACCGCGACGTCTTGATCGTCGATACCGCGGGCCGCCTCCACATCGACAACGAGCTGATGGACGAGCTGGTCCGGATCCGCAAGAAGGTCAAGCCGATGAACGTGCTGCTGGTCGTCGACGCGATGACCGGTCAGGACGCGGTCGGCGTGGCGGAATCGTTCGCCGAATCGGCCGAGTTCGACGGCGTGATCATCTCCAAGCTCGATGGTGACGCCCGCGGCGGTGCCGCGCTCTCGGTCAAGGCGGTCACCGGCAAGCCGATCATCTTCGCTTCGACCGGCGAGAAGCTCGAGGATTTCGAGCGGTTCCACCCGGATCGCATGTCCGGCCGCATCCTCGGCATGGGCGACGTGCTGAGCCTGATCGAGAGGGCCGAGGAGCAGGTCAGCGAGGACGAGGCCGAAGAGCTTCAGAAGAAGATGGCGAACGAGACCTTCACGCTCGAGGATTTCCTCAAGCAGATGCGCCAGGTCCGCAAGATGGGTCCGATCGGCAACCTGATCGGGATGATGCCCGGCATGGGGGCGATGAAGGGGCTGAAGGACGTCGATGTCGACGATGGCGAACTGGACCGGGTCGAGGCGATCATCCTCTCGATGACCCCATACGAACGGGCCTATCCGGAGATCATCAAGGGATCGCGCCGGCGCCGCATCGCCGAGGGTTCGGGAACGAAGATCCAGCAGGTCAACAACATGGTCAAGCAGTTCGGTCAGATGCGCACCCTGATGAAGTCGATGGCCAACGGAAAGATGCCGGATCCGCAGCAGCTGGCCCGCATGCAGGGCGGCAAGGCGCCCCGCGCTCCGAGGCCCAAGATCCGTCGCCGCTGAGAACGTTGTAGGATTCCGCGACCAATGGCTGTCCGTATAAGACTTAGAAGAGTTGGTTCCAAGAAGAACCCGATCTGGCGAATCGTTGTCGCCGACAAGCGCTCCCCGCGTGATGGGCGTTCGATCGAAACGATCGGGCAGTACAACGCGCAGACCGAGCCGTCGACCATCGTGCTCGACGAGGAACGTGCCAAGTACTGGCTCGAGAAGGGCGCCCAGCCCTCCGAGCGCGTCGCGGGCCTGCTGCGCATCAAGGGCATCAAAGCCACCGGCAGCTGAGCCCCATGCAGGAGATGCTCCTATACGTCACCCGGTCGCTCGTCGAGGATCCGGATGCCGTGGAAGTCGTGGAGCTCGAAGAAGACGGTGACCTCGTCTACGAGATCACCGTCGACCAGGATGATCTCGGCCGGGTGATCGGCAAGGGCGGGCGCGTCGCGAACGCGATCCGCACCGTCGCCAAGGCCGCCGCCGTCAAGGAGCAGCGCCGGGTGCTCGTCGACATCCTCGACTGATCCACCCTCTCCCGAAGGCGGTCCCCGACCGTGAAGCTGGACATTTTCACTCTCTTTCCCGAAGCCTTCGATTGGTTCCGGGATCAACGGCCCGTGCGCAAGGCGATCGAGCATGGCGCCGAGCTGAACCTGCGTGACTATCGCGACTGGACGCCGCTGAAGGGCGGGCGGGTCGACGACGCTCCCTACGGCGGCGGTGCGGGAATGGTGCTGCGCGTGGATGTGGTCGACGCGGCCCTCGAAGGGGTCTATGGCGAAGGCGAGCGCCCACGGACCGTCCTGCTCAGCCCGTCCGGGCGGCTGCTCGACGACGCCCTGGTGACCGAGCTGACCGCGGAGCCGGGACTGGCGCTGCTCTGCGGCCGCTACGAAGGTTTCGACCAGAGGGTTCACGATCACCTGGCCGACGACGAGGTCTCGATCGGCCGCTATGTGCTGGCCGGTGGTGAGCTGCCGGCGATGGTCGTGGCCGACGCTCTGATGAGACGGCTTCCGGGCGCGCTGGGCGATGCCGACAGTGCGATCGAGGAGTCATACAGCGAGGCGCTGGACGGTTTGCCGGAGTATCCGCACTACACGAGGCCCCCTGAATACAGGGGCTGGGGTATCCCCGAGATCCTCGTTTCGGGCGATCACGCCAAGGTTCGCGAGTGGCGGATGGAGCAAAGTGTGGAGCGGGGTAGGGCACGAGAAGGACGCCGAGGCGACTGAGTCGGTAGCATTGCCGCTCCGCGGGCCACCCGGCCCGTCTTTTTGAGCCATGAGCACAGTAATCCAAGACATCGAAGCCAGCCAGCTCCGCAAGGGACTCCCGTCCTTCGCGCCTGGAGACCGCGTCCGCGTTCACTTTCTCGTGATCGAGGGCAATCGCAAGCGCCCGCAGGTATTTGAGGGTGTTGTGATCAAGCGACAGGGATCGGGCGTTCGTGAGACGTTCACCGTTCGCAAGAACTCCTTCGGTGTCGGTGTCGAGAGAACTTTCCCGCTGCACTCGCCGAAGATCGAGAAGCTAGAAGTCGCTTCCCGTGGCCGTGTGCGCCGTGCCAAGCTCTACTACCTCCGTGACCGCGTCGGCAAGGCCGCCCGTGTCGCCGAGCGCCGCTGGGGCATCGACGAGGAGATGGTCAGCACGACCGAGGCTCCCCAGGATGCTTCGGGCGAGGTTCAGGAGCCGATCGAGGAAGTCGCGGCCGATACGGCTGAGGCGACCGAAGCTCCGGAGGCAACCGAAGCCGCCGAGACCGAAGCCGCCGAAGCTCCGGCCGAAGAGGCCACCGAGGCTCCGGCCGAGGAGACCACCGAGTCTGCGGAAGAGACTCCGGCAGCCGAGAGCGAAGCCGCTCCCGAAGCTGACGCAAGCGAAGCGCCCGCCGAGGATGGCGAGCCGGAAGCGAAGGAACAGGCCTGAGCCCGAAGATCCCCAAGCCAAAGACGGCCGGGGGGAGCTTCATCGAACTGGTCGTGATCGTTGCGATGGCCCTCGGGCTGGCGCTGCTGATCCAAGCCTTTTTGATCAAGCCGTACCAGATCCCGTCGGGCTCGATGGAGCCGACGCTGGATATTCACCAGCGCATTCTGGTCAATCGCTTCATCTACCACTTCACCTCGCCTTCGACCGGAGACGTGGTCGTGTTCCATCCGCCGGTCGGGGCTGATGACAACAAGCCGAACGGCATGGCCTGTGCCGTATCGGTGGGGCAGGACGAGATCTGCCCGGAGGCCCTGCCGGAACAGTCCAAGGACACCTTCGTCAAGCGGATCGTCGCCGGGCCGGGCGACACCATCTCGGTCAGGGGCGGCATTCCGATCGTCAACGGGAAGCCGGAGGAGCCGGACGGCTACGAGATCACTCCCTGCCAGGTCGGCGGGGCAGGCTGCGACATGCCGAAGGAGATCACGGTTCCGGATGGCCACTACTTCATGATGGGCGACAATCGCGGCAGCAGCTACGACAGCCGCTTCTGGGGTCCGCTGCCGGAGGATTGGCTGATCGGCAAGGCGTTCGGCACATACTGGCCGCCGAATCGCATCGGTGGCCTCTAAGAAGTCGATTCCCGATCCGGCTGGGCTCTTCGCCCATGACCGCGAGCTGGGGTCGGCGTTCGTCGCGGGTGCTGACGAAGCCGGAAGGGGCTGCCTGGCCGGGCCGATCGTGGCCGCGGCGGTGTCGTTCGACCGTCGCTGCCTGGAGGATCTGGGCGGCGGGCTGCTCAACGACCTGAACGATTCGAAGCGGATGACCGCGAAGGCGCGTGAGCGGCTTTATCCGGTGGTCATGCGCTGCGCGGCGAAGGTCTGTGTCGTCATGCGTTCCTCGCGCTACATCGACGCGAACGGGCTTCATGTGAGCAACAAGGAATGTCTGGGCCGGGCCCTGGCGGGACTCGACGTCGAACCCGGCACTATCTGCCTGGTCGATGGTTTCTTCCTGCCGGAATGCCCGGTCGAGCACCGGCGCCTGGTGAAGGGCGACAGCACGAGTGCGGCGGTGGCCGCGGCCTCGGTGGTCGCCAAGGTAACCAGGGACAGGTGCATGACCAGGGCCGGCGCGCTCTACCCGGCCTACGGCTTCGAGGGGCACAAGGGATACGCGAGCGCGGCGCACCGGGACGCGATCGTCGAGCACGGACCCTCGCCGATCCACCGGCTCTCGTTCGCCTCGGAGGCGTACGGGGAGTTGGGGCGGGCCGCCTAGAACGCGTTCTCCAGGTGGTCGTAGGCGGCGAGGCTGCCGTCCCGTTCGAACAGCACGCCGACCACATCGAACCTGACTTCGCGAAAGGCGATGGTCCGGCCGTGAGAGGCGATCCAGCCCGAGGCCAGGCGTCGCAGGCGGCGCTGCTTGTTGGGTCCGACCGCGAGCACCGGCAACTGCGGCCCGTTCAGGGAGCCGCGGTGGCCCGCCTTGACTTCGACTATCACCAGGATCGGCCCGGATCTGGCGATCAGATCGATCTCTCCCGCCTTTATCCGCCAGTTGCGGGCGAGGATCTGCCAGCCCCGGGCGCGGAGGCGGCGGGCGCAGATCTCTTCGGCCCGTTGACCCGTGCCGCGGCGCGGATCCGGTCTTGCGTGGGTGCTTCTCGGAGTTGACATGGGATGAATCTAGGAGGCGAAATGCCGCCTCCCGACGCCTCCGTCCAATTCGTTTGCTCCTCGTCTGAGAGTTGTTGGGCATGTGCGGCAACGAGTCAGGAAATTCCTCCTAGGTTGGCCGCATGCTCGCCGAGACGACCGCCTTCACCATCGATGGAATCAGTGCCAGACCGGTGCGGGTCGAGGTGGACGTCCAGCGCGGACTGCCCAACTTTCAGATCGTCGGTCTCCCGGACACGGCCGTCCGGGAGGCACGGGAGAGGGTGCGGGCGGCACTGGTCAATTGCGGCTTCGAATTCCCGCTGAAGAGGATCACGGCCAACCTCGCGCCGGCGGATCTGCGCAAGGTGGGCCCCGGCCTGGACCTTGCGCTCGCTGCGGCTCTGCTCGGTGCCGCCGGTGAGATACCGGCCGACCGCCTGGACGGCTGGGCATTCGCGGGAGAGCTGGCACTCGATGGAACTCTCCGTCCGGTCCGTGGTGCGCTGGCCATGGCGGAGGCGGCGAGGGCATACGGAAACACCGGGATCGTGGTGCCTCCCGCCAACGGGGGTGAGGCGGCCTTGGCGCATGGCGTGGATGTACGCACGATCGCCGGGGCCGCCGAACTGCGGCAGCTGTCGGAGGGCGTCTTTCCCGGTGAGCGCCCGGTTCCGGTGGATCTCAGCCGGGGTTCGAGTCTGCCCGACATGCGGGACCTGCGAGGGCAGGATCACTTCCGCCGGGCATTGGAGATATCGGCGGCGGGCGGACACGGACTGCTGGTGATCGGGCCTCCCGGCGCCGGCAAGTCGCTTGGCGCGAGAAGAGTCGCCTCGATCCTGCCCCCGCTCGGTGCCGATGAAGCACTGGAGGTCGCCCGCATCGCCAGCGTGAGCGGTGGCGGGCTCTCGGCGATATCCGGAGTACGTCCATTCCGTGCTCCGCACCACACCGTGACCCCGGCCGGTCTGGTCGGGGGTGGGACACCACCCAGACCGGGAGAGATCACTCTCGCGCACAGGGGCGTTCTCTTCCTCGACGAGATCTGCGAGTTCCGGCGGTCCTCATTGGAGGCGCTCAGGGAACCGATGGAGACCGGCGAGGTGAACATCGTCCGGGCCGGCGGCCGTCAGACCCTGCCGTGCGCGTTCACCCTGGTCGCGGCGGCCAATCCGTGTCCGTGCGGAAGAGGCGAGGAGGATCCGGCATGCGACTGCAATCCGGCTGCGGTACGGAGGTACAGGGCGGTTCTGAGCGGTGCGCTTGCCGATCGGATCGACATCAACCTGGCCGTGCGTCAGCCCGGAGCCGAGGCGATGTCGGGGCCGCCCGGCGAAGCTTCGGCCGAGATTCGCGGCCGGGTGATCGCGGCGCGCTTCACGATGGAGGAGCGGTACGGATCGGCGCGGACGAACGCCACCGCCACGGCGGCCGAGGTGGCGGGATTCGAGACCGATGCGGACGCCGCACGGCTGCTGTCCCAGGCCCACTCCACCGGGCGCATGAGCGGCCGTGCGCATGACCGAACCCTGCGGGTCGCCCGCACGATCGCCGATCTCGAGGATGCCGCCCGGATCGGCGAGGACCACATGGCGGCGGCGCTGCAGATGCGACGGAGGGAGGCATGATGGCCGGGGCCGGGGTGACGGCCGAGTCCGCCTGCGCCTCCTGCCTGCGGCGGTCTTGGCTGATCGCGAGGCTGTCTCCGAACATCGAGGTTTCCTGCGACGACCGTCCCGGCAGGCGTACCCCGGAGCTGCTGCGGCTGGGCGACTCCGAACTGGTCGAAGCGGTGGCACCGCGACAGGTTGACGTGATCCTCTCGGAGAACGCCGAGCTCGCCGAAGGGTGGATGCGCGGAGTTCTCGCCGACACCGGATGCTGGGCCTGCTGCGAGCACGACGAGCGGTTCCCCGACGGACTGGGCGATGGGGCGGATGCTCCCCGGACGCTGATCGGACGCGGTGACGGGTTTCCGCTGGCCGAGATCACGGTGAACTCGGCGGTCACGCTGGTCGGCTCGCGCCGGGCGACCGGCTACGGACTGGAGGTCGCACGGAGTCTCGGCAGGGAGATCGCCGCGACCGGGTTGACGGTCGTCTCCGGCATGGCCCTGGGCATCGATGGGGCCGCGCACCGAGGGGCGCTCGAAGGCGGTCGCACGGTCGCGGTCCTGGCCTGCGGTCCCGACCGTGCATATCCCGTGTCACATTCACGGCTCTACCGCCAGATACTCGAGCGGGGGCTGGTCATCTCGGAGGTCCCGCCGGGCACGAAGCCCCGCCGATGGGGATTCCCGGCACGCAACCGCATCATGGCGGCGCTCTCACAGATGACCGTCGTGGTCGAGGCCGCCCACCGTTCCGGGTCGCTGATCACCGCGGAGATGGCGGGCGACGCGGGGCGGGAGGTCGGTGCGGTGCCGGGTCAGGTCACGATCGGCCCGGCCGCCGGTACGAACGAATTGATCGCGAGCGGAGCCGCCCTGGTCCGGGATGCCCGGGACGTGATCGACCGGGTGATCGGGATCGGGGCCCTTCCTCCGGCGGTGTCCGGGCCGGAGATCGATCAGGGGCTGGACTCGATTCTCGACGCGGTCGAACGCGGCTGTGACACGGTCGACGCGGTCGCCGATCTTCTCGCTCGTGACGCGACCGAGGTGGCGATCGGCTTGGCCAGATTGGAGGTGCTGGGATATCTGGACTGCTCGATCACCGGCACCTACACCCGAACCGCCCAGCCCGGCTGCCGGCGGTCCTAGAGCCCTATCCTTCGGCCGATGACGCAACGTGAGATCCCGACTGTGCTTTCGATCGCCGGCTCCGACTCCGGAGGTGGCGCGGGCATCCAGGCGGACATCAAGGCGATCGCCCGCTGCGGCGCGCACGGCATGACCGCGATCACCGCCCTCACCGCTCAGAACACCGTCGGCGTGACCGCGATCGAGCCGGTCAGTCCGGCGATGATCATCGAACAGATCCGGGCGGTCACCAGTGACATCGGGGTGGACGCCGTCAAGATCGGGATGCTCGGATCGGTCGAGACGATCGAGGCCGTGGCCCGGGGACTCGATCTGCTCGGCGACGTGCCGATCGTTCTCGACACGGTGATGGTCGCCGAGAGCGGGGCGGACCTGCTCCGGTCGGACGCCAGGTCGGCCCTGATCGAGATGATCCTGCCGCGGGCGACGGTCGCGACACCGAACATTCCCGAAGCCCGGGTGCTGACCGGCCTGGACGAGACGGCGGCCCAATCGGCACTGGCCGAAGGGGTGCTCGCCCTGGGGCCATCGATCGCCGTGGTGACCGGCGGGCACAGCACCGGGATGATCGATGTCTTCTTCGACGGCGAGCAGATCGTCGAGATCGAGGGCGCGATCTACGAAGGAAGCTCCAGCCACGGCTCGGGATGCACGCATTCATCTTCGCTGGCCGCGATGCTCGCGCTCGGGCTGGATCCGCTGGCCGCGACCAGGTCGGCCCGGGCATTGGCCTCGGAGGCGGTGGGCAACGGGCTCGACTCGGTCGGCGAGGGTCCCGGTCCCGTCGACGTATTCGGGCTGACCGGAGCGGCACCGCATTGATCCCGCATGACGATCCGAATCGGCGACTAGGCTAGCTCGCATGTCTACCAACGGCTCCCAAACCTCCAGTTCGCTGCCGCGTCCCCGCTCCGCGGCCGTCTTCGATGGACCCGACCGCTCGGCCGCCCGGGCGTACATGAAGGGCATCGGGTTCACCGACGAGGACCTGAAGCGGCCGACCATCGGGATCGCCAACACCTGGACCGAAGCGATGCCCTGCAACTACGGGCTGCGCGACCTGGCCGAGTACGTGAAGCAGGGAGTGCGCGCGGCCGGCGGGACACCGATGGAGTTCAACACCGTCGCCGTGTCCGACGGGATCACCATGGGCACCCAGGGCATGAAATCCTCGCTGGTCAGCCGCGAGGTCGTCGCCGACTCGATCGAGCTGATGGCCCGCGGATATCAGTTCGACGCGATCGTCGCGCTCGCTGCCTGTGACAAGACGATTCCCGGAGCGGTCATGGGCGTGGCCCGGATCGACGTTCCCTCGATCGTGCTCTACGGCGGCTCGATCAAGCCCGGCAGGTACGAAGGTAAGGACGTCACCATCGTCGATCTCTTCGAGGCGATCGGCGCACATGCCGCCGGCAACATCAGCGACCGGGAACTGCACGAGCTCGAGGATGTCGCCAGCCCCGGCTACGGGGCCTGCGGCGGCCAGTTCACCGCGAACACGATGGCCTGCGCCTTCGAGGCCCTGGGGATCTCCCCGGCCTTCTCGGCGATGGTTCCGGCGGAGGATGTGGACAAGCACGAGGTCGCGAAGGGAATCGGCGAGCTGGTGCTGAAGGTGCTGGCCGAGGATCTGCGGCCCAGCAGGATCATCACGCGGAAATCGCTGGAGAACGCGATCGCCTGTGTCTGCGCCTCCGGCGGATCGACCAACGGCGTGCTCCACCTGCTCGCGGTCGCCCGCGAAGCCGGAGTGGACCTGGACATCGACGTGTTCGAGGAGATCTCCCGGCGCACGCCGCTGCTCGCCGACCTGAAGCCCGGCGGCCGCTACGTCGCCACCGACCTCTACCGGGCCGGTGGCGTGCCGCTGATTCTCAAGCACCTGAAAGACGGCGGCCTGCTCCACGAGGAAGAGATCACGGTCACCGGAGAGACCATCGGCGTCGAGGCCGACAAGGCGGTCGAGGAACCGGGACAGGATGTAGTGCTGCCGGTGGATGCCCCGCTGAAGGCCCAGGGCGGGCTGGCGATCCTGCGCGGCAACATCTGTCCCGACGGCGCGGTCGTCAAGGTGGCCGGGACGGAGCGTCGCAGCCACACCGGCCCGGCCCGGGTCTTCGAACGCGAAGAGGACTGCTTCGCCCAGGTCAAGAAAGGCAACATCGAGAAGGGCGACGTCATCGTGATCCGCAACGAAGGTCCGTCGGGCGGGCCCGGAATGCGGGAGATGCTCCAGGTGACCGCCGCGCTCGTCGGCGAAGGCATGGGTGAACACGTGGCTCTGCTGACCGACGGCCGGTTCTCCGGAGCGACCCGTGGCCTGATGATCGGCCATGTCGCTCCCGAAGCGGTCAAGGGCGGACCGATCGGCGCGATCCGCGACGGGGACATCATCACCGTCGATATCGATCAGCGCCTGCTCTCGGTCGATCTCACGGTCGAACAGATCGATGAACGCCTCAAGGCGTACTCACGGCCCAAGCCCCTGTTCGAGAGGGGAGTCATGGCCAAGTACGCGAACAACGTCAGCTCGGCCTCCCTGGGAGCGATCACTTGAAAAGGACGATCGCGGCCCTCACCGCGATCATCGTCGGCGGGCTGCTGTTCGCCGGCGGCGCCTCGGCGGAGCGGAACTTCAAGTGGCTCTGCAAACCGGGCAAGACGAACGATCCCTGCATGTCTTCGCTGAAGGAGACGGTGGTCACCGCGACAGGTGAGACCTCGGTCGTCGATCCGAAGCGCAACCCGAAACCGCGGGTCGACTGCTTCTACGTCTATCCGACCGTCAGCAGCCAGGTGGGCCCGAACGCCGATCTCACCGAGGACCCCGAGCTTGACGCGATCGCCAGGCAGCAGGCCGCCCAGTTCTCACGGAACTGCCGGGTGTTCGCGCCGATCTATCCCCAATACACGGTGCTGTCCATCGCCACCGGCACGATCACCCCCACGGTCATCGATACCGCGTATGCGGGAGTCAAGGCGGCCTGGAACGAGTACCTGCGCCGATACAACCGGGGAAGGGGCATCGTGCTGCTCGGCCACTCGCAGGGCACCGGTCACCTCGGCAGGCTGCTCGCCGACACCTTCGACAAGAAACCGGACCTGCGCAGACGGCTGGTGTCGGCGACCCTGATCGGCGGCAACCTCTACGTCCCCAAAGGCAAGCTGGTCGGGGGCCAGTTCAAGAAGATCCCGGCCTGCTCTCGTCCCGCCCAGCCGGGCTGCGTCATCGCCAGCTCCAGCTTCCCGGCCCAGCCACCGGCGAACTCCGCCTTCGGACGCGTCACCGGGGCTCTCGTCACCACCGGGCTCGACCCCGAAAAGTACGAGGTGATCTGCGTGAACCCGGCCCGGCTGGACGGCAGCCGCGGGATCCTGAAGCCCCGCTACACCACCGGCGGCTTCCCGGGCATCAACGGGAATCTCCAGCCCGCATTCTCCGACGCGCCGACCCCATTCGCCTCCTTCCCCGAGCTGTATCGCGCCCGCTGCGAACGGGCGGACGGTGCCCACTGGCTCCAGGTGGACGACATCTCGACCCCGGCCGACCAGCGGCAACGGCACACCGAAGGGCTCGGGCCGACCTGGGGGACCCACCTTTCGGAGATGAGCGATCAGATGGGCAACCTCGTCGGCGCGGTCAAGGCACAGACCGCGAAGTACATCAAGAAGGCTGAACGGGAGCGAAAGAAAACCCGGCCGAAAGCGAAGTGAACCCGCTTCAAGCGGGTTGTTGAGAGCAAGGCGGTTTCGAGGGAACGCGGTATCCTCAAAAATGAGGGTTGGGACAACGCGGCCGGTCCGGCCGACAAGGGTGAGGAGAGTCAATGCTTGGTGTGAATTCTTTGGGACGAGTGGTGGCACTGATCGCGGTCGTCGCCGGCTTCGCCGCGGTTGCGTTCGCCGGTCCGGCCACGGCGGCCGAACCGACGGTCTGGGCCTGCCTGCCGGGACAGACCGATGACATGTGCGCCGGATCGGTCGAAGGGAACATCCTTCCCGCTCCCGGCAAGACCGGCGGACCGCTGGGCTACAAGAAAGCCGAGTCTCCGCCCGTCGACTGTTTCTACCTCTACCCGACCCAGAGCCCGCAGGACACCCCGAACTCCGATCTCGCGAAGGATCCACCGATCAGGCGGGTCGTCGTTCAGCAGGCACGCCAGTTCTCCCGGGTCTGCAACGTGTACGCGCCGATGTACCGGCAATCCACCAGCCCTTCGTCCAATCTCGATGAACCGGCCAACATCGCCTACCAGAGCGCGCTCGACGCCTGGAAGGACTACCTGGCGAACTACAACAAGGGCCGTGGCTTCGTGCTGATCGGCCACTCCCAGGGTTCCTCCCACCTCGGTCGCCTGATCGACGAGGAGATCGATCCGAACCCCGAACTGCGGGCGCAGATGGTCGGAGCGATCCTGCCCGGCGCCAACATCCACGTTCCGATCGGTCAGCTGGTCGGCGGCATGTACCAGAACGTGCCGGCCTGCTCGAAGCCGGGCGAGTTCGGCTGTCTGGTCGCCTACTCCATGTACCGCTCCTACCCCGGGGCGGTCTCCGGATTCGGCCAGCTGAACGCCGGCTACTGGTCCTTCCCCGGAACCAGGCCCGACCCGGCCCAGTTCGAAGTCGTCTGCGTCGACCCTTCACGGCTCGACGGCGGTGACGGTCGCCTACGGCCGCTCGCGAACCTCGACTACGTCTCGAACGATCCCCCGGCGAGCGAAGGCGCGACCCCGTGGGTGTCCATGCCGGACTACTACAACGCCGAATGCATGCGACAGGCCGGTGCGCACTGGCTCAACGTCACCAAGGTCGATGCCCCGGGTGACACGCGGCCCGACCTGGCATCCCTGGTCTCGCCGGGCAACGACCTCCACCTGGTGGACGTGAATCTGGCCGAAGACAACCTCGTGAGCATCGCGCGGGCGCAGTCCGATTCCTACATCGCGGATCTCGCCGAACGCGAGAAGATCGCCGCGGCGAAGGTGAGGAAGGCCGCCGCGCAGAAGAAGCTCACGACGCTCAAGAAGTCGCTGAAGAAGCGACGGGTCGAGGTGCTGAAGTCCAACCGGATGATCAAGAGCTCGGCGAAGAAATGCGCCAGGGCCGCTTCACCGAAAGCGGCCGCATGCAAGGCCAAGAAGCGCTTCACCCGCAAGAAGATCAGCGCCGGCAGGCAGATCAAGAAGCTGAACAGGCAGATCTCCGGCCTGAACAAGGAGATCAAGCGGCTGGACGGGATCATCGGCTGATCCCCGGGCGCGGCGCCCTCGGGTGCCGCGCCCCCGCTTTGCCCGTCAGTTCTTGCGTGAGATGAAATCCTCGAGGATCTCGTTGAAGCTCGACGCCCGCTCCAGCTGCACCATGTGGCCCGAATCGTCGATCAGGTGAAGCTCGGAGTGGGGGATGCGGCGTTCGTAGGAGTACGCGGCCGCGACCGGAACCAGACGATCCTGGTTGCCCCAGATGACCATGGTCGGCAGGGTGATATCCCCGAGACGATCCCGGGTGTCGTATCCCGCCAGGGCATACGCCGCCTGGAGCAGCCCCGGCGACTTGATTCCGTATGAGCCTAGTTCCCAGAGCATCTCGCGACTGATCATCGAAGGGTGGGCGATGATCCCCTTGAAAGAGGCGGAACGGAGGCGCTTGCGGCCCAGGTTGCGTTCCAGCCGACTCTGAGCCAGCGGCAGCACCAGCTTCAGCGCGGTGCGGGTGATCTCCTTGCGGCTCTGGGGAATCGTCGCGAAAGTGATGCCCGCCGCGGCGACCAGCGTCAGGCTCGAAAACCTCTCCGGTGCCTGGATCACGGCCTCGGTCGCGATGAACCCGCCCATCGAGTGCCCGACCAGGGCGGTCTCGGAATCCAGATCCAGCTGGTCGGCGAACTTGACGATCAGATTGCCATAGGCCTTCATCGACAACGGCAGCGGCGGCATCGGGCTCGCGCCGAACCCGGGAAGGTCGAGCGCGACCACACGGTGGTTTCGCGCGAAGTGGGGGATGTTCTCCAGCCAGTTGCGCCAGCTGCCGCCGAGCCCGTGGACGAACAGCACCGCCGGGCCCTCACCCATCTCGACGTAGCTCACCTCGGTCTCGCCGAGCGCCGAATCGACCGTCACCGCATGGAGCCGCTCCCGCCAATCGATCCGCAGCCACTCACCATCCGAGACTCCGTAGTCGTCATGGGTGGGAGGCGGCGGGTTCTCTGGGGCTGTCTCTGTACCGGACACGCCATTTGACTTTAGCGTCCGGAGTCCGGCGCCCGAGACGGACTGAAAGAATGAAACCATGCCGACCGCGGAAGGAGAAGGCGCCCGCCGGGTACTCGTCACCGGCCTCTCGACCTACTGGGGCGGGCGGCTCGCCCACGCGCTGGAGTCGAACCCGGAGATCGAGGCGATCATCGGTGTCGACTCCAAGGAACCGACCCGTGAGCTCGAACGCACCGAGTACGTCAAGGTCGGAGCACAGCACGGTCTGATCGAGAAGATCGTACGGGCGGCAAGGATCGACACGGTCGTGGACACCCGCCTGATGGTCGACTCCGAACGAGACCCCTCGGGCTCCAGGCCGGACTCGATCCATGAGAACAACGTGATCGGGACCCTCAACATCCTCGCCGCCTGCTCCGCCGCGGACTCGCCCGTCCGGCGGCTGGTTTTCAAGAGCTCCGCGCACTGGTACGGCTGCGCCCAGGACGACCCGGCCTTCTTCGCCGAGGACATGGTGCGGACCCATCCGCCCGCGACCCCGATCGAGCGTGATCTGGTCGAGGCCGAGGCGGCCGTCGACGACTTCCGCCGCCGCCGTCCCGAGGTCACCGTCTCGGTCCTGCGTTTCGCCAACGTGCTCGGCGCCGAGGTGGACACCTCGCATGTCCATCTCTTCTCCCTGCCACTCGTACCGATCATCGCCGGCTTCGATCCCCGCTACCAGTTCGTCGACGAGATCGACGTGGTTCACGCGCTCGAACACGTGACGATCAACGACCTGCCCGGCGTCTTCAACGTCGCCGGGGACGGGGTCCTGACCCTCACCGAGACGATCTCGCTGCTCGGCAAGCGGCCGCTGCCTGCCCTGCCCCCATGGGGAACCGGACTCGCGGCATCGGCCGCCAGGCGGCTCGGCATCTCGATCCCGGACGAGATGATCAACCAGCTCCGTTTCGGCCGCGGCCTCGACAATCGCCTGTTCAAATCCACCGGATTCCACTACCGCCGCACGTCGCGGGAATCGGTGATCCGCCTGCGGGAAAGGCTGCGTCTCAACCCGGTCGCGGCGGGTGTCGCGAGCCGCTACCGCTACGAGCCCGAGGTGGAGGAATTCCTGCGCCACAGCCCGCATGTGATCCGTGAGCCCTCCAAGGACGTAGGTCGTGAGGATGCGGCCATGTTCGATCCCTCACCTCCCGTCCAGGAATAGCCATCGCGGCGGCCCGGCCGCCGCGATCCTGCAATGGGGCTTGCGACCGGTAAGAGGAATTTGCCCATTGTCCGTGGTATCTACAATTACGGAGCATTTCCGTGTCGGTTCTCCTAGCCCGGTTTTCGCCGGAATGAAGGTTTGAAATGGGACGAAAAGCACAGGTTCTGATCGCCGCAGTAGTCGTGTTCCTCATCGGGGGAGCGGTGGCCGCCTACGCCTACGACGGCGCCAACAAGGACGAACTGGCCGAAGGTGTGACCATCAACGGCATCGATGTCGCCGGCATGGACCGCGAGCAGGCGGCCGAGACCGTAAGAAACCAGGTTCTCGCCCCTCAGCGCAAGCCGGTGAAGGTCACCTTCAAGAAGCAGACCTACAAGCTGCCGGTCAACGATCTGAACATCCAGGCCGACATCGACAGCGCCATCGACCAGGCGTTCGAGAAGAGTCGCGAGGGTTCGCTTCCGGGCCGGGTCATCCGCGAGGTCACCGGCGGCAGCGTCGACGCCCGGATCCCGGTCGCGGTCACCTACTCGAAGAAGGCCGTCAACCAGTTCGTCCGCGAAGTCGCCGACGGGGTCAACCAGGACCCGGTCGACGCCTCGGTCGCCGCCGGACCGGACTCGCTCACCGTGGTCAAGGCGGCCGACGGCCACAAGCTCCGCGACAATCTGCTGGAGAAGCAGCTCGCCGGCCTGCTCGACTCCGGCGAAGGCGACCGTGCCCTGGCCGCCAAGGTGAACGTCACCAAGCCCGAGGTCACGACCGCCGAGGTCGCCTCGAAGTACCCGACCTATCTGACTCTCGACCGCGGCAGCTTCCAGCTCAAGCTCTGGAACGACCTGAAACTGACCAAGACCTACACGGTCGCGGTCGGCCAGGTCGGTCTCGAGACCCCGGCGGGCACCTACACCCTGCAGAGCAAGCAGGTGGATCCGGTCTGGACCGTGCCGAACTCCGACTGGGCCGGTGACATGGCCGGCCAGGTCGTTCCCGGCGGCGTTCCCGAGAACCCGCTGAAGGCGCGCTGGATGGGCATCTTCGACGGGGCCGGCATCCACGGCACCGATGACACCGCATCGCTCGGTTCGGCCGCTTCCCACGGCTGCGTGCGGATGTCCGTGCCTGACGTGATCGATCTATATGACCGGGTCGATGTCGGCACCCCGATCTACATCGGCTGATCCCGCCCAGGATTCCGGTCCCCGTCTCGCCCCCGAATGGGCGACGGCGATCGAGGTCTACGAACGGGATCTGGTCGCGGTCGGCTCCTCGCCGAAGACGGTCACCGCCTACCGCCGTGATCTCATCCAGGTCGCGATCTGGGCCGACCGGGTGCGGCTCGCTCCCGAGGCGGTCGGGCACCGCGACCTTCGCCGCTACGCCGCCTCGCTCTCATCGCAGGGCCTTGCGCCTTCCACGATCGCGCGCAAGCTCGCGGCGATCCGGGGGCTCTACACCTTCCTGCTCCGGACCGGGCGGGTCACCCAGAATCCCGCCGATCTGGTCTCCGCCCCCAAGGCCGAATCGAAACTGCCGACCGTGATGACCGCGGAACAGATGGCGATCCTGCTCGACCGGGTTCCGGCCCGGACGGCGCTTGAGATCCGGGACCGCGCGATGCTGGAGCTGGCCTACTCATGCGGGCTGCGCAGCGAAGAGGTGATCACGATCAAGGTCGGGTCGGTCGATTTCGATTCGGAACAGATCGATGTGATCGGCAAGGGATCGAAACACCGCCGCCTGCCCATGGGGGAGCCCGCCCAGCGGGCCCTGGAGGTGTATCTGGCGAAGGCCCGCCCGAGCCTGGTCGCCGATCCCACCGAGGAGGCGCTCTTCCTTTCGCGAAACGGCCGCCGTCTTTCCCCGTCCGACGTCTCGCGGCGCCTCTCGATCTGGGTCCGGGAGGCCGCCACAGCCGGTGGTATCTCGCCGCATGCCCTGCGCCACTCCTTCGCGACCCACCTGCTGGAGGGCGGGGCGGACCTGCGCACGATCCAGGAGCTGCTCGGCCACTCCTCGATCTCGACCACCCAGGTCTACACGCACCTCGACGCCGCCCGGCTGCGGGACGCCTATGCCGGCAGCCACCCGCGCGCCTGAACCTCCGCAGGATAGGTTCTCGGCATGAACCAGTTCGCCTCGATGGGGGCCATCAATTGAAGGTGATCGTCAACGTCGACGGCGGGGCGCGGGGCAATCCCGGGCCGGCCGCGATCGGTGTGATCGTGCGTGACGAAACGGGCGGGGTGCTGCTCGAACGCGGTGAGAGAATCGGCCAGGCGACGAACAACGTGGCCGAGTACAAGGCGCTGATCCTCGGGATCCGGCTCGCCCGCGAGCTCGGCGCCGACCGGGTCGAGCTGATCGGGGACTCGGAGCTGATCATCAAGCAGGTCCAGGGCAAGTACAAGGTCAAGAACGAGGGGATGAAGCCCCTTCACGCGGAGGCCAAGGCGGCGCTCGCGGACTTCTCCGAGTGGTCGGTGAGACACGTCAAGCGGGAGCTGAACGGCGACGCCGACCGGCTGGTGAACGAGGCCCTGGACGGCTGAGCACCGCTTGGCGAGCCCGATGGCCGGGCCGGCTCGTTCAGGTCCGGTCCGGCTGCCTACGGCGTCTCTTTCAGCCGGGTATACTCGCCCGACTTCGCGGCTGTAGCTCAGCTGGCTAGAGCGTCTGCTTGCCATGCAGAAGGTCGAGGGTTCGAATCCCTTCAGCCGCTTGCGAGGCACCGTCCCTTCGGGGTCGGTGCCTCATCTTGGCGCCTTGGCGGAGTGGTTACGCAGCGGCCTGCAAAGCCGTGTACGCCGGTTCGACTCCGGCAGGCGCCTCTTCCGGAGTAGTCGCGCCTCTTCAGCCCGAGGCGGGCGTTCTGTCGCGGTATCTCCCCGCGATAGGTGGGCTGTCGTGCGACAGAACGATCGGATGCGGGTGGGACGGCACCCGCCTCGTTCAGCGCCTGACCTTCGCGGTCTTCGCCGGAGCCTGGGTCTTGTGGAAGCCGGTGATCGCTTCGGCTCGTGCCCTCAGGCGGGTGTTCCGCTTGATCTTCTTGATCCGGATCGAGGCCTGGCACTTCGATCCGGTGACGATCTTCGAACCTGACTTCTGCCAGATGGTCTTCTTTCCCTTCTTGACCTTGCGTTCGAAGACGACCCGCTGCCATGTGACCTCGGGGCAGGGGTGGAGGGTGGCGGTCACCTTGACCGGCTTGCCCTTCTTGGTCTTCTTCACCTTCTGTGGGCTGAGCTTGATGTAGAGCTTGCGCTTGGCCGTGGTGATCGTCTGCTGAGGCCCGAAGGAGACGTCGGTGCCGCTGACCGCCTGCTCCTCGACCCCCGGCTTCGAGTAGTCGCAGACCCCGCTGGGGAAGATCGCGTTCAGGCGACCGATCTGGCTCGGATTGGGATTGCCGTAGTCGGCCGGATCGACCGGCTTGGTCTGGCACTTTCCGATCACCGAGTCGAGCGGTGCTCCCGCCTGGTTCACGGGCAGGCTGTGTGGCGGGTACTGGTTCTCGCACTGGTTGTTCGCGCCGATCTGGGCGACCGCGTCGATCCGCTGGCCGGTGATCCAGCAGGCGTCGACCGCGTTGGCGGGCTTGTTGTTGACGACCTTCTCCGGCTTGGGGGCACCGGAGTCGTCGGCCGCGATCGCGTCCATCCAGGTGCCGAGCGTGTCGATCGCGGTATCGCTCATCGCGCTGGTGCTGGATCCGCCCTTGGCGCGGAACATGATCTGGTTGGCGTGACCGCCGTTGAAGCGATCGAGGCGGGCGCGCATGCGGTAGGTGTTGAAGTACTGGTGGACGTTCGCCTCGTCGTCCACGTAGGTGCGCTCGTCGACGATCGGAATCGAAGTGATGCCGCCGGCTCCCTGCTGGAAGCGGCCGGTCCGGTAGGCGATCTTCAATGCCTCGCCGTCGGCCACGGACCGCTGCGGCGAGAAGTCCCCGTTGTCGTCGTAGCCGCCGATGTTCTGGTTCAGGTCGAGGAACTCGTTCAGGGTCAGGGTTCCCGCCTGGAGGCCCTTCAGGCCGTACTGCACCCCGACGTTGTCGAGCGTGCGGCGGGCCTTGCCGGTGTTCGGATCCTGTCCGTACACGTTGACCATGTTGTCCCAGAGCGTGCAGCGCACGCCACCGGGATTGGTGACCGCGTTGAAGATGATCGAGGTCGGAACCACGGCCTCGATACAGCCCTCCGAGGCGTTAACGACATCGGCCCCGTTGGCGAGTGCGGCGCAGCCGTTCGGATTGCTGAGCCCGGAGATCGCTTCGCGCTGGGCGTTGCTGAGCGCGGCTCCCTCGGCGGTCCCGTAGTAGCGGTCGATCAGGCGGCAGTCGGGATAGTCGGGCGACGAGTTGTCGGGAAAGCTGGCGGCCGGGTTGATGCCGTCCAGCAGGCCCGGGTAGTTCTGGGCGATCATCTGGATCTGAACCGAACCGCCGGAGCCGCCCTGGCCGGCGGTCCAGACGGGCTTGCGGCCCAGGGTCTCGATCGCCTTCTCCTTGACCATCGAGGTCGTCTCGGCGGAAAGCACGTCGTTGCAGCTCGTGTTGAACACGTTCAGGCTCGAGCTGAGGACCGCGTAGCCGCGCGACAGCTCGGCGTTGTTCAGGGGGTTCGGGACGGACTGGCCCTGCTGATGGCCGGTCGAGCAGCCGCCGCCGTAGTTGTAGAAGAAGCGCTGGTTCCAGCCGTTGCCGGTGACCCCGCCCGAGGCCAGGACGGCCCAGCGGTATACGGCACGGTTGACGGTGCCCTGCTCGACTCGCACGACGTAGTCGACGGTCTCGCCGGTCCTCGTGGTCGTCTGGGCGAGATCGGCGGGACGCGAGGCCGGGTCGGCCAGCGGCTTGAAGCCGCCGTCGGTGCTGCGGTAGCTGTAGGAGACCGTGGTCGGGGCGGAACAGTTCTCGTCGGTGGGAGGACCGGCACCGAGAGCTTCGGTCGTACAGATGTACGGGCTCTGGTGGGGGCCGGAGAACAGTGGTCCGGCGTTCGGGCTGTTGAAGAGATCGTGCCGGGTGGCGTTCGGCAGGCCCGAGGCCCAGGCCGAGATCACGTTGCCGCCGCTCCGCAGACCGGAGACCAGCCCGACCAGCTTCCGCGGATCGTTCGGATCCGGCTTGAAGGATGAGGTGACGACGCTGCCGTTCCGGCGGATCACGACCTTCGAGGGATTGGTGCCGGAGGGGGCGGTCACGGCCATCAGCGCGTCGCCGCCGGTGACCCGGTTCGACTGGCTGGAAAGCGTCTCGATCGAGATCGACGCGGCCGAGGCGCCGCCGGCGGTGAAGCCCAGGCCGGCAAGGGTGGCGACCAGTAAGAAGATGTTCCTCAGTTTCACGATTCCGCTTTCCTCATCGATCGAAAATGGTCAGTTGGCGCCATGCCAATCGAAACACGACCGGCGGCGGCAAGTTGCGCCTCCAGACATCATGCGAAATTCCCGTGCCCGACGGGGAATACGCGGGGAATGTGTGGGGAATCGGGGGCAAATGTGCCACATGGAGTGGCGCACCAAAAGTCGTAAATGGCTATAGTCCTCGCCTCCGGGCGCATAGCTCAGTTGGTAGAGCGCCACCTCGACACGGTGGAGGTCACTGGTTCGAGCCCAGTTGTGCCCACTCCGGAAAAAGCCCCGCAAAGCGGGGCTTTTTCGTGCCCTCAGGAGTCGTTGGAGGGTGGATCGAGCGAGATCTCGACCTGCCCCGGTACCACCGACCGAACCGCGTCGCGCCGCTCGTACATGCGCAGATCGGCCCGCTCGATGATCACCGCGGAATCGAGGTTCTCGGTCCAGGCGACACTCGCCACCCCGGCGGTGACCGCCGCCTCCAGTCCGGCCCGATCGAGATTCGCGGCGACCTGGTCCTCGATCTCGGCCTCGGTCGGCGCCTCGCCGCTCGCCATGATCACGAACTCGTCCCCGCCCCAGCGGGCCACCAGTCCGCTGTCGCCACAGGTCTCGGTCAGGCCGCGGGCGATCTCCCGCAGCACCTCGTCCCCGTAGTCATGGCCCCTGCGGTCGTTGATCGACTTGAAGAAATCGACGTCGGCATAGGCGCACCAGACCGTCCCGCCCGGGTCGGCGGCGGCGCGGAGGCCGTCGATCCGGGCGGTCAGTCCGGTCCGGTTGAGCACACCGGTGAGGGCATCGTGGTCGAGCTGGTCGCGCAGCCTCCGGGTGAGAGTGTCCTGGGCCTCACGTTCGATCCGCAGAATCCAGAACACGCCCAGGGCGATGAAACCGCCGATGATCACCAGCGTGGTCGCGTCGCCCCGGGAGACGAACCTTCCGGTGTGAAGCTCGGCGGCGGCCATCCAGGTCGCGAAAAGCAGGAGCACGATCGCGCCGAAGACCACGGGACTGCGAAGGGTGAGGCCCGCGGCGACGGTGAGGGTCATCGTGTAGCCGCAGGTGATCCAGATGCTGTCGGGCCAGAGGTCGCCGGTGACGAAGTTGGCACCGGCGGCGGCGATCAGGCCGAGCGCCATCGCGGCCTCGAGTCCCGCCGGCGACACGATCCTGCGGGTCAGACAGAGCACACTCAGGACGAGACAGATGACCCCTCCGACCAGGCAGGTCGCGATCAGCCAGTTTTCCTTGGTCTCGCTGATGTCGGGCACGTCGATCGTGCCGTTGTAGAGCAGCACGAGCGCGATCAGGCCGAGCGCGATTCCGTCGGTCGCGGCGTGCGTGTGGTTGCGGAGCAGCCGGATGATCAACTCTCCTCGAGCATCGCCACCACCCGGGCCGGGGCGGCGCTGCCACCGACCAGCGGCAAGGGGAGGCAGGAGACGGTGAAGCCGGTGGGGGGAAGGCGGTCGAGATTGACCAGGCGCTCGATCTGGGAGTAGGGCAGATCGACCTGGTGCGCCTCCCAGAAGACACCCTTCTCGCCGGAGGCCCTCGCTTCCTCGGCCTGCATCCAGAGCGGCCGGTCCCAGCCCCAGGCGTCGATCCCCATCACCCGGATGCCGCGCTCGAAAAGCCATTCGGTCGCGGCACCGGACACCCCGGGGCCATGGGCCATGTACTCGGGCATGTCGATCCAGCGATCGCAGCCGGTCCGGACCAGCACGATGTCGAGCGGCCGCAGTTCATGGCCGGCCGCGGCCAGGGCCCCTTCGAGGTCTTCCACTCCGATCACGTCACCATCGGCACGGCCGTCGAAATCGAGCACGACGCCGGGATTCACGAACCACTCGAGCGGCAGCTGATCGATGGTCTGTGCCGGTTCGCCGCAGATGGTCGAGTTGTAGTGATAGGGCGCGTCCACATGGGTCGAGTTGTGGGTTCCGAATCTGGTGAAGAACTCGTTCGCCCAGCCCTCGCCGTCCCGCAGCAGCTCCGGGCCGACACCGAACAGCTCGCCGATCACCGTGGCACCTTCGGCGTGATCGCTGAACTCGACCTCGGTTCGCAGAACGTCCAGCGTCCCTTCCGGACTGGGGACGATCGGAGCTGAAAGGTCGACGATCCGCATTGCCGGACTATATGCCGCTCTGGGCGTCTCTACCATGCCTTGATGCCCGGCGATCTCTCGCTCTCGGTTCAGAAGCACGCGATCGCGATCGGCGCACGCCTGCTCTTCGGCCTGCCCGACCGGCTGCTCGCCGGGATCTTCGGGACCCCTCCGGACGTCGCCCGGGGTCTGCGGCCCGATGCCTGGGCGCTTTCGCGGGTCAGTGATCTGATCGAGGGATCCGCGGCCGTGGATCCGGTGGCGATGCGGGCCGAGACCGAGAATCTCGCCTGGGCCGCGTCCGACCGGACGACGCTGCCGGTGGAGGTGACGAATCTCGACATCGGAGATGCCGGCGCGCCGCTCGGAGCCAGGCTCTACCGGCCGCGCGGCGTCTCCGAGGACGGGCCGCTGCTGGTCTATTTTCACGGCGGCGGCTGGGTGGTCGGGTCCCTGGACAGCCACGATTTCTCCTGCCGCCGGCTGGCCCACGCCGCGGAGGTGAGAGTCCTCGCGGTCGAGTACCGGCTGGCCCCGGAGCATCCCTTTCCCGCCGCTCCCGACGACGCCCTGCGTGCCTGGCGGGCGGTGACCGCGGATCCGGGGCGTTTCGGGGCCGATCCGGAACGGATCGCGGTCGGCGGCGACAGCGCCGGGGGCAACCTCGCCGCGGTCCTCTGCCAGGACCTGCGCGCCGCCGATCTGTCAAGTCCCCTGTTTCAGCTGCTGATCTACCCGGTCGCCGAGATCGGCTCGGACTGGGGCTCCTACCGTGAGTTCGAGACCGGCTTCTACCTGACCAGGGAGCGCATGGATTGGTACGAGGAACGCTACGCGCCGGGTGGGGCCGGGGCGGACGTGCGGGCCTCGCCGCTGAAGGCGGAGGATCTCTCCGGGCTGCCCCGGGCATACGTCATCACCTCCCTCGCCGATCCTCTGCGGGACGAGGGGGAGGCCTACGCGAGACGGCTGATCGAGGCCGGGGTCGAAACCCGGCTCGACCGGTTCCCGCTCGTCCACGCCTGGTTCAACCAGACGGTGTCGAGATCATCCCGGACCGCGCACCGCATACTCGCGGACCGGATCAGGGAGCTTTTCGGGATCTAGGCCGGTTCGGGTTCCGGCACGCGCCGGGCCAGGGCCCGGCGCCGGTACATGCGCTGATCGGCCCGTTTCAGCAGCTCGGCCAGCCCGACCGTTTCGTCCGGCTCGCGCCGCGACACGCCGACCGAGACCGTGGCGGTGCCTTCGACCTTCTGGATCTCGGAGTTGACGATCCGTTCGAGCGTGTTCTCGGAGGGGGCGACATCGAATCCGACCACGACGAACTCGTCGCCTCCCCAGCGGGCGATCAGATCTCCGGGAACGCCGCCCTCGGTCAGCGCGGTCGCCACCTTCTCCAGGACCTCGTCGCCGAGATCGTGGCCGTAGCGGTCGTTGATCGTCTTGAAGAAGTCGACGTCGATGTACGCGGCCCACGCGGTGTCGTGCTCCCGCCGGCCCCGCTTGTACTCGGCGGCGAGATGCAGCAGCCCGTTGCGGTTCAGGATTCCGGTGAGCTGGTCGTGGGTTGCGGTCGCCATCAGCTCCTCGTTCAGCAGCGTCACCCTCCGGCGCTCCGACTTGAACATGAGCAGGATCGCTCCCGCCGTCACGGCGCCGAGGATCATCAGGACATAGCTGTCGAAGATGAAGTCGCGGGAATCGACCGATGACTCGATCACGACGACCCATGTGGTCAGGGCGGCGGCGATGTAGACGCAGAAGGTGCTCCAGCGGCGCAGCGAGACGCCGCCGGCGATCATGATCACCACCAGGTAGGAACAGACCTGCCACCAGGGATCGACGTCGAGCAGACCACCGTAGATCGTGTTGGCGAAGGTGGCCGCCAGCCCGGTCAGCATCGCGATCTCGATCGCGCTGGTCGATTCGGGCCGCTTCAGACGAACGAACAGCAGCATCGCTCCGGTGACCGCACCGACGATCACGCAGCCCGCGAAGTAGGGGATCGGCTGATGATTGTTGGGGTCGATCAAGGCGGCGAGGCCGATCACCATCGTGATCGCGCCGATCGTGATCAGGGTGACCGTGACCCTCATCGTGTGGTAGCGATGGCTGATCAGCTCCGGCGAATCGCCGCCCGGCCGGCGGCGCGGAACCCGTCCGAACCGCGGCGGGTGCTCTTGCTTCTCTGTTCTGGCGGCGCGGAGGCCCATGCGCCCAATAGTAGGCGGGATCTGCTTTCGGTTCCCGAGAAGCGCCGCCGGCAGCGGAACCCGCCCCGCCGCCCGCACACTCAATACGATGGTCCGATGTCCGTCAACGCCGATCAGATCACCGTCCGCCTGCCCGATGGAACTCCGCTGGAGCTCGAGCCCGAAGCGACCGGGGCCGACGCCGCCCTGGCGATCGGCGAGGGCCTGGCGCGCGCGGCGCTGGCGATCAGGGTCGGAGACGAGATCCGCGATCTCAGCGCCCCGGTGAACGACGGTGAGGAGATCGCGATCATCACCTCGCGGGATCCCGAAGGCCTCGAGCTGATCCGCCACGACGCCGCCCACGTGATGGCGACCGCGGTCCAGGAGCTCTACCCCGGCACCAAGGTGACGATCGGCCCGGCGATCGAGAACGGTTTCTACTACGATTTCGAGTTCCCCGAGGGCGTCAAGATCACCGACGCCGAGCTGCCCGGGATCGAGGCGGCGATGAAGAAGCACATCAAGGCCGACGAGAAGTTCGAGCGGCGGGACGTCTCCGTCGCCGAGGCGATCGAGATCTTCAAGGCGCAGGACGAGAACTTCAAGGTCGAGCTGATCGAGGATCTGATCACCAACGAGGGGGCCGAGACCGTCTCGCTCTACCGCAACGGCCCGTTCGAGGATCTCTGCCGCGGGCCGCATGGTCCCGGCACCAAGCGGATCAAGGTGATCAAGCTGAACTCGGTCGCCGGCTCCTACTGGCGCGGCGACGAGAACCGCGAGCAACTGACCCGGATCTACGGCACGGCCTTCTTCGACAAGAAGGACCTGGCCGATTACCTGGAGAAGATCGAGCAGGCCAAGGCCCGCGACCATCGCCGCCTCGGCCCCGAGCTCGACCTGTTCATGCTGCGGCCCGAAGCTCCGGGCATGCCCTTCTGGCTGCCGAACGGCACGGTGCTGCTCGGGCTGATCGAGGACGAGGTCCGTGAGCAGCTGGACCGGCGCGGATACCAGGAGATCGCCACCCCGCAGGTGATGGACGAAGAGCTGTGGCATCGCTCGGGCCATTGGGACAACTACAAGGACGACATGTATTTCATGGAGGTCGACGACCGCCGGTTCGCCCTGCGCCCGATGAACTGTCCCGGTGCCTGTCTCGTCTACGGCCATGAGCGCCACTCGTACCGTGACCTGCCGCTGCGCCTGGCCGAGTTCGGGCGGGTCACCCGCAACGAGCGGGAGGGGGTGCTCCACGGCCTGCTGCGCGTGCGCGCCTTCACCCAGGACGACGCCCACGTCTACTGCACGGTGGATCAGATCGAGTCCGAGGTCGCCGAGATCTGCGAGGCGATCGACGAGCTCTACGGCCGCTTCGGCTTCGAGGACGTCTCGGTCGAGCTCTCGACCCGTCCGGAGAAGTCACTGGGCAGCGACGAGCTGTGGGAACAGGCCGAATCGACCCTGAAGCGGGCCCTGGACGCACAGGACCGCGAGTACACGATCAATCCGGGGGACGGCGCCTTCTACGGCCCGAAGATCGATTTCCATGTGACCGACGCCCTGGGCCGCTCCTGGCAGCTCGGCACCTGCCAGCTGGACTTCCAGATGCCGGAGCGTTTCGAACTTTCCTTCACCGACGCCGACGACGGCCGTCAGCGTCCGGTGATGATCCACCGGGCCCTGCTCGGCTCGATGGAGCGTTTCGCCGGGATCCTGATCGAGCATCACGCCGGCCGTTTCCCGGCCTGGCTCGCGCCGGTCCAGGCGATGATCGTGCCGGTCGCCGACCGGCACATCGAGTATGCCCGGCAGGTCGCCGAGGACCTGCGGGCCGAGGGTGTCCGGGTCAAGGTCGAGGAGCGTTCCGAATCGGTCGGCAAGAAGATCCGGGCGGCCGAACTGGGGCGCTATCCGTACATGCTCGTGGTCGGTGACCGCGAGGCGGAGGCGGGGGAGCTCGCCGTGCGATCCCACGACGATGGCGAGCTCGGTTCTATGAGCGTCGAAAAGTTCTGTATGCTGCTTGACACTTGAAGCTAAGCCTTGAAAAGAACTCGTTCCAGTTCGCGCCAGCGAACCAACTTCCAGCTTGTCCGTCCGCTTGAACCTTCCGTTGGCCGTTAATTAATGCCGGTTCCGCGTAGGTTCGACCGACGTCCGCCCGAACGGGATTCGACTCGTATCAACGAGCGCATCCGTGTTCCCAAGGTGCGATTGATCGGAGCCGATGGTGAGCAGGTCGGAATCGTCTCCACCGACGATGCCCGGCAGATGGCTCGTGACGCAGATCTCGATCTGGTCGAAGTGGCCGCCGGGGCCAAGCCCCCGGTCGCGCGCCTGCTCGACTACTCGAAATACAAGTACGAGCAGGACCAGAAGGCCAAGGCCGCCCGCAAGCATCAGACCCAGGTCAACGTGCGGGAGATCAAGCTCCGGCCGAAGATCGCGGTCCACGATTACAACACCAAGAAGGGCCACGTCACCCGCTTCCTGAAGCACGGCGACAAGGTCAAGGTGACGATCATGTTCCGCGGCCGTGAGCAGGCCCACCCCGAACGCGGGCGTGACCTTCTCTACCGCCTTTTCGAGGATCTCGAGGGTCTGGCGACGATCGAGTCCAAGCCGCTCCAGGAAGGCCGCAACATGAGCATGCTGCTCGGTCCCTCCAAGGAGGCCGCGAAGATCGCCGAGGAGCAGAAGAAGAGCGCCAAGGGCGAGAAGAAGCAGGACGAGCCACCGGCCGCTCCGGTCAACACTCATCCCCAGGCGGTCGCTCCCGACGCGGTTTCGGAAGGTGTGACGGTCGAGGACGAATCCCCGTCCGATGATGCCGACACCGGCGCCACGGACGATTCGGCGACCACCGGCGAGTAGCCGCCGCCCTCGGCGCCTACGATTCCCTCATGAGTGAGGGAACCGGGATTTCGACAGAGAAGATTGAGCTGCCCGACGGCGTGACCGTCGGACATTGGTCCGACCGCGAGGGCTGGACCGGCTGTAGCGCGATACTCGGGCCTCCCGAGACCGTCAGCGCCGGCGAGGTGCGCGGCGGCGGGCCGGCCACCCGGGAATTCGAGCTGCTCTCACCGGCCACCTCGACCCCGGGCGCCCACGCGGTGCTGCTCTCCGGCGGCAGCGCCTTCGGCGTGGGGGCGGCCAACGGGGTCGTCTCCTGGCACGAGGAACGGGGCCTCGGTTTTTCCACCCCGGTCGGCGCCGTTCCGCTGGTCACCGCGGCGGCCTGTTTCGATCTGCCGATCGGCGATCCCAAGGCCCATCCCGGGCCGGACGGCGGGTACGCCGCCTGCGAGGCCGCCGGCCCCGAGTTCGAGCGTGGCTGTGTCGGCGCCGGAACCGGCTGCACGGCCGGCAAGGTGGGAATGGATGGCTGGACCAAGACCGGCCTGGGCGCGGCGACCCTGAGGGTGGGCGAAGCGGTCCTGACCGCGATCGCCGTGGTCAATCCGTACGGTGAGGTGACCGGGGCCGACGGCGAGGTGATCGCCGGAAGCTGGCGGGACGGCGCCTACCGCCGCACGGTCGACGTGCTGCTCGAGGCGCCCCAGAAGATGCCGCTGGGGGAGAACACGACCCTGGTCTGCCTGGTCACCGACGCCAAGCTCACCAAGAACGAGGCCTGGATCATCGCCCGGTCGGCCGCACCGGGATTCGGCCGGGCCCTCTCACCGACCTCCACCGCGGTCGACG
>Ga0335075_10001860_pt1 | contig 34338 bp, 28 predicted proteins | sample Lox_Sample_24_FD_206723 | JGI IMG/M metagenome (GOLD analysis project Ga0335075, IMG submission 206723) | Soil microbial communities from Loxahatchee National Wildlife Refuge, Florida, United States - Lox_Sample_2.4 | ecosystem: Environmental > Terrestrial > Soil > Wetlands | place: USA...
CACGCCCCTTACACAAAAGCAAACTTTGGCCGCCGGAAGGAGGCTGCGGGGAGTTGCAGTGTGCCGGTGGGCCCGACGGGATGGGGATGCTGTGGCGAAGGGTTATTGTGTCGTCTCCTATCAGGACTTCTTTGACGACGAGGCGCACGATGCGTTGGCGTTCGGTGATACTGAGCGTATCAGCGGCAGTGCGCAAGCGGGCGAGAAAGGATGTCAAGGTCTCGGCGAGGCGCAGGAATGCAGCCCGGTCAGCGGTCTGATCGGCGATCGCCTGCAGCTCGGTGCGGACCGCGCGCTGGCGCTGGTGCAGCGCCGGCATGCGTTCGCGCAACTGTTCGATCGATACAAGGCCTTCCTGATAAGCGTTGAGCAGCCTTTCGATGCCTTTGCCCAGATGGGTCAATTCTCTTTGCAGGCTCTGCTCCCGTTTCCTGGTCGGATCGGCAGTGCGCGCAGCCGCCAGCCTTCGATCGAGTTCCTGCTCGATCAAGGCGGGATCTTCGAGCAGTCGGACCACTTCGCTCCAGACGATCTGATCGAGGAGGTCTTGTCGGACCAGGCGGCGGTTATCGCAAACCGGGCCGCCCAGTTTGCGCCAGCTATCGGAGCCGATGCATTTGTAGTAGTGAATTTTGCGCGCACTCGTGTACGTCGAGGTGCGCGAGAAGGCATAGCCGCACTTCGCACAGCTGACCAGGCCCTGCACCACACTGGGCGTGATGGTGCGCCGGCGGGAGCGTATCCGGTTCTCCTGAAGAAGTTCCTGGGCGCGGGCGAAGGTCTCTTCGGTTACCAAAGCCGGTACGGGAATCTCAATCCACTCTTCGCGCGGGCGTTCATGGCCGGCTGTGGCGGAGGGCGTCGTCATACCGCAGCGGCGCTGATGGCGCATCACGCGCGTCCGTGTCGAGATGCGGGTTTTGCCGAAGCATGCCGCGCCGCGGTAGGCGGGATTGCGCAGCAGCGCCCAGACGACCGAGCGTTCCCAGCGGGCGCTTCTGTTGCGCGTTGGGATGCCTTCGGCGTTGAGCCTGCGGGTGATTTCCCCGATGCTGAGTCCTTCCACCGTATACATCGCGTACGTCCGCTGCACCACGCGGGCCTCGCTTTCCTCCACGAGGTAAGCTGCCGGTGCTTCATCGCTCCTGCGGAGATAGCGATAGCCATACGGAGCGCCGCCCAGCACACTGACCTCGCCTGCCTGTGCGCGGTGCCGCTTGCCGCGGCGGGATCGTTCCAGAATCTGCGCCCGCTCGTATTCGGCAATCATACCCTGGAACTGCACCAGCAGCTGATCCTCCGCGCTGTCGCCCTGGGGCGCCTTGACGAACAGCGTTTCCACGCCTTGCCGCGCGAATTCCTCAAGCAGAAGAATCTGGTAGGCATACTTCCGGCTCAGACGGTCCGGCGAATAGGCGAGCACCACCTGGATCTGACCCTCGGCGGCCAGGTCGCGTATCCGTTCCAGACCAGGTCGCTCCAGCGTCGCGCCGCTGTAGCCTTCATCCTCGAAGACCCACTCGGCGGGCACTTCCAGATCGTGGCTCCTGGCAAATTCGATCAGCGCAGCCGTCTGGCTGGTGATCGTCTTCTCATCGCGCTGCTGTTCGGACGATACCCGTGCGTAGATCGCCGCCATCCGCATCATCGCACTCCTTTACGCGCCCCAGGGGGCGCTCCCGTGCGGGCACCAGAATCGCGTAGGCCTGGGCGAGCTTGGACTCGAACAGGCGATCAAAGACATAGTCAACGTGGATTTCGAGCAGGCCGCTTTTGGTGCGCGGCTCAGCCATGCCTCTTCCTGGTTCGCAGGAACGCTTCGAGCGCGTCCGTGACGATCGCACCCATCGTCAGTCCGCTGCTTCTGGCATACTTCCGCAGCAGTTCCACGCTGCGCGGCGGGAGCTTCAACGTAATCGGGACCGAGGCCTCTCGAACTTCCACCGGCCGGTCGAGCCGGGAGGCCGCTTCCAGATACCGATATGTCTGGCGCCCTGACAACTGGAACATGCGGGAAAGGCGCCGCATGGCTTCGGGCAACGGAACATGCCGCTCCAGGAGTCCACGAGCCGCGTTCAGCTTCCGAGCCTTTTCCCCTATGGTGGAGCGCGTCATACGCCATTAACGTATTACCTCTTAAGTCGCAAATCAAGGACCCGGTATCCAGTTCGCCAACCCTTCAGCGTCCGTTCAAACTGAAAGTTTGCTTTTGTGTAAGGGGCGTGATTTCTGACCCTCTCGGAGCAGCTTCACTTTGGGCGCGCGGCAGAGGCTCTTCATGTATCCCAACCCGCATTGAGCAAACAAATCCGTCGTCTGGAAGAAAAGCTGGGTGGACAATTATTGATTCGACGTTCTCGCGGGCTGCATCTGACTCCGGCTGGCCAGGTACTGCTGCAACACGCACGGCAGGTTATCGAAGAGTCTGAATCCGCAGAAAGGATCACTCGCCTCGCGCTGAACGGGAAGGCGGGGACCCTTAGAGTTGGCTTCGGAATTGCAATTCTTGCCCGAGGATTACCGAACCTGATCCTGCGCTTCGGAAAGCGGTTTCCCAATGTCGATTTGTCGATGCGCAACATGTCAACGACTGATCAGACGCAGGCGCTCATCGACAGAAAGATCGATGTTGGATTTGTTCGTCTGCCAGTTCGGGCGGAAGAGATCGAGACCTTGCCGATTGTGAATGAACAGCTCATGATTGTGTTAAGCGAGCACGCAAACTACGATGCGAAGAAGGGCCTGGCCGGGTTGAACAACGCGCCATTCATCATTCCCTGGCGCGCCGATTCGGTGAGCTTTTACGACCACGTTTTTCGTACCTGCCGAGCCGCAGGATTCGTACCGAAAGTCGTCCAGGAGGTGGATGTGTTTTTCACGGCGCTGAATCTTGTTCGAGCCGGCCTCGGAGTAAGCATTGCGCCGAGCGCCATACAGCTGATGCGTGTGCCACAGATACGCTTCGCGGAAACCAGAGTGCCTGAAGCGGAATGGAGCATTGGTATTGCATGGAATCGACGGAGCCCGCGTTCTGTGCTGGTGGAGAACTTTATACAAATGGCTCGCAAATTCCTTCCCTCTAAAATCAAGTAAATCATCTTCCTGTCATGGAGCTGGCGAGAGTAGATCATCGAGGGACGGTTTACACCGATGGCAGGCCGTCTGCTGTTCTCGATGAACGCATTCAGCCCGACGCATGGACACCCGGTTACTTGCTATTGCGGGGATCGGTACCGGGAAACGCCGTCTGCTCCATCAATCCCGGGCCGGGCTGTTGCCGAAGTCAGATTGTCAGCGAGTGGAAAGACCATCTCCGGCTCGACGCTCGGGGAAACCCGCTCGAGTGATAGTTTGGTGCGCCGGCAATTGCCGCGGATGACGCACCGGCGGTGGCACCCTGGCCAGCAGGCACGCCACTGCGACTTCGTAACCAAAACCCCTCACTCTTCCCGAATCGCCTCCATCGGCAGCACCGACGCCGCCCGTCCAGCCGGAACCACAAACGCCACCGTCAGCACCGTCAGCAGCAGCCCCAGCGTCAGCAGCTCCACCATCGGACTCACCACCGAAACCCCGTGCACGAGCGACCGCAGCAGTTGCCCCGCCAGCGCCGCCAGCCCCGCACCGGCCGCCACTCCAATTCCGATCCACACCGCCGCGCTCCGCGCCAGCGCCGCTACGATTCGCCTTCGCTCCGCGCCCAGCGCCATCCTTATCCCGATCTCCCGCCGCCGCTCCGTCACCACCCGCGACAGAACACCATACAGCCCCGCGCCCACCAGCGCCAGCGCCAGCAGCGCAAACCCTCCGGAAACGCTGCTCAGCAGCCGCTCCTGGCTCAGATCGTCCTCCACCGCGCGGTCGAACGTATACGTCTGCGGCGCGGCCGCACCCGGCAGAATCTGCGCCGCCGTCCTGCGAATCGCGTCCGCCCCCAGTGCATCGCTCGTGCTCCGCACCACGACGAACGAGGGCACAAACGGATTCCTCTTCTGCTCGTACAGCATGTAGAGGTTCATCGGAGCCGGCTGCGCCAGGCTCTGCATCCGCGCATCCTCCGCCACCCCGATCACCCGATACGTCGGCGGAGCTTCCTTCGCTGCTTTTCCCTTCGGCGGCTGCCCGTTTCCCGACGTGATGTACTGCCCGATGGGATCCTCGCCCGGGAAAAAGTAATTTGCCGCCGCCCGGCTGATCACGCACACCTTGTCGCCGCCAATATCCCCACTCGCAAAGCCGCGCCCTTCCACGATCCTCGTTCCCAGAGTCGCGAAGTACCCCTGCGTCACAATCTCATCCCAAATGCGCAGGCTCGAGTGAAGCTGACCCTTCGCGCCGCGCGAGTAGTAACTGCCCGACTTGAACCAGCCCCGCACCGGCGGCATGGAGAGCAGCGCAGCCGACCGAACCCCAGGCTGGTGCTCCAGCGACTCCACCAGCCGAAACGCCTTCCTGACCTGTCCCGGATCGCTGGCGTCGGTGTTCTGATAATTCAGCTCAGCGAACGTGACCCCGCCGGGCACAAACCCCGAGTTCTCCTTCAGGTAATTCCGCAGCGTTCCCGTCATCAGCACAGCTGCGTAGATCAGCACCATCCCCAGCGCCACCTGCGTGGGAATCAGCCAGCGTCCCAGGTGTCCCGTCCGCCGAGCCGCCCGGGCCTGCTTAAGATCCAATGCCGGAGCCGTGCGCGAGGCGCGCCATGCGGGCCACAGGCCCGCCAGCATCGCCGCGCCCAGGCTCAGCGCCGCGGCAAACAGCACGATGGCCGCTCCTGCCTGCAGGCTCAGTGCCGGCGGTTCATTGATGCTCGTGATCATGGCCACCAGCGCGTGTGCCAGTTCCCATCCCAGGATGCCACCCAGCGCCAGTCCTCCCACGCCCAGCAGCGCCGTCTCGATCAGCACCTGGCTCATCAGCCGCCCGCGCCCCGCGCCCAGCGCGCTTCGCACCCCGAACTCGTGCAGCCGCCCGCTCACCCGCGCCAGCACCAGCAGTGCCACGTTCACCGCACACAGCAGCATCATCAGCCCGCACAGCGCTTCCAGCGCCGCCAGCGGTCGCGTATAGGTCTGCCGCAGCCACGACTCCCCGGTCCGCCCCGGCGCCGCGCTCAGCCAGAACCGGCTGCCGAACAGCGTCGGGCTCGAGAGGCTGTGCCGCGGATCGGCCTGCGCCGCGTCGCGGAAGACGAGACCGTGGGACGCGCTGAGCGCCGCCCGCGCCTGCGCCAGTGTCGCCCCAGGCTTCAGCCGGCCCATCAGTGTCAGCCAGTACGCCCCGGTCTCGTCGATCATGGCGTACTTCCCATCCATCACCCGCTCGAACGTGAGCGGCAGCAGGAAATCGTCGCGCTGATCCGGCGAAATGCCGTCGAACCCTGACGGCAACACCCCCACAATCGTCATCTCGGCGTGGTTCAACTCCAGGGTGCGGCCCAGAATGTGGGGATCGCCATCGAAGTGGCTCTTCCAGTAGTCATAACTCACCACAGCTTCGTGCTCCAGCGGCAGCCCGCGCTCGCCCGCCTGCTCCTCGAATCCCCGGCCGAGATACGGGCGCAGCTCCAGCACGCGGAACGCGCTGCCCGTCGTCAGCCCCACCGGAACCTGGCTGGAACTGCCGCCTTCCTCCAGCCGTGCTTCGCGGTCCGCCCACGCAAACACTCCGGTGGTGGGTCCGTGGTGTGCGCGCAGTGCCTCGTACAGCACGTACGAGTTCCCTATTTCGCCGTCGATGTTGTAGAGGGAGTACCACACCAGCTGGCCCGGATGCGGCACCGGCAGGCTTTTCAGCAGCAACGAATACGTCAGCAGGAAGATCGCCGTGTTGGCCCCGATCCCGAGGGCCAGCGTCAGCACCGTCACTGCCGCAAACCCCGGCGACTTCCGCATCTGCCGCACCGCAAATCGCGTGTCTGCCAGGACGCTCTCCAGGGTCGGCCACTGCCACACTTCCCGGCTGCGTTCCTCGAACAGCGCCACGTTCCCAAAATCGCGCCGTGCCCGTTGTGTCGCCTCCTCGCGGGACATCCCCTCTGCCATCAGTTCGTCGATCTTTTCCTCGAGGTGCTCCTGGATCGAGACGGAGAGGTCGGTGTAGCAACGGCGACGAGAGAAGAACCTTCCCAGCCAGCGCATGGAAGCCTCCTGACTAAACCTTCGCGACAGCCAGTACGCGGTTGATCCCGGCGAACATCCTCTCGAAACTGGAGACTTCCCGCTCGAAGCGTCGACGACCAGCTTTTGTCAGACTGTAGATGCGAGTGGGACGGCCCTTTGCGGAAATCCCCTCTTCGGTTTTCAGCAGCCCGTCCTTCAGCATTCTCTGCAAGGCAGGATAGAGAGAGCCCTCCTCGATCTGGAGAAGGTCGTCCGATACCTGCCGAATGTATTTCACAAGCGCATAGCCGTGCATCGGTTTCAGACGGAGCGAATGGAGGATCATCAGCTCCAGCGCTCCCGGGAAAAGATCGCGGCGATCAGGGTTCTTTGTCATATGGCAGAGACTCTATACTCCACATACCTATGTGTCAAACAGGTATGGAAGCAGAGCGATCCGTCGGGATGCCGCCACGGAGCAATCTACCCAAAACGCGGGGTTTGGCCACTATGTCCAGGACAGGTATCCAAAAACGCCCGTGGCGACGCCGGTCCGCAAGGATGTCAGGGCGTTACGGCTTCCGGTCCCCGACATTTCAGGAGCCACTGATCATCCCGATGCAGCATCAACCAAACGAACCCGCCGCAGAGGGGTTCCTGGCGCGGAGTTCATCTCGAATCGCGTCGACCGTTGTTTCGGTGAGGGACTTCCGTCTTGCCGATGCTTTTCCTGTTGGCGGTCGATTGCCGTCTGTGCAATCATCCGGAATTCGCGATCCCCGGAGGCAGCATGCGCCGAACTCTCCTGTTTCTACCGCCTCTGCTCTGTCTGCTCGTTCTCGCTGCGCCCGCTCGCGCGGACGCGCCGCCTCCGCTTCGCGTCACCGCCTGGCCGCAGGGCTACGTTGACCTCAGTCACGGATGGCGCTTTCATCCGGGTGACAATCCCGCCTGGGCGCGGCCCGACTTTGACGACGGTTCGTGGCCCGTCGCCTCCTTCAGCGATCCCGGGGCCTATGGTCTCGGCTACCGCTGGTTTCGTCTGCGTCTCCAGCTCCCGCCGCAGCACGGGCCGCTCCTGGTCGGCGTGGTGGGGAACCGGGGCACCTGGCGGCTCTACCTGAACGGCCGGCCCACCGGCTCCACAGGCCTTCTGCCCACCCTTGAAGTCGGCGCGCTGAGCCCCCAGGTCATTCCTCTGCCCGCTGGCCTCACCGATGTGCAGATCGCTCTCCGGGTCCGGACCACATCGTATTTGTATGCAAACTCCCCGGTACGCGGGACTATTGCCGATGTCATCGTGGGCACTCCGGGCGCGGTCCGCGCCGTCTGCAGCACAATTCGAAATCAAAGTCGGCTCGAATACATCCTCTCCCTCGCCATCGACGCACTCCTGATCCTCGCCGCCCTCGCCGTCCTGGCGCTCTTCTTCAATCAGCGCTCTCACCCCGAATACCTCTGGCTCGGTTTGCTGCTCGCCACCCTCGGAGCCTCTGACTTCGCCCTTGCCGCCTCGCTCACCGGCATCCTTCCCTCTTCCTTCAATGCGCTCTTTGGCGATCCCGTCTGCTACCTCGTCATCGCCTTCCAGATCGAATTCACCTTCTCCTTCGTCCATCAGCGCATCACCCGCCCGTGGCGCATTTACGAATATCTGCTCGTCACCTCGACGCTGGCCGCAATCCCCCTCAACTGGCTGGGCGTTCCGGCAACGCCGTACATGGCATGGGAGATCGCCGCCACCACCCCAGGCGCCATCATTCTGCCTATCCTCCTCCTCTTCTGGTATCGCCGCGGCAACCGTGAGGCCGGCTGGCTGATCGTCCCCAGCCTCTTTGGCCTCAGCGGTTCGCTCTTCGACCTGGGATTCATCGCCGCGGCTCTCCACTGGCAGCGCCTGCTCGTTCTCTTCCGGACGCCCTTCCTCGGTGCGGTTGGTTTTCGCCCCATTGCGATTGCGGATTTCACCTTTTTCCTCGCCATCGCCATCGTCATCTTCCTGCGCTTCGCGCGCGTGAGCCGCGCGGAAGCCCGAGCCGCCGCCGAACTCGACGCGGCTCGCGAGATCCAGCGCACGCTCGTCCCCCTCGTGCTGCCTGAGATCGAAGGCTGCCGGCTCTCTTCCGCCTACCTCCCCGCCGAGCAGGTCGGCGGCGACTTCTACCAGATCCTCAAGCAGACCGACGGCTCCACGCTCATCGTCGTCGGCGATGTCAGCGGCAAAGGGCTCAAAGCCGCCATGAATGGCACGCTCGCCATCGGCGCGCTGCGAACCCTGGCCGCCACCGGTCTCAGCCCCGCCGCGCTGCTGGCCGCGCTCAACCGCGAAATCCTGCACGCGCAACAGGGCGGCTTCATCACCGCGGTCTGCGCCCGCATCGATCCGGGCGGCGAGGTTACCTTCGCCAACGCGGGTCATCTCCATCCTTATTGCAACGGCGACGAGATCATCCTCGATTCCGCCCTCCCGCTCGGCACCACTCCCGATGCCGTTTACACGGAGGCCCGCCTCCACCTCGTTGCTGGCGACGCGCTCACGTTCCTCTCCGACGGCGTTGTGGAGGCACGCAACGCCGCCGGCGAACTGTTCGGTTTCGACCGCACGCGAGCCATATCCCGGCAGTCCGCCGAACAGATCGCGCAGACCGCCCAGTCCTTTGGCCAGCAGGACGACATTACCGTGCTGACGCTGGCGTTTGCTCCCTCGGAGGTTCTCTCTGCGTAGACGATGCGTCGAAATCCGGATAGTCCCGCCCAACGCCGACGCCGTCTCCCTTCCGGTGGTACGGCTCCGAACCAGAATCCCCGGCACCGGGACGTGAAACCGGACTGACTGCGACTTCTGTCAGTACAAAATTGCTCGACAGGCCAGGACTCACTCCAGCGGTTCCAAAATCATAGATGAGCGGCCCGGGTGCGGACGGCAGCGGCCTGGCCGGCTTCGGCCGAAGCGAAGCCACCAGCGCGTACAGCGCGGTCATGCCGCCCTGATATCCGGACTCCCGCACACGCCGCAGAATCTCCAGCGACGCCGGATCCGGCGCCTGCCTGAGAAGCTCTGTTACCTGTTTCCGGAAAGTCGCCACCCTGCTCGGGCGGCCGATCTGCCGCTGCGCCCGCTCCGCGGCGTCATCGCTGTGGACCACCGGGCCTTGCTGCGCGATTCGCTTCACCGTGCGCAAGGAGGCCCCGCTCAGGCGCGCCACTTCCGCCTTCCCATGACCCGCCTTCAGCAGAATCTCGATCTCGTGTCGCTTCAGCATCCCCAACATCCTCCTCCCCTCCGTCGCCGGCTATGCCGGCATATAGAGGGGTTTTAACGCTTATGGGAATCCTTAGGCGTGCCAGAATTTCCGGAATGAAGGGGGTCAAAATTTTCGGAACCGACAATTGAGGCGGACCGGTATCGAGAAGGTCAGTGGGTCCTGTAAGAGGGGATCTGCTTACCCCCGTATCCACCAGTTGAGATCCGGAACGAGGTGTTGTCTGAACAGTGCGGCCGAATGCTCCGCGCCGTCGGCATTGCGCGATTGAGTGACCATTTACGCGTGGTCCGAACGATTCTGCAATTCAGAGTTCACATCATCGGGCAGGAACTGCGGCAGTCCGAAGTCCTGGAAAAGGCGGGGCTCCAAAAACAGAGTCATCGCAGAAATCACGTCGTTCTCAAGCGTGAGTACGTGAATGGAGTGCGCGTTCCAGCGTTTCCCGGAAGCTGAGAACTCATAAATGGCGAAGGCCGGCTGTCGATTGGCGGCGGTGGGCACCAGATGGAGGCCACCGCAGGTTTTCCATGCCGCGGCAAAGAATGTCCCGATCACCTCGCGCCCGGCAAACCACTGCAGCCACGGAGGCATAATGGCAGTTGCATCTTCCCTGAGCAGAGCCACGAAACTATCCACATCGTGTCCTTCCCATGCCTGCAGGTAGCGCCCGAGGAGCCTTTGCTGCGCGGGAGTTGGCTGGGATGCAGCGGGTGGCCGACGGTTCGAGGAGCGTTGCGAGAGCGTCTCGCGCGCCCGCTGCAAAGCACTGTTGACGGATGCGGTGGAGGTGGCGAGCAGAGCTGCCGCTTCAGCAGATGGCCAGCCGAGGACATCGCAGAGCATGAGCGCCGCGCGCTGGCGGGGCGGCAGCTGTTGAATGGCGGCAACAAAAGCGAGCTGGACGGACTCCCGCGCCGTGTAGCGCGCCTCAGGATTCGGTGCGGCGTCGACGATCCCTTCGAGGTCCAGGTCCGGATACGGTTCGAGCCAGGGCACATCGAGCGCAGGGCCACCTTCCAGCTTGGGCGGGCTTGCCGGGCCAAGCTGGTCGGGCAAATATCGCTGCTGATGCCTGCGGCCTTCGAGCGCATTCAGGCAGGCGTTGGTTGCGATCCTGTAGAGCCAGGCGCGCATCGATCCTCCATCGAAGCTCGTGAAGCTTCGCCACGCACGCAGCCAGGTCTCCTGCACAAGGTCATCGGCTTCGTGGAGAGAACCCAGCATGCGGTAACAATGCAGCCTGATCTCCCGGCGAAACGGCTCGGCAAGCTGCTCGAAGGCCCGGTCTGCTTCGAGACTGGAGGTTTCGAACGCCATTGCGTCCGATTGTAGACCCCGAGCGTGATTCTTCAGGTCTGCCACTGTGAATCGCGGACGATCAGCCTGCTGCGCTACCGGAGATCGCCTCGCACTCCTCTGCGAGTTTCCCGGCGGCACCGTGGGGCAGACCCATCCCCGCCCGCCGGTTCCTGTCAGTTCTGCTTTTCCTTCGGATTGGGAGAACCTTTGCCGGTTGCGATCAGGCTCTTCAGGCTTCCGCGGATGTAAGAGCCCCAGGCGTCGGAGCAGATGCTGTAGCACTCACAGGCGGGAACAAGGCCTTCGTGCGTGAAGTGGATCACGGTCGTCTCGCCCTCTTTCGCGATGTCAAACACGACTCTGGTGTTCTTCCACTCGGTCTTGTCCTCGGTGAAGCTGAAGTGGTTGTCTGTGACGAGCCAGGCGATCCGCTTGCCGGGCACCAGCTCCACAAGCTTCATGGTGCAGCTGTGGACATCCCGAAAGTGATACCGGAATTCGTCGCCCACCCTGGCGGTGCTGCCGTCAATCTCCTCGGACCACCATCCGCGCACGTTCCGGATGGCTTCGAATGCTTCTTTCGGCGACTGCTCGACCGAAATGACTGCGGTGTAGTTTTGTTCCGTCATGGTTGCTCTCCGGCGTTGCGGGTTCAATGGTGCGATGGCTGTGTGCGGATGAGGGCGCGCTGCGGCGGACATTCGGCTCACTCAGACAAACACGTCAGGCTGATCCTTCCCTGTGACGATGAGACTGTGCAGGTTGCGCTCCACGAGGGCACCCCACGCTCCCGAGCAGCCGCCGTAGCATTCGAACGCGGGAACCAGGCCCACATGCGTGAAGCGAAGCTCGGTCCTGTCCCCCTTCTTCACAATCTCGAAGACGATGTCCGTCCCGATCCACTCGGCCTTGTCCCTGACAAAGGTCAGTTCGGCATCCGTAACATGCCACACAACCCTGCTGCCGGGAACGAATTCCGTTACCAGCTGAGTGGACTTGTGGAAATCTTTGTAGTGGCAGGTGAATTCGGCGCCCGGCCTGCCGGCTTCGCCCTCGACTTCGCCCGACCACCATCCGCGAACGTTGTTGACTGCCTTGAAAACTTCTTGGGGAGATTGGTCGACCGTGAATGACAATGTGAAATCCTGCTTTTTCATGGCTCGCTCCTCCGTATCTCTTTTTTGTTGAATGTGAGTGTTGAACGGCGTGCGGGCTGCTAAAGCGCCGCCACGCTCTCCGGCACAAAACCGGCGTACTGGCGCTCGAACTCCTTGGCCACGCCGTTCCGCCATCCCTCCGCGATCGAGCGGGACATGGGGTCGGGGAAGATGTCCTCTTCACGGTTCTCCAGCCCCTCGAAGATGCCGGTCGCGACGGCCTGCGGCGAAGATTTCGGGATCTCGAAGCCGCGGGTCATGTCTGTGTCGACAGGGCCGAGAAACACGCCGTGGACCGTCACTCCCTCACTTGCCAGCAGCGCCCTGAGGGACTGCGTCATGCTCAACGCAGCCGCCTTCGAAATCGCGTAGCTGGGCGTAAGCGGCAACGGGGCCAGGGCCATCAGCGACAGGTTGTTGACGATGGCTCCCCTCGAGCGCCTCAACAGCGGCAGGAACGCCCGTGAAACCTTGTACATGCCGAAGAAATTGACGGCGAGGGTTTGCTCAATAACGGCCGGATCGCTCAGATCGTCGTACGGAGCGATTCCGGAGTTGTTGACGAGGACGTCGAGGCTGATGACCTGGCGAGCTGCCTTCTCGATCTGCTCGCTGTCAGTCACGTCGAGCATCAGCGGCGTTACGCGTTCATCGGCGATGCCGAGCGCTCCGCGCGTACCCGCGTAGACTCTCTTCGCTCCACGCTGGAGCGCTTCCGTGATGAGTGCGCGGCCGATACCGCGGTTGGCGCCGGTGATCAGGACCGTTTTCTGTGCGAGGTTCATGATGATCTCCTTGTTGGGGCTGCCATTGGCTTGCCCGTTTTTGCCTCTCTGCTGGGTAAAACCGGCGGCAGCGCCAAAACTCATCGGCGGCTGGCAGAATTTTCTTTTTGAGAGGATTCCCTGCGCGGAATGGCCGGAATCGCAGCGGTTTCGGGAATGTCCATATGAGTTTGTGAATCGCGATGCGCATAAAACTCGCGCCGCTTTACAAACGGCCACCTGAAACCGCCGGCTACGGCACGGACGCTCGATTTGCGCGTTATCCGCCGAGTATGAAATCGAAGCGCTCCGAGCAGGGACCGCTGGCTCGAAGAGTGATTTGCCTCGTTAGTGCCGTTCGAAACGCCCAGCCCTTGATTATTTCCGGGAAGCCGACCTCCCAGACACCAGCGAACTTTCCGGCCCTCCCCTGCGTACTTTCCTCCACCAACATCCCTCTCGTACTGAGGCGCTCATGGAAAACCTGGCTCAGGACATTCGTTACACCATTCGAACTCTGCTCCGGGCTCCTGGCTTTTCCTTCGTCGTGATCCTCTCCATCGCCCTGGCGTTTGCGGCCAATGCCACCGTCTTCAGCGTCGCCAATGGGCTGCTGTGGGGTGTCCTGCCGGTCAGGGACCCCGGCCGCATGGTGATGTTCTCGGAAGGCAACTCCTTCTCCTATCCCGACTACATCGACTATCGCGACCAGACCACCGCGATCTTCTCGGGGGGTATCGCCGCGCATTTTCCCCTCATTCCCGCCAGCATTGGCGGGAAGGGAGCACCCGAGCGCGTCTGGGGCCAGTCCGTCAGCGGCAACTTCTTCGGCGTGCTGGAGGTGCCGATGGCGCTGGGCCGCCCCATTCTTCCCGATGACGACACCGCCGCTCGCGATCACGTGGTCGTGCTCAGCAACGGCCTGTGGCGGCGCCGCTTCGGCGGCGACCCGAACATTCTGAACCGCGACGTGGCGCTCAACGGACAGCACTACACCGTGGTGGGAGTCGCGCCGCCAGGGTTTTACGGTGTCGATCGCGGCATCGCATCCGAGTTTTGGGTGCCCCTCGCTGCCTCGGGAGAAATCATGCCGGACCTGAGCTCGAGCGGCAGCAGCCTCAAAACCGCGCGGGATAACCAATGGCTCATGCTCGATGCGAGACTCAAACCCGGGATCACGCGCGCCAGAGCTCTTGTCCTGGTCAACGTCGTCAGGAAGCGCCTCGACGATGCGTGGCACAGGGAGGACAAGACCCATGAAAAGATCACGCTCGAACCCGCCGGCGCCCTTATTGCCGGCTCGGAAACTCCGGCATTCACCCTCATGGCCGTCCTCATGATCATCGTCGGACTGGTCCTGCTGGTCGCCTGCGCCAATGTTGCCAACCTGCTCCTGGCGCGCGCCACCGGCCGCCAAAGGGAGATCGCCATTCGTCTGGCGGTGGGCGCCGGGCGTCGTCAACTCGTGCGCCAGCTGCTCCTCGAGAGCTTTCTGCTGGCGCTGGCAGGCGCCGCTGTCGGCTTTCTGCTGGCTGCTGTGGCGGCACACGCCATCTCGCGGATCCAGCTTCCTTTGCCGTTCCCGGTTGCTTTCGACTTCAACGTCGACTGGCGCGTTGGCCTGTTCACGCTCGGCTTATCTGCCGTTACGGCGCTGGCCTTTGGGCTCATTCCCGCTCTGCGCGCTTCGCGCCCTGACCTGGTCGGCTCCCTCAAAGATGGCCCCGCGGGATTCGGAGGCAGCAGCCGCTCGCGCATGCGCAATACCCTGGTGATCGTTCAGGTCTCGCTCTCCCTGGTGCTGCTCACCACGGCCGGACTTTTTCTCCGCAGCCTCGGCCATGCCTCGTCCATCGACATCGGGTTCAAGCCCGCCAATCTGCTCATCATGTCGATGGACCCCAAGCTCCAGAACTACTCGCACGATAAAACCGTGCAGTTCCTTGCGCAGCTGCACGACCGCGTGGCCGCATTGCCCGGGGTTCGCTCCGTCAGCTTTGTCGGCGTCGTCCCCCTCAGTGTGGGCGGGGAGGCGGACAATTTCGCGGTGGATGCAACCCAGGGCCATCCAGCGCAGAACCACATCGCCTTCGTTGACAGCGTCGGCACCGGATATTTCCGGACCATGGGCATTCCCCTGCTGCGCGGGCGCGGCTTCAACTCGCAGGTCGATGGCGCGTCGGCCGTCATCATCAACGAAACCATGGCCGCGCATCTGTTTCGAGGTCAGGACCCGATCGGCCGCACGATTCGCCAGGACCAAACCAGATACACGATCGTCGGCATTGCCCGCGACTCAAAACTGCGCACCATCGGAGAAAAACCTTCCGATGCCGTGTATCTCTTTCTCAATGCCGCGCCCGAAAAGGCCAACAGCCTGTTCGGAATCACCATCCTCGTCCGGACGTCGATCAATCCCCGTGCTCTGGCTTCTTCGGTGCGCGATCAGGTCGCCGCTCTCGATCCTGATATGGCTGTCTTCAACACCGAGACGATGCAGCAACATGTCGATAAATCGCTGCTTCTGCCGCGCATCTCCTCGCTGCTGCTCGGAATCTTCGGCACCATCGGCCTCACCCTCGCCGCCATCGGCCTCTACGGCGTGATGAGTTATTCGGTACGCCGGCGCACCCGCGAAATCGGCATTCGCATGGCGCTCGGCGCAAAACGTCCTACCGTGCTCGGAATGATTCTTCGTCAGGGCCTCGTCCTGACCGCCATCGGGCTGGCCATCGGACTCGCCATCGCCACCGCCCTTGGACGGTTTACCGCCAGCCTGCTCTACGGCACCAGCGGAACGGATCTGCTCACGTTCCTGACTGTTTCGCTGGTGCTGCTCGTCACCGCGGCCGCCGCTGTCCTGGTTCCCGCTCTGCGCGCGGCCCACGTCGAACCAACCACCGCCCTCCGCTACGAGTAGGCCGTAAGCGCATCATTCGCGCACGACCGCTCCGGCGCATTCTCGGGGTGCGCAAATTCGCCGAGGCGTAATTCCAGAACCATGGCTCTGGAAACGGGCTCTGGCTGGTGATAACCCCGGATCAAGCCCTGGCAGATCGGCGAACGCTGTTTATACATCGGGGCTCAATTCATCGACCTGCTTCTGGGACAGGCACCTTATGGCATACGAGCGCCCTGGATCAAAGCCACAACGCCATGTGTTACCTTCGCCAGATCAAACGGCGCGGCTCTGTCCATATCAAAGTGCCGACATCCCGTGCAGAAGAGCCCAAAGCTCATCGGCGAGGACTTGTCCATCGGCTTCTCCGCCATCCTCTCCGAACAGCGGTCGTACTGCATTTGCAACCACTTCGCAGAGAGACTGAGCGGACTGGCCTACAACAGATCTGTCGATCGGGACACCATCCACGCCGTTCACAAGCCGGTAGAGCTGGGTGTGCTCCAGCATGAAGGTCCAATACCGCTCGACCATGACCACGACTGCCGCCCGATGATCGGAGGGCAGCTTCCCTGCGAGTGTTGCTTCAAGCTGCCCGAGTGCGTCGACGGCAATCTGCGATCTCCTGTGGCCGCGGCGCGGCGCGCCGGATCAGGTCCTTGATCTGCCGCACCACCTGGTCCTGCAGCGTTATGCCGCTGTTGCGATCGAGCCAGATTCCGCTCAGTGTCTGCATCCCGTCTTGAAGAACAGCTTACTCGCAGCCGTACGCCTGTGCGGCGCGGTGTGCCGCCACTTCGTCTGTCCTTATCTCGAAGCAGCTGCTATGCGGGTTGATGCAGCGAGGCCCAGGCGACCGATGAGCTGCTCAAAGGCAGGCATACCATGCAATGCCTCGTAGCGTGGATCCACGTTGATCCAGACCAGTTGGCGAATTCGCTTCTCGTAGGCTTCCTGGAGGCAGCTGATGGCGGCGTCGTAACCTTCGAGGCCAACGTGGATCAGAGCTGAGTTGAGCGGTGAAACCCACGCCCCCCCCCGCCCGAGTTCCTGCAACTGATGGAGCGTTGCCAGAGCCAGATCGCGATGGCCCATGCGCGCATGGCAGAAGCCGATCTCAGACAGTGCGGCGGGAATCTCTCCCATCGCTTGTCGTGCGTGCTCGAAGCAGGCAAGGGCTTCCTCTGAACGGTCCTGCTCGAGAAATATCCGGCCGAGAGACCAGTGCGCATGTCCGAACTCAGGGTTTGCGCGGAGGGTCGCGCACAGAGTCTCCGCAGCCTCGTCCCATCGCCGCATCCTGTAAAGACAGCCACCGACCGCGGTGTGCACAATCGGAGACAGAGGGTCGAGGCGCAGAGCCTGGCGGAGCTCGCGTAATGCTTCTTCCAGGCGGCCCCTTGGCGTAAGGAAGTCCAAGCCGTAGTGGAAGTGGACGGAAGGGAGGCCCGCTCCAGCGGCTATGGCGCGATGGAAGGTATTGCCCGCGGCGGTCCAGTCCCAGTCCCAGCCCGCCTGCGTGAGAGCGAGAGCGCAAAGGCCCTGGACGGAGTCAGGTTCGAGCCGCAGCGCGGAGTTCAGCGCGGAGCGGACGGCGGGCACTGCCTCGGAAGCCGGTTCGAGCCCGTACCAGTCCAGCCGCATGTGGGTCTCGGCAATCCCGATCCAGGCCGGAGCGAATGTGGGGTCGGCAGCCGCTGCGCGCAGGAACAGATCGAGCGCGCGCCTGAACTCCTCAGGCGTTTCCTGATTGAAGGCAAACCTCCCCTGCAGATACAGATCGTAGGCTTCCGAAGAAGGCATCTTCCGCTCCGCTTCGAGTTCGGGAAACCTTGCGCCCACTTGCGCGCGCAGCTTTTCAAGAACCACGTCGGTCAATTCATCCTGAAGCGCAAACAGATCGGTTACCCGCGCATCGAAGCGCTGCGACCAGATTTGATACCCTTCGCGCGTCTGGCTCAATTGCATGGTCAGACGAATGTTGCTGCCGGAGCGGCGCAGGCTGCCATGCACCAGAAGGCTGGCACCCAGGCGACGGCCGATCTCTCGCACGTCCGGGGAGGTTCCCTTGCACTGGAAAGCGGAACTCCGCGAGACCACGCGCAGTCCAGGAATCTGCGTGAATCCGTTGGTCAGTTCCTCGGCCAGCCCGTCGCAGATATATTCGTTCTCCGGGTCGGGACTCATATTGATCAGAGGCAAAACCGCAATCGTATGGGTATCGGCGGCTTCAGCCGGCGCGGAAATGAGCGTGGACCTGCCGGATGCGGCGTCCAGATCCGTCAGCATCTCCCGGATCGTTGGGTATCGATCGGCGGCCTTCCTGTCCAGAGCGCGGCGCACTACCAGTTCGATCGCCGCGGGTATCTCCGGCCTCGCATCGCGTATCGGGTCCGGATCGACCGTCTGCATGGCGTGCAGCAGCGCCACTTGATTTATGCCGCGAAAGGGCAGCCTGCCGGTGAGCAGCTGATAAAGAATCACTCCGAAGGAGAAGATGTCCGCGCGTTCGTCCACCGGTTCGCCACGCGCCTGCTCCGGCGCCATGTAACCCATCGTGCCCACGGTGAGTCCGCTGAAGAGACTCCGCGCCTGCGTCTCAGCGTCAAGGGACGATGGCCGTAAAGCCCGGGCAAGTCCGAAGTCAAGGATTCTTATCTGTCCGTCGTCGCGGACGAGAATGTTGGCCGGCTTCAGATCCCGGTGGACCACGCCCGCCGCGTGAGCGGCTGTAATGGCGTTGCCAATGAGTGCCGCCATGGCAAGAGCGCGGTCGATGGCAAGACCGCCTTCGGGAATCAACTGCTGCAGCGGCCGTCCCTGCACAAATTCCATCACAATGCAGGTCGTTCCGCCGTGGAAGAGAATGTCGTAGATCGTGACGATCCCGGGATGACTCAGTGAGGAGGTCAACTGCGCCTCACGCAGCAGAGCCGCTTCAATCACAGGGCTGGAGTTTTTGGAAGGGATGACCTTGATGGCAACATTCCGTTCCAGGCGAGTGTCGCGTGCCCTGAACACCACTCCCATGCCGCCCGATCCAATATGCTCTTCAATCCGGTAAGGCCCCAGCATGGTCCCGATGCTCAGCCGCGCTTCACTCATGCCGCTGTCCGGCGGCGCTTCCGTCCGCTCGGCGGCAACGGTCGTGAGATCCGCATTCCTGGCGTCGCGTTCAGGCGGCATAAACCAAGGATACAGCCGCATCGTCCTGGCTCTTGTATCTGACAGGCATCGAGCGGCGAACCGTCTTTACGGCGATGGAATGGATTCCGGCATACCGCGTATCGATCCCGTCGGCTGCCAAAATCGCCAGACCCGCCTGCCAAAGGCATGGGAAGGCAAAAAGTGGAAGTATGATGGACGTTGGAACTTCGATCCCCCCCTTGAAGCTCCTTATAGTCCAGAAGCACCGTGTGAACCTTTCGCGTTCGAGTCGCGTTCGAGGTCATCGTGAAGGCGAAACAGACAGACGTCTGCGTCATCGGGGGTGGTCCCGCGGGTAGTATGCTTGCCGGGCAGCTTGCCTCCCTGGGCCATAGCGTCCTCCTTGTCGAGCGAGCGAAGTTTCCCAGAAGGCACCCCGGCGAATCCCTGACACCCGGTGTGCGTTCTCTGCTCGAGGCGTCCGGCGCTGGTTACGTGGCAGACGAAGCGGGTGCATCCGCGGTAGCGTCGGTCCTGGTGAACTGGGATGGCGAGCTTCGTGAACGGACCGATCCAGAGGCTAAAGGCATGCTTGTGGATCGCGGCAGATTCGACGCAGTGCTGCTCAAGCACGCGGGAGCGGCTGGTGTCCAGGTGCTCCAACCGGCGATTTTCCGGGATTGCGTTCGGTCAGCGGAAGGGTGGCGGATCACCGTAGAGCGAGGTGGAGAAATGCTCGCCGTCGATGCTCGCTTTCTCGCGGACGCGAGCGGACACGCATTTGCCACACGCGGCCGGAAGCGCCGGACCGGAGCGCGAACAACTGCCTTTTACGCCTACTGGCAAGGTTCCCGTCTCCCCGGGCGGCCTCGCATCGAGGCTGGTTCGGACGCCTGGTATTGGGGCGTTCCGATACCGGACGGCACTTACAACACATTGGTCTTCGTCGATCCTCGAACCTCTGCACCGAAACATTTTCAGGAATTGGTGGCCCGGTCCGGTCTGCTGGACGGTTCTCGAGACGCCCGTTTGGTTTCGCCGATCCAGGCCGCCGATGCCACACCCTATATCGATGAAGAAAGCGTCAGCCCCCACAGCATCAAGGTTGGGGACGCGGCGCTCTCGATCGATCCTCTCTCGTCGAGCGGAGTGCAGAAGGCTATCCAAACAGCACTATCCGGCGCGGTGGTGGTGAACACCCTGATACGAAAGCCGGAATCGACTGCAGCCGCCATTGAATTCTATCGGTCGAGTCTCGCGGACGCCTCCGAGCGTCATTGCAGCTGGGCGGGCGAATACTACAGCGCCGCGGCCGCGACTCGCGATGCACAGTTCTGGCAGCAGCGCGCTTCGCGAAGTTTTCCCGCCGAAGCCTCGCCATCCTTCAATGCGAGTGACTTCGCGGATCAGCCGTTAGCCCTCTCGCCGGACCTCACCTTTGTGGAATCGGCCTGCATAGAAGGCGGGTTCGTGACGGTGAAACCGGCATTGCGTCATCCTTCCCTGCACAGCCCCGTGACCTTTGTCGGCGGCTGCGAGATGCCGCCTCTGGTTCGCACGGTGCGCGAGGGCATGAAACCGATGGAAATTGCATTGCTGTGGTCCGACCGGGTTTCCATAAGAACAGGACTCGCCCTGACGGAGTGGTTGTTGGGCAAGGGGCTGTTGACTCGCGCGCGATAGGAATGCGGAGACACCGTACGCCGCATAATGATATTTCGTGTATGGTTCTCGTTCGCATCACGAGACGCGAGTTATAGCTGAAATACGATCGCGGGGTATAACAACTCCGCGCCTGACATAGCGGAAGATTCGGGGAGGAATCGAATGACACCTAAAGACCAGCGGGGCTCGCAATACCTCGCGTCTTTGTTAGCCGACCATTTTCCCAAGCGGCGCGAAATGACCTGGCACGACCAGCTGGTATGGCTCCTCCACCTTGGAGCCGCCCTGGAACACGCGCTCATGGTGCAGTATCTTTACTCGGCCTACTCGCTTGGCGGCGAGCAGGTGCCGCCGAAACACCGCCATAAGGTCAAGGAATGGCGGGAATCGATTCTGGCTGTGGCTCGCGAGGAAATGGGCCACCTTATCACCGTGCAGAATGTTCTCACCTTCCTGGGTGCCGGCTTCAGCCTCTCCCGCGATCAATTTCCGTGGGCCGTCGAATGGTTCGACATTGAACCGTTCTGCATGGGTTCGCTCGCCTGCTACGTCAATGCAGAGATGCCCGAGGCAGAGGAGTTTCCTGAACGCAGCGAGATCGAGGAGTTGGTAAAAAAGCACCTCAATAAGGATGCCTTGCCGGTACATCCGGTAGCCGAGGTCTATCGCCTGGTCATGACTCTGCTCGCAGATACGGCATTGATTCCGGAGAGTGCGCTCCAGCCTCAAACCTATTCCCTGCAGGCGTCCTGGGATGAGTGGGGCCGCGGCTACAAGCCGGCTCCCCGGCCGCTCGATGCCCAGGGAAATCTCGAAAAAACTGCGGATGACGTCCAACAGCAGGCGCAGTTCGAATCGAACGTTCTGATTTACAGGGTTGCGACCCGCACCGAAGCTCTGGCAGCCTTAAAGGCCATCAGCCTGCAGGGTGAAGGAGTCGAGGATTCCAGAAAAGAGGGGGAATGGACGCACTTCCGGCGCTTTGTGAAGATCTATCGCGAGTTCAGGGAGATCCAGAGCAGCGACTGGAGCCCTGCGCGGCGGGCGGCGATCAATCCCAGCACAAACCCCGGCCTGAATGCGTCTGATCAGGACGGCTACATATCCTGCGAGCGAACGCGCAATTGGGCAGTGTTGTCGAATGTGCGCTACTGGATGCTCTTCCGCTATCTCGCACATACTTTCCAGATAGAACACCACGGCCCGCTGAACGAACCCAACGTGCGCGCGATGCTGATGCACCGGGTTTTCGGAGAGATGTACCAACTGAAGACATTGTCAGGCAAGTTGTTTCAGATGCCGTTGCGCGACGTGGATGCCGATCCTAAGACGCCGGATTCGATGAGAATCAATGCGGGTCCGCCGTTTGAGTTGCCGTTCAACACGCGGCTTCCGGTGAACGATGTCGATTGCTGGTGTCTCCATCGCGATTCGATCGTCGCCTCACGAAATGCGTGCCGGTCAGTTCTTAACAGCAACCCGACTCCAGACGAGAAGGAGTACATCAAGGCGCTGGTCGCACTCGACGAAAAGACAGAGGCCTGGATCGTCCAGATTCTTGCCGGTACGAAATCCACTTTGAGGTATGGCGCATGAAGATCCGGGAATTGCGTATTCTGCCGCCCTTTGCGATTGGGCGCCTGGGCTCGGCGAGTGAGCCTCAGGATAACTACACAATCGTCAATAATCCCGACGAACCGTTTGGCTACCGCAAGATCGTCCCCGCGAAGACGCTCAAATTGAACGACTCAACCGGAGAGGTAGCCAGCGCGACCATTCCGAAGAAGATCTCGTTCAAGATCGACGGGAAAATTCGCCCTGTCGCGCCGTTTCTGGAAGTCTTCGCCCTGGTGGAGAAACCGCAGAACGACAAGACCGTGTCGGCGGAGATGGTTCCGCTCGACACCGCACTTCTGAGGAAAGTGGGAGCGGCCCGGGCGAAGGTCGAGTGGAGAGTATCTGTGGCGAACCTTAAGGTGATGCGGCGAACCGGCAACCCCGACAACAAAGTGTCCGCGGATACCGGTTGGTTTTCCGATCACGACATCCATGTGCTCCTGGGTTCCTGCACGAATTTCGTGCCTGGCGGCCACATCAATTTTGGGCATGTGCGCTTCATCCGTCCAAACGAGAAGTTCGGAGAGATTCGTCTTCGCTTTACGCCGGCACATGGATTGATCTACGGACCTAACCGCAAGCTGGATCCCGCGACCCACCAGGCCGATCCCGCCATCCCTCCGGAGCGCGCCATCTATGACGCATCCAAAGACTGGGTGGGATTCGGCGCCGATCCGGACAAGGTCGCGAGCCAAACCCTACCGCCCTCGCTGTATGCGATTGAACCTCCTGCTCCCTCCTGGCTCAATGACAATGTTGCGGTCAGCCGCGGATATCTGGACGATGCATGCGACGGCTTCGTCGAAGTCCGGTTAACTCTGGCCACAGGAAAGCCGTTGATAGCGAGGGCCCGAATCTGCGCCGCACCGCCCGCCGTCGTACCTGATTCGCTCTTCATTCGCAGTCTGGCTGACGATCTTGAGCAGGTGATTTCCGGGCCCAAGGTGCCCATGGACGAGCCTTACGAAGTAACTCGCGATCGAGCCCTTGACATCGTCAGGAGAGCCTACGAAACCGTCCGGTTCATGAATGTGGCGGTGATGAACGGCAACAATTTCAAGGGGCGCCCCGCCCTTTTGCTCGATTCCATGCCGGAAGAAGAAGCCGCCGATACGGAGCGCGCCATTCGCCCCGTCATGGCTCCTGGTTCTGTCGACACATTCGGAATCATGACGCTCCATGAGCAGGTCTTTGCCGCGTTACGCGGCGGCGCAGCGCCATGGTTTGTGAAATTGCTGAGGCGTCCCGACGAGGTCGCCGACTTCACCGATCGTGGACGCAGAAAAATGCCTGCGCTAATGTGCGGGGCCGATAACAGCTATCTTGCGCTGACTTACCGGCAGATCGACTCCATCCGCAAGGTATCCGAGGAGGCGCCATTTCGAAGCAGAGCTTTGGTTCCCGAGCGGGGCCCGGAGTCGCTCACCCCGCTGAATCTGACCGCCCAGCTTCACTATGAAGCTCTCGGCAATCCTGTTAGTTCGCGCCCGGTCACATCGGTGGCGAACTGCTGCCCCGGCCTTGAAGTCGATTTCCGCGCCGTTTGGCGGCGGATGTTCAAAGGCATCGTGCTGCGGGAGTACGACAACCTGGTCATGGATGTCGACCCCAATGTCGAAAGCCCGAAGATAAAGGCCCTGGTGGGTCAGCAATTGTTGCGCGTCCGGCTGCCGGAAGACAAGCACCTGCCCATCGACAGGCAGAGGCAGTATCGAGTGACGACCCCGATCAAAGGGCCGGCGTCGTCGGATGTGGACGGCGAAATCGATTTGACGACCCAATTCAATCCCTTCGGCCTCGCACCGATGGAATGGTCCAATGCACTGGCACACCTCCTGAGCGCCCATCAGGGAAAGACAGTTCTGTGCGACTTTACCAGGCGATTGCCCCGCGACCAGAAGGACATGCCGCAGCCCGTCATCGACCATCCCACTCCCAACTTCGTCACCATCGAGTTCGAAGTCCGCAAGTTCTTCGACGGCGGCACAGCCGTTATTTCAAAGGCGCTGGCCGGCCCCGGTGAGCTTACCCAGGGACTCTGTTCCCCGTGGCAAAACGATTATCGCGAATGTTCGTGCTACTACTGGGCCTCCGCCCGGCCGGATTACATCAATGTGGAACCGGCCGGTAATGGTCTGAGCAAGGGGGATAACTGGTTCCAGAAGGAGCGTACCGGCGACTATGTGCCTGACGACTATGTCGATTCGCGGCTGGTGCTTTACGATGAACTGTTTCTTGAGTGGGAACGCTGGCTCAGGTTCCAGGTGGGCGGCAGGGATTTTGAGGAGGGAACCGCCCGGAACCAGAAAGATCCGCAAAGGGTGACGGGTGACTAACTCTGAGGCGAGGCGGTACATGGAGGCATCCGCACCTCGTGTTCCGCAGCTCCATCTCATCAGGACAAGTCGCGGCGGGAATCTGTTCGTCGCTGACGGCAGCCGCCTGTTCGGCGCCGGCGCGGATTTATACGCGCGCCTTGAAGCGGCAGTCATGGCTGGCAGCGAGCCCGAGATCGCGGCGCTGCTGGAGAAGGCGGGACTCGGGGGAAGTCCACTTATCGACGATGCGCCCCTGGCGACGCCCGCAATTCACGCTCTTTCGCTTGCGATTGCGCAGAAGTGCAATCTGGGTTGCACCTATTGCTATGCGCAACAGGGCGAGTTCGGCGGCCCTGGAAAAAACATGGCTCCTGAAGAAGCGATACGAGCCGTGGAACTGCTGGTGAACGGCGCAGAGCAAGGTGCGCGGCTGAACCTGGCTTTTCTGGGTGGCGAACCGCTGGTCAACCGGTCTGTTCTTCAGACTGCTACCCGGTACGCGGCGCAGTTGGCTGAAAGTCGCGGCAATCCCATAACATTTTCGATCACGACAAACGGCACGTTACTTACTGCGGCGGATGCGGAATTCTTTGAGACCCACGGCTTTGCGGTGACCATTAGCCTGGATGGACCGCGGGAAGCACACAACCTGCTGCGGCCTTTCAAGAGCGGGAGTGCGAGCTTCGACGTAATTCTGCAGCGCATTCGGCCCCTGCTTGCGCTTCAGCGTCGCATGCAGGTATCGGCTCGGGTTACAGTGACGCCCGCCAACCTCGAGCTGCGCCGCGCGCTCGACGAGTTCATCGACCTTGGCTTCCACAGCGTTGGATTTTCGCCCATGCTGAGCTCGCCGAGCGGCAACGGCGAGATGCAGACCAAGGATCTTGAAATCATGCTCGGCCAGATGATTGACTGCGGGAGGGAATTCGAGCGGCGGACCCTCCTGGGGGAGCGCTATCCGTTCGCTAACATGGTTAACGCCATGCGGGAGATCCAGCGCGGGACGCATCGGCCGTACCCGTGCGGCGCAGGGGCTGGTTACCTGGGTGTCTCAGCCGATGGCGAGCTGTCCGCGTGCCATCGCTTCGTCGGCGACGAAGCCGGCGCCATGGGCACGTTGACCGATGGAGTCGACCGAAAGCGGCAGGCGGAGTGGCTCACAGACCGTCATGTACACCGTCAGGAACCATGCCGGAGTTGCTGGGCACGCTATCTATGCGGCGGCGGCTGTCATCACGAAGTAATTCACCGCGGCAGGCCTGCCTGCGACTATATACGCGGCTGGCTGCACTACTGTCTTGAAGCGTGGCTGAGGTTACCGCGAACCGTGGCTGACGAGCTCTCCACTGGCCCCACTGCGAACCGTTCGATCGGTTCCTGACGGCAGTTGGAGCGCCAAGCCAGTTGTGGCGCCCCCTCCCGTTTCAGGCATCTGCGCCAGTCTCCTGCATCTTCCCGGACAGATAGCTGTCGTACGCCGCGAGATCCAGCAACCCGTTGCCGCTCAGGTTGAAAACAATCACCTGCTTTCGGTTTTCTTCCCGGCACCGAATCGCCTCATCGATGGCGACTGCGATGGCATGAGCCGATTCAGGGGCGGGTACGATGCCCTCCGTTCGCGCAAACTGGATTCCAGCTTTGAATACCTTCATTTGCGGCGCCGCAACCGCGTCGATCAGGCCGAGCTTCCTGCAGTGGCTAACCATGGGCGACATGCCGTGGTAGCGCAGGCCGCCCGCATGAATCACCGGTGGCATGAACGTGTGGCCCAGAGTGTACATCTGCAAAAGCGGAGTCATCTCTGCCGTGTCACCGAAGTCGTAGCGCAGCTCGCCCTGAGTAAGAGAGGGGCAGGAAGCTGGTTCAGCAGCGATGATGCGGCACTTGTTGCCGGACTTGATCTTTGCGGCGACAAACGGGAACGCAAGGCCGGCAAAATTACTGCCGCCCCCGGCGCAGCCAATAACGATGTCGGGAGCCTCACCGGCCATCTCCATCTGTTTGATGGTTTCCTGCCCTATGATGGTTTGGTGCAGGCAGACCTGGTTCAGCACGCTGCCAAGCGAGTACTTTGTGCCTGGAGTTTTCACCGTGTGTTCGATGGCCTCGGAGATGGCAATGCCCAGGCTGCCGGAGCTATCCGGGTCATCGGCCAGCACCTTGCGGCCAAATTCAGTTTGTGTGCTCGGACTGCCATGCACGGTCGCACCGTAAGTTTGGATAAGGAGCTTCCTGTAAGGCTTCTGGTCAAAGCTAACCTTCACCATGAAAATGGTGCATCCCAGGTTAAACACAGAACAGGCAAATGCCAGCGCGGAACCCCACTGTCCCGCACCCGTTTCGGAAGCCAGGCACTTTGTGCCGGCCATCTTGTTATAGAAAGCCTGCGGAATTGCGGTATTGGGTTTGTGGCTGCCTGCCGGACTCACTCCCTCGTACTTGTAGTAAATGTGCGCAGGCGTCTGCAGCGCCTTCTCAAGGCGGACAGCGCGCAGCAGCGGCGTGGGGCGGTAAAGCGAGTAAACGTCGCGAACTTCCCGCGGGATTTCGATCGTTCGCTCGGAGCTCATCTCCTGAGCAACAAGAGCCTCCGGGAAGAGCGCGAGCATCAGGTCGGGGGTAACGGGCTCCCGGGTCGCCGGATGAAGAGGCGGCGGTAGCGGCTCCGGGAAATCTGCCAGGAGGTTATACCAGGACTTCGGCATTTCGCCGGCTGAAAGGAGGAATTGTATGTCGTTGCTCATCGATCGACCACCTGCATTCAGGATGTTGTTGCTTGACCGCCGTTCAGTTACCTGTTGCTGTTCCAGATATCGCGAAAGATCAGCCACCCGCCGGTTTTCTGCCGCTTGTAAACGAGAATTCCTTTGCAATCCCAGCGTGTTACCGTCCCGTCCTTTTTCGAAACATCCACGGCCGTATCGATCCCCTCGTCGAATCCATATTCGCCCATTACAAAATTCTTCAGCGGCACCTTCTTCCAGTGTGTCTGGTAAGCCTTGAAATAATCGTTCACCCACTTCCGAATGTTGCGGTGGCCGGTTACGAGGGGACCGCCCGGCTGAAGAATCTCAGCATCCTTGTCGTACATCGCCATGACACGATCTGTCAGATTTGAATTGATCGCTGCTTCGTATGCCTTATGCGCGCGCAACAGGCCCGGATCGAGCTTAGGCTGCGATTTAGCCGGTGATGCTTTCGTGGCCATTTTCTCCTCCTTAAAGGTTCGGACATGAAGGTAACACAGTATTGTTCCCTGCGGTCAATTGGCGTCCTGGGCGCGCAATTCATCAGTCGTCAGACTTTCGAGTAACTCTCTGGCCTCGATCAGATCCCGCGTATTCGCGCCTTCGCTAAACCACTCGCAGATGGGGGCGAGCAGGTTGCGCGCGGCATCGCACTGGCCGCGGCTCACGAGAAGCGTGGCCAGCGTGGTTGAACTGCGCAGCTCCCACGACCGAGCCTGCTGCTGGCGCGCGCAGTCAATCGATGCGCGCAAGATTGCTTCCGCCTCATCGTCGCGGCCGTCGCGCATCAGGATCCAGCCTTTGCAGCGCAGGACCTCGGCCAACCAGAGACGTTCCTGTCCCGACGGATGCCCGATCTGTTCGATGCACTCGTCAATCAGAGTCAATGCTGTGCTCCGATCCCCCTCCAGCTCAGTGGCCACCGCCAATGCGGATTTGATCAGGGGAATGCGCACATTTCCACCGGTTTTCGTCCAGCTTTCAATCCCTCGCCGGAGAAGAGTAATGGCTTCGGCGGGATTATGGTTCAGCAACGCGGCAATCCCCCGCGCCTGCGGAACAGAGACCTCATAGATAAACGCCAAACCCTGCTCGTGCGCCACATGGTCGGCTTCGGCCAGCCGGTCGAGAAAGCGGTCGGCCTCGCGCCGGTATGCGAACACATAGGCGCTGAACGTCAACGCCCACACCAGATTGAAATCGTGGCCTTTGCCGCGAGCGCGCACGACACAATCGTCGCTGAGCTTTCGCGCCTGATCCGGATAGCCCATGATCCAAATAAGCTGGCAGGCGTACACTTCGACGAAAGTGCGCAGATCATGGCCCGTCATCTGAATCCACTGCTCCGCGCTGTCAGGATCGAACAGCGTGAGTGCAAGATCGGCCTGTTCTCGAGCCTCGGTCAGCCGGCCGTTCAGGAAATACTGGACCGCTGCTGTGAGATGGCCGAAGCACTTCAGGTCTGTTTCGCTGGCTTGCCGGCCCTCCGCAAGAAGGCGGTCCGCCCACACCTGCGAATCGCCAATGCGGCCCTGCGTGATCGTGCTGGTCCACACCCACCATAACGCCAGAAACAGGTTCCTCCGATTTCCACGGCTCTCCGCCAGGCGCAGAATCGCCATCGAGTTCACGCCAACCTCGGGAGCCGCCCATCCCCGCAATCCTGTCCACGCCGCATTGAGCGGTTCCCTGATGGTCAGTTCCATGCCGTCTCGCTCCAGAGAAGGCGGGAGCTGATCGATCAGCCCCAGTCCCTTCGTGAAGTGAGCGACAGCTTCTTTCAGCGCCACGCGCGCGACTGCCAGCATTCCCGCTCTGCGCCATAGTGGAATCGCCTGCGCGAGCTGTCCCGCCTGCGTCAAATGGTAGGCCAGCAATTCCGGCGCTTTGGCCACTCGGTCGGCGAATTCGTTCTCCAGCACATCGGAGATCCTCGAGTGAAGCTCTCCGCGCCGCCGCTTCAGCAGCGATTCGTAGGCCGCATCCTGAACCAGGGCATGTTTGAAGGTGTAGACCGCGGAAGGTGTCGCGCCGTTTCGAGAGACAAGTCCGGCCTCGACGAGTTTCTCCAGTTCGCTGTCAAGAGCATCCGCGGGCAGCGCCGAAATATGGTGCAGTAATTCAAAGGAAAACTCCCGCCCGATGCATGCACCAATCTGTGCCAGCTCCTTTACTCTGCCCAGCCGGTCGAGGCGAGCCATCAGAGAATCGCGCAGGGATACCGGAATCGCCAGAGCGGAGAGCTTTCCCTGAAGCACATAATGGTCGCCCTCCTCCCGCAGCACTCCCGATTCCAGCACGGATCGCGTCAGTTCCTCCACAAACAACGGAATGCCGTCGGTACGAGCCAGCAGTTCATCCAGCACTTCAGGCGGCAATGCCTTGCCCCTGGCTACGCTGCCTACTAACACGGCGCCGCTCTCGCGGCTGAGGCGATTCAGCGTGAGTGTGTTCACGTGAGGCCCCGTCCATGGCGGCAGATACTCGGGCCGGCAGGTCATCACCAGCAGCACGGGAAGGCTGCTCACGATCGGAACCAGCAGATCGAGCAGATCCTGGCTGGTGGGATCGATCCAGTGAATGTCTTCGATGGCCATCATCACCGGGCCGCGGCGGCTGAGCGCACGCACTCGATCCACCAGAGCTTCCAGCGTCTTTTCTTTCTGTCTCCGGGGAGAAAGTTGAAGCGGCGGATACTGCCCCGCGGGAAGCGAAAGCAGCGCCGCGAACAGGGGTATTGCATCCTCCTTCTGCGGCGCCACATCGGCGAGCATGGCCTCCAGCTTTTCCAGACGCCCGGCAGGCGCGTCTTCGCGAGCAAACCCCGCGGACGACTCAAGCTCCTCAAGGAACGGGTGCAGCGGCGAATTCAGATGAAAGGGCGAACACTGGTAGTGCAAAGAAGTGTACGGCTCCAGGATTCGTTCTCGCACCCCCCGCGTCAGGCGCGATTTGCCAATGCCCGCTTGTCCGGCAATGATCACAACCTGGCCCGAGCCGCCGCGGGACTGCTGCCAGTAGTGTTCGATGAGGTTAGCCTCATCTTCGCGTCCAACCAAAGGCGCAATTTCGATTCCGCCGTGCGCGGCCCTGAATCGGTCTTCAACCCTTCGCGCTTCGTCCAGGCGCCACGCCTGCACGGGCTGTTCAATACCCTTGATGGAGCGCCTTCCCAGGTCCGTCAGAGAGAAGGCGCTGCCCAGAAGGCGCCGGGTCGCAGACGCAATCACGATCTCACCCGGGTTGGCCAGCGCCAGCAGGCGGGCGGCAAGGTTAGGCGTTGCTCCCACTGCGAGACCGGCTTCAGCGCCGCCGTCGGAGGAATCTTCCCCCACAACCACGGGACCGGTCGCGAGGCCAATCCGAACCGCAAGTGGCCTCGCAGAAGGCATCGCCTTCACGGCATCCAGGATTTCAAGCGCGGAGCGGACAGCGCGTTCGGCGGATTCCTCGTAAGCGACCGGCCAGCCGAAATAGACCAGAATTCCATCGCCCAGGTACTGGGCCACATGCCCGGCATACCGCGCAACAACAGCACCGCAGACCGCGCGGTAGCTCTTGATCAACGCGTCCAGTTCTTCGGGGTCCAGCAGGGTGGAAAGCTCAGTCGACCCCACCAGATCGCAGAACATAACGGTCAGCTGTCTGCGCTCGCCGGAGGAGGAAGCTTTCAAGGTCTGGACGCCGGACGGCCTCGCGGTTTGATTCTTCAACTCCGCGATCGCATTCAGGATCCGCTTTCGCGGACCAAACGGCAGGCCAAGTTCCTTCAGGTCGAGGTCCGTCAGAACAAAAAGTGTCTTCAGGTCTACCTGGTTCCGGGCAAAGACTTCCCCAAATTCCGAGAGGCCATTCGCCGTCAGCCACTCGCCCAGGGACTCGGCCATCGGTACTCCTTTCGGCTTATGGTCGCGGGGCCTCGGCCGGAGGCATTACGGACAACACTCGAAGCGATCCTGCCAGGCCTTGCCGACCGGCTGCCTCGGATAAATCGTTTCGCAAGCCTGCAGGCGTGGCCTCATCTCTACACAGTATTATGCAGGATGCGAGTCTCCCTTCGGGCCTGAAGCAGCTTTGCAGGCATTTTCGAATGCCGCCGGCTCCATGGCTGCCACAGGGTTTCAGAGAAGGGGATTGCTGAGTTATCCGGAAGAGTAATAGACTCTACCTCTATGAATGCTGATCCCCCGGACTCTTCAGCGGTTGGGTTGCGATTCGCTCTCGCCGAAGACCATCAAGCTTCAGCAGTCGTAATTATCCCCGTCAGCCCATCGGATGAGGAAGCTCGCGCATTGATGCGCGAGCTGGATGCCGAGATCGCCGCGCTTTACCCGGGTTCCGTGATCGGTGGGATCGACGAAGCCGAATTTGAAAAGTCCGGCGGATACTTAGTAATCGCGCGGCAGGAGAACCAGATCATCGGGTGTGGTGGGTTCAGGCAAGTGGATGAAGATTGCGTGGAGATCAAGCGCATGTTTGTGCGGCCGGATGTGAGGCGCCGCGGCGGGGCGCGCCAAATCCTCCGGCATTTGGAAGAAGAAGCTCGCCGCCGCGGATTTCGCTCGGTCGTGCTGGAAACAGGATGCGACAACGCCGGCGCGATCGCTCTGTATGAATCCGAGGGGTATTTGCAACTCCCAGGCTTCCCCGGCTGTCTTGGGATCCCGGTCAGCCGTTGCTATAGCAAGCGCTGCTGAGGTCCGGCTTTTGATGCGTCGGAGCCATGCTCAAATCGGAAGATAACTTCGAGACTTATAAATCGACGCGTCCACACTCCAGGCTTCGGGGTGCGCACCGGAACACGAGTGGGCGATGCGAAGCAGATGTGCCCCGGGATCGAGCTGGTGGAGGCCCGGCACGACGTCTACATCGATTACCACAATCGCATCGTCGAAGCGGACCCGGCTGACCAGCACCATGGACGCGCTGAATCAGAAGTACGGGACGGCCACCCTGTTTCCAGCCAACATGCTGCTGGCCCGCGCCGCCGTCCCGACCCGTATCGACTTCACCAGCATCCCGGATCTGTTCTGACTGTCAGCCGGCAGCGAGATGGTCGGTAAATGAGCGCGTTGGACTCGCAAACCGAGATGACGTTTGCGCAATGATCTTACTGTAAACGCCGAAGGCTACCGCGCCGCCACCATCCGTTATGAGGTCGTATCGCGCAAAGTTGGCGGGTATGTACAGGGCGCGAAAGGGTGAAGCCTGCGCACTTCTCTGTTTCTCGCAGAAAGACGCGGGACTCGCAGGTTTCTCTTCGCCCTCTCGGCGCAGTGCTCGATGACGAAGTGGGAAGTCCGTTCGCTCAGTCGATGATTTGGGCGCCTTCGGCCCTGAGGCGTTCGAGGCTTTCCCTCATGCGCTGCAGCTGCTCGGACGAGTGCCCCTTCCAGTTCGTCACTTCCCCCACAACACGCAGCGGATCGCGCGAACGGTAGGAGAGGGTTGGATTTCCGGGAAACTTTTTGTCAGTGAGGTTGGGGTCGTCGACGATCGGTCCGGTCGGCTCCACGAGGTAGATCCTCTCCTGTCTATCGCCAGCGGCCAGTTCAGCGCCCCAGATAGCGGCATCGAGCGTGCCCGTACAGTAGACCCACGACAGCGGCTTGCCTTCTCCAAAGTTGGACCTGCGCCCAGGCACGATCAGATCGCCGTGCGCCAGATCGGCACGGGTTCCGTGGAAGAACTGCTGCCGAAACTTGCCTTCGATTTCCGCCATAGGCCTGGTGCTCGCTCACATCAATAGCGATGGCAACTCGCACGATCATGAGGAACGATAGGGGCTTGCGGCAAGCCCCGGCTCGTTTGATACCTTAAAGGTGGGGAGAGGTAGGAGTCTCCTTGCGATCGGCCGCTCATCCTCCAATCAACCGTTTTGTTGAGATTCGGGCAGCTTGGGGTCCGCCCTGTGTAGGCGGCTCTGAGCCAGCTTTCCGGTAGAGCGCGCCGACTGCGCATCCCGAGATGCCCCTCCGTTTACCCAGCCGGCCTCCGACGTACAAACCATGTTCATGAGCGATTTGCCTGTTGCCAATAACTGACGTTTCGGGCCAGGCTGTTCGCCGGACACCAGCCAACTTCGCGATACTGATCGGTTCTCCAAATACGAATCCCTCGAATCGAGTTAGTCGGGTCCCGCCGTAGCGGAACTAGAACGGGGCGCTCCAGCTTGTGATAGAGAGTTAGAGATGACGCATTTGTATCCCGCGAGTAGAATTTGCGCAGCGGAAGTTTTATTCCTTTCCCGCTCTCAAAACCGAGGGCTACGGGGCCTGCCAATCATTTGACATCAAGGATTTTACGCATGCAAAAACTCAGGGTACAGAACTTCGGCATTTCGCTCGATGGCTACAGCGCCGGTCCGAATCAGAGCATCGATTGTCCAGTCGGCGTCGGTGGGATGGCCCTGGGGGAATGGTTCTTCCCGACGCGCACGTTTCGGAGGATGCATAACCCGGACTGGACTGCGAATTTGCCGGACCATCTCTCTGCCAGACAGGACGGCGCAGCGGGCATTGACGACTACTTCGCCGCTCGCGGATTTGAAAATGTCGGTGCTTTGATCATAGGACGGAATATGTTCGGCCCCATCCGCGGCGCATGGGCCAATTACGACTGGAAGGGCTGGTGGGGCGAAAACCCGCCCTTTCATTGCGAAGTGTTCGTGCTCACGCATCATGCCCGCGCGTCGGTCGCTATGCAAGGCGGCACCACGTTCCATTTTGTCACTGATGGAATCGAAGCCGCCTTGCAACGCGCGAAAGCTGCAGCCAGCGGCAAAGACGTACAACTCGGCGGCGGAGTCGCTACGGTTCGAGCCTACCTGCGGGCTGGCTTGGTTGATGAGTTGCACCTGGCGCAGTCGCCCGTTCTGCTCGGATCCGGAGAGTCTTTGTTCACTGGCCTTGATTTGCTGTCGCTCGGCTACCGTTGCGTCGAGCGCGTTCCTTCATCCAGGACGACGCACATTGTCCTGACACGCTCCTAAGTTGCGTTGCGATCAACAATTCCTGAGGACTTCGTCTGGGCCGCTGGTCGAATGATGAAACAGGTTCCGCGTTTTCCCGGCCAGACCAATAAACGGTCTCCTCCGCCGCGCCTCAGGTCAGTTGTCGTTGGCAGGGTAACTCGTTTGTCGAAAGCAGAATCCGTGGTAAATGCAGGATTGTAATTAAAAAAGCGGCCTTCGGTGCTGCGATCTCTTGCGGGACATCAATAAGCGCCTCATCGCCATAAGCGGCCAATCGCTTCCCATTTTCATTCAGTTGCTTTGGAGCTTTTTTATCTCGGCGAGGATTTTGATGAGGCGGACGGATAGCCTGAGGAGACGCTTGCGGGCATTGGTTGTGAGTGAT
>Ga0335075_10001861_pt1 | contig 34338 bp, 27 predicted proteins | sample Lox_Sample_24_FD_206723 | JGI IMG/M metagenome (GOLD analysis project Ga0335075, IMG submission 206723) | Soil microbial communities from Loxahatchee National Wildlife Refuge, Florida, United States - Lox_Sample_2.4 | ecosystem: Environmental > Terrestrial > Soil > Wetlands | place: USA...
AAGGCGACTGGTCGTCGCTCGCCACCATGGACGCCATCACCCGCTTGCAGATCGAGAACTCCGACGTCATCTCCTTCCACAACTACGGATGGCCTGAGGACTTCGAACAGCGCGTCGTATGGCTCCAGCAATTCCATCGCCCCATTCTCTGTACCGAGTACATGGCTCGCAGCGTAGGTAGCACCTTTGACACCATCCTGCCCATCGCGCAGAAGTATCGCGTAGCCGCGATCAACTGGGGACTCGTAAACGGCAAAACGCAGACCAATCTCCCCTGGGATTCGTGGGAGCGGCCCTACGTTCTCGAGAAGCCCCCCGTCTGGTTCCATGACATCTTTTACCCGGACGGCAAGCCCTACCGTCAGCACGAGATCGACTTAATCCGCACCCTCACTATGCAGATGAACGGAGCGCCCAAGCCCTAACCACGCGTCATTCTGCTATCCTCACCGCGTATAGCATTTCTCAGGAATCGGAGAAACGCCGTAGCCTCGCAAAGGAGCCTGCAGTTTGTTGATGAACCGACGCCTCGCGGCTGCCGCCTTTCTGGCAGCCGTACTCCCCCTCGCCTCCCACGCTCAACAATCCCAGCAGCCCATGGGGGGCGGCGGCAGCTCCACCGCCGGCGTGCACGCTCCCATTCACGACGCGGAAAACCGGCCCATCACTGCCGGAGGCTTCGTCAAAACCGGTCCCATCGTCTTTGAAGACGACTCCCAGAAGTCCGGCCTCGCCTCCTGGACCCACGTCATGGGCACGCCGAAGAAGCAGTTCATCATCGAGGCCAACGGCTCCGGCGTCTGCCTCCTCGACTACAACAATGACGGCTGGCTCGACATCTACCTCGTCAACGGATCCACCTATGACGCCCTCAGCGGCAAGACCACCCCGCCTCACGCCGCGCTCTTCCGCAACAACCACGACGGAACCTTCACCGACGTCGCCAATATCGCCGGCGTCACCAACGACCGCTGGGGGTTCGGCTGCGCGGTCGGCGACTATAACAACGACGGCTGGCCCGACCTGTACGTCGCCAACTACGGCAAAAACCGGCTCTACCGCAACAACCACGACGGAACCTTCACCGACGTCGCCGAAAAAGCCGGAGTCCAGCTCGGCAACTGGTCTACGGGACCGACATTTGGCGACTACGATGGCGACGGACGCCTCGATCTCTTCGTCCCCGGATACATCCACTACAGCATCGCGGCGCCGCCCGTGCCCGGCTCCAGGGCTGTGGGCAACAGCCAGTGCAACTTCCGCGGCATCGCCGTCATGTGCGGACCGCGCGGACTCGAAGGCGAACCCGACCACCTCTTTCATAACAACGGCGACGGAACCTTCACCGATGTGAGCGTCAAAGCCGGAGTCAGCGATCCGAACAAGTACTACGGCTTCTCCAGTGTCTTCGTCGACCTCAACAACGATGGCAAAGTCGACCTCGTCGTAGCCGACGACTCAACGCCCAACTACCTCTACATCAACAAAGGCAACGGAGCCTTCGAGGACGACAGCTACGCCTCCGGCTTCGCCCTCAACCAGGACGGACGGGAGGTCGCCTCCATGGGCCTGGCCGTGGGCGACTACGACAATGACGGATGGGACGATCTCTTCGTCACCGATTTCTCCGACGACTACTACGTCCTCTACCACAACGACGGAGACGCCAACTTCTCCGACGTCAGCTACAACATGGGCCTCGCCCAGCCCACCATCCCCTTCCTCGGTTGGGGCGACGCCTTCATCGACTATGACAATGATGGTTGGAAAGATCTCTTCATGGTCAACGGCCACGTCTATTCCGGCGTCGACCAGCACGACTGGGGAACCAGCTTCGCCCAGCGCCCGCTGCTCTTCCACAACGACCACGGCAAAAAGTTCACGCTCGTTCCAGCGGTCGAAGGCACCGGCCTCGCGGTCGTCGCCCCCAGCCGCGGAGCCGCATTCGGCGACCTCTTTAACGACGGAAAGATGGACGTCGTCATCAACCCGCTCGAAGGCCACGCCATCCTGCTCCGCAACGTCAACCCCGATCACCACCACTGGGTTGAGCTGAAACTCATCGGGAGCGGCCCCAAAACTCCACGCGACGCCATCGGAGCCGTCGTCTACCTCAGTGCCGACGGCATTCGCCAGCGCGGCGACGTCCTGAGCGGAGGCAGCTACATGTCCTCCAACGACCAGCGCGTCCACTTCGGCTTAGGCGACGCAACAACCATCCAGAAACTAGAAATCCACTGGCCGGGCGGCGACGTGGAAAGCGTCCACCTGCCCGCCGTAGACCGCATCTTCACCATCACCCAGAACAAAGGCATCACCGCAGTCCTCTGCACCGTCTGCAAAGAAACAACAAACAAGAAATAGCACTCGAAGAGTGGCTGATGACTAAAATATCGAATCCCTGATGGCCAGGGTCTCACTGAATATGCCACAAGCTATAAAGCAGCACCGCCAGCACCATCACGCTCACCCACGCATAGAGCTGGTCGCGCTCCATCAGAAAGCCCACACCCGCCAGAATCACCCGCACCACCGGAGTCGCAATCAGCAGCAGCAACCCCAGCTGAATCACGCTCTCCGCATCGCCGCGTAGAATCCCGTGCCATATCCCCGTCGGAGTCCGCAGATGCGCCGCCACACCGTGGAAGTGACTGTAATCCGGACGCGGCCCGGCCGGTGCGTGAATCAGAAACATCACACCGCCAATGAGCACCACTACCGCCGCCAGCAGCACTCCTGTCTGCAGCGTGCGCCCAACCGCAAGCTCCAGCTTCTCGTCCGTCAACTGCATCACAGCTTCCCCATTACACTGTTGATGATCATCTCAATGCCCATCACTACAATCACCACCGCAAACACTGTCCGCAGCGTCTTCACATTCGCATGCACCAAAATCTTCGCGCCCGTCAGCGACCCCGCCAGCACGCCCAGCATCACCGGCATCGAGAGCCCCGGCGATATGTAACCGCGACTAAGATAAATTCCCGCGCTCGCCGCCGCCGTCACCCCGATCATGAAGTTTGAAGTGGTCGTCGAAACCTTGAACGGCAGCCCCATCGCCTGGTCCATCGCCAGCACCTTCACCGCACCCGAACCAATCCCCAGCAGCCCCGACAGCGTTCCCGCGCTGAACATCAGCCCAAAGCCCGCCGGTACCCGCTGCGCCACATACTCCACTTCCTTGCCCTCGCACGGAAAACTCCCCCGCAGCCGCAGCATTCCCGCCAGCCCGCTCGTCGTCAGCAATCCCTCGTTGGAATGTTTTCCCTTGTAGGAGGCAACCGCCGAGTACAGCAGCACCAATCCGAAGACGATTCCGATCGCCTCCGTCGGAACCCGCGTTGTCAGGTACGCTCCAAACACCGCACCCAGCGTGGTCGCAATCTCCAGAAACATCCCGATCCGTATGTTCGAGAACCCCTCGCGCACGTACGCCGCCGCCGCACCCGACGAGGTCGCAATCACGGATACCAGCGAAGCGCCGATCGCGTAGCGAATATCCACATGGAACACCAGCGTAAGCAGCGGAACGATCACCACGCCGCCGCCCAGCCCGGTCAGCGCCCCCAGCAGCCCCGCCAGCACCGAACTAAAAAAGAGAATCCCCGAAAACTCAGCCGAACTCATGACCTACCAGACTACAGCCCCGCCCCAGCCCTCTCTCACCACATTGCAAAGAAATTTACACCGCCGAAACAAGCCGCCGTCGTTACCATCAGGCCCGCAGCACCGCCACCGAATCCGGAACCAGTGTCAAACTCGCGCCCTGGAGCGAAGCCTCATCCGAAGAATGAAGCACCATCTCCGCATGCTCCGGAACAGCCAGCGTGACAGCTGCAGAAGCCACGCTGAAGGCAACCATATGCCGCCCGCGTTGCAGCAACAGCCAGCGACCCTCCTCGCTGAACTCCACCTTTACATCTCCGCTCACAAAATCCGGCTCCGACCGCCGCAGCGCAATCAGCTCGCGATACCATCCCAGCACGCCCGCATGCTCCGGCTCTGCAATCTCCTCCCACTTCAGCCGTGAACACAAAAATGTCGCCTCATCCTGCGGGTCCGGAACCTCCTCCGGCTTCCATCCAAACGCGGCAAACTCCTTCTTGCGTCCCTCAGAAACCAGCCGTCCAAGATCCTCCTCATGATCGGTGAAATACAAAAACGGAGAAGACGCCGCCCACTCCTCGCCCTGAAAAATCAGCGGCACAAAAGGAGACGCCATCACCAGCGCGGCGGCAATCTTCACCCGCCCCCGCGTTGTCAGCGCATTCAGCCGGTCGCCCTTCGCGCGATTCCCCACCTGGTCATGGTCCTGCGCATAGCCCACAAAGCGCCACAGCGGCAACCCCTCCACCGGCCTGCCATGCACGCGGTCGCGATACGCCGAATACCGGCCGTCATACACAAACGCCTCGCGCAGAGCCTTCGCCAAATCCGCCATCCGCCCAAAATCGGTGTAATATCCGCCGCGGTCGCCCGTTAGCAGAGCCACTAGCGCATGATGAAAGTCATCGCTCCACTGCGCGTCCATGCCATAACCGCCGCGCTCCCGCTCCGTCACCACACGCGGATCGTTCAGATCGCTCTCCGCAATCAACACATAGTCATGACCCGTCTCGTGTTCCAGCGCGCGAATCTCCGCCGTAAGCTGCTCCATAAAGTGCACCGCCGACCGATCCATGTATGCATGCACCGCATCCAGCCTCAACCCATCAAAGTGGTAGTCGCGCAGCCACATCTTCGCGTTGTCGATAAAGAGCCGTCGCACCTCATCGCTGCCCGCTTCTTCAAAATTCACCGCATCGCCCCACGGAGTGTGGTGGTTCTTCGTAAAGTAAGGCCCGAACCGCGACAGATAATTCCCCGACGGCCCCAGATGGTTGTAGACCACATCCAGCACCACCGCCAGTCCATGCCCGTGCGCCGCATTCACAAAATGCTTCAGCCCATCCGGGCCGCCATACAACTCCTGCACCGCAAACAGGTCCACGCCGTCATAGCCCCATCCGCGCTCTCCCGGAAACGCCGCCACCGGCATCAACTCCACATGCGTCACGCCCACCGTCTTCAGATACCCCAGCCGCTCCGCCGCCGCGGCAAACGTGCCCGCCTCGGTGAACGTACCCACATGCAGCTCATAGATCACCGCATCCTTTAGCTCCGGCGCACGCCACTTCCCATCCCTCCAGGCAAACGCTCCCTGGTCGAGCACTCGCGACCATCCATGCACCCCATACGGCTGCCAAAGCGAACGCGGATCGGGCAACACCATCCCATCCCCATTCAGAACATACCCATAGTCCGTACCCGGCCCGGCAGAAGCGACTTCGGCCTCCCACCATCCGCCCGCAACCTGCGCCAGCGGCCACAACCGCTCGCCGATCTTCACATCCACCCGCTCCGCCAAAGGAGCCCACACACGAAACAAATGCATCGTTCAATCCCTGCAATACAAACTGAAATACAAAAAATGAAGGGCCACTAGAACTTCGAAGCAGCCCCAATCCTGATCGCTAATCCCTAATCCCTGTTCCCTGATCCCTGCCTCACTGTTCGTGATAATTCCGCATCAGCCCGCCATCAATCACAAACGTTGACCCGTTGATATACGCCGCCGCATCCGACGCCAGATACGCCACCAGGCCCGCCACGTCATCCACCGACCCCAGCCTTCCCAGAGGAATATTCTTCAGCAGCGCATTCAGCTTCGGCTTGTTCTCCAGCAGCGCCGTATTAATCGGCGTAGAAATCGCGCCCGGAGCCACATTATTGATCGTGATTCCCATCGGCCCCAGCTCCACCGCAAGATCGCGCATCAGCATGCGCACTCCACCCTTGCTCGCGCAGTAGGTCGAGAAGTTCGGGAAAGCCATATCCTCATGCACTGAGCTGATATTTACAATGCGCCCTGGCTTCTTCTCCGCGATCAGACGCTGCACAAACGCCTGCGTAAGAAAAAACGGCCCCTTCAGGTTCACGCCCAGCACCAGGTCGTATTCTTCCTCCGTCGTCTCCCAGAAAACTGCTTCCTTCTCCACGCCGGCATTGTTCACCAGAATGTCGCAGCCGCCAAAAGCCTTCCATGCCTCATCGACCAGGTTGCGCACCGCGCTCGCCTGCGACACGTCGGCCTCAACTGTCACACCTTTCGCACCCGCGGCCTGCACCTTTTTCAGCGTGTCATTCGCTCCATCCGCGGACCCCACATAGTCGATCACCACGTTCGCGCCTTCGCGCGCCAGCCGTTCAGCAATCCCTTGCCCAATCCCCGAGCTCGATCCCGTAACAATCGCCGTTCGGCCCTGAAGCATACCCATCGTTCCTCCTGTCGAGTTCCGCGCGCGGAGCTCCTCATTAATCTGATCCCCGAAATTGTACTGATACAACGTAAGATGCACATTAACCCGCAGCGCCTGACATCGCGAAAGGAACGCCCATGCAGCCCACACTCGCCAACGGAAAAATCTGCTACCTCCAGATTCCCGCCCTCGATATCGCACGCTCAGTAAATTTCTATGAAAAAGTCTTTGGCTGGAAGACCCGCAAGCACAGCAACGGAAGCACAGCCTTCGACGACGGGGCCGGGCAAGTCAGCGGAACCTGGGTCACCGGACGCCCGCCAGCCGCCGAGCCGGGCCTGCTCGTCTACATCATGGTCGACAGCGTTGCCGCAACCATGGAAAAGATCACCGCCTCGGGCGGCGAAATCACCCAACCCATCGGCGGCGACGCACCCGAGATCACCGCGAGGTTTCGCGATCCCGCAGGAAATATCTTCGGCCTCTATCAGGAGCCCGCTAGAGCGCCGCTCGCGTCGGAATCAGAATAAGTCTGAAGAAGATGCAGCCGCGCCCGGCTTCTCCGCCGTTGCACTCGCAGAAGAACCCGAGTCGCCCGCCGCCTGTGGCTGTGCCGGCGACGGTGGAGTCTTCGCCGAGCCCGGCACAGCCACAGACGGCGGGCTCGAAGGCGCAGGCGTTGCAGAAGGCGGAGCTGTTGTAGAGGGCGCCGTCGTAGAAGCAGGTGGCGTCGAGGAAGGAGGCGCAGTTCCGGCAGAAGGCGGAGTGCCCGGTTCAGACGCAGCCGCGCCCGCCACAGGCGCCGGCTTTGCGCCGTCCGTTTCCTCACTCGGGCTCACATACAGCGGACGATATTTCCCTTGCGTCTGCGCGTCCTGTTCCTTCCTTCCGCCCACCATCTGCGGCGTCAGCGTCACCAGGTTCACCACCGAAGGATCATCCCGCAGCTTCACATAAAGCTGCCCATCCGCACCCGGATGTGGCACCGGAATCACCCGTCCCGGAAATCCATCCGGCACCTGCACTGGGTTCGTGAACTGCGCGTTCTCGGAAATCGCATCCACCAGGAACATGCCGTTTCCGCTCAGCTTGCACGCCACGTCCGGCGTCGCCCCGCACTTCAGCGATTGGAACTTCGGCAGCCGCACCAGCGTAGCCAGTGGCTGCCAGTCGCCCTTCACGCCGTTGTCCGTCACCACGCGGAACTGCAGTGGCCCGAATGCCGACGCGCCAAACGCCTTCGACGGGTCCAGCGTGGCCAGCACCGTATGCGCGTCCTGCAGCGTCAATCCACTCGCCATCGTCAGCTCCGTCGAGTACGACCCGTCATCGGTCGCCACTTCAATCTTCTCCGCTCGTGTAAACCGCGGCGGCGTCTCCGCCTTCAGCGAGAAAAACAGCGTCGCATTCTGCGGCAGCTCGTCCTGGTTTGAGAGTTGAATATTGCTGTTCGCCGCCGCATCCACGCCCTCGCCGTCCGCCTGCACGCTCTTGCTCAGCAGCGTCACGCTGGGACGCGCCGCGTCAATCGACGCCGTCACATCCACCGTCCGCCCGTCTTTCAGAGTAGCCACCGCCTTGAAGGTCTCGCCTTCTTTCAGCGCGCGCGCTGACTTGGCGTTCGCCGCCTCCATCGTCAACAGGTCTGTGCCCAGCGAGTTCGTCAGGGCTCCCGGCTTGAACTCAATGCCATTCATCTTCAGGCTCGCCACTTCATCCAGCCGCGTGCCCTCCAGCGTTCCCTGCGCATCGCCCGCATGTAGCACAAATGAGGTCAGGTGCCCGGCCTCAGAATACGTATGGACCGCCACATCCTCCGGGTTCTCCAGTCCCGCCTGCCTCACCATCAGCGTCATCGCGCCCGGCTGCGCGTCCTTCAGCGGAAGCGTCACCTCTACCTGATTCGGCTTCACCAGCTTCCAGTCGGCCTTGGTCGCCTTGCCGTCTGCGCTCCGGTACTCGATCCCGTCCACGCAGCTCGCATCATCCGCCTCCAGATGCAGCGTGTCCTCGCGCCCCACCACCAGTGCATCTTCATCCGCGTTGGCAATCTTCCACGTCTGCGCATGCGCGCCCTGCAAATGCACCGCCGGCCCGGTAAACGGCTCAAAGCCCCAGTACCCGCGAATCGACGCCTTCACATCCGTGCCGATCACCGTGCCCGCCAGCGGCTTCGTGTCCACCGTCAAACCACCCTTCACCGCATCCGGCGTCAACGGCAGATTCACGCTCTTGCCGTTCGCCGCCTCCAGATGCAGCGTCAGGTTCCGCGCATAGCTCGTCGAAAACACCAGCGGAGCGCCATCCACCGGCAGCGCCAGCGTTGTATTCTGTGCGCAGTAAACCTGCTTCTCGTCCACCGGATGCAGCGGCGGAGGCTGCGTCGTTTCCACCGCCGGCAGTGCAATCACCAGCACCGACTTCGGATTATGAAACGACGGCGGCGTATTGAGCTTCAGCGACAAAACATCCCCGCTCTGCTCTGCCAACGCCGGAATGTACTGGTACTCTGCCGTGCGCAGCGAGTTCAAAATGCGCGCAATGTCGATCGCTGACGCCACATACGGGCTGTAGAATCCGTAGTCTGCTTGCGGCGTCGCGCTCGCCTCCAGCGCAAGATCGCCCACCGGGCCCGAAGTCAGCGCATCCACAATCGAGGTGCTGTGACCGTCATTCATCACCAGCGTGTCCTCATTCTCGGTCAGGCACGGCGCAATGTCTTCAAGATCCCTCTTCAGGCATGCGGGATCGACCTTGATATCCAAACTCCGCGCCAGTAGCGGAGAGACCGTCTTCAGTTTTTCTGGATCGGTGTCATTGATCTTCCGTACCGCACTCAGATACGTATCCAGCCGCGAGCGGTCCAGGCTCGCCTGGTTCAAATCCTGCGACGCGCGCACAAAAGCGCCCGGCTGTCCGCGCACAGCCCCCATCAGCGTCTTGAAGTCGCCGCCCGTCGCCGGAGCCAGAAACAGCAGCACCTGCTGCGCGTCCTTGGGGACGGTGATCGTCAAGCCCTTCTCAGCAAATTTTTTGTCCCAGGTCTCGGCCTTGTAGAACCACTTCTCCGGCGGATAATTCGTAGACCCGCGCAGAAACGCCGCCACCAGCAGATACCGCGCCGCCTGGTCCTCCGGAAAATCCGGATGGATCCACAGCTTGTCGCCCACCGCCAGGTTTGGAACCTCGGTGATCGGCAGCGTCTTGCCGCCGCGCGTCACCGTGACCTCAATCTTCGGGCCGTTCAGGTCAAATCGCGCCGGATCGGCAAACGCAACCGCCGTCAAAGTGGACAACAATGCCGCAACCACGGGAAGCGTCAAAATTCGCAAACGGAAGGATCGGGGGAACATCATACGTTTAATTCTAAGGAACTCCTGTGTAATAGAGACGCGCCTGAACCGAATTTGAGGCACGGTATCTGTTTAAGACATTAGATGCCGCGGGCCGGACACAGCGGCCCTGCCAAAAGAATTCTGCGTGAATCCATAGACCCCTCAGAAATGAATAAGTTGCGCCCACACAGCCGCGATTGCTATACGAGCCGCAGTCGTGCCGGCGAAATCAAATGGGGCCGGCGTAAATCATTTACTTTCAGCGCAGCCGTCGCACGCCACGCGCCGGACAAATGAGCCTGAGTCTGGGGTTTTCAACATAAAGCCTCTCCCGGCCCGAAATCCTGGTGCAAACTGCAATCTTAGCGAGTTGAACCCTCGGCTGCGCGCTGCGTTCTGGCGGCCGTTTGCGGGGTCGCATCACCGTAAGCGCCGCAGGCTCTCGACAGAAGGCACGAAATAATAGGCGCCGGTCAGCGGCTGAGTAAAGCGCGTAAGCGCGTCGCGCGTGCCGTTGACCAGGCCCGCCATACTATCCAGCATTTTGGAAAGCCGCTTCTGGTCGGCGCTGAATCCAACGAACACCGTTCCATGGTCGTCAACGTTTCCGTACGGCATGTTGCGACGAAATATGCTCCCAAACACGTCCTGGTCCGTACGCGCGACATGCGAGTCCGCTGGCTTATTCTCGAGTTCGATGCTATCTGGCTTGGTCCGTCCCATGATTCGCTCCTGCTGTTCGACGGGCAGGGCTTCCCACTGAGCTGTCTTGTGCCTCCACTTTTGAAGCAACAGCACGGAGCCGGCAGCGCCGGGAACTCCTTCGGGCAAGAGTGCTGCCACGGGGGCGTCAAGCAGCGTCGGATTCTCAGACCCGTCGACGAACCCGGTAAGATCGCGATCATGCCGGTAAGGCCAACTCGACGTTTCCTCTGCCAACGACGCCTGGCCTTCGAGGTCATGGACGACCGAGCGGGCCATATCGAAGAGTACGTCATACGCGCTGCCGGACAGCCATACCAGCGCGTCGTGTTGCGTGGCCGGCATAACCAAGCCTTCAACGCCCTGGATCTCGCTGTTGAAGCCCGCCACGCCCGGAGGGGCGTCATCCGGGACAAGATCGCGCCAGAGCTCAGGCCGAAAACCGATCACGAAGTTCACTCCCCCCGTAGTGGTCCGTGGTTCACGGATAGCGGAGATCGTAGAAGCAAACTCCTCGCGGTTCTTCGCATCCAGAATGTCGAATTCCAGATACGCATGGGAGGACGTTCCAAGCGCGAAGATTCCAGCCTGAGGCGTATACATGCCGGAATTATATCGGGCACATTCTGGCGCGGACACATTCCTGGCGCGCCGCATCGCGTCTCAAGGGTTGGGAAGGCGACACGCTGAAACGGTCTAAACAACCCTGCTGCTCAATAAATCCTCGATTCGGATCGGCAAATCCCGCACCCGGATGCCCGTCGCGTGATACGTTGCCATCGTCAGCGCCGAGGCAACTCCCACCAGCCCAATCTCGCCAATCCCGCGCGCCCCATACTCCCCGATCACCGGATCGGGATAATCCAGAAAAATGCACTCTTGCTCCGGAATATCCGCGTTCGTCGCCACCAGGTAATCGGCATAATTGTTGTTCAGCGGCTTGGCGTTGCGTGAGTCGTAAATGGTCTTCTCAAACATCCCCATGCCCACGCCCATCACCGCCGCGCCCAGAATCTGATTACGCGCTGACTTCTCGCTGATAATCCGGCCCGCGTCCATCACCGTCACAGTGCGCCGCACCCGTAGTCGCGCAATCCCCGGATCCCATCCCACCTCCACAAACTGCGCGCCAAAACAGTGCATGGAATATTTGTCCATGTCCGGAGCCCCGCCTGTCTGAGCCTCCGCCTCCAGCGCCGCGATCTTCCTGAGCTTCAGCAGAGTCTCAAACGGAACCCCCCTCTCCGGCGTGTCGCCTGTTTTGTGAACGCGCCCGCCCGTCATCGCCAGCGTCTTCGCGTCCGCGCCGTTAAAAGGAGATCCCTCTGTCTCCGACGCCAGCTTCAGCAACGCCCCAATCACGTTCATACTGGCCGCGGCGACCGCCGGAACAATCGTCGCCGTCGCCGTAGAGCCGCCCGACATTGGACCCGGAGGCAGCGAGCTGTCGCCCAGCACCGAATCGATCTTATCAATCGCAATCCCCGTCTTGTCCGCAACAATAATCGCCATCACCGTATAGGTTCCCGTGCCGATATCCTGCGTCGCCGACGAAACCCGCGCCCTGCCGTCATCCGTCAGCCGCACCCGCGCCTGCGCGCCGCCGCGATACGCGCCCCAGATCGCCGAGCCCACACCCATGCCCAGGATCTCGTTGCCGTCACGCATCGAACCCACGCCCGGCGTGCGCTTGCTCCATCCAATCCGCTCCGCGCCCCTCGTGTAGCACTCGCGCAGATGCTTGCTCGAGAATGGCAAATTCGAACTCTCGTCCTTCTCCGCATAATTCTTCAGCCGAATCTCCAGCGGATCAATATTCAACTTCACCGCCAGCTCATCCATCGCTGAATCCAGAGCAAACATCCCCGGACACGTCCCCGGCCCCCGCATCGGTGCCGGGGTGCCGATATTCAATCGCACCACCCACTGTGACGTCGTCACATTCGGGGAGCTGTACAGCACCGGCGTCGGCTCCGTCGCATTCTCCATGAAATCATCGATGAACGACGTGGGGTTCTTCACCTCCTGAATCAACGACAACAGCTTGCCGTCCTGCGTCGCGCCCACGCGCATATGCTGCTCCGTCAGCGGACGATGCCCTACCGTCGTAAACATCAGGTTCCGCGGCACATATACCTTCACCGGACGCCGCAACCGTCGCGCCGCCATCGCCGCCATCGCCGACTGCGGCCACGGAAACAGCTTCCCGCCAAAGCCCGACCCGCAGAACGGCGAAATCACATGTACATCTTCCAGCGGAACCCCCAGCGTCTGCGACATCACGCCCTGGTGGTTCATCACCCCCTGCGTCGTCTCATACAGCGTGACCCTGTCGCCATCCCACACGGCGATCGTGCCGTGCATCTCCATCGGATTGTGCGTCTCCGTCGGAGTCGTGTAGGTCTCATCGATCTTCACCGGAGCATTGTTGAATGCCGTCTCCGCATCGCCGCGCGCATAGTGCTTGTGCGGAGGCCCCGACGGCGCCGGAGCATCGCTCATATGCGCCAGCGGCTTCTTCTCCTGGTAGCTCACCTTCACCTGCGAAGCCGCGTCCTGCGCCTCCTGCAGTGTATTTGCAACCACCATGGCTACAAATTGCCCAAAGTAGTAAACCCGGTTGTCCGCGAACGGAGGACGGCTCTCGCTCGTCCGGCTATCCCGCTCAAACGGACCCGCCGTGCGGAACAGCGGATCGCTGTTACCGTGATGCAGAATCGTCAGCACCCCCGGCATCTTCTCGGCGACCGACGTGTCGATATCCGTGACCGTTCCCGACCCTGTCGTGCTCGCCACGCCCCATCCGTACACCACACCCTCAATGGGATGATCCACCGCATACCGTGCCGCACCCGTAACCTTCAGCTTTCCGTCAACCCGCGTGACCGCGGTTCCAACAATCGATGTCGCCATCACTCTGCTCCTAGGCTTCCTGGGTCGTAACCGTCAGCGCCCGCACCAGCGCGCGCTTCGCCAGCTCAATCTTGAATCCGTTATCGCGCAGCGGCTTCGCATCCGCCATCGCTGCGTCCGCCGCCCTGCGAAAACTCCGCTCGTCCGCGGCTTTACCTTCCAGCGCTGCCTCCGCTTCCTTCGAGCGCCATGGCTTCGTGCCCACGCCGCCCAGCGCAATTCGCACCCGCCGCACATGTCCGCCGCTCACATCGGCCACCACCGCAGCCGAGGCCAGCGCAAACTCATACTGCGCCCGGTCCCTGAGCTTCAGATAATGCGACTTCGTCCCCGCCGCCAGCTTCGGCAGCGTGACATAAGTGATCAACTCGCCCGGCTCCAGCACGTTCTCCTTATCCGGAGTCGTGCCCGGCACCAGGTAAAACTCATCCAGCGCAATCTCCCGCTCGCCCTTCGCGCCTTTCGTATGGACCGTCGCCTCCAGCGCCATCATCGCCACCGCCATGTCCGAGGCATGCGTGGCCACGCAATCCGCGCTTCCGCCCAGCACCGCATGAATGCGGTTAAATCCATCAAGCGCCGAACATCCCGAGCCCGGCCGCCGTTTGTTGCACGCATACACCGTATCGCGAAAGTAGTAGCACCGCGTCCGCTGCAGCAGATTCCCGCCCGTCGTCGCCATATTCCGCAGCTGCGGAGAAGCTCCCGACAACAGCGCCTCCGACAGCACCGCGTAGCGCGCCTTCACATCCGCATGGTTCGCCAGATCGCTGTTGCGCACCAGCGCGCCCACCTTCAGGCCACCGTCCGGCGCCGCTTCAACCTTATCCAGCGGAAGCAGATTAATGTCCACCAGCGACCGCGGCGTCTCCACATTCAGCTTCATCAAATCAACCAGCGTGGTGCCGCCCGCCACAAAGCGGCCGCCCGGCTCCAGCGCCACCTCCACCGTCTTCGCTTGCGTAAATTGAAATGCCTGCATACAAGCTCCTGGGAATCCCGAAAATCATCTCTGCCCAAACTCACCAGTCCCCGACCAGCGGGAGGGGCCACTCAGCCCGCCTTGGATGGCGCGGAGCGCGGTCGTCCGGACGGCCAGCCCCTGGCTTGCTGCACCGCCGCCACAATGTTGCTGTATGCGCCGCACCGGCAGATGTTCCCGCTCATCGCCGCGCGAACTTCGTCGTCCGAAGGCCCAATCGGCTCCTTCATCAGCGCCGCGCCCGACATGATCTGTCCCGGCGTGCAGTACCCGCACTGGAACCCGTCATGATCCAGAAAGCCCTGCTGCACCGGATGCAGCACGCCGTCCTTCTCCAGGCCTTCTATGGTCGTGATCTCATCCATCTGGTGCATCACCGCGAAGCTCAGGCACGAGTTCACCCGCCGCCCGTTCACATGCACCGTGCACGCCCCACACTGCCCATGGTCGCAGCCCTTCTTCGTGCCGAACATCTGCAGGTTCTCGCGCAGCGCATCCAGCAGCGTTACCCGAGGCTCCAGCATCAGCCGTTGCTCAATGCCGTTCACGCGCAGCGTAACCGGAACCGCGCCCGGTACTTCCTCCGCCCGGGGCACATCCGCCGCCGGAGCATCCTCCGCACCCACCGCATGCACCAGCGGAGCGGCCGTGGCCACAACTCCCGCCACGCCAAGCTGCGCCATAAACGATCGCCGGGAAAATTTACCGAAGGTAAATGGAGTGGAGAGCGGATCGGAAACAGGCGCTTCTTCTTCCGGAAGCGTAATAAAAAGGCGATCACACGGCTTCTTCATTCGCTGACTCCCATGTCAGGTTGCCTGAGTAAGGGTCGATGTGCAGCTCGATCGAAGAAACTGCACAAACTTCAACGGGCCGGAAGCGTGGGTGACGGCCTTATTAAAACGTTACAGCAGCCCGCAATTCGCGTCTACTTTCGCGCCGCTTCGTGGAAAGTCATGCAGAATCGCATCATTCTCCAGGAGGAAATTAGCTAAAATTACCCTGTGAGGAACAACCGCCTGCTCATACTCGCCGTCGCCTTCCTGCTTCTCCCGTGCACCGGCCCGCGTCCTCTCGCTGCGCAGGAGATGCACCACAATGCTCCGGTGGTTCGCTCCACTACACTCGCGGTCGCATACAAGGGCCGGTCAATCATCTTCAACCCTGCCGGGATCGCCGCGCTCCCTCACACCACCGTCACTGTCTATAACGCTCACACCAAGGCAAAGGAAACCTACTCCGGCGTGCCCGTCGCCACTCTCCTTGCCAAACTGGGAGTACCCCAGGGAGAAAAAGTTCGCGGCCGCTTTTTCATGACCGGAGTCGTCGCCGAAGGCACCGACGGCTACAAAGTCCTCTTCGCGCTCGCTGAAGTCGATCCCACCATCCACACCGGACAGGTTCTCGTCGCCGACACCCAGGACGGCAAACCCATCGCCGCCGACGGAGCCTTCAAACTCATCTCCACCGAAGAAAAGCGCCCCGCCCGCTGGGTCCGCAACCTCGACAAAATTTCTGTCATCGCTGTTCAGCCTTAAAGATAAGGACCTTCCACAACGCACCCATGACAGCGGAAGACCGCAGGATCATCCCCCCCGGCGTTTTCCTTTTCGAATCGACTATTTTAGAATTCGTATAGAAGTAACGAATCCAGACGTATTAATCGATCCATCCAAGGCTTTATGAATCTATCCTCCCAGAAATCCCTGTCTCTCCTCATCGTCATCGCTTTCACCTCATTCGCAGCCTCTGCCCAGCAGGGCTTCATCGCCCACTGGCAGGCTCGCGCCACCGCCACGCAGGCCGCGCAGCCGCACTGGGTCACGCCGCTTGTCACCGTCACCCCGCGCCTCGAGCAAGAGCTTCGCAGCGACTTTACCCGCGAGATCACTCCCACTCATACCAATACGTGGAACTTCGGCAATGGCAAAGGACTCGAGCTCATCCCCCAGCGACACATCGAGCTCATCTTCAACGTGCCGCCCTACATCCAGCACAACTCGCCCACGGAAAAAGACGGCTTCGGCGACACCACCTTCCTCATGAAGTACCGCTTCTTCGCTCGCAATGAAGAGCACGGCAACAGCATCGTCACCGCCTTCATCGGAGGAAGCATCCCCACCGGCAGCTATTCCAACGGCAGCACAGACGCCAGCGTCAGCCCCACCCTGGCCCTCGGCAAAGGCTACGGACGCTTCGACGTGCAAACCACCGCTGGAGCCACCCTCCCCGTCGCCAACTCCGACAAACTCGGACGCCCCATCGCCTGGAACACCGCCATGCAGTTCAAAGCCAGCCCCAACTGGTGGCCGGAGGTCGAATTCAACTCCACATTTTTTGAGGGAGGCCCGCACGACGGTGCCATTCAGAACTTCGTCACGCCCGGCATCGTCGGCCGCTGGAAACTCCACAACCGCCTCGGCGTAACCCTGGGAGCAGGCATGCAGATCGCCACCTCCAGCTACCACGCCTACAACCACGGCCTCGTCTTCTCGGCCAGAATGCCGTTTTAGGCCTTCCAGAAGCACACCCAACGGTGACCCCTATCCTATGCGCACCCTTTGCGCATAGGATGGGAACGATCCACTCCCCACCTACTGAGCCGTGTCTTTCTCTGACTCCGCCTTCAACTTCTCCATCTCTCGGTCCAACTGCTTCTGAGCCTCAGCCAGTTGCCGTTGTATCTCCGCGCTGTTCATCCGCGCCGCGTCTTCCATCTGCTTTTTGAACTCAGGACTGTCAATCCGCGCCTGCGCCGCCGCAATCTGCCTCTGCGCCTCTTCCATCTGCTGTTTAAACTTCGCGCTGTCTATCTCCGCCATCGCCTGTTGCTGCGCAGCCTTCTGCATCTGCTCCCGGAACTCGGGACTGTTCAGCTTCGCCTCGGCCGCCGCGATCTGCTTCTGCGCTGCATCCATCTTCGCCTTGAACTCCGGGCTGTTCATCTCCTTCTGCACTTCCACCATAGCCTTGCGCTGCGCGTCGTCAACCTGCTTCCTGAACTCCGGGCTGTTCAGCTTCGCCATCTCCGCGTTAACCTTCTTCTCCGCCTCAGCTAATTGCGCCTCCATCCGCGCCCGTTCCGCCGGAGTCAGATCCCTTTCTTCGCCATCAACCCAGGTATGGGTCCGTCCATCCCTTCCCTTAAAGGAGTGAACATGCTGCGCATCCTGCCTCGGCAACGGCGCAGGGCTGGCTGCGGGCGCAGGTGCCGGGGCAGGGCTCTGCGGAGCCGCCTGTCTCGGCAAAGCAGGAAGCGCAGCGACCGGTGCGAGGGGCGGCAGTGGAGCAACCGCAGCATCGATCCGCGCCGCAGGTAAAGCAGGCAGCGGAGGCCGAGGCGCAAGCTTCGCCATGGGCGGCGCAGGATGAGGGACCGTAGCAGCTCCGGAAGAAACCGGGGCGACCGGAGCCACAGAACCCACAGGAGGCGAAACAACCGGCTGCTCCGTAGAAATTGCCGCAGCCCCAGTCTGCGCCATCGCCGGAACCACATAGAACGCCGCCGCCAGCCCAACCGCAGCCAGCATCGCCGCGCCGCCAGCCACTCCGCGAACGACCCGCGCCCGCGCGCTCATCACCGTCTTTTCCTGGGTCAATCGCATCACCCGCTCCTCCAGCACATTGCCGTTCAACAAACCCACCGCGCCCGCCTGCTCCGCCATTCTGCCGCCCGCCACCATGCTCTCCGCCAGCCGCACCAGGCAGCTCGCGTACTGCGTCTCCGACTCCATCGCGCCCGCCGCCATCGCGTCGCAAACCATCTCCCGCGTGCTGCGAATCCGCCTTTCCACCCCATAGGTCACCGGATGCCACTTCAGCGGAACCACCGCCGCCTCGCACAGCAGATTCATCCCGTAATCCCGCCGCCGAATGTGCGCCATCTCATGGCACAGAGCCGCCGTCGCCGCCGCGCCCTCATCCAATCCCGAGCGAAAACCCTCCGGCCACAGCAGAACCGGATGCCGCATCCCCACGACCACGGGCCCGGCAATCTCTCCCGACTCCCGCAGCTCCGGAGCCGTCACACCCAGCCGTCGCGCGCAGTCCTCCACTGCCGCCCGTTCGCGCTCCGTCATCGTCATCTCCCGCGACTCTCGCACCAGCCGCCGAGCCGACATCCATGCCCCTGCCAAGCGCAGCAATCCAAGCAGCATCACCAGCAGATACAAGCCCGCCAGCCATCCCGCCGCGGCCGCATGCAACGGCACCCGCCGCGTGTGCGCCACAAACGCCAGCGCCGCACCGCCCGCCGCCATCACCTCGTTCGCCGTATGCGGTGCAGTCCGGCTCAGCGAGCCCAGAACCAGCCCACCCGGCTCACCAAACTGGCTCATTCCATCGTCGGAAGACACGTCCACAACTCCACGCCCGGCGGCGGCACTTTGCGCTGCAACCGAAGCCGGAACCACCTTGACTCTATCTGCGCCCGCGCCCCGGCCTAAGAACGTCCCACGCACCGGCAGTGCCACCGCCAGCAACAGAACCCCCAGCCAGATCCGGTGCTGCGCCGCCACACCCGGTTTTGCCACCCGCACCAGCAGCCAGGCCCCCGCCGCCAGCAAAGGAAGCTGCCACGCCGCATTGGCCGCATATTCCACCAGCATCTGTTCCACGCCCGCCAGCTCGCTCATGCCCGCACCTTCTTCGTATGCGCAGCGCCCTCGGCAGCCGCCAGCCGCGCCGCTACTCGAGCCAGTTCCTCCGCGCTGATCTGCCGCGTATCCACCATCGCCATCAGCAGAGCCTCGCTCGACCCCCCAAACATCCGGCTCACCAGGTCGTGCACCGCGCTCCCGCTCGCGCGCTCCCGGCTCACCACCGCCTCATACCGGAACGCCCGGCCCTCCTCCACCCGCTTCACCTTGCTCTTGCGCCACAGCACATTCAGCATCGTCTGCACGGTCGTATACGCCAGCTCCGCCTTCAGCCCCCTCTGGACCTCGGCCACTGTGCCGCCTCCCTGCGCCCAAAGAACCTGCATAATCTCCAGCTCCAGCCGCGTCAACGTCTTCGTCTCTCTACGCGCCATAAAACAATCCACCCGTCTCCTAAAGCTTTCGTACTTGCTCAATCATTAAGACGCACCGCCTGCACTTTTGTCAACTAACGATTTAGGAGATTAGGCTGAATGGTCATTTTTCACCAGCAAACCCCACCCCCGCAGCCTTCTCCAGTCCCAAGGCATCCGCGCCGTAACCCGATGGAATCCCCCACGCTCAATTCCTTCGTTGCAACCGCCATCCATGCGTATACTCAAGATAAAATTTCTTGTCTCGAACAGCCGCTTCACATTGTGAGGCGAACATTCTGATCATCTCGCGTATTTTCGCTGCAAGGAGAATGTTTCATTTCGTTTGCGATATGGCTCAAGCGCGCGTTCTGGTAACTGGATCCTGTGGGCTGATTGGTTCGGAGGCCTGTCTGCATTTTCACCAGGCCGGGTACTCCGTGCTCGGTATCGACAATAATCAGCGCGCCGTATTTTTCGGCCCCCAGGGCGATACCTCGTGGTCGCTGCAGCGATTGCGCCGGAATATCCCTGGATACGAGCACCACGAGATCGACATTCGTGACCGGCAAGGCATCCTCGGCCTCATCAAGGACACTCGACCCGCGGTCATCATACATACTGCTGCACAGCCGTCCCACGACCGGGCGGCCCAGATTGCCTTCGACGATTTTGATACCAACGCCGTAGGCACCTTGAATTTACTCGAGGCTGCGCGCCACTCCACCCCGGAGTCGCCCTTTATTCATATGTCGACGAATAAAGTTTACGGCGATCGTCCCAACACTCTGTCACTCGTGGAAAAGGAAACTCGCTGGGACTACGCCGATCCCGAATTCCGCTTAGGCATTCCGGAGACTTTCTCCATTGACCAATCGCTACACTCACTGTTCGGTGCATCAAAGGTGGCTTCCGATGTCATGGTGCAGGAGTACGGACGCTATTTCAACATGCCAACCTGTGCGTTACGCGGAGGTTGCCTCACGGGCCCCAATCATTCCGGCGTGGAACTCCATGGTTTCCTGAGCTACCTGATCAACTGCAACCTGACCGGAAAGGAATATAAGGTTTTTGGTTACAAGGGGAAACAAGTCCGCGACAATATCCACTCCGAAGACGTCGCCAGATTTATGCTCGCCTTCGCGCAGCAGCCGCGTTGCGGCGAAGTCTACAACATCGGCGGCGGCTTCGAGAATTCCTGCTCCATTCTGGAGGCGTTCGCTCTGGCGGAGGAGATCTCCGGACGCCGGCAAGTGTGGACGTATCTCGAAGGCAATCGCGTCGGAGACCATATTTGTTACTACAGCGATCTCACCAAGATGAAAACTCACTATCCTGGCTGGGACATCACCAAGAGCCTGAAGCAGACAATCGCTGAAATCTCCGCTTCCTGGTCCGCGCGTCTGCGGAGTTCAAAATAAAATGAAAGTCCTCATCTCCGGCGTGTGCGGCTTCGTGGGCAGTCACATCGCGCGCTACCTGCTGGAATCGCACCAGGGCATCACCATCGTAGGAATAGATAGCCTGGCGCGCTCCGGGAGCGAAACCAACAGGGCGTCCCTGAAGCGGCTCGGCGTGCAGTTGTTCCACGGCGACATTCGAATCGCCAGCGACCTGGAGACGCTTCCCACCGTGGATTGGGTCATCGACGCCGCGGCGCAGCCCAGCGTGCTGGCTGGTCGCGACGGGAAAACCAGCGCCCGTCAATTGCTGGAACACAACTTAATCGGCACCGTCAACCTGCTCGAATATTGCCGCGCCTCCAGCGCTGGCTTGGTTCTCCTGAGCACCAGCCGCGTCTACTCCATACCGGCTCTGGCCCAGCTGCCGCTGCGCGTCGAGTCGTCCGCCTTCGTTCTTGACGAACAGCAGCCCTGGCCTGCAGGAATCAGTGCGGCCGGAGCTCGCGAAGATTTCAGCACCGAGGCCCCGATCTCTCTCTACGGCGCGACCAAGCACGCCTCCGAGCGTCTCGCTCAGGAGTACGCCGCCGGATTTCAGACTCCCGTCTGGATCAACCGCTGCGGAGTGCTTGCCGGAGCAGGACAGTTCGGCACCGCTGAGCAGGGTATCTTCTCCTATTGGCTGCACGCGCACTCCGCCCGGCGACCCCTGAAATACCTCGGCTTTGGCGGCCACGGATTCCAGGTCCGCGACGCCTTGCATCCTCGCGATCTGGCCCGCATCGTGGACATGCAGTTGCGCCTCGCCGGCTCCGGCCAAATCCTCAACATCTCCGGCGGCCAGGCGAATGCAATGTCTCTCGCGCAGTTGACCGCCTGGTGCAACCAGCGTTTTGGACCCCATGAACCAATCGCCGATGGCGCGGAGCGTCCCTACGATGTTCCCTGGCTGATTTTGGACTCCGGCAAAGCGATGGCGGCAACCGCCTGGAAACCGCAGATCAGCCTCCATCAAATCCTTGACGAGATCGCGGTCCACGCCGTCACCCATCCCGACTGGCTCACGCGGTGCGGACTATGAAAAACACGCCCTCTCCCCGGCCCGAGCTCCAGCTGCTGTCCGTTGTCATCCCGGCGCGCGATGAAGAGGGCTGCATCGCATCCACCGTCGAGCATCTCCATGTGGAGCTGCGCCTCCACAACGTCCCCCACGAGATCGTCGTTATCGATGACGGAAGCACCGACCGCACCGCCGCGATCATCACCGCGCTGGGCGAGCGCATTCCCGAGGCGCGCGTAATCCAAAACCGTCCGCCGCACGGGTTTGGCCGAGCCATCGCCTACGGCATGCAGAACATCAACGGCGATGCGGTCGTCGTCATGATGGCAGATGAATCCGACGATTGCCGCGATGTGGTCCGCTACTGGAACAAGCTCAACGAAGGCTGGGATGCGGTCTTTGGTTCGCGATTCCTCAAGGGCGGCGGCGTCATCGACTATCCATGGCTGAAGTTGCGGTTAAACCGTGCCGCCAACCTGTTCATCCGTCTCCTGTTCGGCATCTCGCTCAATGACACCACCAACGCATTCAAGGCTTATCGGCGCACGGTCATCACCGGCTGCCAGCCCTTGGTCTCCGCGCACTTCAACCTCACGGTAGAAATCCCTCTGAAGGCCATCATCCGCGGCTACTCCTGGACGGTGATGCCCATTACCTGGCGCAATCGGCGTACCGGCGAGGCCAAACTCAAAATCAACGAGATGGGCAGCCGCTACCTCTTCATCTGCCTCTACCTCTGGCTGGAGAAGCATCTGAGTCGCGGTGATTACAAGAAGGAACCTGAATGATCGCCGCTCGCGCATCGGCCATGCAGGACCATCCCGACTCATCCGATCCACCCCTGCCGCCCTCGAACGTTCAGCCGTCTCACACCATCCGCAACGGCCTCCTCTGCGCGCTCCTCAGCGCCGCAGCCATGTGGGCCAGCGATCCCGTCGCCGAAACGGGATTCATCGACGACTGGTCCTACATCAAAACCGCGCAGGTCTTTGCCCACACCGGCCACTTCGTCTATAACGGATGGGCCACAGCCATGCTCGGCTGGCAAATCGTCTGGGGCGCGCTCTTCATCCGGCTCTTCGGCTTTTCCTTCACCGTGGTCCGGCTCTCCATGCTGCCGGTCGCCATGGCATCGGTATTCCTCGTTTACGTTATCCTGGTCCGCTTCGGCATCCACGAGCGCAACGCCGTGTTCGGAACGCTCACCCTCGGCCTGTCGCCGCTCTTCCTGCCCCTGGCCACCAGCTACATGTCCGACGTGCCCGGATTGTTTGTCATCGTCCTCTGCCTCTATCTGTGCCAGCGCGCAGTCGCAGCGGAGAGCGCCAGGGCAACCATCGCCTGGCTCTGCCTCGCCGCCGCCTCCAACGTGGCAGGCGGAACCGTGCGCCAGATCGCATGGCTCGGTGCCCTCGTCATGATCCCTTCGGCTGGGTGGCTGCTGCGCAAGCGGCGCGGCGTCCTGCTCACCGCCGCATTTCTATGGGCTCTCAGCGCAGCCGCCATCTTTCTCTGTATGCAATGGTTCGCACGCCAGCCCTACTCCGTCCCCGAACACATCTTCGAGGGCGCCAGCATAAATCCTGTCAACGCTGCGATTCATCTCCTGCTTGAACTTGCCGGGGCCCTGCTCTGTCTGCTGCTCATGGTGTACCCGATCCTGGCAGCGTGGCTGCCACGAATGCGCACGCTCCGGTCCAGGGCCCTCATGCAAATCGCACTCATCACCCTGGCGTGGGGTCTTATCGAATGGCTCTTGGGGTGGACGCTGCCCTGGCTCTTTGGCGTGCTCCGCCTTGAATTCTGCGCAGAGAGAACCGCGCAGATGCGCTGGCCAGGACCCTTTTTGCTGCCCAGGCCGTGGCCGGAAATTATCTCGCTGCTGGTGGTCGCAACCGCTCTCATCTTTCTGGAGCAACTCCGGACCGGGCTATGGCCTCAGATCAAATCTCAAATAAAGAGCAGAGCCACTTCCCCCGATCCCTGGCGAGACATCCTCTGGCTCCTGGGGCCGTTCACCCTGACTTACCTCCTGCTGCTGATGCCCCGCGGGTACCATATCGTAATCTTCGACCGCTATCTGCTGCCGATCATGCCCATCGCAATCCTCTGCCTGCTCAAGCTGCATCAGCAATGGCTCGCCAAAACGCTGCCGGCCGTCTCCTTCATTGTGTTGGCCGTCTTCACTCTGTTCGCCATCGCAGGAACCCACGATTGGTTTGCCTGGTGTCGCGCACGAGTCATCGCCGCGAACGAAATCCGCTCGACCGGCGTGCCCCGAACAGAAATCCAGGGAGGATTTCCATACGACGGCTGGACCCAGATGGAAGACAGCGGATATATCAATGATCCACGATTGCTGGTTCCCGTCGGCGCCTATCATCCGAACACCCGCCCTCAGACCGTCCCCAAGGCATGCAGGGTCGACTTTGCCCCATATACGCCCGCAGTCCATCCGAAATTCTCCATCGTCTTCCCAAACAAGATGGGGTGTCTCGCAGCGTCAACATTTCCGCCCGTCCGTTACCGCACCTGGCTGCCGCCATTCCACGTAACCATCTACGTGCAGACCATTCCGGATGCCGCAAGGCCATGAGGGCCGATGAGTAAGCCGCCCCACCCAATCCGCAACGGCCTCCTCTGCGCGCTCCTCAGCGCCGCAGCCATGTGGGCCAGCTTTCCCGTCGCCGAAACAGGATTCATCGACGACTGGTCCTACATCAAAACCGCGCAGGTCTTCGCCCACACCGGCCACTTCGTCTACAACGGATGGGGCGGTGCCATACTGGGCTGGCAAGTCGTCTGGGGCGCGCTCTTCATCAAGCTCTTCGGCTTCTCCTTCACCGTGGTCCGGCTCTCCATGCTCCCGGTCGCCATGGCATCGGTATTCCTGGTTTACGTCATCCTGGTGCGCTTCGAAATTAACGAGCGCAATGCCGTGTTCGGCACGCTCACCCTGGGCCTGTCGCCGCTCTTTCTGCCCCTGGCCGCCAGTTATATGTCCGACGTGCCCGGATTGTTCGTTGTTCTCTTGTGCCTTTACCTGTGTCAGCGGGCGGTATCTGCAGATAGCGCCAACGCAACCATCGCCTGGCTCTGCCTCGCCGCCGCAACGAATGTGGTCGGTGGAACCGTGCGTCAGATCGCATGGCTCGGGGCCCTGGTCATGATCCCTTCGGCTGGATGGCTGCTGCGCAGGCGCCGCGGCGTGCTGCTGTCCTCCGCGTTGCTATGGGCAGCCAGCGTAGCCGCTATCTTTCTCTGCACGCGATGGTTCGCCCGACAGCCGTATTCTTTGCCCGAGAGCGTTATCAAAAACATCGGCGCCTATCCCCTCGCAGCTACGGTCATCGTTGTCATCGAACTAACAGGAAGCCTGCTCTGTCTGCCGCTCACGGTCTATCCAGTCTTGGTCGCGTGGCTGCCGCGGATGCGCTTACTCAGTTCGGCGGCTCTCCTGCGAATCGCTCTGATCACCCTGCTGTCGGGCCTGTTTGAGTGGCTGTTCAACTGGACCATCCCTTGGCTCGCTCCCGTGCTTCACACCGAATTCGCAGTGGAGAAAACCGGGCAATTGCACTGGCCAGGATTGCTTTTGCTAAGGTGCGGGCGGGGAATCATCTCGCTGCTGGTGATCGCAACCGCCCTCATCTTTCTGGAGCAGATCCGAACCGTGCTCTGGCCCCAGATCAAGTCTCAGAAAAAAAAACACAGGACCATTCCCACTGGCCCATGGCGGGACATTCTGTGGCTTCTGGGGCCGTTCACCTTGAGCTACTTTCTGTTGCTGATATCTCATGCCTATTATTTCATGATCTCGGACCGGTATCTACTCCCGATCCTGCCCATCGCAGTCCTATGTCTGCTTAAGCTGCATCAGCAGTGGATCGCAAAAACGCTGCCAGTCATTTCCTTCATCGTGTTGGCCGTCTTTGCTTTGTTGGCAATCGCGGGAACGCACGACTGGTTTGCCTGGTACCGTGCGGGAGTCACCGCCGCGAACGAAATCCGCGCCACCGGCGTGCCCCGGACGGAAATTCAGGGCGGGTTCGAATACGACAGTTGGACACAGATAGAAGACGGCGGCCATATCAATGATCCGCGGTTGGTCGTTCCGTCCGGCGCCTATCACCCGGTCACCCGCCCTCAATCCGTCCCGGATGCCTGCGGGCTGGATTTTGCTCCGCTTACGCCCGCAGTTCATCCAGAATTTTCGCTCGTCTTCGCAAAGAAAATAGGCTGTCTCGCACCGTCAGCATTTCCACCCGTCCGTTACCGCACCTGGCTGCCGCCATTCCACGCAACCATCTACGTGCAGACCGTTCCCGGAGCCAAACCTTGAGCCTTACCGGCTTCAACAGCCGAGCCGCATTCCTGTCAAGCCCCCAGGCTCAAGAAATGCTGCAACCAGAATGCAATCTATAACTTATAAAGCAGCAGGAATGCACTTCAATTACCGTGTACCAGCTATACTGGAAGAAAGGGGGCAGAAAAATCTCCGCCACCAGGCGTCACCCACAACTCTATAGGTTTCCAAAAGTTACTGGTAACCCACGCAATATCTGGAATATAGCCCCTGATCCGCCCGGGAGAAATCAAGAAACCCTTTTGTTATCTATGACAAAGAAAAAAGCAGGGGGGACATTTAACGCTGCTCCGCCTCTGCATGAGACAGGCGGTTCAACCTGCCGTTCCAGGTTACGGAGGAGGGGTCGGAGAGAGTAAGCTCAGGAAACGCGCTTAGCCGTAAGTGATTGATCGGGGCTATTTTAGCCATAAGTTCTTTGTTTGGAAGATCTTGCGGGAGCGTGTAACGGTTAACCCGTTTGAAATCAAGAAGAAAGCCAAAATCGAGATCTGCACGCAACCATCTCAGATCGCAAAATTCATCAGCACAGCGTTCACAAACCCCAGCATCGGGTCCACAAACAGCCCCAGCAGCCGTCCCCCCAGAAACAGGAAGATCAGCAACCCGATCAGGCCGATCGAATCATAAAACCGGAGCGCCTTATATGGAAGAAAATGCCGCAGGATATGCGACCCATCCAGAGGCGGTAGCGGAATCAGATTGAACACCGCCAGAATCAGGTTCAGCCAGATCGCCAGGTAGAGGATCATGGCAACCGGAACTGCCGCGCTCGATCCATTCAATCCTGGCCCCGGCAGACCGCCGGCGTAGGCACGCACCACCCCCGCGGCCGAGGCATTCAAACGCGCCAGCAGGATCAGCAGGATCGTCGCCGCCGCCGCGCCCAGCAGATTGCTCACCGGGCCCGCCAGTGTCGTGAGGATGTCATCCCGCCATAAGTGTTTGAAATTACGAGTAGTTACGGGCGTAGGCTTGGCCCAGCCAACCAGAAAGTCCCCATACGGAAACAGGAACAGCATAGCCAGCGGAACCAGAATCGTCCCAAACGGGTCGATGTGCTTGATAGGATTGAGCGTAAGCCGCCCCAGCATGCGCGCTGTAGGATCGCCCAGCCGCGACGCCATCCACGCGTGCGCCGCCTCATGCAGACTCAGGGCAAAGACAAGGATTGCAAACTCAAACAGTTTCTGGACAATCGCTAGCTGACTCATGGCTTATAGACAATGCTACCAGCCTAATCGCACTCTGGCTTCGTCTCGCGCAGCGGAGCCTTCACCACGCTCCGGTCCGCGAACGGCTTCGCTTCGCTCTTCGTCTTCAACCGCTTCGCCGGAACGCCGCCAAAGATCCCCTGATCGGCGATCTCCTTCGTCGCCAGCCCCATGGCACCCAGCATCGAATGTTCGCCCACCCTAACTCCCGCCATCACCGTAGAGTGATACGTCAAACGTGCACCCGGACCAATCTCCGTCCTCCGGTTCTCCACCACGCCGGAATCAACCGGATCATGCGCATGCGAATAGACCGCGGCATAGTCGGAGATGGAAGTGCCTTTCTTAAGAATGATTTCCCCCCGGTCATCCAGCATCACGTATTTGTGGATGACGCAGTCATCCTCAATCGTAAGGTTGTATCCATAGCTGAACTCCACACCATGGAAGATCTTCACGTTCTTCCCTATTTTCTTAAAGATATGTCTGCCGAGCATCGCGCGAAACCTGAACCCCAGCCAGTGATTCAGCCCCACTGGCGAACGGTCAAACATCTGCCAGAACCAGATCAGCGGTTTAATGCAGGCATATTTCCGGGCGTCGATATCGCCGTAATACTCAGGCTCCAGTGTAATGTTCGCAGGGTCCAGAGAGAGCTGCAGCACATTGAAAGGCAGCTCGGTGGTTAGCGTGAAATTCAGCTTGCCGCCATGTGGACGCCCCAGCAGCAACTGATGCAGGTTGTCGCGCACCAACTCCCCGCGCAACGCCGGCTTCTTATGCTTGGTGAACTCTTCGTCGAGATAGTCGATCCACCGCGTAAAAACCTCTTTGGCTTCACGCGTAGGCTCAAGATCGCGGTATTCGTATCGAGGCATCGCTGTCCTAACTTAGAGGATTGGGAAGAGAATCGCGGAGGAAAACAGGTGATCGCGTACCCCTTACTGACGCGCGATCGAAAGGCAAAGACTCAATTTCACTCAATCGCAAATACCGCGTAAACAGTAGCATCCTCTTCAATCTGCTGCGGCCGGATCGCCAGCGGTTGGACTTTCTCACTCATCAGGACCCGCGCCCCTGCCGTCGCCATCATGGGAACAACCGGCGTCTGCGGAGCCTGATTGCTCGCATAAAGCAGCGGTCCAAGATGCGCATTCAGCCCCTTAGCCATCTGGTCTGCAATTGCCTGCGCGTGCTGCAGAGCCTTCGCGGCAGCCTGCGCCTGCAAAGCTGAGCGGTCCTTCACGCCCCACTCGATCTGGCCGCTATTGTTCGCGCCCGCTTCCACTGCAACATGCAGAACCTTCGCGGCATCCGCGGCCGAGGTCTTCACCGTCCACGATTGCGAAAGCACAAACCGCCTCTTTGCACGGTCGATTTCAGACTCTTTATCATCGAACTGGAAGTTCTGCCGCACGCTCTGGCCCTCACTCTGGATCGCCTTATCCGCAACGGCCGCCTTGTGCAGCGCGTCGATCACGGCATTCGAAACCTGCGATCCGGCGGCGTACGCGCCATCAGAATCTGCCGCATAGACCTCAAAGCCAATGTGAACGGTAGCGATGTCCGCCTCTGCCGTCGCCTTATCGGTCACTGTCACAGCAATCGTGCGGTTGTTCTGGTTCACCTGAATCGTCTGCGCGAAGCCGGCAACCGCAAGGCCGGCGCTCACCATTGAAAGGCAAAAACCGCGAATTATGCTCTTCCCCATCCTCGACTCCTCACTGCTTCCCAAATTCCCTCAACTGCGCCAGCTTCACGCGCACTGCGCCCGAATCGATGACCTCAGCGGCACGCTGCACTCCCTCTTCCAAAGATGCCGCGACTCTTCCCACATACAACGCCGCTGCCGCATTCACGACCACGATATTACGCTTCGCACTACGCTCTCCTGCAAAAATGCCTTCCAGAATCGCCGCATTTTCGGCAGCCGTGGCTCCACCCATCAGGTCCCGTACGGCCGCGCGCTTCATCCCAAACATCTCCGGACTGTACTTCATCCGCGCCACGCTCGGATGCCCATCGCCGCTCCGGACAAGCGCTGCATCCGTCACCGAGAGCGCAATCTCGTCCATCCCATTACGGCCATGCGCCACCAGGCCAAAGTCAATCCCCAGCCGAGCCATTGCTTCGGATGCCAGCATCAGCTTCGTTTCGGAGTAGACGCCCATCACCTGCGCCGGAGCGCCCGCCGGATTGGTCAACGGTCCAGCCAGATTGAAAATTGTACGAAATCCGAGAGCGCGACGCACCGGCTGCACACGCTTCAACGCGGGATGGAGCGCAGGAGCATAGAGAAACATGAAGCCCGTAGCGCGGAGGCAGGCGACTGCGGCATCCGGCGCAAGCGTCACCGGAACACCGAGCGCCTCCAGCACATCCGCCGATCCGCATCGCGAAGTCACGGCGCGATTGCCATGCTTGGCAATATGCGCTCCGGCCGCAACAGCCACTAGGGCCGCTCCGGTCGAGATATTGAATGTGCCAAGGCCATCGCCGCCGGTGCCGCAGGTGTCCACCAGCCCCGCACGCTCCTCATCGGTGAGCGGAAGCGGGACAGCAAGCGAGCGCATGGCTTCGGCTACGCCCGTCAGCTCGTCTGCAGTCTCGCCGCGGACGGCCATGGCCGTGAGCAGAGCTGCAATCTCCAGATCAGCCGGCGACTCCTCTCCATCGAGTGGAGCAAGAATCTGCGTAATCAAACCCCGCGCTTCGTCGCGGCTGAGTGTCGCTCCCTGCTCCGCCACTATCTTCAACGTCCGCCTGAAAGCTGCCATAGGGTTTTAAGTTTACCCTCTCCAAACATCCGTCCCGACCAGCGGGAGGAACACAGAAGCTCGCGCAACGATGGCGCCGAAGGCGCATATGCCCGGTCGGCCAGCACCCTGCTAAACTAAAGAGTCTGCTGCAATGCAACATTCAAGTGCGGTTTGCCGTGCGTGAGCGAGCCTGCGGTTAGTCAAGTAATTCTTCTGAAACCAATCTATGAAAATTCACGAATATCAGGCTAAGGACATTCTCGCGAAGTACGGCGTCGCCGTGCCGCGGGGCGAAGTGGCCAATACGCTCGACGAGGCGTTGGATGTGGCTAAGAAGCTGTTTGCGAATGGCGCGAGCGGCGTGGTCGTCAAGGCCCAAATTCACGCCGGAGGCCGCGGGAAGGGCGGCGGCGTAAAGGTCGCCAGGAATATCGAGGAGGCCGAGCAGTACGCCAAGCAGATCCTTGGCATGCAACTCATCACGCACCAGACCGGTCCGCAGGGACAGAAGGTTCAGCGTCTGCTGATCGAAGAGACAGCAGCCATCGACCGTGAGCTCTACCTCGGCATAGTGCTCGACCGCGCGGCAGCCAAGCTTGTTTTCATGGCCTCCAAAGCCGGCGGCATGGAGATTGAAGAGGTCGCAGAGAAAGATCCCAAGGCTATCGTAAAGGCCTACATCGACCCTGCGATTGGCTTCCAGCCATACCAGGCGCGCCAACTTGCGTTCGCGCTTGGATTGAAGCCGACGCAGATCAACGAAGCCGTGAAGTTCATGCTCGGTCTCTACAAGGCATTTCTTGAAACCGACGCCTCGCTGCTTGAGATCAACCCCTTCATCACCACCAAGGACGACAAGCTCTTCGCCCTCGACTGTAAGATCAACTTTGACGACAACGCCATCTTCCGCCACAAAGACCTGAAGGAACTGCGCGACGTAGCCGAAGAAGATCCGCTCGAAGTCGAGGCATCAAAGTACGCGCTTAACTACATTAAGCTGGATGGCAACATTGCCTGCATGGTCAATGGAGCCGGTCTGGCGATGTCCACCATGGACATCATCCAGTACGCGGGCGGATCGCCAGCGAATTTCCTGGACGTAGGCGGCGGAGCCAATCAGCAGCAGATCGAGCACGCCTTTGAGATTCTGCTCTCAGACAAGAACGTACAGGCCGTCTTCATCAACATCTTCGGCGGCATTCTGCGCGTGGACACGCTAGCGCAGGGTGTCGTCGGAGCAGCGCATAAAACTAAGGTAGCTGTTCCGGTGGTGCTGCGCCTTGAAGGAACCAATGTCGAAGAGGGCCGCAAGATTCTGAAGGACTCGGGCCTGAATTTCATCATTGGGGACACAATGCAGGACGCGGCTCAGAAGGTTGTTGCCGCAGCAAAGGGAGGCAAGTAGAAATGGCGGTACTCGTAGACAAGAACACTCGCCTCATTGTTCAGGGCATCACAGGCAAGGAAGGAACCTTCCACGCTAAAGGCTGTGCCGAATACGGCACAAAGGTCGTTGGCGGTGTTACGCCCGGAAAGGGCGGCACTACGCATGAAGGCTGGCCGGTGTTCGACACTGTGGAAGAAGCGGTTGAGAAGACCGGAGCCAACGCGACCGTTATCTTCGTTCCGCCGCCGTTTGCAGCCGACGCCATCCTGGAAGCTAACGAGGCTAAACTGCCGCTTATCATCTGCATCACGGAAGGCATCCCGGTCAACGACATGGTGAAGGTGTGGAGCGTACTCAAGTACTCCAGCTCTCGTCTCGTTGGGCCGAACTGCCCCGGCGTTATCTCGCCCGGCAAGGCGAAAGTCGGCATCATGCCCGGACGCATTCACAAAGAAGGCAGCGTAGGCATCGTCTCCCGCTCGGGGACGCTCACGTACGAGGCCGTCTACCAGCTCACGCAGCGCGGCATCGGCCAGTCGACCGCGATCGGTATCGGCGGCGATCCTATCATCGGGACGACGCACATCGACGCTCTCAAGCTGCTCAATGAAGATCCCGAGACCGAAGCCATCATTCTCATCGGCGAAATCGGCGGCACGGCAGAAGAGGCCGCAGCCGATTTCGTGAAACAGCACGTGAAGAAGCCGGTGGTCGGCTTCATCGCCGGGCAAACCGCGCCTCCAGGACGCCGCATGGGCCACGCCGGAGCCATCATCTCCGGAGGCCAGGGCACGGCCGCTGAAAAAATGAAGGCACTTACCACTGCAGGCATTCATGTGGTCGAAAGCCCGGCAGCGATTGGCGAGACCATGGCACGTGTGATCCGGAAAGCATAAGTAAACCGTCAGCTATCCGCCTATTGCTGTTAGGGGGCACGACTCTCGCAGAGCGAGCGGTTACAAATCAACAAATTTGAGCAGCCAATCCAGGAGTTAACAACCAAGCATGTCGCAACGCACCTTCAGCATCATCAAGCCAGACGCAGTCCGTAAGGGCTATACAGGAGCTATCCTCGCCGAAATCGAGAAGGCCGGCTTCAAGATCGTCGCTATCAAGAAGCTTTCCATCTCGAAGATTCAGGCAGAGGGCTTCTACTACGTTCACAAAGAGCGTCCGTTCTTCGGATCGCTGACCGATTTCATGTCCTCGGGGCCAATCTTCCCTATGGTTCTCGAAAAGGACAACGCCATCGCCGACCTTCGCAAGCTGATGGGCGCGACCAATCCGGCGAATGCCGAGGAGGGCACCCTCCGTAAGAAGTTTGCCGGATCGATTGAAGAGAACACCATCCATGGGTCCGACGGCGATGACACGGCCGCATTTGAAATCGGCTACTTCTTTGCCGGGTACGAGCTGGCCTGAGTCAGTCCCTGTCCCCGCAGCTGCTCTGGATCAACTTCCGGAGCGGCTGCGGGTCTGCTTACGCCAGCCAACCTCCCGTAGTATCCTGAAACCACGCGCCCGTAGCTCAGCTGGATAGAGCGAACGCCTCCGAAGCGTTAGGCCAGAAGTTCGAATCTTCTCGGGCGCACCATCTTTCCTACGTTTACCATGGTCCATTGGCATGCCAGGCGTAGCTTCGGTTTCGTAAGCCAGTCCCGCCCAGGGAATCGCACGATCACGCAGGTCGTGATCATCCTTGGACTTGCGGCCCTATTCCCACTTGGAATCGGACACGGCATATTACGGGCTCAGACGTCGGCTCAGTCCTCCGCTCCAGCTCAGCCAGCGCCCGGCCAGACACCGCCGGCCTACAATGCCGAGGTGCGAAGCAAGGCTATTCTGTCGCATCTCAACGCGGTGCTCCGGTTCTATCGGGATTCAGAAGCGCCGATCCAAAAAGTGGGCCAGCCTAGCGACCTTGTCTACAGCAGTCGCGCAATCACACAGGCCATGCAGATCGCCGGGCTTGCATTCCAATCTGCAAAAGCTGAATCGGTTCTGATGCAGAAGCCTACCTCTGAAGGACCGGCAGTTGCAGCTGCGGGAAACCAGGTACAGAGGATCCAGGAAACCCTCACTAAGGTGAATCAACAAATCGCCGCACTGAAGGCTCAGGCTGCGACTCTGGACAAGCAGCTATCGACTGCGACTTTGAAGCAAAGAGCAACGCTCCAGCAGCAGCGAGAGGTGGTCGAGGGAGAACTGGAACTTCAGTCTGCCATGGCAAGTGCGCTCGGTAAGATCGCCAGCATCGCCGCGACATCGAACGAAACCGGTTTTTCTGCGCAAATCAACCAGCTTGAGAGGTCGGCGCCTGGGTTGATAGCGAACAAGCCAACAGCCGTTGCTCCCACATTAGAAAACTTGAGCGCAATGCGGAGCGCTGGAGTGGTCAGTCAAGCCCAGGTTCTCATTGAATTAATGGATACGCGGGAGGCAATCGACAACCTGATAAGCGAGTCCGAGCATTTACACAAGCAGGCAGTTGCTTTGCGGGCACCGCTTATTACTCTCCTCAAGAGTACGGTCGCCCAGGGACAGGCACTGCTGCGGAACTCTCTCGCTAACCCTTCGCCTACAACGAAGACGGCCAAGGCCATGCCTAAAGTCGGCGGCTTGTCCCCGCAGATGCCAGCGTCGTCGCCTGCACAGCAGGACTTCCATGCGTTGACAACGACCTTTAATTCAATATCGAGCGCAACCGTCCCGTTGAGCCAGGAAGCTCTCACACTGGAGCAGAATCAAGCGAGTTTGCAGGCGTGGCGTATCGCTGTTAATGACGAATACAAGTTAATCCTGCGATCCGTCCTAGCGCGGGTGTTCTTCATCGCCATCGCTCTCCTTGTGATCCTTGCTCTGAGCGAGGCATGGCGCCGCGCTACTAAAAGATACGTGCGCGAAATA